>Ga0182021_10011532_pt1 | contig 10492 bp, 4 predicted proteins | sample 612E3MmetaG_FD_120493 | JGI IMG/M metagenome (GOLD analysis project Ga0182021, IMG submission 120493) | Permafrost microbial communities from Stordalen Mire, Sweden - 612E3M metaG (Illumina Assembly) | ecosystem: Environmental > Terrestrial > Soil > Wetlands > Permafrost | place: Sweden... | reverse complement strand
CCGGAAGACCTGGTGGCCAAGGTGCGGGAAGTCCTGGACGCGCCGGTAGGGGCTGCCTGAAGGGCGGGTCCAGGCGCGGCGGCTGGGCGGTTGCCCGGTGCCGACACGGGACCGCGACCGTCGGCAGGTGTGAGAGAACCCCAGCCATTGCACCAGACCGCCGACAAGGCCAAAGTCGGCAGTCTTTTTCACGGCTTCTCGGCAAGCGGCCCGAGCGGCGAGGCGAACGGACCACCTTCGCGAATTTGGCCGCGCGCGGGCCGATCTCCATCCCACCGCTCGGGCCGCTCCTTAACAGTCGCGGTTCCGTGTGGTTCGCCTGTGCTATAATTCTCTTTTGGAATTCCGTAGGAGATTTCTGTCGTTATGGCTCAAATTTGCGCAGTCTGTGGCCGTGGCCCGCAATTCGGGAACCGCATCAGCCACGCCCACAATGTGACGAAGCGCCGCTGGAACCTCAACTTGCAGTCGGTTCGCGCCCTGGTGAACGGCGCCGGCCGCCGCATCCGGGTCTGCACGTCTTGCATCCGCTCCGGCAAGGTTCTGAAGGTCGCGTAGTCTCCCCTCCCAGGTTCGCAGCTAGGCCGCAGAACGGGCGCCGGAGTTCGTCTGCCCGTCGGCGTCACGCCCCCAACGAGTACCGTTTCATCTTGTTGATGAGCCCCTGACGGCTCAGGCCCAGCACCCTGGCGGCCTGCTGCTGGTTGCCGCGCGTCGAGCGCAAAGCGTCTCCGATCATTCTTCGTTCCAGTTCTTCCACGGCCGTTCTGAGGGATTGTGCCCGCGCCGGCCCGGCAGGGCCGGTGCCCTCCCCGGTGGGACCGGGCAATTGCTCCCAGCCATCGTCGTCGGTGATCAGATCCTGCCGTGCGCACGCCGCCAGCCGCATCACTTCGTTGCGCAACTGCCGGACGTTGCCGGGCCAAGGGGCGCCACACAACCGCCGCATCACCTCGGGAGCGAACTCCATGGCCGCCCGCCCGTTCTCCCGGCCGTACTCCTTCAGGAAGTGCCGGGCCAGCAACGGAATCTCCTCGCGGATTTCGCGCAGCGGCGGCATGAGGATGTGCACCACCTTGATGCGGTAGTACAGGTCCTCGCGGAAACTCCCCTTGGCGATTTCGGCTTCCAGGTCCTTGTTGGTTGCGGCCAGCAGGCGCACGTCCACGGAAATGGGTGCCCGGCCACCCACGCGCTCGAGCACCCGCTCCTGCAAAACGCGCAGGATCTTGGCTTGCGCCGTGGGGCTCAGATCGGCAATCTCGTCCAGAAACAGCGTGCCCCCGTCGGCCTTCTCGAACTGGCCAATGCGCGACTGCACGCCCGTGGCAACGCCCTTCTCGATGCCGAAGAGTTCGCTCTCCAGCAATGTCTCGGGCAGGGCCGCGCAGTTCAGCGCCACGAAGGGCCGCCGCGCCCGCGGGCTGGTGAAGTGGATGGCCTTGGCCGCCAACTCTTTCCCCGTGCCGCTCTCCCCGGTGATCAGCACGCTGACCTGGCTGTCGCGGATACGCTCCACCAGCCGCACCACCTGCTGGATGCGGTGCCCCGTGCCGATGATGCCGTGCGACGCGTACCGGTTCTCCACCTCGCGCCACAGGTGGACGTTCTGCCGCACCAGTTCGTCCTGGCTGCGGCGCATTTCGCCCACCAGTTGTGCCGTCTCGATGGCCGTGGCGGCGTGCAGCGCCAGCGCCGCCAGTGCCCGTTCGTCGGGCGCGGTGAAAACTCCGGCGTGCTTGTTCAGGGCTTCAAAAGCCCCCATGATGTCCCCGGCCTGGTTCCTCACCGCCACCGCCAACACGGTTCGCGTCTGGTAGCCCGTGCGGTCGTCGATAGCGGTATAGAAGCGCGGATCGGAATAGGCGTCTTCCACATTGATGGTTTCGCCGGTTTGCACCGAGTGGCCGGCAATCCCTTCGGCCGCGTCGAAGCGCAGAATTTCGGTGCTACCCAGCGCGACTTTGGACCACAGCTCGCTCCGCTCCCGGTCGAGCAGGAAAATGCTGGCCCGGTCGCAATCCAGCAGGTGAGTGGCTTCGCGCGCGATCAGGTCCAGCAGACTGCTCAAATCCCGCTCGGAGTTCATCTTCTGGCAGATCGTCAGAATCGCTGCCAGTTTGTCATCCAGGTCCGGCAAGCGCATGGGACTCATCGCGATCCAGTCTATCCCATTCCTCGCTCGCTGTCCACGGCGTGGACAGTCCGTACAATTCTTTGACGCCCGTCCATGATCTTGACACCTTAGAAGGATCTATAAAACATTGATAGGGAATCCGTTACCTGCGAATCGAGGTTGGACGCTCGCGTGCATCGTCTCAGCGTACCGGAGGGGCCAGTCCCCTCTCGGAGGCAAGCCGGACGAGTGGGCGGAGGACCACCCGTTCGGCTGTAAGCCGGAGGCCCCACCGTCTGCGTTTTTGCGCTGCCCTTCGTCCGGCTGCGTTTCTGCGAAAACGCGGGGACTGACGACTCCGTCCCAAGGCGCCCGCCGTACCCCGCGGAAGCCACGAGTCCCGCAGCGCCGCGTGGACGGAGCCGTCTGTCCACCAGTGTTTTCGCCCCCGGGGCGAGCACCTCCGCTTGTCACGCGCCAGAAATGCGGGCCAACCGGGCCGCCCGATCCCCGAACCCAGGGGCCGGCTTCCGATCGCGTGAGATGGGTCACGCCGCCGCCAGACTCTACGGCCGCAGAATCACCTTCATGAGGCCCGGCTCGCGCCGGTATAAGCGCTCGAACCACGCCGGCCCCTCCGCCAGCGGCGCCACCGCGCTGATGAGCGGGTCCACGCGGATGGCCCCCTTGGACAGCATCTCGATCGCGGCCGGGTACTCGCCGCTGGACGCACACGAGCCTTGCAGCCGAATCTGGCGCGTCACCACGTCCTGCAGAGGCAACTCGACCCCTGGCGCCAGGTTTCCCACCAGCGCCACCGTGCCGCCCTTGCGCGCGCAGGCGATTGCCATGCGCACGGTCCCTGCCGCCCCCAGGCATTCCAGCACCACTCCGGCGCCGCGCCCGCCGGTCAACTCGCGAACCGCTCCCGCGGGTTCCACGGCGCCCGGATTCAGCGCATCCGTGGCGCCCAGTTGGCGCGCCAGTTCGAGGCGGCCTTCGTCGATGTCGATGGCCACCACGCGCGTGCAACCCGCCAGCCGCGCCGCCTGTATGGCTAACAGGCCGATCATCCCGCTGCCCACCACCACCGCCGTATCGCCCAGCCGCACCGGGATGAGCTCGACCGCGTGCACGGCCACCGAAACGGCCTCGATCATGGCGGCCTGCTCGAAGCCTATGGCCTCCGGCAACCGGTAGACGATGCGGCGCGGCACCGCCACCAGCTCGGCGAACGCTCCGTGGCGCCGGTAGGCGCCCGGCGAGACGCCCAGCACCTGCCGGCCGTCGCACAGGTTGACTTCGCCGGCCGCGCAGTAGAAGCACCGGCCGCAGGAGATTGTGGAGTCGAAGGTGACCCGCTCGCCCACGCGCAGATCGGTAACCGCCGAGCCGGTTTGCGCCACTTCGCCCGCCGCTTCATGCCCCATCACCAGCGGCGGAATCCGCCGCCCGGTGCTTCCGTCGAAGCCATGCACGTCGCTTCCGCAGATGCCGCAGGCCCGCACTCTCACCAGGACGTCTTCGGGGCCGGGGGAAGGTTCCGGCATCTCCGTCAATTCCAGGCGCTTGTACTCCGTCAACAGAAGCGCGTTCATACCTTCGCTCATGGTAGCCCATCTTCCGCCGCGCCGAATGGCCGGACGGGCTTCGCGGCCAGCCGGCGCTTTCGCAGCCCGTCCATCCCTGGTAATGTTAATTCTTATGACCCACGTCCGAAGCCTCCGCTTTGCCGGGCTGCTTTGCCTGGCGGCCATCGCCGCTCTTCTGATGTCGCACCGGGCCGTATCGGCCGGACCGCCGCTGAAGGCGCTATCGTCCTTCGACGCCCAGGTGCGTCCGCTCCTCGCGCGGATGACCCTCGAGGAGAAGGTTGGGCAAATGACCCAGCCCGACCAGGAGCACATCAAGGACCTCTCGGACGTCGAGACTCTCTTCGTCGGCTCCATCCTCAGCGGTGGGGACTCCGATCCCAAGGAAGGCAACTCCCTTCAGAGCTGGACCGATCTCTACGACCGTCTGCAACGGCGTACCGCCAGGACGCGCCTCAAGATCCCCATTCTGTACGGCATCGACGCCGTGCATGGCCACAGCAACGTGCTGGGGGCGGTGATCTTTCCGCACAACGTCGGCCTGGGCTGCACGCGTAACCCCGCCCTGGTGGAGAAGGCGGCGCGCGTCACCGCCGAGGAAGTCCGCGCCACCGGCATTCAGTGGACCTTCGCGCCGTGCGTTACCGTGCCGCGGGACGTCCGCTGGGGCCGCACCTATGAAGGGTTCTCGGAGAATCCGCAACTGGTCCAGGAACTCGGCGAAGCGGCGGTGCGCGGTTTTCAGGGCCCGGACCTGGCCAATCCGCTCTCCATCCTGGCCTGCGCCAAGCATTATGTGGGCGACGGCGGAACGGCTTTCGGATCCGGGCAAGGCGGCAAGGGACTCGACCAGGGCGACACGCGGGTGGATGAAGCCACTTTGCGCCGCATTCACCTGCCCGGGTATGTCTCGGCAATCAAGGCCGGGGTTGGCTCGATTATGCCGTCCTACAATTCGTGGAACGGCGTGAAGTGCTCGGCCAGCAAGCGGCTCCTCACCGATATCCTCAAGAAGGAACTGCGCTTCGAGGGCTTCCTGATCTCCGATTACAACGCCATCGACCAGATCGACCCCGACTACAAGAAGGCCGTTGGAATCTCGATCAACGCGGGCATGGATATGGTCATGGTCCCCGAGCGCTTCCGCGAGTTCATTACGGACCTGAAAGCGCTGGTGGTGGAAGGCGTGGTGCCCATGTCGCGCATCGACGACGCCGTGACCCGCATCCTGCGCGTCAAGTTCGCCATGGGCATGATGGACCCCGGCCGCTCGCAACTGGCGGACCGCGGCCTGCAGAAGAGCTTCGGCTCGCCCGAGCACCGGCAGGTGGCCCGCGACGCCGTGCGCCAATCGCTGGTCCTGCTCAAGAACCGGAACCATGTCCTGCCCCTCGCCAAGAGCGCCCCGCGCATTCACGTCGGCGGCAAGAGCGCGGACGATATCGGCGATCAATGTGGCGGATGGACCATCACCTGGCAGGGCCAGAGCGGCGCCGTGACGCCGGGCGGCACCACCGTGCTGGCGGCCATCCGGAAAGCCGTCTCCAGGGAGACCGCCGTCACCTTCTCGAAGGATGGAACCGGCGCAGATCCGTCCGCTCTCGGGGTGGTTGTGATCGGCGAGAAGCCCTATGCCGAGGGTGCGGGCGACCGCACCGAACTGAAACTGGATACTGAGGACGTGGACGCCGTGAACCACATGAAGGCCGCCGGCATCCCGGTGGTGGTGGTGCTGTTTTCGGGACGGCCGATCGCGCTCGGCGAGGTTTTCGACAAAGCCGACGCCGTGGTGGCCGCCTGGCTTCCGGGAACCGAGGGTGATGGAATCGCCGACGTGCTATTCGGCGGCTACAAGCCCAGCGGCAAGCTTTCGCACGCGTGGCCCCGCGGCGGCACGGGTTCCGAAGCGCAGTTTGCATACGGATTCGGATTGAGTTACTAGTGCCATGACCGCGTGGTTCGGTGCCATCGCAAGACCGCTTGCTGACGCGCGCGGCTCCGTTCGGAGCCATCACGGGGTGCCCTCCGGGCCTGGAGTGGTTGCCGGCAATGGCACCGAATCGCGCGGTCAGAGACTTAGTGCCATGACCGTGAGACACTATTCCTTTGCCGCGGCCCGGCAGCGGCCTGGCCGGGCCTTGGCCGCGCTCAAGACCGTAGCCCTGTTAGCCATGCCGGTCTCGCTTGCCTTTTCCGGAGAACTGCTTCTCCGGGATCCTACTGTGAGCGCGACCCAGATCGTCTTCTCGTACGGGCGCGACTTATGGACCGTGCCCCGTGCAGGGGGCGACGCCATGCGCCTCACCAGCGGGCCGGGAGTGAAAGCCAACCCGCGCTTCTCGCCGGACGGCTCGCAAATCGCGTTTACGGGCAGCTTCAATGGCAACGATGACGTCTACGTGTTGCCGCTTTCGGGCGGCGCTGCAAGGCGACTGACTTATCACCCGGGGCCGGACGTTGTGGCCGGTTGGACGCCCGACGGAACTCACGTGCTGTTCGCTTCCAGCCGCGCCAACCCTACGCCGCCCGGAACCAGGCTGTTCACTATCCCCTTGGAAGGCGGGTTTCCCGCCGAACTCCCGCTTCCCATGGCGGTGGAGGGTTCTTATTCGCCGGATGCGGGCAAGTTGGCGTATGTTACGTATCGCGACCCGCAAACCACCTGGAAGCGGTATCGGGGCGGCGCGGCGGCGCGCGTCCGGATCGCCGATCTGCGCGACTTGAGCGTGCTCGAAATTCCGGGCGGCGACTGGAACGACTTCAACCCGATGTGGGCCGGCGGCAAGATCTTCTTTCTCTCCGACCGCAACGGTCCGGTCACGCTCTTCTCCTACGACACGGGCACGCGGAAGGTGGAACAGGCCATCGAAAACCGCGGACTGGATTTCAAGTCCGCCTCCGCCGGGGAGGACGCCATAGTCTGCGAGCAGTTCGGCTCGCTGCACGTGTTCGATCTCAAGACGGGGAAATCGGCGCCCGTGGTAGTGCGCATCGCGGACGACCTTCCGGACACGCTGCCGCGCTTCGCTGGCGCGCGCGAGCTGATTGAAGACGCCGGAATCTCGCCCAACGGGGCTCGCGCGGTTTTCGAAGTGCGGGGAGAAATCGTTACCGTGCCGGTCGAGAAGGGCGCGCCGCGCAACCTGACGAACAGTCCGGGAGTGCGCGAAAGGGGGCCGGCATGGTCACCCGACGGCAATACCATCGCGTACCTGTCCGACGAGTCCGGCGATTACCAGTTACACTTGCGCAGCCAAAGCGGCATGGGCGAAGCGGTGAAGATCGCCCTGGGCGGCAAGTCCGCGTTTTACTCCGGGCTGAACTGGTCTCCGGATAGCAAGAAGATAGCCTACCTGGACAACCATTTGGGTATCTGGTATGTGGATCTTGACTCGAAGAAATCAGTCCTGGTGGACGTGGACTATTATTCGTCGGGGAAGCAGCGGCTGCCCGCCTGGTCGCCGGACGGCCAGTGGCTGGCTTACCGCAAACAATTGAAGAACCACCTGAGCGCGATCTTTCTGTACCGGCTCGCGGGCGGCGCGCCGGTGCAGGTGACCGACGGAGCGAGCGATGTGGAATTCCCCGTCTTCGACCGCGGGGGCCGCTATCTGTACTTCACCGCCAGCGTCGATGCGGGACCATCCATGCAGCCCGACATGCTCAGCCACGGGTTCCGTGTTTCCCGGAACGTCTACGTGGCGCTCCTCCCGGCCAGGCAGCCTTCGCCCTTCGGGCCCGAAAGCGATGAGGAGGTGGGATCGCCAGCCGCCGGCGAAAAGGCGCCGGACGCCGGGACTGAAATCGATCCGGAGAACATCCAGCACCGGATTGTAGCCGTACCGATGCCCGCGAGGAACTACATGCAACTGGCGGCTGGGACGCCAGGTATTCTCTACGCCGTCGAAAGCACCCTGGACGGCCGGACGGTTTACCGTTTCGATGTGGCGAAGCGCCAGTGGGGCCTCTTCCTCGACAGGCTGGAATCTTTCCGGACATCCTTCAACGGGAAGTGTATGCTCTACAAGCGAAACGGCCAGACGGTGGTTTTCGAAGAGGGCAAACAGGAGAAGTTCCTGGACATGGGGGCCATCGAGTTCCGGGTCGACCCGCGCGCGGAGTGGAGGCAGATGTACCACGAGGTGTGGCGCATGGTGCGCGACTGCTTCTTCGATCCAAGTTACCGGGGACTCGATCTTCAGGCGCTCGAGAGACGCTACGAAGGGTTTCTCGATCGCCTCGCTTCCCGCCAGGATCTCAATTACCTGTTCACCGAGATGCTCGGCCAACTGGGGGTGTCGCATGTGTATGTCAGTGGAGGAGACCTGCGGGAGAACAAGGTGCCAAAGGTCGGGCTGCTCGGCGCCGACTACGCCGTCGAGAATGGCCGCTACCGTTTCACCCGGATCTACGTCGGCGAAAGCTGGTACCCGGAATTAGCCGCGCCCTTGAGCCAGCCCGGCTTCAACGTGGCGCCGGGCGAGTATCTGCTGCGGGTTAATGGCCGGGAATTGACGGCGAAGGACAATATCTACAGCTTCTTCGAGGGGACCGTTGGAACGCCCGTGGCCCTGGATGTGGCGTCTTCCCCGTCCGGCGCCGGGGCCCGGCGCGTGGTCGTGACGCCTGTTGCCGACGAAGTGACCTTGCGGTATGTGATGTGGGTCGAGGACAACCGCCGCCTGGTGAGCCGGAGAACCAATGATCGCGTGGCCTACCTGGCGCTGCCGGATACGTCCGAAGCGGGATCCACTTTGTTCATCCGGTACTTCTTCGCGCAAACCGGCAAGGAGGCGCTGATCGTCGACGATCGATCCAATCAAGGGGGCAGCTTTGCCACCGACATCATCGAGTACCTGCAGCGGACTCCCATGAGCGTCACGGGCTTTCGCGACGGCGCGAATTCGATGCAGCCGCAGGGGGCCATCTTCGGCCCAAAAGTGATGATCGCAAATGAACTGGCGGTTTCCGGGGGGGACGCGATCGCCTGGTATTTCCAGCGCTACGGTGTGGGGAAGTTGATCGGCAAGCGCACTACAGGCGGGCTCCTCGGAATTAGCTCCGGGCTTTCCGATCTGGTGGACGGCGGCACCGTGAAGCTGCCAGGCGCATGGTTCCGGTACCCCGATGGCAGCCCGGAGGTGGAGAACCGGGGTGTGGCGCCGGATATCGAGGTGGATCTGGATCCGAAGGCTGTGCGCGAAGGGCGCGACCCGCAGTTGGAGAAGGCCATCGAGACCGTGATGGCGGAACTCGAGAAGCATCCCGCGCCACCGCTGTTGCCGCCCGCCAATCGTGCCTGCGGCGCGAACTGCAAGTAGGCCGGACCGGCGGGAAGGACTCGCCCGGCACCGTCCGGACGAAGTCACCCCGCGGCCCTGATGCCCGCCAAACCGGGGTCCACTCCGTGGCTGCGGTGCGGCCGGCGGCCGCGCCGGTTCCCGAGACGGTCGCCCCCTCGCCGCCGTTATCCGGCCGCCGTGCGTGGCGCTGACGGCCTTCTCCGCGCCCGGTTCCTGCTCCGTGCCGGGTGCGCCCGGGCCGGGGTCCGCGAGGTCTCCAGCCCCTGCAAGAACGCTCCGGGGTTCTCCCGAGGCGTTCGGCCTGGCATCTCCCGTGTGGCGGTCTGAGAAACGAGGGGCCCACATGGCGTCTGTAGCTGCCCCTCGGGCGGCCGCCCGAAAACCCGGCTATCTAATTGATTCGTAAACAGATATGGATCGCGCAAGCGGCCACTCATTGTTTACCAATGCATAATGCAGCACAGTAGCCGAAAGATCGGATGTCTGCTTGCGGAGTTTGGGATATAATTACCCCATCTAAATGGGTGAGAGTGTCTTCCAGGCGGTCGAAGCATGTGCTTGTCGGCTGGACGCACCACGCGGATCGCAAATCGCGTGGCGGGTTACTCACAATTGAGTTTGAAAGGATATTCAATGCCGAATCGCATTTTGTCGATTCTTGCCATTGCGTGCCTTCTGTTCGTGGGCATGGGATGGTCGCAAGATACACGCGGAAGCATTGTTGGCCGCGTAACCGATCCAAGTGGCGCGGTAGTTCCAAACGCCCAGGTGACCGTGACGAACACGGCCATGGGCACGAAGTCTAATTCGAAGACGAACGACGACGGCTTTTTCTCCGCCACCTTCCTGCAACCCGGCCTGTACGACATCGAGGCCATTGCGCAGGGTTTCAAGACGGCGGTCCGCAAGGGCGTTACGGTACAGGTAAGCCAACGCCTCGATGTCAATCTGACGCTCGAGGTAGGGCAGACGGAGCAATCGGTAGTGGTTACCGGAGAAGCCCCGCTGATGTCGACGGAGTCGGCCTCGGTCGGCACCGTCATCGACTCGAAGCGCGTGGCGGATCTGCCGCTGACTTATGGCAATCCGTTCGTGCTGATTGGACTGGCGGCGGGCGTTTCCTTCACTGGCGATCCGCGGCTGGACCGGCCCTTTGAGCCGACCCACATTGTGGGCTACGCCATCGGCGGCTCGCGCGGCAACCTGAGCGATATCACGATTGACGGCGCCCCCACCACGGCCAGGACCGGCGCCTCAGTCATCGCGGCCTATGTGCCCCCCACGGATGCGGTGGCGGAATTCAAGATCCAGACGGCCACTTTCGACGCGTCGTTCGGCCAGACGCAGGCCGGCGTGGTCAACATGGCCGTCAAGAGCGGCACCAACAAGATGCACGGTACCGCCTATTTCTCCTTCTACCGGCCGTCCATGTGGGCCAACGATTTCTTCAACAACAAGAAGGGCGGCGTGCGGCCGCCGTT
>Ga0182021_10011531_pt1 | contig 10493 bp, 12 predicted proteins | sample 612E3MmetaG_FD_120493 | JGI IMG/M metagenome (GOLD analysis project Ga0182021, IMG submission 120493) | Permafrost microbial communities from Stordalen Mire, Sweden - 612E3M metaG (Illumina Assembly) | ecosystem: Environmental > Terrestrial > Soil > Wetlands > Permafrost | place: Sweden... | reverse complement strand
TCTCTTCTCGGGCAGGACTACGCGATCTGGCGCCTGCGCGGCGATGGCCTCCTCGATGCGAGCTTTGGATCGACATGGAACTGCGTGGCCGCGCACCATGCAACCGTGTTCGCGGATGCCTGCCGGTCGTTGGAAGCGACCTAGCGGGCTAGCGGGATGAACATCACGAAACTTCGCGACGCCTGGGAGAGATGGGGCAAAGTCGACCCGATGTGGGCGGTGTTGACCGCCCCAGACATGACGGACCGGCGCTGGGATCCGGAGGAGTTCTTCCTGACCGGCGAGCGGGAAATCGCCGAGGTGCTTGATCACCTGCAGCGGCTGGCGATAGACCTTCGGTTGGGCTCAGCGCTCGACTTCGGGTGTGGCGTCGGAAGACTCACGCAGGCCCTTTCGAAGCACTTCGAAAGGGTCATCGGCGTAGACATTGCGCCATCAATGCTTGCGAAGGCGCGGGAGTTGGGCCGGGCCGGGCCGAGGATCGAGTTTGTACTGAATCAGGAAGACAACCTGAGGGTGTTCGAGGCCGGGTCCTTCGATTTCGTATACAGCAACCTCACCCTGCAGCATATGCCGCCAAGCCTGGCTCGGGTCTACCTCGCGGAGTTCGCGCGGGTTCTGAAGGGTGGGGGGTGTCTCGCCTTTCAGTTGCCGAGTGGACGCCGGAGGCAGCCTATCGCCTGGAAACGACTGGTGCGTAAAGTGGTCCCAACGCCGATCATCGATGGCGTGGTCCGATGGAAGGTACGACGGGCGGCGGTGGAACGGGGGCTGCCGGTCATGGAGGTCTATTCAGTCCCGAAGCGGGACATGGTGGACTTCCTACACGATCGGGGCTTGCGGGTCGTGGTCGCGGAGGAGAGAGAAGAGGTTGGTTCCGTTTGGCTCAGTTGCTGGTACTTCGTGACCAAGCCGGAAGTTCCCCTGTCATCATCAACCAGGAGTGCTTGAGTGGGTGAACCAGGAAGGCTCGGAGCATCAGGCGCAGGCTTGGCCCGCGAGAGGAGCCTCCTGCTGCCACGGTTACCGACCGAACGCCGATACAGTGCCCAGGGGACAGGCCACCGAAGGCATGGTCGCTGCGCATCTTATGGCCCTATGGAATCGTGCCAGAGTGGACTACGCAACGGTGTTTGCCGGCGCCCCCGGAACGTCAGTGGCAGGCTAGAAAGACCGCGATGAGCACGACCGATCCGATGCCGTCATCGAGTCAGAACGCCGGCGCGGCCGGCGCAGTGACCGCCCTGCCTATCGAGCCGGTTGTCCGCATCCGGCCGAGCCGGTCGTGGGTGGCGCTGCACGTGCGCCAGCTGTAGGCGTACCGCGAGCTGCTCTACTTCCGGACGTGGCCGATGCGATGATGGGTCGCGTGATGGCTCGGCGCCGGGGCACCGCGGCAACAACCTGGTCGAAGAGAGAAAATGGGTGCACTGAAACCTATTCGATTTCTGGGCAAGAGTACCAGTTGTTCGTCTCCTCACCATGCTACCCAGACGGACATAGAGTCTTCGGGGTCGGTGGCTCCTGATGCGCTGGCTCTTTCGCCAGCAGGCGACTCTGAGGACGCTCGGACCTCGAAGGGTCCGACTTCGGTTGGTCGGCCGGATGACGGAGGATCCTGGGCGAGTTCATTGGACAAACCTGTGCATCCAGTGGGGGTGGTAACAGGGCTCAATTGGAGTGTTTCGGTGCGTAATCCGTGTTGGTGAAACAGCCATCGCCGCTGGGGCGAACCTGGGCCATTTCACACTTCTTGCCGCGAGTCTTGCGGCTACGCGATAGAAGCATCGTGGTGTTCAAACGAAGTCCCATCTTCCGCGTAGCTCGTGTGGCCAGTGGTACCGCTTGCGGACCTTCTAGGTGGCTCGGACTTCCCGTGGCGCACCACGCCACCAGGTTGCGATTCGGCAGTGGTCATTGCAACCACGCCATGAGATTGGTTCTTTTGCAGGGGTGACATCAACCCCCGGTCTTGCGCGGCGCTTGCAGCCGGGGACAACCTGGCCGGAAATCACAGTGCCCATTCTCTCTGGTTGCGCCACGTCCCTCGCAAGCCTAGCTAGGAGATGTGAGGAGTACGCTTCGAGAGCGGAGGTTTCAGGCCATTCGGCGTTGCCCACTTCGCCGAACCCGAAACAGGGTGTCTCGACCGTTGTAGGGCCCTGGAGAGATGCGCGGCGTTGACCCGCTCCTTCGGGCGGGCAGTTCGCTGATACCCACACGGTTCAAGGAACGGGTGGCTGGCTCGCCCCTGCTCACGAGGCTAGCCCGAGGCTTCTTCTGGTCTGTTGTCGGGGGTGCCGCCTCTCGGGTTTTCGCAATGGCGGCGGCCGTCGTAGCAGCAAGGTTGGTTGGCCGCGAGGGCTACGGCGAGATAGGAATGGTGCAGAGCACTCTCGGTCTGTTCGGGGTGTTCGCCGGGTTTGGGCTTGGCACGACAGCGACGAAGTACGTCTCGGAGTTTCGCGGTAGCGACACCCGGCGGACCGGGAGGATCCTGCAATTGGCTTGCGTGCTCGCGATCGGCCTCAGCGTCGCGGTCGCCTTGACAAGCGCTGGTCTTGCACCATGGCTTTCTCGAAGAGTGCTCGGCCGGGCCGACCTCGCTTCGTTGGTCGTCGCTGGCTCAGTCTTGATGCTTGTGTCGAGTCTGAGCAGTCTTACGACCGGAGTACTTGCAGGGTTCGAATCGTTCAGACAGATAGCGACCATTGGGTTGTGGCAGGGGATTCTCTTGCTTGTCGTCACGATTCCTTTCACATGGCACTTCGGAACCCAAGGGGCCATCGCGGCGCTGAGCGTTAGCGCAGCCATCGCGACCATCCTCACCGCGCGGGCGATTCAAGCCCAGTGCCGACTCCACGGGGTCCCGATTGCCGCCTGGGACTCGGCGCAGCGTGAGGCCCGAACGATTGCGAAGTTCGCCGTGCCCTCAACGCTCTCCGCCTTGATGGTTGCCCCGGTTGCCTGGGCGACGAGCGTCCTTCTGGCGCATCAAGTCGATGGTTACGCGCAGTTGGGTCTGTTCAACGCCGCCAACCAGATGCGGTCCATCCTGATCTTCCTGCCAATGGCCCTCACTACGGCTCTCTTGCCTGTGCTCTCGGAGACATTCGGGCGGGGGGATCGGGACGGGTTTGGGCACACCTTGACCATCAACCTCAGAGTGGTCTGGGCAGTCGCTTTGCCCGTCACTGCAGCGCTACTGGCAATGCGGGGGCCCATATCGGCACTGTTTGGCCCCTCGTTCCGAGATTTGGCGGGCGTACTCGCTCTGTCTCTGGTTGCCGTGTTCTTCACGGTTCTTGGCGGGCAAGTCGGCACAGCGCTAGCTGGTGCCGGCAGGATGTGGGCGGCGACTGCAATGAATCTGGGTTGGGGGGTCCTGACGGTTGGTCTGTCACTTATCTTGGTACCCCGGTTTGGGGCCCGTGGCCTGGCAGCCGCATATGCACTTGCGTACATCGCGCACGCATGCTGGTCATTCGTCTACGGAAGGGCAATGTTGGGCCTCGAATTCGGTCGCGAGGAGGCGATCCTACTGGGTTTCACAATTGCGATATTGGGGTTTCAGGTCCTCGATCCGCTTAGTCCGGTGCGGCGCCTGCTGCTCGAGACGTTTCTCGTGGGCTTGTCGCTGGTGCCCCTTTGCGGTCAGCTCGTGACCTTCTCGCGTGCGGCACGACCAGGCGGTGCAGGTGAGCGCCAAACCAGAGTGCCGTGACGCTCGGGGCCTGATAGGGCGCATGAGGGGTGGGGCCGAGAGAACGAAGCCTCACACTGGATGAGTTGCTAGAAAGCGTGAGCCGGTGCCCTGGGGTCGGGAAGGGAAGAGGAAACTCGGTGACTGATGAAAGATAAGGCCGATTGGAGCGCACTCTACGCGGGTGGCCGCATTCTAACCAGATTGCTGCGGAGGACGTTTCGTTACGGACCCCTGGGGACATGGGAAAGGCAGCTCTTTCTCAAGCTGTGCGAGTTGCTACCGGAAGGTGGTTCTATGCTGTCCGTCGGGTGCGGGCGGGCGCTAATCGACTACTGGCTGGTAAGGGTGCTGGGAGTCGATGCCCATCTCCTTGATTTGTCGGCACCCGTGCTGAGAAAGGTCCATCGTTCATTTGGCAGGACGCCGCACCATACCTACCATCATGACGCTCGGACGCTGCCATTTCGGGACGGCCAGTTTGATGTAGTGTGGAACGCCGGGGTTTGGGAGCATTTCCCAGAGGATGAGATCATCTCGGGAGTCGCCGAGATGGGTCGCGTGAGTCGCGGATTTGTCCTGGTGTTGGTGCCCTACTCCGAGTGCAAGCCATACATGCTTGCCAAGAAGTGGCTCGAAGACCACGGCCTCTGGTCGTACGGTGACGAGTATCCAAAGAAGACTTTGCGTCCGTACTTCGAGGCGGCCGGAATGACGGTTGTAGACGAATCCCTCCTCGGGGGCGAGGCGATCTGCCGGGGATATGTGGGCAGCATTTCGGACCCGGAGGCGCGGAGCGCGGTCGCAAGCCAGCTCCAACCCGAGGACTTCGCGGTCTGGCCCTACCTGGTTACTACCGCAACCGGGCTGCACCCTGAAGCAAGACGTACCGCCTAGACGTTGCTTTCAGGCCGAAAGGGCAAGCACACGTTCGGCGTCGCCGGTGATGAAGTTTCTGACGTTTGCAGAGGGAGCCGGCGAGGAGCACATCACGGTCGCAAGGAAGAGTCCACGGCGCATCCTGATGGTCTCACCCAACTTTCCGCCGTTGGGGAACCCGGAGTCCCTGGCGAACGGCAAGCTTGCAGTCGCCTTCCTCCGAGCCGGATGGGACGTGGATGCTGTGACAATCCGCAACGACGAGGGGTTCTTCCGCGAAGACCATAGCGGTTTGTGGGGCCAACTAGGCATCCACACGCATGGGGTTGGTGGGCACGGGGTGAGTGGATTCGGCCGGCTGATGGCCCGCCTCTCAAGGAGCCTCCTTAGCCTGAGGATCTCCTTCGAGACGATGTGGGCGAGGGACGCCCTCCGCAAGGCCTCCGAGCTGATCCGCGAACGCCGGTATGATGTAGTTCTTTCGCGCAGTCTGACGATACTGGCTCATTGGCCCGCACTCCGGCTAGCGGCTCGCAACCGGCTCCCGTGGATAGCCAACTGGAACGACCCGGCGCCAGCACATCGCAATCCACCGCCCTACGGCCGTGGGCTCGGCGCCAGGGCGCCATGGTATTGGGAATCGTATGTCAGAGCGGTAATGCGGAGAGCCGACTGGCACACTTTCCCGAGCGAGCGACTCATGACCTATATGAGCCGGGCCAACCCCAGCATTCACGCACGAATGTCAGTGATCCCTCACGTGGCTCTCGACAACGAGGACAAGAGAGAAAGGGAGAATACCGCTCAGTTCGTGCTCTGTCATGCCGGGGAGGTTGGGGGCAAACGCGACCCGCGAGTGTTTCTCGACGGGCTTTCAGCTTTCATGAAGCGCCACGCTGCGAGAGATCGTGTCAAGGTCGAGTTCATTGGAGGCGGCGTGGAAGCGGAGCTCGGCCCGGCGTGCCATGCCGTTGGTGGGAACTTTCTCTTCTTGGGAGATCAGTCGTACGACGAGTCGCTTAGGAGGCTGTCAGCAGCTGACGTAATCCTTGTAATCGAGGCCGTAATGGAAGAGGGGATATATCTGCCGTCGAAGTTTGTGGACGGCGTCCAATGCCAACGCCCGATTCTGGCAATCTCGCCGAAGCACGGGACTGTCGCTGACCTCCTGAGTCACTTTGGAGGGGGTGTCGCTGCAGACTGCAGATCACCGATTGAGGTGGAGAGATCACTGGGGCGCCTCTTCGAGAGTTGGCAGGCAGGCAGTCTGGAAACGACATTCGGCTCTGAAACACTAAGGGGCCAGTTCTGTGAGGATCATGTTCTTGCGCTCTACGAGGATTTGTTCGAGAAGGTAGGCGCGCGTGGTGGCTGACCCTCGCACCAGGCGCGAAGGGAGCGGTGCCGCCCAATCGGCGCAAGGCGGGGGCGGGGCCAGGCGGTGAAGATCGCGATCGGAGTAGGTGGCTGCCTTCCTGAGACAACTGGTGACGGGCAGACCTATACCCTGTCGCTGCGCAAGGAACTGAGAAGGCGCGGTCACGATGTTCAAGTCCTTGCTCGCCTTCATTGGCAGGGGCACAAAGAGGCGTTCACCAAAGAGAACCATGAACTCGGGTCCGTCGACGTTACCGCCTATAGATGCGATCCGACTGCACTCAGGCAAGCCGAAAGGCAACGGGACACTGCAGGGGCGGGTCAATGCGCGGCACAGCGAATCAACGTGTCATAGGGTAGCCCGCGACCAACCTGCAGAGCGTACTCCCGGACACCTGAGAGCCACTCCTCCTAAGGGTCAGCGATGCCAACAAGCGGCTATACGCAGATAGGGAAGATCATCGAAGTGCTTCTTCTCCTGAAGCCGCGTTCGATCCTGGACATTGGCGTTGGCAACGGTAAGTATGGATTCCTAGCCCGGGAGTACCTGGAGTTGTGGAACCACGGAGACGACTCTGAGCCGCGGCGTGTAACTATCAATGGGGTTGAAGGATTTCAACCCTACATAGGCGAGGTCCAGCGGGCTATCTACGACAACATCATCGTTGGCGATGCGTTGTCGGCGACACGAACGATGACACCGGGCTATGACCTAGTGCTCCTGATTGACGTCTTGGAACACTTTGACAGGCTGCAGGGCAAGGAGTTGCTGGAGCAATGCGTGCGCTTGGGTCGAAACGTGCTCGTCAGCACACCGAAGAGAGTCGAGACGCAAGACTCCCAGTTTGAGAATACGTTGGAAGTGCACCGGAGTCAGTGGTCACCAAGCGAGATCGCATCGCGTCGAGGCCGGCTAGTGATCGGCGAGAGGAGTTCCTATCTAGTCCTGGTCGGTGAGGACGTCAAGAGAGTGGGGCGGTGGCTGCTGTATCGGAGGGTCGAACGCGTCAGCTGGCTGCTAGCTCAGGCGGGACTGCGACTTTCTAGGTTGGGCAGGGTGCTGGCAGGGCATGCAAGGCGGAGACACAGCTGGAACAGCGGACGGGTGGGGCCAGAGGCGGATTCTGAAACTGATCGCGACTCGGAAGAACTCTGAGCCCCTCGAGTCGTCGAAAGCCTGCGGCAGGTATTTGGCCGACTATACCGGTGATGAGGCAACCACTGGCTACGCCGACCGCCGGGATTGGCAATGAGGTGCAGATCGGTATTCCGGACAGGGTGCTCCTCGTGCCGATAGACCGTGCGGTTGCTGTAGTGGGTGGTGGGGTCATCGTGGTATGGCGCATTCGCGCTGCGCCATCGCTGGTGTCATCGCCACGAACCGTTCTGAGATCCAGGGAGCCAGGGCGGACCTCCGAGATCGATGGCAGACGAGACCAGTCCTTCTCTGACTGAGCGGCTCCGCTACTTCCTTTGGAAGAGGACACCCTTGAAGCGGAAGTTCTCCGGTATCTATCGCAGCGGAGGCTTCGGGGGCGATGGTCCTCGCTCAGGCATCGGGTCATCTCTGGAGCAAACGACGCATGCCAGGCAGTTCCTTGAAGGTCTCCTGTGCCGGCTCAAGGTTCGCCTGTTCGTGGATGCGCCGTGCGGAGACTTCACATGGATGCGGGCGGTGCCTCTCGGAGGCGTGCGCTACCTGGGCATCGACGTGGTGCCGGAAGTGGTTGCCGAAAACGTGGAGAAGCACGCGACACCAGACCGGGCATTCATGCTCGGCGACCTTCGAACCGTCGTGTTGCCGGCAGCTGACCTGGTGCTCTGTCGAGATTGTCTCGTCCATCTGTCGTTTGCTGATGGAGCAAGTGTCCTCTTGAACCTCCGTCGCAGTCGGAGCAAGTGGCTGCTCGCCACGACGTTCCCCTCACTGCGTGAGAATCGCGACATCGTGACCGGGGGTTGGCGGCCGACAAACCTCGCTATCGCCCCCTACGCGATGGGGGAACCGACGGAGTTCCTCTCAGAGAACCCCCAGAGTGATATCGCTGAGGAACGGGGAAAGTGCTTGGGACTCTGGCGGCTTGGGATCGACGAGGCGTCGCCTGGATAGGCGGCGGATCGTGCGTGCGCTCTCCAACTGCTCGGGTGGGGAAATGTTCCGAGTTCGAGCGGCGCCGTGAAGGCGGGTGGTAGTGCTTAAGGTGGCAATCCATGTCGCTGGCTTCTTCCCCGAGAGTTTCGGCGGAGGACAGGAGTACTCTCGACTTCTGGCGCACGAGTTGACTCGGCGGGGCTACGAGGCCGTCGTGATCACGCCGGCCCCCGGTCTCACAAATGGCGCCCAGCTGCCGCTGCACGAGCGAAGCTTCGAGAGGATCAGTGTCGTCGAATACCGGCTAGACCGGGCAGGGTTGACGCCTGTCGAGCGGCAGGGTGGTCTCGGCTCGCGCTCCATCGCGATCGCACGCGCCACGCTCGAACACGTGCGCCCCGACATCGTGCACCTCGACGACACGAACCCCGCGATGGCGGTTGCGGCGCGGGAGCTGTTGGTTCCCTCCGTGGTCGTTGCGCATCATGTCGGGATCGCGTGCCCGGTCGGTGACCTGTTGCGTCCAAACGGTGCCGTGTGCGCCGAGCGAATGGGCGCCAGCCCCTGTGTGGCGTGCTGTTGTGCGCGGCGCACGGACAACGGCCTGTCGGGAAGAATACTCGGCTCGTTGCCGCGCTGGATCGGCCGCCCGGTCGGTCGGTTTGTCGATCGCGCCGAGCCATCGAGCCCGGCGCTGCGGGGGCTCATGTTCCCATGGGCGATCGAGCGGCGAATCGAGGCCTACGCGTTGCGCCTGCATCTGGCGCAGCTAATCGTCTCGCCGTCCAACGCGATCCGGATGCTGCTGATCCGGAATGGGGTGACGCCTGACCGGATTCGACTGGAACCGCACGGGATCGAGCCACTCACTCGGACCCCGATCCCGCCCTTCGCCGGGCGGAGTGTCCGCTTCGGGTATGTCGGCCGAATCGCCCGGGACAAGGGCCTTCACGTGGTCTTCGAGGCGCTACAGAGGCTCGAGGCGAACGCGCGGTGCCGGTTCTTGATCGCTGGAAAGGCACAGACGAACGGGGACCAGCAATACCTGAACGATCTCGTGCAGTCGTACGACGGTCCCGCGGGCATTGAGGTGCTGGGCTACTCGCCGCCGGATGAACTCGGCGCGCTTTTCTCGAGATCTGATGTCGTGATCGTGCCGTCGCTGGTTCCCGAGGCGTTCGGCCTCGTCGTCGCCGAGGCTTTCTCGGCTGGGCGACCCGTGATCGTGAGCGATTCCGGAGCTCTTCCGGAGCTTGTGAGGGACGGGGTCGACGGCTTCGTGGTGGCGAGAGGGGACAGCGAGGCCCTGGCCAAGAAGATGTTGGAGTTCATTGAGCACCCAGACCTGATCACGCGCATGTCGGATTCCGCGCCGGCGGTGCGAACGATTGGCGACTATGCGGGCGCCATGGAGCAGCTCTACTCCGGTTTGCTCGCAGCCGAGCCGGCGCAACGGCTTGGGGAGAGGAAGCATGGCGCCGAGGCGTAGCCGTGTCGTCATCGACGCGACTCCTCTCCTCTACGGTCTCGCGGGCGGGATCGCACGGGCGACGGCGAAGCTCGTCGGAGGCATCACCGAACTCGATGGGAAATTCGAGTTCATGTTCTTTGGACGCAGGCTTCTCGGCCCGGCGCTCGGACGTTTTGGTCTGTCAGGCAGGGCCGTGCATGTGCGGTTGCCGCGGCGGGCCGAGGCGGCGATGAGATGGTTCGGTTTGGTCGACTCGCTGTGCAGAGGCGACCTCTACCACGCGACTGATTTCTACCTGCCTCTTCGTGACGTCCGGCGTGCCGTCGCCACGATCTACGATGTCATCTTCCTGAGCGAGCCCGAGGCCATGGTGGACCATCGGCGGCTCGCCAGGTGGGTGCCGCGGTTCGCCAGACGCTGCAGCAGGGTAATAACGATCTCGGAGTACTCGAAGCGGGAGATCGCGACTGTCCTCGATGTCCCGAGCGAGAGGATCGACGTCGTGTACCTCGGGGTGGACACCGACGTCTTTGTTCCGGAGCCGGATGCGGACGCTCTCCACCAGCGTCTTGCGCGGCTTCTGCCCGTCAGCCGCCCCTACTTCCTGGCCGTGTCGTGCTCAACGGGGCGGAAGAACACCGGCATGCTGCTGGAAGCCTACGCAACGCTGCTGCGCAACGCGCCGGCCAACGATCTCGTGCTCGTGTGGGACCCGCCCGCTGCCTGGCGGGAGCGCTTCAGCACTGGGGCCTTCCGCGGAAGGGTGCACTTCCTTGCGCGGCAAGACGACGCCGCACTCCGAGACCTCTACTGCGGAGCCACCGCGCTGGTCTACCCGTCGCAGCGGGAGGGGTTCGGCCTACCGATTGTCGAAGCGATGAGTTGCGGCGCACCCGTCATTTCGTCCTCGGCTACGGCGCTCCCGGAGGCCGGGGGCGACGCGGCGATCTACGTCGACCCGGCGGACGTTT
>Ga0182021_10011529_pt1 | contig 10494 bp, 11 predicted proteins | sample 612E3MmetaG_FD_120493 | JGI IMG/M metagenome (GOLD analysis project Ga0182021, IMG submission 120493) | Permafrost microbial communities from Stordalen Mire, Sweden - 612E3M metaG (Illumina Assembly) | ecosystem: Environmental > Terrestrial > Soil > Wetlands > Permafrost | place: Sweden... | reverse complement strand
TTCCCGCGCCTCGCAGAATTTCCGGTGACTCTAGCGGAGGGGTCACACCCGTTCCCATCCCGAACACGGAAGTTAAGCCCTCCTGCGCCGATGGTACTGCATCGGCAACGATGTGGGAGAGTAGGTCGTCGCCGGATTAAAATTCAAAAGCCCCAGCAATTTGCTGGGGCTTTTGAATTCGAGATTCGAAATTGGAGATTTAATACTCTCAATCTCGAATTTCGAATCAGGCTCAGTCGATCACATTTGGATGTGACCTACTGGCCGCGCTCCGTAATCTGTGGCAAGTTATTCAAATTGAGCTTAAGTTAACCGCACTAGTGCGAAGCCCTCACCGACTCTGAGTGCGCCGCGAGGAAATCGACCGCCATCGATTCAGCCCAATAGCAATCAAGATCCGCTGCATCTGCTCTCCTCGCTGTCAGGAAGCCCGCATGGCCGCCATGTTCTGTCGCCAGCAGATGTAGAAACGGGTTTTCTTTGACCCGGACTACGTGGAAGCCGCGCGCGTAGGCCTTCTTGCTCGCACCTACCAGGTAGTGCGACCGCGCGCTCCCCCCATGCCATGAAGCAGGAACAACCCAGGTGGCAGGCTCTGTCGCCCGGTTGTCAGGATGCCTCCGCTACAATCCTGCCTTCCACGCCGAGATCGATTTCCATGGACTCCCAAGATTTCCAGCCATAAGTCAAGCGACGCGGCTTCCGAGCCGCGACAATCGTCTGGAAATGCGGGTTGCGCATCCAATACGGCGGCCGAAAAGACGGAACGTGGAACAAGCGACCCCCATCACAAAGTTCTGTCGACACCAGGATCCCAGACCTGCGGTAGAATACAGCGCACATTCCATAAAGCTTATAAAGGAGAGTTTCATGGTAAAAGGGAAAATCGCATTAGTCACGGGAGCCAGTAGCGGCATCGGCGGCGCCACGGCGCGCGCCATGGCGGAAGCAGGCGCTCGCGTGGCCCTCACAGGCCGGCAGTCAGCGGCGCTTCAAAAAGAGGTCGAGCACATAGCGGCATCCGGCGGCGAGGCCTACGCGATAACTGGAGATCTCAGAAGAGACGAGGATCGCAGGCGCATCGTCTCGGCAACAGTAGCTCACTTTGGCGGTCTGGACATCCTGGTCAATGCGGCCGGCACGATTGCTAATGGGACCATTGTGAATACGAGTCTCGAAGAATGGCGCACGATGATCGAGCTTAATCTCGAGGCTGTTTTCGCACTTATGCAGCTTGCCGTTCCGCACCTGGAGAGCGTCAAGGGCAACATCGTAAACGTGAGCAGCGTGACAGGCATCCGTGCCTTCCCGAACGTCCTCGCGTACTGCGTGAGCAAAGCCGGAGTCGACCAGTTGACCCGTTGTGCCGCGCTCGAGCTCGCACCAAAGGGAATCCGTGTCAATGCGGTCGATCCTGGTGTCGTGATTACCAACCTGCACCGGCGTGGAGGAATGGAAGAGGCGAAGTATCAGTCTTTTCTAGAACACAGCAAGACGACACATCCGCTCGGTCGCGTGGGACAACCGGAGGACGTGGCCAATCTGATCGTATTTCTGGCATCGGATAGAGCCGGCTGGATCACCGGGGTTACCGTACCCATCGATGGTGGCCGGCACCAGACATGCGCTCGCTGAAATTCAGGGGCAAAGGGACCAAGGGATAGAAGAACAAAAGGAGCCACTTTTCGTGGTTGACTGCGGCAGCATCATGGGAATGATCAATACCAAGCGAAGAGCGCTCTCCCTTTGCCCCTTGACCCCTTTGACCTTCTGCCCCTAAAGATGGCGCGCGAAGCGAGCTCAGTCGCCACTACTTCCTTACATTTGCCTTAACAAAATCGACGATTTCCACGAGAGAGCTGCCAGGGGGAAAGATTTCCGCGATCCCCAATTCCTTCAACTTGAGGATGTCTCGATCCGGGATGATGCCGCCTGCGAAGACCATGATCTCTTCCAGTTTTTTCTCTGCCCTGAGTTCCATGATGCGCGGGAACAGGTGCATGTGCGCTCCGGAGAGAATCGACAAGCCGACCGCGTCCACATCCTCCTGCAAAGCCGTGTTAATGATCTGCTCTGGAGTTTGGCGCAGACCCGTGTAGATCACTTCCATGCCAGCATCGCGGAGCGCGCGGGCGATTACTTTAGCCCCGCGATCATGTCCGTCCAGTCCGGGTTTGGCCACGAGTACTCGGATTTTCTTTTCGGTCATAAGGTTTTCCGCCCGGCAAAGCTCATTTAGAAGATGCTTGGTTCCCGATACTCGCCCCAGACGGCGCGCAGCGCATCGGATATTTCTCCGAGGGTAGTATAAGAGCGCACGCAATCGAGAATATGGGGCATGAGGTTCTCCATGCCCTCCGCGGCACGCTTCAAAGCCGACAGGTTTTTTTCGACGCCCTCTCCATCCCGCTCCGCCCGCAGCTTTGTGAGTTTGGCGCATTGCCTCTGCTGGACGGACTCATCGATGATCAGCAGATCCATGGAGGGCTGCTCCTCGGTGACGAACTCGTTGACCCCCACGATGGTCTTTTCCTTCTGCTCCACGGCTTTGGAGAATTGATAGGAGGCTTCTTGGATCTCCCGCTGCGGGTATCCTCTTTCAATGGCACGGACCATGCCCCCCATGGCATCGATGCGCTCGCAGTAACCCGCGGCCGCGGTTTCCATTTCATTGGTGAGTGTTTCGAGAAAATAAGAGCCGCCAAGGGGATCGATGGTGTTCGCGACACCGCTCTCGTGTGCAATGATCTGCTGCGTGCGCAGAGCAATAGTGACGGCCTTCTCCGAAGGCAAAGCATACGTTTCATCCAGGGAATTCGTGTGCAGTGACTGGGTGCCTCCGAGCACCGCTGCCAGGCCCTGGAGTGCAACCCGTACCACATTGTTGTAAGGCTGCTGGGCCGTGAGCGACACGCCGGCTGTCTGGCAGTGGATACGGCACAACAGCGATCGCGGATCGCACGCCTGGAAACGTTCCTTCATCGCCCGTGCCCACATCCTGCGAGCTGCGCGCAGCTTGGCGATCTCTTCGAAGAAGTCGTTGTGGACGTCGAAAAAAAAGCTCAGCCGGGGCGCAAAATCATCTACCTTCAGGCCCGCGCGCACTCCGTAGTCAACGTACTCGATGCCGTCACGAAGCGTAAACGCCAATTCCTGGATGGCAGTAGAACCGGCTTCCCGGATATGGTACCCGCTGATCGAGATCGTGTTCCATTTCGGGACATGGCGGGAGGCGAACCCCATAGTGTCCGTGATGAGGCGCATGGAAGGTTCGGGCGGGTAGATGAAAGTCTTCTGGGCGATATACTCCTTGAGGATATCATTCTGAATTGTCCCGGAGAGGTCCTTCCAATCCGCTCCTTGTTTCTCAGCGGTCGCCAGATACATCGCCCAGATGACTGCTGCTGGAGCGTTTGTGGTCATCGAGGTCGTGACTTGATCCAGCTGAATGCCGTCAAAAAGCGTTTCCATGTCTGCCAGAGAATCTATGGCGACACCGCAGCGCCCCACCTCTCCATGGGCGATCGGGTTATCCGAATCATAGCCAAACAATGTCGGGAAGTCGAAGGCAACGGACAGTCCCGTTTGCCCCTGTTTGAGCAGATATTTGAACCGAAGGTTGGTGTCCTCTGCCGTGCCGAACCCTGCGAACTGGCGCATAGTCCACAGGCGGCCGCGATACATGTTCTTGTAGACGCCGCGCGTGAACGGAAACTCCCCTGGTTCACACAGATCCCGCTGGTAGTCGAATCCCGGCAGGTTCGCGGGAGTGTAAATCTCCTGCACCGGATGCCCTGAAAGGGTGGTGCACTCACGCATGCCGGGCTTCTTGACGACCTGGTCTTCTGTTCTCATGTTGTGCCACTTTATACCATTCGCACCTTGTTTTAAAGCCTTGTGCGCTATCAATAGGGGACAGTCCCCTTTTGAAATGGAGCCGAGACTGATTGGAGTTTTTCCAAGGGAATACGCGATGCTGCGTGGGAGGGTTCAGAACCGGCCCAAGGCTCAGGGATGGATTCCATTTTTTTCCAGGCGCTGAGCTTCACGGAAACAGTCGAGCGCTTTGTCATGCTGGCCCATTTTTTCCAGCAGATAGCCCTTTTCCTTCCAAATGGCTGCCTTGCTCTTGACTGTCTTGAAGATGCTGATATTGGTTTCGAGCAAACGCACGGCAAGTGCGGACTGCTGGTTGAGGTGGAACTGATCGGCAAGCCCCTTCAGTTCTTTCAACAGCACCGGCTCCTGGTCATCAGGCCACTTCATTTTAAATATCTTGTTGGCTTCCTCGGCTGCTTTGTCGAACTCCTTTTTGCGAATCAGGATCATCACGATCTCGTGCTGCGATTCAGCGACGCTGCGTGTCTTGTTGAGGTCCCAAGTTTGTGCCCGGAGGAGAGGCATCGTCGGGAAGAGCGTTGTGCCAAGAACAGCACCAGCTATCGCAAGCCTCAACGACCGCATGTCGCCGGATCTCATCGTGCCTCCACATGAAATGGATTGGTGAGAGCTACGGGACGCATGTCCGCGAACGGGTTATCCGTTGTTTGTTCCGCTCCCGGCTCGTTCTGCAGCGCATTAGCGCGCTCCTGGATCATCTGCAACTCATACTGGCGTTCCTGCGCGGTGCGCATCTGGATGTATTCGTTCATGTATGACTCGAGCTCACTGCGGGACTGCTCGTATCGTTCAAACCCCCAAAGCCCGAGAGCCAGGACAACCATTGCAGCTACCGTGGCGAGCATCGCAGCCCATCGATTCATCACGAGAAGGCGAGAGACGCCGGACGATCCTGCGGGCGCCGGCAATTCAGCAATACGAGAACGTAAGTTGTTCCAAATCTCGGGAACCGGTTCCAATTCCGCTGCATGCTCGGACACAAATGTGGCCGAGTCTCTCAGCTCTTCGTACTCGGCACGGCATGGATCGCACGTCTCCAGGTGATTCTTCAGCTGCCGCGCGGCGGACTCGTCGAGTTCTCCATCTATGTATGCGGTCAGATCATCGCTGCACTGTTGGCAATCCATGGTCATGCCTTCAAATATTCCTTTACTCGCTTGCGAACCTGAAGCCGGGCACGATGTATGTCCGTCTTGACGCTCGCCAGGCTGCGGCCCACGATCTCCGCAATCTCCTGATAGCTGAGATCCTGAATCGCTGAGAGGACAAATACTTCGCGATATTTCTCGGGAAGCTCAAGAACCACTGCGCGTATAACATCATCCAGTTCTTCGGCCTGAAACTCTTCCTGGGGATCCTTCCGCTCATCTGCTAGCTCGGATGCACTCCGCCCTTCCTCGTCCTGAGAATCAACGGAAACCGTGGGAGGAACCCTCTTTCGATATTTCTGATACACATAATTCCTCGCGATGCGAAAGAGCCACGGCTCAAACTTATCGTCGTCCTTCAAGGACTCCAGTTTTTGATAAACAGTGACGAAGGTTTCCTGCGTCAAATCCTCCGCTTCCTCGATCGATGCCACCATTCGATAGATGAAGTTCAGGACCTTTCGCGAGAACAAGTCGTAGATGCTCTGATAAGCGTCAATGTCTCCTTTCTTGGCTCGCTCGATCATTTGAGCAAGCAGAGCAGGACTTGCCGTTGCGACACCAGGGTTCAGGATCTTTTTCGCCAAACTGAACTCACCAGGAATGATTCAGACGGTTTCAGAAAGTTTCGCTCATTCCGAAAAAATCTCGGCCCCTGCGCTGCGAGAGCAAGTCAACGGGCGGCGCTGCAGCAATTCCGAACCCAGCCGCTGACGTTATCTCTAATTAGTGTATCAGAGAAGAACGTCTGCTCCCGCAAATATTGGAACCCGGATCCTCCACTGCCCCCTGATGGGCAGAAAATCGGAAGTGGATCCGGAAATTGGGAATTCGGAGAGGACTAGATTAACCGTCTGAGCGGCTCGCGTATTCTTTTCCGGAATGAGGGCGACACTGACCGTTGTCCTTTTTTCTTTACTTTCACCATTTCACCACCTATACTGCTACCAGTGTATGAAAGGTGAAAATGATGAAGCTGACCAAGCGCCAAAAAGAGATTCTCGACTACGTCAGGGAGTTCATCGAGCGCGAACATTATTCTCCGAGCATGGAAGAAATAGCCGAAAATTTTCACTTCGCCTCGCTCAATGCGGTCTTTAAGCACCTTGGAGCGCTCGAAGCGCGTGGCTTTCTGCACCGCGATGCAAACCACGCGCGGTCCATCGAATTGAAGCCATCAGAAACTCACGCGGTCCGCACGCTTCCTCTTTTCGGTTACATCGCTGCGGGTCGACCGATCGAAGCAATATCGTCTCCTGAGACCCTTACTGTTCCGGAAGATCTTTTGTCGGGACGGGGATCCCATTACGTACTGCGAGTTCGGGGGGAGTCCATGATCGACGATCACATAGAAGATGGAGACTATGTCGTGATCGACTCCCGATTGGACGTGGAAGATGGTAGCACGGTCGTCGCCTTGGTGGATGGCGAGAGCGTGACGCTCAAGAAACTGTATCGTGAAGGATCTCAGGTCCGGCTTCAGCCGGCGAACGACTCCATCGCTCCTCTCCTGCTAGATGGGACCAGGGTGCAGGTTCAGGGAGTGGTGGTAGCTCTGATGAGGAAATACAAGTGATGGAGGGAGCGAACCATGAATGATATCTATCAGGTAACCGTGCGGGGACAAAGGCTGGAGAGCCGCGACTTGCGGAAGTTGTTGGCGCGAGCCGTAGCCGAGAAACGCAGTATGGACGAGCGCTTCCGGCTCTTCATTTCGCTGCACAAAGACAGACTCTCCGGCTCGGCGGGCACAATGACAGGAAACCTCTGCACCGGCGGCATCATCGGCAGATGAGGTGTCTTCAGGAGTACGGGCTCTCTGTATATGTTTTCGAGCTGTGCGTTTGTCCTGAGGTTTTTTATTACTGAAGGATTTGCCTGCGACAGTTCATGTCGATCCACCCGAGAATTCGAGACTGATTGGGAGGTCGCGACGATGGCAAGCGTCCTTCCGTTCCATGCTTTGCACATCCTTTAAGCAAACAGGTAAGAAGCAACCTAGTTTCAAAGAATTAAACCTGTCTAAAAATGGTTTTTCACACAGTTTTCCACAAATTTTGTGAAAAACCCGACGATTCCCACTGCTGCTTTGAAGGCATAGGACATCCACAACAATTACACGAGACCGCGCTGTTGAAACTGAGCCTGCCAGTGTTATAATCCGACTTCCCAAAGTGGTCGACAATCCGTCCGGGACCTGCTGGGATCTCCGATTTATCTCTGTTTCTTATTGTGTCTTTTAATAGTGCCGGGTGAAGCAATGGCCAGACTTTTTAAGAAGGACGAGAAGTTCTATCGCTTTTTCAATCAAATGACAGTTCACATTCTCGAAGCCGCCGAGATCCTGAAGAAGATGGTTTCCGAACCCGATGGCGAACTGCAAGCGGCGGCGAGCAGAATCAAGGATCTGGAACATCTGGGAGACGATCTCACGCACACCGTGATCGGTGAGCTGAACAAGACTTTTATCACTCCGATCGATCGCGAAGACATCCATGACTTGTCCATGGCTCTCGACGATGTGCTCGACATCATCGATGCCACAGCAGGACGGATGGTGCTCTTCCAGATCCGTGCGCACATTCACGGGGTTCCGGAAATGGCGGCGGTTCTCCTGAACCAGGTGAGGGAAATTGCGGCCGCGGTGAGCCGTCTTCAAGACAACGATCATGTCATCGAGCGTTGCGTCGAGATCAACCGGCTGGAAAACGATGCGGACCGTCTATTTCAATCGGCGATCGGAAGGCTGTTTCAGGAAGTCAGCGACCCCATCGATGTGATCAAACGCAAAGAGATTATCGACAGCATGGAGCGGGCGACGGACAAAGCGGAAGACGTTTCCAACGTCCTCGAGTCGATCGTGGTCAAAAACGCGTAAATCTCATGCAGGGATTTCGAGCTTCCGATCCGAGCCTCAGGTGACAGGGCGGTTTTGCGTGCTCAATCAGGAAAACACGCCACCCTTTTTCGCGGCCACGTTTGCCAGTTGTTCGGCAATGGCCTTAAGAACGTCGCTGTCCTCGACCTGTTCGTCCCAATCTCTGGGGATCGCTCCCGAACCGACGAACGCGCCCACGAAGCTCCCCGCAAGCGCTGCCGTCGAATCGGAGGCATCGCCGGCATTTGCAGCGGCGAGCGTCGCCAAGGCAAAGTGGCGAGGGTATTTCAGGAAACAATAGGTCGCAGCCGGCACTACTTCCAGAGAGTCAGAACTTGTCCCAATCTCGAAGAGCGCTTCTTCAGGAGGCAAGTGGACAATCTGAGTCACCCACCTCATCATGGCCGACATGTCGTGATCGATCGGATCGACACAATCGGCGATCTCCAATACCTGATCTCCAGGGGAACTGTGCTCATTGGACTGGACCAGGCGGGCGATCAGGTAGGCGACGGCAACCGAAGCGGCTTTGGCTCGCGGATCCGTGTGCGTGATGATGCAGTCGTCGAGAGCTGCCCTCACCAACTCTTGCGGATCGCTGAAATAAAAGAGACCGACGGGGGGCATCCGCATCGCGGCTCCGCAGCCACAGCTGAAAACACCGCTCTTGGTCCACGCTTTTCCCGCGGCAAGGCGCTTGCATGCCAATTCGTTGGCACGCATCGTCGTGCGGCGCGGAACCGTATTCAGGTACCAGGCGAGCAATGCGTCGGCTTGGCGCGCCGGATCCATTTTGCCGCATTCCACCAGGCATTCTGCCGTGGCGAGCATCATCTGAGTGTCATCCGTGTAGGAGCCTTGCGGCAGGAACTCGCTTGCATGGCCTTCGTGCGCGCGCGTAAAAGTAATTATGGGTTTGCCGTAGTAGCGGCGTATCTGCTCGCGGGTCAGGAACTGGGCCGGCATGCCCATGGCATCTCCGATCGCAAAACCGAGCATGGCGCCGGAGAATCGGCTGTTTAGAACCTGAAGATCCATGGGATCCTCCCCGTCGCTGTTCCTTCGTGTCTGAACAAGATTATAGCACCATCGTCTCTATGTGGCTTTCTATCCTTCTCTGGGGATTCCGAACTAAAATGTGACGCTCGCCGGGTTGGGTGGCTCAGAGCGGGGTCAAGGATTCGTCGCGGATCAGGTCCTGAAAACGCTCGCGGCGGCGGATTACCTTCATGCGGCGGCCGCGCACCAGCACTTCCGCGGGTCGCAGCCGGCTGTTGTAATTTGAAGCAAGAACAAAACCGTAGGCTCCGGCGCTCATGATGGCGAGCATTTCGCCCGCCTCCACACGCTGCATGCTCCGGGCAAGGGCAAAAAAATCGCCGGATTCACAAATCGGACCCACGACATCCGCGCGCAGGCTTCTGCGGCGGGTTTGGGTAAGAGGTTGAATCCGGTGGTAGGATCCGTACAGTGTGGGTCGCAAAAGATCGTTCATCCCGGCATCGACGACGACAAAAACTTTTGCGCCGCTTCGTTTCGTAAGTGTCACGCGGGTGACGAGAATTCCCGAATTGCCGACGATGACGCGCCCCGGTTCCAGGATAAGCCTGCACTCGACTCCCTTCAGTGCGTTGAGAATTGCCTCAGCATATTCTCGAGGCTCCGGCGGAGTCTCCTCATGGTAGACAATTCCGAGCCCACCACCCAGGTCGAGATTCAGGACGCCGATTCCCGATGCGCGCAAGGCCAGAAAAATCTTCCTTAACAGCCGAACCTCGCGGATAAAGGGGCCGAGCGATGTAATCTGTGAGCCGATGTGGCAACCGACGCCGGTGATTCGCAGATGGGGTGAAAGGCGCGCGCGGCTATAGAGATCCAGAGCTTGTTCCGAGGGAATGCCGAATTTGTGATGGCGCCCGCCGGTTGCGATATAAGGATGCGTGCCTGGGTCCACGTCCGGATTTACGCGTATTGCGAACGGAGCCACCTTGCCCGAGGTGTGTGCCCGGGCTTCGAGCATCAGCAGCTCAGCTGCAGATTCGACGTTGAACTGAAGGATGCCTCGGTGGAGCGCCAGGTCGAGCTCGTCTTCCGTCTTGCCCACTCCCGAGAAGATGATTTTCTCCGGATCCATCCCCGCACGGAAAGAGCGCATCAATTCTCCCTCGGATACGACGTCAAATCCGGCGCCAAGTGAGCGAAAAAGAGAGAGAATCGCCAGGTTGGAGTTGGCTTTCACCGCATAGCAGGTGAGGTGAGGAAGGGTTCGAAACGCATCGTCGAAGACACGGAACCGGCTCGCCAACGACGATTGGCTGTATAGATAGAAAGGAGTGCCCACTTTGCGGGCAATATCCTCTACCTGAACGTCTTCACAAAACAGTTTGCCCTTGCGGTAACAGAAAGGCAGCAATCTCGGATCTCCTACTCGGATTCCTGACTACCGACTTCTGACATTTCCGGTTGCGCACGGCCCACGTATACAATGCGCCCCGCGACCATGGTCTGCAGCACGCGCAGGCCTCTCCCGAAAAAGACGAGATCCGCGTCGGCGCCAGGCCGCACCAC
>Ga0182021_10011527_pt1 | contig 10495 bp, 9 predicted proteins | sample 612E3MmetaG_FD_120493 | JGI IMG/M metagenome (GOLD analysis project Ga0182021, IMG submission 120493) | Permafrost microbial communities from Stordalen Mire, Sweden - 612E3M metaG (Illumina Assembly) | ecosystem: Environmental > Terrestrial > Soil > Wetlands > Permafrost | place: Sweden... | reverse complement strand
TCGAGCGCGGCCAGCTGGCCGAGATCCGGCCGTATTTCTGGCAGACGGACACGGCCATCTCCAAGAACAGCTGGGGCTATGTCGTGCCCCAGGATTACAAAAGCGCGGGATCGATCATCGGCGACCTGATCGATATCGTCAGCAAGAACGGCTGCCTGCTGCTCAACATCGGCCCCAAGCCCGACGGGACGATCCCCGAGCCCGAACAGAAGATCCTCCTGGAAATCGGCCGCTGGCTGGCTGTTAATGGCGAGGCCATTTACGGCACGCGCCCCTGGAAGATTTTCGGGGAAGGGCCGACGCCCGTGGTCGAGGGCAGCTTCAACGACACCAAGCGCAAGGCCTTCACCGGCGAGGATTTCCGTTTCACGTTCAAAAAGGGTCTGGTCTATGCGGTAGCCCTAGCCTGGCCGGAGAACCGTCTGATGGTGGTCAAGGCCCTGGCCAAGGGCAAGGCCATGGTGAAGGACGTGGCCCTGCTGGGCTATCACGGCCCGCTGCCCTGGACGCAGACCGCGGCCGGCCTGGAAGTGAAGCTGCCGGCCCAGAAGCCCGGCGATCACGCCTTCACCCTCAAGATCGCGGCGGAGTAAGGAGCCCAAGTATTGCGCCGGGGCTGGATCCATTCTCTGGCTTAATGAACACATAAATATGTGTTACACATAATAAGAGCTCGAGGGAGGCGCATATGGATAAACGTAATCTCACCTTGTCCCTTCCCTATCGGCTGGTCCATAAAGCCAAGGAGATGGCGTTCCGCGAGGACCGTTCGCTCAATGATTATATCCGGCACGCGATCGAGGAAAAGATCGTCCGATCGTCCGGATTCGACAAGGCCCGCGACCGACAATTGAAGCGGCTGCGGGGAGGCTTCACCTTGGGCACCAAAGGCCGGCGTCCCGCCGATCGCGAGGCGCTTCATGAGCGCTGAGCGCGTCTTCATCGACACCAACGTCATCGTTTATGCCTATGATCAAGACGCGGGCCGCAAGCGCGATCTCGCGCGGGGCATTCTGGCCGATCTGTGGAACGCGTCGGGCGGGATCTTGAGCGTTCAAATATTGCAGGAATTCTTCGTCACCGTGACGAAAAAGATCCGGTCGCCTCTATCGGCGGCCGCCGCCCGGGAAATCGTCGAGGATTATCTGTCCTGGGAGGTCGTGCCGAATGACGGCGAATCGGTCCTGGCCGCCATCGATATTCAAGCGGCTGAAAAGATTTCCTTTTGTGATGCCCTCGTCATCGCCGCGGCCGAAAAGGGTGGGGCCGATATCCTTCTCTCCGAGGACTTGGCCGCCGGCCGGAAATTCAGAAGCGTCACCGTCCGTAACCCCTTTGCCGCCGTCTGATTCTCCCGCGCGATCGGTTCTCCGCCGATCCTCCGTTTGACCGGATTTTCCCGCTTGTGATAGAAGTGGAAATGTTCGATTCCATCACTTCGGGAAGGAAACGCCTATGAAACAGCGGCGATTGAATCCTCCGGTATTCCTTTCAGTACGGTCCGGCCGGTTCTCACGGCGCGAAGGCTTTTTCCTCGGCTTTGGGGTTGCGATCCTTGTCCTGGGCGCCGCCGTTCTGCTTACGTACGGCGCGGCCCAGGATCGCGTCCAGACGCGTCCGCCGATGCCGACGCATAGCTGGCCCTCCAAGCCGCCGGCCGACTGCCCCTTTCCTCCGTCCCCGCAGATCAAGGGCTTGGACTTCACCGGCCGGCACGCCGAATATGCCGACGCCGACACCTGGTATCCGAGCTGGGCGGCGGACGGCAAGATGTACTCGCCCTTCACCGACGGCAAGGTCGGATCGATCAGCGTGTCTTCAGGGGGCAAGACGGCGGCCACGGGCCACGCCGTGATCGAGGGCGATGATCCGCTGCATCTCCAGGTCACGCCCCTGGGCACCTGGCCCGGCGCGCCCGAGCCTTATGAAGGACGTTATCCCTGCGGTACGTTGGTCTATAACGGCGTTTGGTACTATGGAACCTATGCTCTGCTCAACGCGCCTTACGGACTGAACTGGCCCGTTCTGGGGCCGACGCCCGGCTTTTATATATCCAAGGATTTCGGCAAGACCTGGACGAATCCGCCCCACACCTGCGAGCCGGGCAAGACGCTCTTCCCAGAGCCGGTTGTGAAGGGCGGTCCGGTCAAGATCGGGGCGCCCCATTTCGTCGATTTCGGCCAGAACATGGAAAATTCGCCGGACGGCAAAGCCTACCTGGTTGGGCACGGCGCGACGCAGGCGGATATGGAAGACCGCGTCGCCAACCTGAGCTGGATCACCGGCGACCAGGTTTATCTCTGCCGGGTCAAGCCGTCGCCCGAGACGATCAATGACGCCCGGCAGTACGAGTATTTCGGCGGCCATGACGCCGCGGGCAGGCCCGTCTGGACGAAGGATTTCGCCCGCATCAAGCCGCTCGTCGAATGGAACAATAATATGGGCTGCGTCACGATCACCTATGACGCGCCGCTCCGGAAATACCTGATGTGCGTCACCGACGGCACGAACACCGTTTGGAAATTCAACTCTTACATTCTGGAGGCCGACTCCATCACCGGTCCCTGGCGGATCGCGGCCTATCTCAAGGATTTCGGCGTCCAGGCCTATTTCCTCAATTTCCCCTCGAAGTTCATCTCCAAGGACGGCCGGACGCTGTGGCTGTGCTACGCCGCCAATTTCACCAACGGCTGGCTGGGCACGAAGCTGGCGTCCGATCCTCCGGGAAGCCGCTACGCGATGTGCCTGCAGGAAGTGGTCCTGCGGGCGCCCGGACGCGATTGAAATCAGGCACGGACGGACGTGACTCGGAGACTGTTCCAATAGCCAATTCTTCAGGGAGATCATTCACCATGAGCGAAAAACGTGCGGCTTTCCTTCTTGTCCTGCTGGCTGTCTTCTCGACGTCCCTGTCGGCCGCGGCCAAGGAATACGTTCTCTTTTCGCCCGACAAGACCGTCGAGCTGAGGGTGGCGGTGGGCCCGAGCGTCACCTATTCCATTAAATATGAAGGCCGGCTCCTCGTCGTCCCGTCCGCGGTTTCCATGACCCTGGAGGGCGGCGTCGTGCTCGGAAAGGACGCCCAGGTCCGCGACGAAAAGCGCCGCAGCGCCAACGAGGTCCTCCATCCGGTCGTCAAGCAGAAGTCCGCCGAGATCGTCGACCGGTATAACGAGCTGACGCTCTCGTTCAAGGGCGACTATGCCCTGATCTTCCGGGTCTACGAAGACGGCGTGGCCTACCGTTTTTCGACCCAATTCGCCGGGCCGATCACGGTCGTCTCGGAGCAGGCCGAGTTCGCCTTCGGGCAGGACCGCAAGCTTTACTTTCCCGAGGAGGAGAGCTTCCGGTCCCACCAGGAGCGGATCTTCAAGTATGTGTCCCTGGGCGAGATCGGCTCGAAGAAATTCTCCTCCGCGCCGGCCGTCGTGGAGATCCCCGACGGACCCAAGGTGGCCATCACCGAAGCCGACCTCGAGGACTATGCCGGCCTGTGGCTGACCGGATCGGATGACTCGCCGTCCAAGCTGGTCGGCAAGTTCCCCGGCTTCGCCCTCAAGGAAGAGGTCAAGAGCGATCGGGACGTTCTGGTCTCCGAGCGGGCGCCCTATCTGGCCAAGACGGAAGGCCGCCGCGTTTTTCCCTGGCGCGTCCTGATGATCGCGGCCAAGGACGGCGACCTGATCGAGCATCCCTTCATCTACCGGCTGGCCAAGCCCTCAACGGGTGATTTCTCCTGGGTCAAGCCGGGAAAAGTGGCCTGGGACTGGTGGAACGACCTCAATGTCTACGGCGTGGATTTCCGGGCCGGCGTCAACACGGCGACCTATAAATATTTCATCGATTTCGCCTCCAAGTACGGGATCGAATACATCATCCTGGACGAAGGCTGGTACAAAAAGGGCGACCTGCTCTCGGTCAATCCGGACATCGATATGGACGCCCTGCTCTCCTATGCCAAGGCCAAGAACGTCGGGATCATCCTTTGGACGACGTGGAAGACGCTCGAGGACCAGTTCGACAAGGCCATGGACCAGTTCAGCCGCTGGGGGATCGCCGGGCTGAAAGTGGATTTCATGCAGCGGGACGACCAGTGGATGGTCCGCTATTATTACAAGGTCGCGGCTGAGGGGGCCAAGCGCAAATTCCTCATCGATTTTCACGGCGCCTACAAGCCCACGGGCCTGTACCGGACCTTCCCCAATGTCATCACCAGCGAGGGCGTCTATGGCCTCGAACAATCCAAGTGGGGCCGCAATGTCACCCCCGAGCACACCGTCACCCTGCCCTTCACCCGCATGTTCGCCGGGCCCATGGATTTCACGCCGGGATCGATGCTGAACGGCGGCCTGCGCAATTTCCAGCCCATCTACAACGAGCCCATGAGCCAAGGGACGCGCTGCCACCAGCTGGCCATGTATGTCGTCTATGAGAGTCCGCTCCAGATGCTGGCCGACTCGCCGACCCATTACCTGCGCGAGCCCGAATGCCTGGATTTCCTGGCCAAGGTTCCCAGCGTCTGGGACGAGACACACGTTCTGGAGGCCAAGATCGCCGACGACATCCTCGTCGCCCGGAGGAACGGCGTGAACTGGTGGGTGGGGGCGATGACGGACGCGACGCCGCGCGATCTGACGATCGACTGCTCGTTCCTGGGGGAGGGGACTTATGCGTTGACCTTCTACCAGGACGGCGTCAACGCCGACCGCAGCGGCAACGACTATAAAATGATCAAGCGGACGGTGACCAAGGCCGACAAGCTGGCCATACATCTGGCCCCGGGCGGAGGCTGGGCCGGTGTCTTCTCGCCCGCGGGAAAGTAGGTCCGGGCGGACGTCGCGACCCGGGAGGGAGGAGCAAGCCATGAGAAAAATCGTCGCCTCCGCGGCGGCCGCCGTTCTCGTGGCTCTCGGCGGGCAAGATCTTCCGAAGGGTTACTCGCCCGCGGTTCTTACCCACGGGCGAGTCCCGCGGAACTTGACCCCCGGGCAAAACCCGGGGCCCGGGCCGCTGTGGGGTCCCGAGTCGTTTCTTCCCATTCCCCGCCTGGAACGCGCGCCGCGGATCGACGGCGACCTGTCCGACTGGAAGGATTTCGCCTTTACCGACGGCGTCTGGGACCTGGCCCGGCTCAGGCAGGCGCCGTGGTACGATCCCGCCGTCTGCCGCCTGACGATTCACCCCGGTGAGATGGGGCGGCCGGAGGACGACCTGAACTCCCGCTACTACATGGCCTGGGACGATGAATATCTCTATCTGGGCGCCGAAGTTCACGACAACGTCAACGACACCGTCGATCCCCAGCCGGAACCGAAGCGCTGGTACTTCAAGGACGCCGTCTGCTGGTTCATTGAAGCTCCGCGGCGCCCGGGATCAAGGCAGTTCGGCCTCGGCGACAACGCCTTCTGCTTTGTAATTGACTCAACTTATCCTGCCGATGGGGCCTGGTGGCGGCATGGCGACGCCGAGCGGACCTATATCGAAGAGCCCCTTCCGGCGCGGGCCGTGACGTATGCCCTGCGCATGAACCCCTGGGGCGGGAAGAACGGCGATTTCATCCTTGAAGCCCGCATCCGCATGGCCGAGGTCTTTCCCAAGACCGACCCCGACTGGCGGCCGCCGAAGATCGGCGACGAATATGGGATTGAAATCGTCCATACCGACCCGGACGGCGGCGATTACGGCGGGCACTTTCTCATCTACGGCCGGGGCGACGACGACGCCACCTGGGGCCGGATGAGGCTCGTCGGCCCCCTCGCTCCGATCGAGCGGAAAAGCCGCTAATACTGAGCCGGGCGGAATATAGTCGACTCCGGATGTTTATGTCACCCGGCTAGTACTCGGGGAGCAGTAAGGATTATGCAACATATTTACTGCTCCCCGTAGTAGATCGATTTCAGGTCCCAGACTTCGAGCGCGCGGATTTCGGCCTGGCCGCCTTCGGCAAAGATCGAAAGGGTTTTGTTTTCGTCGGCCGGGAGAAAGCAGAAGGCCATGTTCACCCGCCCGCCGGCGGCAAAGATCTCGATTGAGGAGCGGTCCACGAGCACCTGAAGCGCCAGGCGCCCCGCGGACAATCCGACCGGGGCCGTTTTTCCGAGGCAGGCGAGCATCCCTTCGCGGACTTCGTATCTGATGGGAACGCCCCGGACGTTCAGACCGACCGAGGATGCGTCCCCCGGCTCGATCGTCAATCGGATATCGAACAGCTCGCCGCGAAGCTCTTGCAGCGGATTCGCGTCCGGTTCCAGCGCTCCCTTCCAAGCGAAGCGGTTTTTGTGCAGGGAGTCGAGCTCCCGGATCGGCTGGGTGCAGAGCCGCACCCCCTCGGGGAACGTCCGCAAGGTCAGCGCCGTGGGGAAGGTGAACTGTTGATTGAAAGGCATGCCGGGATATTTGCCGCCGGACATCCAGGCCAGCTGGATGCGGCGCCCGTCGGAGGCGGGAATGCCGTTGTAGGTCTGGGCGGCGTAACGATTCGCGCCCCAGTGGCTTTTGAAGGGCCCGGCCTCGCGCTTGAATTCCTTGCCGTCGAAACGGCCCAGCACGTAATCGTTGGAGGCGCCCCAGAAGACCCACTTGGTGTTATTCGGATCATTGTCGACCGGCAATTCAAAGAAATCCGGGCACTCCGTGGCGCCGGGGACTTCGACCGTACATAGCCGGGTCCACTCTTTGAGGTTCGGCGAGGAAAAGAGCGCGTAAGCGTTGGGGGCCTTGGGGTCGTCAAGATACAGGGCCATGATCCACTTATGGCTTGGGGCGTGCCAAATAACCTTGGGGTCGCGGTTGCCGCCGGAAATATGGCCGAGAACGGGATTGCCGGCGTATTTTTTCCAGGTCCGGCCGCGGTCGGTGCTGTAGGCCAGCGATTGGGTGAAGGGCCGGCCCTTGGATTCCGGCGAGGTCCCGCCCGCCGAGGTGAAGATGCAGACGATCGCCTTCTCCGGACCGTCCTGGAAGCCGGCCGTATTGTCCCCGTCGACCACGGCCGAGCCGGAGAAGATCGTCCCCAGCCGGTCGGGCAGAATCGCGTGGTCCATTTGGGTCCAATGAACCAGGTCGGTGCCGACGGCGTGCCCCCAGGTCATGTTGCCCCACTCGATTCCCGTGGGATTGTGCTGAAAGAAGAGGTGATATTCACCCGCGTAGAACACCAGTCCGTTGGGGTCGTTTGTCCAATTTGTTCTGGGCGTGAAGTGGTATTGGGGGCGGTAGCGTTCGTTGTAGAGCGTTTCGTCGGCGGCCTTTTGGGGAATCCCGGCCGACAGGACGGTCATCAGGCCGGTCGAAAACAGCGCGGCGCCCAGAATGACCAAATGCTCCGATAGGGTTGTGTTCTTGTGGTGATGCATCGCGCCGAATGATATCGCCCGGCGCCGGCCGGGGTCAAGGCGCCGGGGTCGCGGCCTTCGGCGGCGCTCCGTCTTCCACGTGGGCCAGCATGCGGGCCCGGACCTGTTCGACCAGCTCGTCATGATGTTCCTTGGGGAAGCCGGACGTCGGGACCGGCGCCTCGATGATGTAGTCGATCCGGCCGGGGCGGACGAGGCGGCTGCCCTTGCGGTCGATGTGAAAGGCCCCGGTTTGAACGATCGGCAGGATGTCCAGCCCCGACTCGATGGCCAGGACGAATCCGCCCCGCTTGAAAGACCTCAGCCGCCCGTCCAGTGTGCGCGTGCCTTCCGGCAGGACGAGGAACGACATATCGCGCCGCTCGCGCATCAGCGCGGCGGCCCGGTTGAGGCTCTCGCGGGCCTTGCGGCTGTTCTGACGGTCGATCGGGATCTGGCCGATGCGGCGGATGACCGGGCCGTAGACCGGCCAATGGAAATGCTTCTGCTCCTCGATGCCCCGGGCCCGGCCCGGAAAGCCGGCGTAGAAGACGAATGGATCGAAGAAGTTGACGTGGTTCATCATGATGACGTACTGGCGGGCGGGGTCGAAATTCTCCCGGCCCCTGACCTTGATCCGGATGCCGCAGCAGAATAGGACGGTCCAGCAGCAGAACTTGATGACCGAATCGAACTTGGGCCCGCGGGTGAACAGGGAGACGACCAGGATCAGCATGCAGCTGACGAAAAAGAACGGCAGGGCGATGACCCAGATCAGGGTGGACCGGACGTTATCGAAAAGCCGTTTCATGCGAGGATCGTCAGCTCCGCGGGGAGCACCTTGAGCCGCAGGGGCGTCAGGCCCAGAAGCTCGCCGTCGGCCATCAGCATCTGCGGGGGCTCGCCCGCGATGGTCATGGAGGCGGCCTGGATCATCTCCACCTTGGGATGGGCCTCGTGTTTGCCGGAGAAGACCTTGGAGAAAATGGCCAGGATCTCGCGCCGGTTGACCTCCCGGAAAATGATCAGGTCGGCCTTGCCGTCGGCGACATCGGCCTTGGGGGCGATCATCATCTTGCCGCCCGTGTACTTCGAATTGGAGACGACCAGGGCGCTGTTGCGGATTTCGCGGCGCTCACCGTCGATCTCCAGGACGATGCGGTTCTTCATGCCCTTGGCCAGCCGCAGCAGGACGGCCAGGCTGTAGCCGAACGAGCCGAGCGGCTTGAGCTTGTCGTTGGTCAGCTTGAGGATGTCGGCGATGAGGCCGACGCCGATGATGTTGAGCGAGACCATCCGCTCGGTGCGGCCGCCGTTGTCGAACTCGAATTCGACCAGGTCGGAGACGTGGCGGCGGCCGGCCAGGATGTTGGTCAGGGCTTCTTCGGGCGTCGTCGTCCCGAAATCGCGGATGAACGAGTCGCCGGTGCCGGCCGGGATGAGGCCGATCTCCGGCCGCTTCGCCGGCCGGCCCTGGGCGTAGAGGCCGTTGGCGACTTCGAAGGTCGTGCCGTCGCCGCCCAGGCAAAGAACGAGGTCGAAGCCTTCCGCCGCGGCCTGGCGGCCCAGCTCGATGGCGTGGCCGGGGCGCTCGGTGAGGCGGGTGACGAGGCCGGGAAACGCCTCGCCGAGGCGGGCTTCCAGCAGATGATGGATTTTCTTGCCCCTCCCGTGGCCGGCGGTCGGATTGACGATGAGCAGCGTGGTCGGCATCAGCCGCTTATAGCACGAGCGCCGGGAAAATTCAATTTTGGCCTTTCGGGGGGCGTCAGCGGGCTTCGGCGGCCCGCTTCTTGCCCCGGAAATAATAATAGAACGGCAGGCCCAGCAGGCAGCAGACGCTGGCGGCCATGGCCTGGACGGGCTTTTCGAGAAGAGTGGCGCCGACGAAAAAGAGCGACATCAGGACGAACAGGATCGGCGTCAGGGGATAGCCCAGCGTTTTGTAGGGGCGCTCGGCGTTGGGGCGCGTGCGGCGCAGCTTCATGATGCCGATCCCGGTCAGGAGCATGAAAAGGCCGTCCATGAAGACGAGATAAGTGATGATGTTGGCGAACGTGCCCCAGACCATGAGCAGCACCATGGCCCAGGCGCATTGCAGCATGATGGCGTTGGCCGGCGTCTTGAACTTGGGGTGGATGCGGGCGAAAGCGGGGAAGAACAACCCGTCGTCCGACAGCGCATAGAAAATGCGGGGGACGGAATAGGTGTTGATGCCGACCGTCCCCAGGGCCGACAGCGCGATCATGATGGAGATGACCACGGCGCCGAAGGGCAGGACGGTCTGCAGGGCCTCGGCGGCCACGCCGTTGGATTTGGCGATGCGATCGACCGGCAGGAGGAACATGTAGCCCAGGTTGGCCAGCCAATAGACGACGCCGACGACGATGGCGCCCAGGATCATGGCCCGCGGCACGGTCTTGCGCGGATTGCGGGCCTCGCCGGCCAGGTAGGAAGCGTGCTGCCAGCCTCCGACCGAAAAATAGACGCCGACGAAGGCCAGCCCGAAGGCGCCCGCCCAGCCGATTCCCGGATCGGTCGTCGAAGCCGACTTCAGCCCGAGATGGAATCCCGTCCGGGCCGGCGAGCCGAAGAACAGGCCGACGCCGATGATGGCGGCCAGCCCGGCCAGCTTGAGGCCGGAGAAGATCTTGGCCGTCAGGTCGGAGAAATGGGTGCCCAGGATGTTGATGGCGGCCATGACGGCGATCGCCGCCGCTCCGAGAATAAGCGTCCCGGTGTTGGACATGGGGAAGATGAAGGCCGTGTACTTGGCGAAAGTTAAGCTGAGGGCGGCGATCCCCGAGCCGTTGATGACGACGAACGTGACCCAGGCGTAGAGGAAGGCCGTCAGCGGCCCGAAGATCTCCTTGAGGTAGGCGTACTGGCCACCGGCTTTGGGCATCATGGCCCCCAGCTCGGCGAAGGTGAGCGAGCCGGTCAGGGCGTGGAGAAGTCCCAGCCCCCAGACGAGCAGGATCCACAGCGGGGAGGAGAGGTAGCCGGCCACCAGCGAGGGGCTGAGGAAGATGCCTGAGCCGATGCAGGCGCCGATGGCGACCATGGTCAGGCCGTAGAGCGACAGGTTCCCTTCGAGCTTGCTCATGCGTTCTCCTGTGCGGATCCGTCTTGGAGGTGCGCGTGTTCCGGCCGCTAGTTTA
>Ga0182021_10011526_pt1 | contig 10495 bp, 6 predicted proteins | sample 612E3MmetaG_FD_120493 | JGI IMG/M metagenome (GOLD analysis project Ga0182021, IMG submission 120493) | Permafrost microbial communities from Stordalen Mire, Sweden - 612E3M metaG (Illumina Assembly) | ecosystem: Environmental > Terrestrial > Soil > Wetlands > Permafrost | place: Sweden... | reverse complement strand
GCGCAAAAGGAGAACGGACTGCGTCCGCGCGACCTCGAAGTGCGCGACGAGCTCTCCCGGGTTCAGCAGCAGGTCTACCAGGCCTCCGAGGAGCAATGTCAGCGCGCGGGCGTGGTCGACTTTGCCGAGCTGATGCTTCGTACCTACGAGCTGATGCGCGACAACGCGGCATTGCGCGAGCACTACCAGCACCGCTTCCAACACGTTCTGGTCGACGAATTCCAGGACACCAACAAGCTGCAGTACGCGTGGTTGAAGATGTTCGCCGGCCCGGCCACGGCCGTGTTCGCGGTGGGCGACGACGATCAGAGCATCTATGCGTTTCGAGGCGCGCAGGTCGGCAACATGGCGGCGTTTGAGCGCGAGTTCCACGTCGAGCGGGTCATCAAGCTCGAACGCAACTACCGCTCGTACGGCAACATCCTGGACGCCGCCAATGAGCTGATTTCGCGCAACACCCATCGGCTGGGCAAGAACCTGCGCACCGAGGCGGGCCCGGGCGAGCCTGTGCGCGTGCGCGAGGCCACCAGCGACTTCGCCGAGGCCCAGTGGTTCGTCGAGGAGGCGCAGCAACTGGTGCGCGAGGGCACGCCGCGCAGCGACATCGCGTTGCTGTACCGCAGCAACGCGCAAAGCCGCGTGATGGAAAGCGCGCTGTTCAACGCCGGGATGCCTTACAAGGTATACGGCGGCCTGCGCTTTTTCGAGCGCGCCGAGGTCAAGCACGCGCTGAGCTACCTGCGTCTGATCGAGAACCCGAGCGACGACACCAGTTTTCTGCGCGTGGTGAACTTCCCCACCCGCGGAATCGGCGCGCGCACCATCGAACAGCTTCAGGACGCCGCGCGCACCAGCGGGCGCAGTCTGTACCAGAGTGTGGGTGCGCTGGCCGGCAAGGGCGGGGCGAACCTGCAGGCCTTCGTGGGACTGGTCGACACGATGCGCGATCGCACACGGGGCATGACGCTGCGCGACATCATCGAACACATGTTGCAGGCGTCGGGACTGGTGGCGTTCTACAAGACCGACAAGGAAGGGCAGGATCGCCTGGAGAATCTCGAGGAACTCGTCAACGCGGCGGAAGCCTTCGTCACACAGGAGGGATTCGGCAAGGACGCGGTGGCCCTGCCCGTGGACGAGCACGCGGGCCGACTCGCAGGTTCTGCGCCGACGGCGGTGGCCGGCGTCGACCTCGCGCCCGACGCCGAGACCGGCGAGATCATGTCGCCGCTGGCGGCCTTCCTCACGCACGCCTCGCTGGAGGCGGGCGACAACCAGGCCCAGGCCGGGCAGGATGCCGTGCAGTTGATGACGGTGCACGCGGCCAAGGGTCTGGAATTCGATTGCGTGTTCATCACCGGCTTGGAAGAGGGCCTGTTCCCGCACGAGAACTCGGCCTCGGATCCCGACGGACTCGAGGAAGAGCGCCGCCTGATGTACGTGGCCATCACGCGCGCGCGCAAGCGGCTGTATCTGAGCTTTTCGCAGACCCGCATGCTGCACGGTCAGACCCGCTACAACGTCAAGAGCCGGTTCATCGACGAATTGCCCGAATCGGCGCTGCGCTGGATCACGCCTCGCCAACAAGGGTTCGGCTCGGGCTACGCGCGCGAGTACCAGGCCGCCTGGGCGCGCGGGTCGGGTTTGCATTCGATCGTTGGCGCCGGCGACGTGCGTCCCGAGCACCGTGCGGCGCCCCCGCTCGTGCCGCGGGCACCCGAGCACGGACTGCGCTCGGGGCAGGGCGTGTTTCACGCCAAATTCGGCGAAGGCGTGATCCTGACCCTGGAGGGATCGGGAGTCGATGCGCGCGCTCAGGTGAATTTTGGCCGCCACGGCATGAAGTGGCTCGCACTGTCGGTGGCCAAGCTCACGCCGGTGAATTGACGCACCGGCCCGGTGCACCATGCGGCCCGGCGGTTCAGATGCCCACGTCGTCGATTTCGCGGTAGACGTCTCGCAACCAGATCTTGACCCGCTGACGATCCATCATGCCCAAGCCGCCGCCGTGCGGGTCCTGCGGAGTCTTGGCCTTCCAGAAGCTGCTGCTGCCGGCGTCGATCTTCTGAATCACGCCGTCGTGCAGCCGCTTGATCGACACGATCTTGGCCCCCATGTCGATTGCACGCTGCTGTTGGCCGGACTGCTCGAGCACGGAAAAGTCGTTGCCGCGGATCTGGTTGCGCACCAGCACGTACTTCAGCCCCGTGCCGAATCGGTCCAGCAACTTTTGGAGCAGGTCCACCGAGTCCTTGCCGCTGTCCATCACGTGCCAGTAGTGGATGGTCATACCCATCTCGTCGGCCAGGTTGATGACGCCGGCGTCCTCCATCCATCGCACCAGCGACTCGTGGGTCTGGGCCGCCAGATCGATCAGGATGCGACGTTCGGGTTGTTCGGCGGCGGCCTCGACGATCACGTCCAGCGCCTCGTAGTGATCCATCACCACGGGCGAGGCGTAGCCGGCGTAAAAGCGCATCAGGGCGCCGTGCGAGCGATCCGTGTCGAAACCGAGGAACGGGATGTGGCGGTCGATCATGTACTGCGCCAGTACCCGCGCGGTGAGCGATTTGCCCACGCCGCCTTTTTCGCCGCCGATGAAATGTATGTTTGCCATCGCTGTGTCTCGTTGATTGTTAGCCAGGGAAGTATTCGTCCATGGCGCGACGCGCCCGGTTGCCACTGTAACCGCGTGCTGCACGCGGCACGCAAACCCCGTGCCGTCGTCGCTCGGCGCGGCCGGCGCCGGACTCAGCGCCGCCGGTCGCGATCCGCCCAGCCGCTGACGCTGGCCACGAGTGTCATCGCGACGATCCAGCCGAACACGCTTTGCATCCAGGTCAGCATCTGCAGCCAGGGTGCGCCGAGCCAGGCCTCGACCGGGCCGGGCCGGGCGCCGCGCGCCGGTGCCCAGGCCTGCACCTGCTGCAGGTGCAGCAACGGCACCATCAGCTCCAGTGAGTACAGGTAGGGCTGAAACGCCGGCGCCGCGCATGGCGCCGCCGCGGGGCAGCCCACCAGCATGGGCTCGGCCTGGCGGTGCCAGGCTGTCGGCTCGGTGGCGCCGTCCTGTGCCGCAGCCCAGTAGACGCAGCCGCAAAGCAGCCACACCGCGCCGGCCCATCCGAGCAGCCGCCAGGGTCGGTGCCCGTAGCCGGCGAACCAACCGAACAGATCGTGGCCGATTTCGGCCACGCGATGAGCCAGTCCCGACGTGCCGGCACCAATGCGTCCGACCTTGCGCAGCTGACGCTCGCGCTCGATGGCAATCTCGCGGGCCTCGGCGTCGCGCCCCATGTGGCGCAGCACGTCGATCAGCTGGCGCCATGGCTGCGGTCGGAAATGCGCGCCGAGCTGGGAGGCCGCCTGGCCCGTCAGCCACTCCAGTCGCATGGCCGCGTCGGTAGGGGCGTGCTCGCCCAGCTGGCGGTAGCAAAAGCCGTCGAGCACGTGATGCAGGCCCCACGTGGTCGCGTCGTCGCACAGCACGTTGACACGGGCGTGGGCGAGCGACGCGCCTTGCAGCGGAGCTTGCAGCCGCCTCAGGATCAGCGCCCCGCCGATGGCGGCGTCGTCGAGCATCAGGGATGCCGCGTTGTCGCCCCAGCTCGCGTCGCCCACCGCGTCGAACATCGCCCCGTCGCAGTCCAGCGAGCCGTCGATGCGCGCTTGCTGCAGGCGGACCTGACCGGCCGCGGCAAAGCCGGCGTCCAGCAGTACGTTGCCGTGGACGTGGATGCGGTCCAGATCCAGCGCAACACCGCGCGCGCCACTCGCATCGACGTCGGCCACCAGTCGGGCGCCGTCAGCTCGCAGGTGCGCGCCGATGCGCGCGCCCTCGAACCGCACCTCGCCCATGGCCTCGAGGCCACCGGACAGAATCACGTCGCCACCCACTTGCACGCCGTCAGCGACGAGCCGGCGCCCACCCGCACCCGCCGTGGTCGGCGCGCGCAGCTGCAGCCGCTCGAAGCTGAGGGTGCGCCCGACCTGCGCGTGGGCGAGCAGCACGTCGCCGTCGACGTTGCAGCCACTGCACAGCTCCAGGTCGAGCTCGATCCGGCTGGCCTGCGCGCGCAGGCCCGGCAACGCGCAGTCTGCGAAGGTCAGGCTGCCGGCGACCCGCGTGCCGTCCAGGTGCGGAATGTGCACAAAGCTGCAGCGATACCACCAGGCGGTCAGCGGCACGACCATGGACGTCAGATCGAGCCGACCGACGATGGTGGCCCCCATGATCTGCAAGCGCCGGCCCGCCACCGCGGCGTCCGGTGCGCCGCCGCACATCAGCATCGCGACGAACTCGGCCCGCAGGTGGTTTTCAGTGAAGTTCGGGTTCGCTCGCCGATAGCCGATCTTGGCAATTTCGCCGGCGGCGGCGGCACGCAGCACCGTCCGCTCCGCGGGCAGCAGCGGCTCGAACACCTGCAGCGAACGCTCGGCGGGCGATGTCCAGGCCGGCACCGTCATGGTGCTACCGCCGGGCGTGGCCGCACAGTGACGACCGCATCTGGAGGCATCGGCGCTGACGATGCGGAGCCGGGACGACGGGTCGTCGTGTACTCAGTCAAGCCGTTGGCTGGTTCGGCGCAGGTCCGCATGTCGCCATTCTGGGGCGTCGGCGAGCCCGCCACAACCGTCGCGAGCCCCACGATTGCGGGGCTCGCAGCGCGTTCGGCCGGTCCCCGCACCTCAGCCGCGACCTACGAACGGCATCTTGGTGGCCATTACCGTCATGAACTGGACATTGGCCTCCAGCGGCAGACTCGCCATGTGCACGACCGCGTCGGCCACGTGTTTGAGGTCCATCCGCGGCTCGACCATCACGCTGCCGTTGGCCTGAGGAACGCCGGTGCTCATCCGCTGCGTCATGTCGCTGGCGGCATTGCCGATGTCGATCTGGCCACAGGCGATGTCGTGCGCCCGACCGTCCAGCGACGTGGATTTGGTCAGTCCGGTGATGGCGTGCTTGGTGGCGGTGTACGGCGCGCTGAACGGGCGGGGCGCGTACGCCGAGATCGATCCGTTGTTGATGATGCGCCCGCCATGAGGGTCTTGCTGTTTCATCAGCCGAAAAGCCTGCTGCGTGCACAGGAACACACCGGTGAGATTGATGTCCACCACGGCCTTCCACTGCTCGAAGGTCAATTCGTCCATGGGCACGGTCGGTGCGCCGGTGCCGGCGTTGTTGAACAGCAGATCGAGTCGCCCGTACTTCGCGTGGACCTGGTCGAACAACGCCCGCACGGCCTTCGGGTCCGTCACGTCGGTGGGCACGGCCCAAGCCTGCGCACGCAGCGTGGCGGCTTGCGTGGCCGTTTCGTCCAGGGCGGCGGCCCGTCGGCCGACCAGCACGACGTGGTAGCCCGCGGCGATCAGGGCCAGAGAACTGGCGCGCCCGATGCCGCTGCCCGCGCCGGTGACCAATGCGATCTTCATGGTGCTTGTCTCCGAGTTCGTGCGCCGTTTCCGGGCGCTCGTTGGTGCAGCCACCGCGTCTGGGTGGCGTGCGCGGCCGCCCGGCCGCGCATAGGGTTCACACGGCGGTGTCGCGCGTTCACGCCGCCAGTGCCGGTTGCTCGCTGGGCCCAGCGACGAAACAGTCGGCATAGGTGAAGTACAGGCCCACGTAGAACACGGTGGTGAGCATCAGCGACACCGGCACGGCCAGCGCCGCCAGCAATGCCGACTGGTCCAGCCACGCCACGACCAGGCCGCCGACCAGGCACACGCCCACGACCAGACCGAACCAGACGATTCCGTACACCATGAACGCCCCGCGGTTGCGCCAGCAGGCCACCGTGCTGGCGAATATGGCCTTCGCACAGCCCAGACCTTCCCAGTAGATCAGGGCCGGGGCGTGCCAGAACGGCACCGACAACAGTCCCGCCAGCCCGAGCCGGATCAACAGCCCGAACGCCAGGTCCGGGTCCATCAGGTGCGCGGCCGCCGCCTCCGAAGAGGCCTGGCCATCGGGCAGCGCGTCCAGCATCGCCTGCAGGCTGCCCCCGTCCCAGATGTCGGCCAGCCACATGACGGCAAAAGTCGCCAGCGCGTAGCACGCCCCTAGCTGCAGCATCGACACGACACGTGCGCGCGGGGCACGCAGCGGATCGATGAACACGCGCGGCGTGGGCAGCCCGCCCTCCACCACGGTACGCGTGGCGATCATGAATCCCTGGCACACCAGCGGCATCAGAGCCAGCACGGCGAGCGGTCCCACCAGCGGCACCATCGCCAGCGCGAACACCACGAACATGAAGGTCGCGAAGAGTGCCGCATACGCCATGGGGCGACGCACAAACGCCCGAAAGCCGTTGCGCACCCACACGGCGCCCTGGCGCGACGGAACGGACTGCAGCTTCATCGGCGGCGGTCAGACTTGGCCAGGGTGCCACGGCGCGTAGACGCGCTCGCGCAGCACGCGCTCGAAGTGAGCCGGATCATGCGCCGTGAGCAGGCTGGCGTCGCGAGGCAGATGCAGGTCCCACAGTCGCGACAACCAAAACCGCAGCGCCGCGGCGCGCAGCAGCGCAGGCATCAGGCGGCGCTCGCCGCCGGACAGCGGCCGCACCGCTGCATAGGACTCGACCAGCGCGCTCGCGCGAGCCTCCTCGAGCCGGCCGGTGTCCATGTCGATGCACCAGTCGTTCAGGCACACCGCAATGTCGAACGCGAACGCGTCGATGCCAGCGAAATAGAAGTCGAACAGCCCGCTCAACTGGTCACCGTGGGCAGTCGCTTCGAACATCACGTTGTCGCGGAACAGGTCGGCGTGGATCGCTCCGCGCGGGAGCGCGTCGTGCGCGGCCGATTCGTTCATCTGGCGCTGAAACGCCAGTTCCGCTTCAATCAGCTCGCGTTGCGCGGGCGTGAGGAACGGAACGACCACCGGGATCGTCTCGGCCCACCAGGCCAGCGAGCGCAGATTGGGCTGTGCGGGCTCGAAGTCCGCGACCGCCAGGTGCATGCGCGCCAGCACCGAACCGAGCGCAGCGCAGTGATTCGTGTCGGGCGACAGCCGGTGGCTGCCGCTGAGCCGATCGACGACGGCCGCAGGCTTGCCGCGCAACCGATGCACCATCTCGCCGCCCGCCTCGCACCGGGGCATCGGCACAGGGATCGTGCGCTCGGCCAGATGCTTCATCAACTGCAGATAGAACGGCAGCTGCTCGAAGCCCAGCCGCTCGAACACGGTCAGGACGAATCGACCCTGATCGGTGTCGGCGAAGTAGTTGGTGTTTTCGATGCCGCTGCGGATGCCCTGAAGGTCGGACAGCCGACCCAAGCCCAGACGGGCCACGAGTGCCGCGGCCTCGTCGAACGAGACTTCCGTGTAGACCGCCATGGACCTTGGACGCGTGTGCCGAAGTGTAGTCTGGGGTTCAGAAATCGAGCACGTTCCAGACCCGCTTGCCCACGGCGCTGTTGGCACCGCCCGTGCCATCCACCGGGTCGCGGCCACTGCGGCTCATGAGGATTTCGTAGCGTTTGGAGGTTCCGACCTTGGGCGTGACGACGACCGACTGGGTGCGCCCGCGCACCCGAAGTTCGTCGATTTTCGAACCCTCGTCCTCGATGACCGTGTGTTTGACCTCGGGCTCGACCTGCTCCGCAGGGGCGAGTTGCACCAGCGGCGCTGCCGGCGCCGGACCGCCGGCCTGCGCCAGGCAGGGTCCGCACGCGACGAGCAGGGCAAGCCAGTGTTTCGATTTCATGGGGTCATTCTAGGTCGACCCACTCCAGCCCGGGCCGGCACTGATTCACAATTGTGAAATGAGCGACAAAACCTTGCTGCTGGTGGACGGATCCAGCTACCTGTACCGGGCCTACCACGCCCTGCCCGACCTGCGCAGTACGGCGGGCGAGCCGACCGGGGCGATCCACGGGGTGGTGGCGATGATGAAACGACTGCGCGAACAGTATCCAGCGGCGATGGGCGCCTGCGTTTTCGACGCTAAGGGTCCGACATTTCGCGACGACCTGTACCCGGCGTACAAGGCCCAGCGTTCGGCGATGCCGACGGATCTGGCGCTGCAGATCGAGCCGATCGTGCAGGCGGTGCGGCTGCTGGGCTGGCCGGTGCTCAGCGTGCCCGGGATCGAGGCCGACGATGCGATCGGCACGCTGTGTGCGGCGGCCGTGCGCGCGGGCTACGAGGTCGTCGTCTCCACCGGCGACAAGGACCTGGCCCAGCTCGTCAACGAGCACGTCACGCTGATCAACACGATGAGCAACGAGCGGCTCGACACGGCGGGGGTGGTGGCCAAGTTCGGTGTGCCGCCGCAGCGCATCGTGGACTACCTGTCGCTGGTCGGCGACACCGTGGACAACGTGCCGGGCGTGGAAAAGGTCGGCCCGAAGACCGCGGCCAAGTGGATCGCCGAGCATGGTTCGTTGGCCGGCGTCATGGCCGCGGCCGGCGCCGTCAAAGGGACTGCCGGCGAGAACCTGCGTCGTGCACTGGATTGGCTGCCTACGGCCCAACGACTGGTCACGGTCCTGACCGACGCCGACCTGAGTGCGCAGGTGACGGGGTGGCCGTCGTTCGATGCGTTGGCACTGGGCCCGGTTGACACCGGTGGCCTGCTGTCGTTTTACGAGCGTTACAGCTTCAAGTCGTTCAAGCGCGACCTGGAAGCGGCGGGTGCCGTCGCCGCTGCCGCCGTCACCGGCGAGCCGCCGGTCGCGCCGACGCCGGCCGCACCCGCCTCGTCGGTGGTGCAGTCCCACTGCGAGACCGTGTTGACGTTCGAGGCGCTCGAGCGCTGGATGGCGCGGATCGACGCGGCGCCGCTGGTGGCCGTGGACACCGAGACGGATTCGCTCGACGGCATGCGGGCGCAGATCGTGGGGATCTCCGTGTCGGTGGCCCCGGGCGAGGCTGCCTATGTGCCGCTGCGGCACAGTTACGCCGGCGTGCCCGACCAGTTGCCGGTGCAGCCGGTACTCGCTCGGTTGCGGCCGTGGCTGGAGGACCCGAGCCGGCCCAAGATCGGTCAGAACATCAAGTACGACGCCCACGTGTTCGCCAACGCCGGCATTGAGGTGCGCGGCTATGCCCACGACACGATGCTGCAAAGCTACGTCCTGGAGGCGCACAAGCCGCACAATCTGGCCAGCCTGGCCGAGCGCCACCTCGGCCGCAAGGGCTTGGCGTACGAGGATCTGTGCGGCAAGGGCGCGCACCAGATCCCGTTCGCGCAGGTCGACATTGCGCAGGCGTCGCGCTATTCGGGCGAGGACAGCGAAATGACGCTGGACGTGCATCGCTCGCTGTGGCCGCAGCTCCAGGCCGAGGCCGGCTTGCTCGACGTGTACCAGCGCATCGAGATGCCCACGGCGCTGATCCTCGAGCGCATCGAGCGCACTGGCGTGCTGATCGACAGCGCGCTGCTGGCCGCACAGAGCCAGCAATTGGCCGAACGCATGGTCGCGCTGGAGCAGCAGGCCTACGAGCTGGCCGGTCAGCCGTTCAATCTGGGCAGCCCGAAGCAGATCGGTGACATCCTGTTCGGCAAGCTCGGGCTGCCGGTGAAGAAGAAGACCGCCAGCGGTGCACCGAGCACGGACGAAGAGGTCCTGGACGAGCTGGCCGCGGACTATCCGCTGCCGGCGCGCCTGCTCGAGCACCGCAGCCTGGCCAAACTCAAGGGCACCTACACCGACAAGCTGCCGTTGATGGTCAATCCAGCCACCGGACGGGTGCATACCAACTATGCGCAGGCCGTCGCGGTCACGGGGCGCCTGTCCAGCAACGACCCGAACCTGCAGAACATCCCGATCCGCACCGCCGAGGGGCGCCGGGTGCGTGAGGCCTTCATCGCCGCGCCGGGCCACCGCATCCTGAGTGCCGACTATTCGCAGATCGAGCTGCGCATCATGGCGCACTTCTCGCAGGACGACGGGCTGCTGCACGCGTTCGGGCAGGGGATCGACGTGCACCGGGCCACCGCCAGCGAGGTCTTCGGGGTCCCGGTGGCCGAAGTCTCTGCCGAACAGCGTCGCTACGCGAAGGTCATCAATTTCGGGCTGATCTACGGCATGAGCGCATTCGGGCTCGCCGGCAACCTGGGCATCGACCGGCGCGCGGCGACGGCTTATATCGATCGATATTTCGCCCGCTATCCGGGCGTCAAGCGCTACATGGACCAGACCAAGGAGTCGGCCCGCGCGAACGGGTTCGTGCAGACGCTGTTTGGCCGGCGCGTGTACCTGCCCGAGATCAACGGGGGCAACGGTCCGCGCAAGAGCGCGGCCGAGCGCCAGGCTATCAACGCGCCCATGCAGGGCACGGCGGCCGATCTGATCAAGCTGGCCATGATCGCCGTGCAGAGCGCACTGGACCAGCAGGGCCGCGCGGCCCGGATGATCATGCAGGTCCACGACGAACTGGTCTTCGAGGTGCCCGAGCACGAACTCGACTGGGCGCGCCAGGAAGTACCGCGGATCATGGCCTCGGTGGCGACGCTGAAGGTGCCGTTGCTGGCCGAGGTCG
>Ga0182021_10011525_pt1 | contig 10496 bp, 6 predicted proteins | sample 612E3MmetaG_FD_120493 | JGI IMG/M metagenome (GOLD analysis project Ga0182021, IMG submission 120493) | Permafrost microbial communities from Stordalen Mire, Sweden - 612E3M metaG (Illumina Assembly) | ecosystem: Environmental > Terrestrial > Soil > Wetlands > Permafrost | place: Sweden... | reverse complement strand
GTGCATAATGTCTGTCGGCGAAAATTGACACAAAAGTATATACCAAATATATACAAAATATATACTCATACATAAAAAGTATATACTCGATTTTCCGCTGATTTTACCTTGAAAACCGATTCCCTTTAATGGCCCAACGCTCTGCCCGCACCCAAGGGGTAAAAAAGCTGTAGTTTTTAGGATAGAAAAAGGAGACATACCACCGGCAGAGAGAAACACGCTACCGTCTACCCTATCCAGCTTGGCTAATTATACACCTAAAAAGAGCCTAAAAAAATGAGAATTTTTGAAGGGATTTTCGGGAATTTGGGCTTGTTCGTCGTCAGGGGGGTGCCGAAAAGATGAGAAGTGTTAAATTAATAAAATCCGTAGATTTTAGGAGAAAAACCAGATGAATTATACCCAATCTTATACCATAAACAGTAACCTTTTCCAAGAGTTTTTATGTCTTTTAGGTAGGGTGACCCAGGGTAATATGATCCGGCAGATGGAGTACCTTAAGGTAGAAAACGAGATCTTAAGGTCTAAGTTACCGAAAAGGATAACTACCACACCGGCAGAGAAACGTCGGCTGGTTAAATACGGCTTACCGTTAGGCGGTCAAATCAGGGAGATTATCTCTATCGTAAACTATTCTACCTTTAGAAGGTGGGTTAAGGGAAATATCATCGACAAGAAGCGGCCTAAATGCGGCAGACCAAGGAAAACCAGCCGGGATATTGTTGATATTATCGTGAGGATGGCGAAAGATAATAAGCTGTGGGGTTATGGCCGAATATTGGGGGAACTGAAGAAGCTTAATATAAGAAAATTATCCCGAAATACCGTAAAACGAATCCTGGTACGAAACGGTATAGAACCTAGCCCTAAGCGAAAAGAAGACTCCTGGGACAGCTTTATCAAGCGGCACTTTGAAACTTTATGGGCCTGCGACTTTTTTACCCAGACGGTCTGGACTGCTCTGGGGCCAAAGATGTTCCATGTGTTGTTCTTTATTAATATAAGGACAAGGAAGGTATATATCGCCGGGATTACCCAGAACCCGGATAAGGAATGGGTAATTAAAGCAGCCAAGAGCATATCGTTTATTTTTGGCGACAATACCAAAAAACTTATCGTCCGGGATAGCGATAAGAAATTCCCTAAGGGATTTGATGATCTGCTCAAGCCGTTTAATGCCCAGGTTCAACGGATACCCTTCCGCTCCCCTAACCTTAATCCTTATGCCGAGGGGTTTGTGGGGACTATCCGGAGAGAATGCCTGGATCATTTCTTTGTATTCGGCGAGAATCATTTTAAATATCTAATCAGAGAATACGTAGACCACTATCTCACCAAGAGGCCGCATTCGGGGGTAGATAATGAACCGCTGAAGTATAAATCGGAGAGAAAATCAGGGAAGCTTAAATGCCAGACAAGGATGGGCGGGATGATAAGGCATTATTATTGGGGGTAGGTTGGAATTTTTGCATGGATAGTCACAATCACCCCAGCCTTAATTTTTCTATGCTATAGACGTTCATACGTCCCGTAATGTTCATTTAAAAGATCATAAATTGAATTGAGCTTTTCACTTTTAGCAATTTCTAACAATTCAGGATAGGCTTTGCAATCGACTGTATACTTCTTAACAGAAGTCTTCATTCTTTTAATATAATCAGTTGCTTCGGGTTTAAAACTGCTTGTTGTCCAAAACTCAAAATGTTGTTCCCGCCCCGCATAGACACTAATCCCATTGATCCAATTCCGAATAATACTAATCTTTTTTTCCCACCGTTGAACAGTTGACAAGTCTATGATTTGATTTGCATTGCATCCTTTACATTCAAATACTCTAATAGCCTTGTTGCCCTCCAGACAAAGAACATCAATTTCTGTTTTCTCACCATTATCATTTTTTATATTTTTATTAATATCCATGATTCCGCCGAATTTTTTAAAAACCATATGTCCGGTAACTAATTCAAATAAAGCTCCCCGGATGTTATTTGATTTACCTTCGAGTTTGGCAACCGACTTAAACATGTTCGTGATTTCTACCTCGGTTTTTTTGCTCACTGCTAACGTCATATTTTCTAGCGTATTTTTTAAATCTGACAACAGGGCCCCAACCTGTTCGCCAAAAAAGTTGGCAGGTGTAGTAATGATAAAACCAGATTTCTTACCGAAGCTGAATGCAGATGCAGAAAAATTGTTGCCGATTAGAATAGGAAGGAACCTACCAAATCGGTACTGGCTACGGGTTGATTCAAATTTTTTAACAAAATATCGAATCTGTTCTTCAGTGATATCATATTGAGGTAATATATCTACTACAACGAATCCCGATTTTGCCTGTTCGCTCTTTTCGCAAAGAGGGAAAACATATGAAGGCGCGGTTATATCCCAATAATAAGAATTAAACTCGCCATTACGTTTTAATTTATTATAAGAACCAAGGCCATTTTTCTTTATCCAATTTGCAAAGGCTGCGGCAATCAGTTCCTCAATAACCTCGTCTGCATCAGTCCATGCACTTTTTGGCATTGCGTTTAATAAACTAGTATGTAACTCAATAATCTCTTTGTCGTTTTCTTGTTTTTTAAAAACGAGTTTTGATTGAACAAGCTCTGCCATCAATAGATCAAAATTTTTGTGTTTTTTACGCATTATGGGTGCGCCAGATAAAACTTTGAATTTTTCAAGATTGGTCTTTCCACCTCTTGCAGCCAAGGCAGCAATTGCACCAAAATGTACTGAATTAGTTTCCTTGAGCGCAAAGATTAAATTTTCAAAAAATTTATCTGTATTTTCATGACTTTTTAAGTATAAAAAGGCAGCCCGGCATGGGAAAAAATTCCCAGGAAGCTTTTTAATTTGTTTACTAACCCGCGACATTTGCTGACGAGCAGCTACGTCTGATAACCCGGCATTCAATAGCTTCTTCTTTATAGATGAAGAAAGCATTGGCCCATTTGCTTCAAGAAGGTTTATGATATCCATATGTCACACTCCGCTATTTATAATAATATAATATAACCGGATCATCTATTTTTCTCATCCTCATAACTGCTTAATAGACATGGTCTTACAAATATTGTAAAAAATTGTCCTGTCACATGGTTATTTTTGTTCTCCACTATCGGACTTTCGCCATGATACGTAAGGAACTGGATAGAGCGTCTTGTTTAGCTTATTATTTACGATCATTCTTCTTATAAACACAGGGCTTGATCAATGAATCGTTTCAAATAACCCACCGATGATAGCTGGCTATTCTTTACCGCTAAACATTTTCCTATCTCCTACGTCTTGGATTTATCATAAATTGCCTAAAAGCCTCGGCTCTCTGTTTTTCTCTCCACTCTCGTAACTCCCTTTGCTCTTTCTCTTTTGTACGTTGCTGTTGATTACGCTTTGCAATATGAGAACAGATATCTTGAGCTAGAAGTAAACTGGATGCAGTTAAGGAGCATTCTATAAAGTCTTTTCGCTGAAGATTAGCAACTACAGCCCATCCCCCTATATCCCCCGGAAAAATACACCAAAGAAGATCGTGCTTTCCATCTAGTTGTGCAAAAGGAGAGATACCCTGAAAATCAAAATAAACTGGCACTAAACTGGAAAGCCACCGCTTAGGAAAACACTCTTCGGGAAAGTAGGTTGAAAAAATATCTTTCCAAATAGGAGACCTGAAGTATTTAGATTCCAACCAAGAGTTGAATTCTTTAGATCCTTTACAAAAACGTGGGTAGTCCAGCTTCAATCGTGTACCATCAACAACCCACACCATATTTTTATAGAAAGCTTCACGGGCCCTTATCTCCTCAGATTTGATTGCAGAATGCTGAAATTCTATCACAAAACCTCTATCCGTTTTTATGTCTGCAATATGTTTTTTCCCTGTCGTGGAATCGCTATGGATGTTTTCCTGCCACTCCGTAGGAAAATAATTTTTCCAGGTCCTGTGCCACTCTGTTTCATTTTCCCACCATGAATCGCACAGAGATTTTCTTTTATGTTTCCAATGCCAAACTTTTTCTGATCCGCAATAAGCAATTACATCGCTTTGGCAATACACACACGTACCTCTCAGCCCCGGTTGAGCCTCCATCTTATTCCCGTTTATCAGAGCGAATTTCATATTCTATTCCGTATTTTTTTAATATTACCAGTACTAACACGTTGTTATGCTTTTTTCTCAAACATGCTTCACTGGTCTGTCTCTTAGGCGCTGATTTCTCCGGGTTGATATGGTGATATTGTTCCGAATATGTTTTCTATACCTTTTTTGAATTCGGAAATATCATCTAGATATAGTATTCTTAGGTTTTTTATTGCGCGCGAGCAGGAAACGTATAGTAGATTTCTTGTGTTATAAAGCTGGGCTGTTTCTTTTTCGTCCAATGGTATCGGGTTGGCATAGTGTTCGAAGAATGATGAGAATTTATCCGGGCTTAGGCGGCCGAAATCGTTTTCCATGATTATGATTACATTATCGAATTCGGCTCCTTTTGTTCCGTGATAAGTATAATAAACGGTATCTATTTCTTGTTCGTCGTTAATGAATTTGTGCCAAATGGCCCATTGGTCCAGTTTAATACTAAGCAAGAGATCTAACTTCTTTTTTGCTTCTTCTGCTTCATCAATATCGACAATTGAGAATATTTCGTCTTCAAATAGTTTATCAACTTTTGATCTGAAAGGATCTATATCTTTGTCACTTATGCCAGATATCTTTTGGCTATTAAGTAGTTTGTGTATTTTGTTTTTAAAATTATTAACTTCTTCCGTGTCCAAATAGGATAAAGATTGGTTGCCAGTTAATTGTTCTAATTGATGTTTTAATTCTAAGGTTTCTTTTTCGGCGGCCTTTACAACCAAGTTTTCGTTGAATAGTTCTAGTAATTTTAATTTGAAATCCTCTATTCGCGCGCTCCCTATATTCAGAAATAATTCATCTAACAAGTAATTTGTAACGTGCTGGTGGGAATATGATTCGATATTTATTAATTCCCGTATAACTTGTTTATAGTATGCGCTTCCTGAATTCTCGTACTTTTCGAATATATCTTTTACGTATTCCCCCAAAGAAACGCCCTTTATATCTTTCAGTATGGCAACTAGCTTTTTCAATTCTGCTATAGTCATTTGTGAATAAATTTTTTTATTGATCAGATTGGCTAAAATTGTTTTAGGATTATTCAGGTTATTTATGAATTGGAGTATTCTGTAGAAAAGATTTGGGATGTTTCCGAGTTTTGATAAATCGTTGCTCAACAATTCGTTATTTAATCTGTCATAATTTCTTTTGTAGTATGCGGTTTCTGAAAAACAGTCGTATATATCAGGAAATCCGTTGAATTCAGCTACGAATTTATTAAGCAGAACCATGCAGTGTAGTTTGTTTTCTTTGTTTATATTCCATTTCTTTTTGTATTCGGCAATAAACTGGTGCTTGGTTTCATCTACGCCTGTGTAAAATTTTACGGAACCACCAGCACAATCGTCATAAATAGATTTCTGTTTAATGTCATCGTTTCTGATTTTGTTTATAACGTCGATTATTTCTGAATGCGAGCGCCTATTGAACTGTTTATTTACGATTTTTAGACCGGGGTGGATATCCAGAAGTCTGGTGCCTATACCGTCTTCGTAAATATTTTGTGCTGAATCCCCGAAATACCCGATGAATATTTTACGCTTGATGCTTTTTGCGTGATCTTCGATGAATCTCATTATTTGTACGACACTTTCGTTTGTATCCTGGTATTCATCTATCAGGATATACGGGTAAGTATCCAGGATGACTCGCCTTAGTAAATCATAAGTTTTGATCATTGTCAGAGAGTATTCCAGGAGGGTATCGTGGCTGATTATCATTCTATGCAAAATATCTGTATTGTATTTGTCTTCATACCTGACCTCGCTGAATTTAGGGTTTTTGGCGTCTATCTGTACCAGGCAGTCTGAATAATTCTCTATTTTGTATATGGTATTTACTATCTTTTTAAAATTCGCTACATTACTCAAAATGCTTGAGTATTGTGCCAGATGTACCCCTAAAACGCTTTTGAACTCTTTGGCCGCTTTATCGTAATACTTATTAAAGTTGTTTTTCTGGACGAGCATAACGTTTTTAAAATCAGTTCTTTGGTTATCGTTCAAATCGCGGAAAGCCCTGAATTGTTTTTCCGCTTTTTCTTCAGGATTCTCGTTTAAGTCGAATTGCAGCTGAGTAAGTTCTTCTTTAATTTTTGCGGCATGTATTCTTACGAGTTCTTTTCTGTAATCTTTGATCAGAGCCCAAAGCCTTTCATGAATAGTAGAAACTCTTACTAGGTCAGAATTCCCAAGCCGTTCCCTAATCTCATTCGTTGCGACGTTAGTATATGTTATACACATAATTTTCTGATTATGATGTTTCAGCCTATCCCCGTGTTTTTGTATAATGTATTTCAGACTTTCAGCAAGCGCATAAGTTTTCCCTGAACCTGCACCTGCATTGAAGACAATGCTCTCGTCATTATCTATATAGGAATCAATGATATTCTGTACGTCTAATTCTTCTTTAGCGGAAGCGGGAGATATTACTGACAGGCTCATTGCTTTACGCTCCCCTTCATCTGCTTCTCTATTGATTGTCCAAGCCAGACTAATCCGTCACTTATATATTTGGGAGGTTTCGGGATACTTTCTGCGTCTTCGGCAATGACGACTTCATAAAGAATTTCGTTAGTGAAATCACTCTTATCAGCGGATAGCTTTATTTGAAGTTTATATGATTCCTGTTTCAGATTGTTCCGGTTTTTTTCTGCCCCTACAATTGCGGCGTAAATTCTAGGCTTAATATGGGATACAACTTTATTAAGAATATCGTTTCCGTAATTAGTCAAAATAAAAGCCTCTTCAAAACTTGTCGCATAGTACCCTTCTATCTGTTCGCTCTGGAAAGCGACATAAATGTTTTCATCTTCGAAATGCTTTTTAATTGTTTCGAGATCACTACTGCCAGAATTATATTTAATAATAGTCTCATTTGTAGTTTTTCTGCCGCTTAAATCGCTGATCTGAGCGCATTCTGTCTTTTCAGTTTCGTTTCTGTCTATGTCTAAATCGGTTATTATCAGGGCTGGAACTTTGAGCAATTTAATCAGGGAGTGGTATACGAGGCCGTGAGCGCCATTTATATTAAAAACTGAAATGTAGTATTTGTCTAATTTTTCATCCTGATCTATATAGTAAGACAACAGTGTTTCTTCTGTGACTCCTTCTACAAATATAACGGCATCGGAAAAAAAAAGTTCTGAAACTTTATATTTGATATGTTTCTTTAGAAATTTCAAATCGTCTCGGAGCTTCTTTTCCTTTGCCTCCTCCTTTTCTTTTATCACTTCTTCTTTGGGCTCTTTCTGCGTTGCCGATTTATCTTCCATAACATTTATATCGTTCAGATTGACTACGTTAGATAGATTATCAACGATTGTAATATAACTTATGTTATTGAATGACTTGCCGCTGTGGATCTTGCTGTTTAGGATATGGGGTGAATGCGTTGTTATTATGAGTTGGCTATTGATTTCTTTTTCACTATCCTTTAGCAGATAGTCAACAGCGTCGTTGATATGCTTGATGAATAGTTCCTGCATTTGCGAATGCATGAAAGCCTCTGGTTCTTCTATGCAGATTAAATTAATCCTGCTGTGACATTCATGTTTGGGATACCTCTCAATATATTCTATGAGTTTCCCTATTATAGTCATAAGATTTGAATATCCTAAACCGAACTGCCCTTCGGGGATGTGGAATTCACCTTCTTTATATTCGTATTTAATAATATCGCTCATTAGTTTTTCAAAGGTTAAATCTGCGCTCAAATTAACTTCTAAGCGATCTCTGGATTCTATTTTGCTCAAAGCTTTATTGATAGATGACGTGTGCGATTCTTCAACCTTCTTTGTAATATTTTCATTAATCTCATCTATCGCGGAACTTACTGAACTCTTAATTCCTTTCTTGTTTTCTGCTTTATATCTAAAATTTATTACCTTATTGAAAATATCCGACAGGCTCTTGTCATTAATAACTTTATTAGCATTTATCGTTTCTATTTCCAGCAAGTCGCTAATTCTAAATTTATTTTCGCCTATCGGGATGCCTTCGAAATCATAATAATTTAGCTTGAAATCGGTATTGTCTATCAGCTCTAAAAACTTTCTGAACAATATTGGTTTCCCTCTATGCGTCGCAATAATAGATTTAGCTTCTTCAGTAAATTTAACATCTTCCGCTATTTCATATTTCATGATAACCTGAAAGTAGCTTTCTTTGTTTCCAGACTGAACGCTTTCTATGCTCATAAAGGGGGCAAAGTTTGTTACCAGATCGCAATCGCTATCAAAATTAATCCCTACTTTGACTTCAAATTCTATACTGGGAAAATTCTCAAAATGGTCACTACAATATTCCTGCAATAACCTACTTAAATATATGAAGTTAAAATCTTTAGATCGGAATTTCCCTCCTTCATCCAACAGTTTCTTTAAAGCCTCGGTTACCGTTGTTTTTCCAGAATTATTCTTCCCGACAATCAGTGTTGTTGCCGTGGCTATATTGATATTATCGGATTTCAGTGAGTTACTTTTTGAACTTACAAATTCTACAGTATTATTGTTTTCGCCAAACTTTCTGAAATTAGTAATTTTTAGGCTTTTTAAATACATGCGCTACTCTCCTTCAGATTTATCCTGTTACCCGTTTTTTCAGCGATAGTGTCCTCAAGTCTAATGGTTAATTAACTTTTAGTTTTTAGCGCCGAAGGGCATTGTATATCACGGTGGCGCTATTTTTTATTTATTTTTATTTGCCTTGATTATTTTCCACGCTTCCAGCTTATCCGGCCGGTCAAAATAGATATTTTTACCTGTTGCCGACAGGGGTATACCGATTATCAAATCGCATGGTTTCAAGATACCCAATCTTAATGCCGCAACTCCTGCTTTGTACATCAAGCGGTTATCAACATTATGTTCCATGGCGGTTTTTGCTGCCGACCCGACGGCAATGCTTAAATCCATTACTTTAAAGATACAATAGGGGCCGGATAGCATGCTTTCCGCCAGGGAAACTCTCGGGTATTTTAGCATTTGCGAGCAGGCAGGGAATCCGCATCCTCCGCAGTTAAGACCTAATATTTTTCTTCCTTCAACGCCGATTAGCATCAACAGGCCGGACTCCGTTATAGTCCGGGCGTCGCTTTGCCAATCCAGCCTTACCGCCTTCCCCAGCTTGTTGTCCGACAGTTTGCGACAAATCTCTTCGCCGATTTTCTTCATCGTAGCGGCGATAGATTTTTGTTCCCGGGAACCGGCAATTATTATCCTCACATGGTCAATGCCGCCGGATTTGGGAGCGGTACGGCCAGATACGGCCATTAATTTGGCGATGATTTCTAATCCTGACTTTTCTAAAATATTCATACCATACCACCGGTTAATTTAAATATTAAGTATTATTCACCCATATATAACTCATCAATAAATAGGGTGATTCGCTGATCTTTTTCTCGATGTTAAAGCCGGATTCCTGAATAATCAAATCCATTTGCTTTTCTACCATGATAGCTTGGGTTAAAATAAACAAAGGGAACTAACCTTTTTTGTAAATTCGCTGCCCTAATTCTACTACTAAAATTAATGTTAGGCAATTATCTATTTAGGGATGCAAAAGTCAAAATTTTAAATACACAACGCCATATTTTTGCTAAAATATGCCTTAGGGCGAAAGCCCGGGGTTGGCCGTTGTGCCCGGACTTTAGCGAGTTCCCAAGGCCGCGGTCGGCCCTTGTTTTTATAAAGGATAATTTTTTGCCTGCCCCTTGCTTTTTGGGAAATAATGTGTTATATTTTTCCCAGATTTTCACCAAGGGTCTAACTTCAATAAAATATGGCTATCAGGGAACTCGCTAAGAAGACCGGTCTATTCAGCGCATTATCTTTTGTTGGGATAACAAAAGGTACTGCGCTTTTTTTATTTTTAAGGGCTCTAAAAAAATAACCTAAAAGGAGAGCTTTAAGAACATGTCGGATACGGGAACTCGCTACCACGCAAGGACTCTGCCTATAACAAGCGCTCTATCTCTACAAAAGAGATGAGAGCGCTTTTTTTGTTTTTAGGGGGTTGTGGATTACTGTTTCACTGACCGCATTTTTCTTTTAACCCGGGATAACATGAAAAACTCCTTGACGAAAAAAGAATTAAGTCTTATTATGGATTTGCCTAGATTCTCGCTGAACAAGCGAAGATCTAGGTTTTTTATTTTTACAAGGTACAAAGGCCTGGGTTCTCGTAACAAGCGAGAGCTCAGGCCTTTTTTTGTTTTAACTCTATGACTACGAAAAATTTCTTGACGAAAAGACAATTGTGGATTATCATGAACTCGCTTGGGTTCTCGCTGAATAAGCGGGGAGCCAGGCTTTTTTATTTTCCCCCAAAAAGGGTATCGATGGCCTGAGTTC
>Ga0182021_10011524_pt1 | contig 10496 bp, 4 predicted proteins | sample 612E3MmetaG_FD_120493 | JGI IMG/M metagenome (GOLD analysis project Ga0182021, IMG submission 120493) | Permafrost microbial communities from Stordalen Mire, Sweden - 612E3M metaG (Illumina Assembly) | ecosystem: Environmental > Terrestrial > Soil > Wetlands > Permafrost | place: Sweden... | reverse complement strand
CGCGGTACGACTCTTCCTTCCTCCGCCCCGCAACGACATACGGGATTTCGTCCCTGTCATCGGACGCCGTTCCCCCTCCGTTCGTCAGATAAACAGCGACGACACGCGCCCCCCTGTTCATCCGGAGCTCCGTCATCGTCGCAAGGTCCTCCTCCCCGGGTTCGCCGGCCAGCACCATCACCGTGGCCGCAGTGCCAAGGTCAATCTCGCGCTGATGGAGTGCCGCTGGTCCCCGTTCAGGAAAATAGCGCGACAATTCCCCTGCCGCGGAAAGGAGTGCCCCGTAGAAGAACATGAGGGGGAGCAAAACCCAGATGCGTGGAGAATGTGCCCGAATCATCAAATGCAGAGGTTCATAAGGGGAATCACGAGGGAACCCGTTGAAGTCTCCCCCATCAACAGAGGAAGGTTGGCGGCAATGCCGCCAACCTTCCGGTGTTACATCAGGTGAACGGAGGGATAAGCGTGGTTCATGCGACCCAGCGCAACCCTTCCCCGCCCGTCCCCGGCGTGATCTCAGAAGCCAATGCGGAGAGAGATCGCGCTGCTCGGGGTGAAGTACTTCAGATGCCGGTACGCATAGTCGAGCGACAGATCGACGTCGCCGACCGGGTAGTGAACGCCGGCACCGAAGCTGTAGTCGTAGATGTAGCTGTTCGCCCCCGCAGCATCCGTCGCCGACTGGGGCGAGAACGTGTAGCCGCCCCGGAGGAAGAACGTGCCGTTAAAGGCGTACTCGGCGCCCGCGTTGTACTCATCCTCGAGATAGTTATTGTTGCGGAACATCCCGCCGATGGAGAGTACGTTCATGTCGCCGAACTTCCGCGTGTACGATATGCCGATCTCCATCAGTGACGGGAGATCAAACGACGCGGCGTTGAGGGTGTAAAGCTGAGATCCCCGCTGTCCCGTACCGGACGTTGCGGACGTGAGGAGATTCGAGCCGGAGAACGTCATTGACGGGCCGATGTTCTTCACCGCCACCCCGAGATCCAGTCCCTGCACGGCCAGGTTGTGATACTGGATGCCGATATTGAACGCCACACCGCTCGCGCTCATCTCCAGGATCCGCTCCGTGACGAGCGAAGCGGTAAACCCGAATGCGATCCTGTCGGTCAGCGCCTTTGCATACGTGACGCCCATCGTGATGTATGTCGGGGAGTACGCCTGCCCGTTCCCATCGGGGAAGTCGGTCGTGGTCACCGGGATGTTCCCGAAGTTTATCGACTTGATGTTAAACCCGAGTGTACCGAAGTCACCGGTCTTCACACCCAGGGCGCCGTACACAACCCCGATGTCCGCGATGTAGTTCATGCTGGAAACCAGCGCTTCCACGCTGGAGGTCTGGAGTGCGAGGCCCGCGGGATTGTAATAGATCGCGTCGGCACCGGTGGCAAACGCCATGTACGAGCCACCGAGCGCGATCCCGCGTCCGCCGACAGGGATGGACAGTTCCTGTGCACCCGCTGTCCCGGTCCTGTCCGGGTTCGAGGCGAAAGCAACAGCGGCGATACTCACCAGGATCATCAGCCACGCCGCCATGCGTAGAGTCTTTTTCTTCATGGAGAATCTCCTTTGGGTTATCCAACGCGTAGACTAATAACGATCCAGGTACTGCTGTTCAGGAATGACACCCAGCTTCAGCGTCTTGGTCACCCCGAGGTCCGGCATGTCGACATAGGCGATATAAATGCCTGCAGCGACAGGGAAACCATTCGTATTGTTGAGATCCCACTGAATCATCTGCGAGTTGTCATTCTTCAGGATCGTCCGCACGAGCACTCCGGCAAGCGTGAATATCCTGATCGTCGCCTTTGCAGGCAGGTGCGTGAACGTCACCCAACGCGCGTATTTATTGATCTCCTGCGGGTTGAATCCGACATACGGATTCGGGAAGACGTTGATCTTCGTGACGTCGGCCTGCGCTGCGGCCTTGGCATACGTGGCAAGCTTCGCCGCGGTCCCGAAGTCCCACGTGTCCCCCGTCGTGAGAAGCTTAGTGGTCTTGAACGTCCACTTGTCTCCGGCGACGTAACCGGGCAGTGTCGGGTCTTTCAACGTGTGCCAGCCGGAAAGCAGAACGCTGTCGACCGTGAGGGCGCCACCCAGCGTCGCACCCGTGTACTTGGCCTTCGGGGTCGCTGTGTATCCCTCCAGGATGACGAACCAGTATTCACGATCGGACGAGGCGGCGCCCGGTGACCACACGCTGTCGTAATAGGCGGATCCCGTCTTCTCCATGAAGCAGAAGTCGAGCTGGCGCATGTGCGATCCGTCGGGATTGAGCTGCCAGACGTTGAACGGCTGCGGGTAGAACCCCTCATAAGGCGCTCCGGTGGATCCGGTGGATGCACGGACAAAGTCGTACGCGTTCTGTCCCTGACCTTTCCCTACGAACTCGATCGCGACATCCGCTTTTACGTCAACGGGATTCAGAATGCCATCGCCGAAGAAGTCATTCGCAACGAGTATGCCGATCGTATTCTCGAGATCGCCGGTGTTTCCGCTTCCCGGGTTCACAGTAGAGAAGTTGTACGCCGAAGGTCCGCTCCAGACGATCTGCGAAAGCTCTTTCCCGTATTTGTAGATCGGGACAGCCGCCAGACCGACCTGCATACCGAGATACATCGGGTTCCCTGTGCCGTTCGTGAAATCAAGCGTCGGGGGAATGACGATCTTACCCGTGCTCTTGTTCAGGAGCTGCCACCGGGGGTTCGCCACCGTGACACCGCCGCTGTTGACGGAGTCGAGCACGACCACCTGAATCTGGAAATTTCCCTGAGGCACCCTTGTGGGATCGACGAACTTGACAAGCGGTGCTCCGTCTGCGATGCCGGCGGTGTGCGCGGGGGCAACGGTATCACCCACGTTTGCGCCGAGCCTCCACCCGGGATTGGCCGAGTGCGGAACGATGCCTGTCGAGTACGAGAGCGTATCCTTCAGAATCGTCACCGGGCTCTCGAGGTACACGGGGTTCGCTCCGACGGCCGTGTTGACGCTGTATGCCGAAACGCCGAAGTAATAGTTCGTCCCGTTTAGGAGACCGGTGTTGTTAACGGCATCTTTCTTCAGATCGATCGAATGCGAGATGCCGAAATCGCCGCCGAATTCCACGGGTTTCTTTATGACGTAGCCCGTGCTCGGGTCGTACGCGTTGTCGAAGACCGTCGTTATGCCGTCCTTCTTGTCATACGTCGCCAGCAGCACCGGATTCGACGTGGAGGCAGCGGGGAATTGATAGATGTTGTACCCCTCGAAATTGTATCCCTTGCTCGTAAACGACTCGAGCGTGGCCGAGGAGGTGTCCCCCCAGGAGAGAACGATCTCCCTGTCGAGAGCCGCGAACGTCACCTTCGGCTGAGGAGGAGGAGTGGGGAGGACGAAAAGGTTATCGTACGCCGCCAGGGCGAGATCCGAGTACCAGAGGAGGACCGAGATGCTCGAGATGCGGTCCTTTCCAAGCCCGGCCAGGTTGGCGACGACGATTTCCTGCGTGTCACCCGGGGCCATTTTAAACGGACCGGTAACAAGGCCCAATCTCCTGTCCGCCGGGCCCACTTCCTGCCCGTCAATCCACCCCTGACCCGTCAGAGGATTCCCCGGCATGCAGAATTTCGAAGGGATTCCGGTGTTCGGGTCAATGAACTGCGAGCCATCCGAGGCGACAAGCCCGTTGAGGAGCCTGTAGAACTGAATGTCGCCGCCGTTTCCGGCACCCAGGTTCGGATCAGTGTACTTCGCGTTTCCCTGCGTGAAGAAGTAGAATGCCGACATCGGCAGGTTCTTCCAGCCGTAGATGCGTTTTCCGAGCCAGACGGCGGAATCCGCAGCGGCAACAACCCTCGGGCCCTGAAAGAACTCAAATCCTCCGGCGGGAACCGCGACGCCGTAGTTTTTGTCGACCGGGAGGCCGTTGTAGACGTAGCCGAGACTCCGGGTGGTGTCGCAGCCGACGAAATCGTCGCCCGCGTAGCCGAGATCCGGATCGGACCACTGCGAGACGAACATCGAATCGAGCTCAACGCCGCTCTTGTTGATGATGAGCGTGCTCACGAAGATGGTGCTCCCGAGCGCGCCCGCGCGGTTGTATCCCCATATGGTCTTCTGCATCTCGATCCCGATCGGCTTGGAGGAGTAGAGATTCGCAACGCGCGCGGGGTCGAGATCGTTGGCGACATACCAGAGGGTCTGGTCGGCGCCCGGCCGTCCCGGGATATCGACGTTTGGATCGTACACGCCGTCCCCGTTGACGTCCGTAAACGGCGCCCCCTGCGAAGCAGGCCATTGATTCCAGTCCTGTATGTACTGGTTATAGATCGTCTGCGCCGAGGTGGAAATGTACCGGCCGATAAACGGGACCTCCGTATTGTTGATGAGATCCTGCACCTGCGAGAAGGGAGTCTTCGGATTGATGTCCGGCCTTACCCGGTAAACGCGGTATCCCGCACTCCCCGCGTTGTCTGCAGTGGGCGGTGTTGACGGGGTGCCGGGCGCGAGGATCCGGCCGGCCTGGAGCCCGTGGTTGTACGTCGACCCGCCGACTTTCAGCGTGTCTCTCTGGAAACATCCCCACACAACGCCATCCTCATAGATGACGTTCTGGCCTGATCCCTTCGGGAATTCGAACCCTTCGGCATCGGAGCGGTAGTTGTTGATCGAGCCGTCGCCGTTGTTCCCGTAATAGTTGAATACGTTGTTGATAAGGAACGGGGTGTAGTAGTCGTTCGTCGCCGTCTTCCGCACTGACTTCCCCTTTGCGGGGCCGGCTTCGGCCGCCAGGACGAGGGGAACGGACAGCAACAGAAGCAGACACACCCCAAGGACTGATTTGAGCAACCTTCGCGTCGAAATCATGTGATCGACCTCCTGGTGATTAGTAGTCCAATTTCAATCCAAAGCGGATCTGACGCGGCGGTCCGAAGTTCCCGGAGTTCTCGCCATTGTAGCGCGCATTATACAGATCGACGTACTGCTGGCCGAATTGAGCAACCGCCGCCTGGCCGGTCGACGTCGCAAGCCACCCGTCATTCTTGGGATCACCCGTGCGGAGGAATGCATTGATCGCATTGTCGGTCCCGAGAAGATTGATGACGTAGACGTAGATGTTCAGATCAAGCGTCCCGATGCTGATTGTTTTGTCGAGCCGCGCGTCGAGCTGGAAGAACCAGGGAGTTGTTGAAGCTCCGATCGGCTCCACCGGGGTGCGGAACCGCGGATCCGCATTGCCCACCGGACCGAACTGGTCGATTGTCAGACGCGTGAAGCTGTGACCGCTGTTGAAATCAAGGAGCATATCGAGGCCCATCTGTTCGAGTATCGAGCCGCCGTCCCCCTTCGCGAAACGGTAGTCGAGTATGACGTTGCCCCGGATGGGAGAGTTGAAATCGACCGGCGTGAGATACTTCGGCAGAGAGACCACAGAACCCGCCGACCAGAGACCGCCAGCGTTCTGGTTGTTCGTCCCCGTGCTCCGGGTGTCGGAGAACGTGAAGTTCACCTGCGCCGACACGCGGTTGACCCTGCGGAGATTCATCTTCACCTCTATACCCTTCGAGCTGGAGAAGTCTCCGTTGACGAGGGCGTAGTACGCTTTCCCCGTTGCGGTCGAAGGGGTATAATAGTTGAGCGTGATCTGGTCCATTATATCCTTGTAGAAGGCGCTGATATCGAAGGACGCGTAGTCAGACATCTGCTGTGAGAAGCCGACTTCGTACTGCGTCGTGCGCGTCGGCTGCAGGCCCCAGCCCCAGCTGTTTGTCACATACCTGCCGGAATACGCAAACGCGTACCAGGCGCCCGGTCCCATGTAGGAGTCGCGCAATCTGGTCTGCTGTATGAACTTGCCGAAGGACGCGTGGAACACCGTCCGGTCCGTCGCAGGGAACGAGAATCCGATCCGGGGGCTGACCTGCGACGTCTTTTTTGTCGCAAGGACGGAATTGTCTATAATGAACCCGTCGCCGTCGAAGTTGAGTGCCGTCGGATCGGGCACATTCTTGCTGTCGGGATTGATGTAGTCCCACCGCACTCCGAGGTTCAGGATGATGTCGGAAAGCTCGATCTTGTCCTGCAGATAGCCGGCAGCCTCGACCGGATGACGCGGACCCATCTCAAGAAGAGCGCCGTCGGGTGTCAGGACATCGCCGTTGATGGAATTGCCGAACGCATCGTAGCCGTAGGAATCGGTGCCCGCCGCGCCCGTCTTCAACAGGAGTTCCTCAAGCGCAAGACCCGATGCCTGCTGCTGATCGTTGTAGAACGCGAAAGGGTTTGAGGGATTGTAGCGACGAATCGTATAGCGTGTGTATTCTCCCCCCACCTTGATCTCGTTCTGCGGAAGCTGGTCGGTGAGATCGAGCTTGCCGCTTATGGACTTTTCGCTCCGTTTGTCATATCCGGCGATCTGCGCTCCGGGGGCATTCAGACCAAAATTGCCTCCGAAGAACGAGTACGCCGGCCAGTTGGAATACTGTCTCGTCGTCGACTGGTACTCCAGGGGATAGCCGAGCGCGGCGTTTGCCGCGGGGTCTCCGTATTGGAATACGTTCCCGAGGAAGTTGGGATCCTGTGATGTGTACGAGTTATTGTAATAGCTGAAATTCGCCTCGTAGAACAATGTCGGCGTGACAAAGTGCGACACGCGAACATTCAGGAGTCCGTCCCTCGTAACATCAAGCGGGAGACGGTTCGGGTCCAGTATGTCCGCATAGGTATACTGCTCGTGCAATGACTCGAATCCGTAGGTTCCGGAAAGGCGGACCTGAATGGCATTGAGGTCCAGCAGAGCAGTGCCGGACAGGGTCCAGTGATTATCCCCGCCCGCACCCTGGGAGAACCCGGGGAGGACGAGATTGAGTGTATCGGATTTCCCCGTCGTGGGGTGCGCGGGCGTCAGGAGCTGATCCGACACGAGCGCATTCGAACCGACAAAAGAGACGGGAGACGAGTGCACCGCCGGATTCTGATCGCGGTAGAAGGTATTCTCGGCGCTTCCAAAGAGACGCAGCTTATTTCCCAATATGGGGGCAGGGCCGCCGGCGGTGGCCGTCACATCGCCGTAGCCGTATGAATATCCTCCCAGCTTGTTGTCGCCAACCTGCGTATACCGGTCCGTCTCTGCGAGGAGCGACGTCCTCCACTTGTCGGAGCTCCCGGTGCGGAGCTGTGTGGATACAATACCGGCATTTGCCCCGCCGTATTCCGCATTGTATCCGCCGGCCAGAACCTGTACCTGCTCCACTGCTTCCGCGGTCACGCTCAGTCCGCGACCTCCGTACAAGGGATCGCTCACGCCGACGCCTTCCACGTTGTATCCCACCTCGTCAGGGCGACCGCCCCTTATGTACACGGTGTTCCCCTGCTGATAGACGCCCGGTTGAAGTGCTACGGCCGCATCCAGCCCGCGAGAAGGGATCTTTTCGAAGAATTCATTGTCGATAATCCGCACGGCGCTCGTGGCGCTCTTGTTGACCATCGGGCGCTCGGCGACAATCGTGATTGTCCCGACCTGCACCCCCTCCGCCGGAAGGCTGAAGTTCGATTCGGTCGTGAGCTCGTCGTTCACGCGGACGTTGGAAAGCGTGATTGTCTGGTAGCCAACGTAGCTCGTCTTCAACGTGTACGTTCCGGCCGGGACGCTCAGTATCGTGTACTCGCCGGAGACGTTCGTCGCGGCGCCCATCGAGGTCCCGAGGACGACAACATTCGCTCCCACGAGCGGCTCACCCGAGCTTGCATCGACCACTTTGCCCTTGATCTTCCCTGATGCGAACATCAGGCCTGGAACAAGCGCCGTGATCAATAGAAGAAACAAAAGCTTACGTTGCATATTGAACCTCCTTATGTGTTTGCTGGGTTGCTTACCACGGGTGGATCCAGGGTGCAGAGACCCTGCGTTGCAGTCCGGAACGAAAAGAAAATTCGCCGGCCATCCGGCATACACACCGCCCATCACCCCTTTGCAGAAATGGTCGTCACGCTGCGAGAACCAGTTCCGGACATCCGGGAAGAGCGGCACAAAAATTGGAAGTTGGATAGACGCGATCTGTGCTTCACCGGGATCACCATCTGATCACGGCCCGCGTGTGCCGCGCCGCACACGATACAGGTGACCCACAGCACAGAAGTAGAACAGGTAAGAAGTTTGGAATGCAGTATCAATTATCCCCGGGTTTCTTCACCTCCTTCGCTGTTGAAATCTACTACGGTGCAATTATGGTATACTGGGAGCGGCAGGCTAACGATATTGAAATGAATATAAATAGGGAGGTTGTCTTTGTCAAGAGTAAAACCGAAAAAAACCGAGAATTCGGCAATTCTCCGGGGTCAATCGAAATGGACCGCTTTGAGGGACGAAACGCCGTCAAGGGCCCTGAGCTCGGAAAGAGCCGCGGGAGGGATCGTGCTGTCGATGTTCATGACAGTCAATGCGTTAGCGCCGGCGGCGGAACGCCCCAAAGAGACGCCGGCAATATTGACGTTGTGCCGTGCGAGCACGGCACCGACACGGGCGAGCATCCCCGGCCGGTCGACGTTACTATAAACGAGGAGGTCCCCTTCGGGCCTCACTTCGAAACGGAATCCGTCGATCGTCACCAGACGAACTGATGCGGAGCCGAAGACCGTGCCGGCACACTCTTTCACCTCCTTGTCCGTGACGTAACGGACGCTGAGGAGGTTCGGGTAATTTCCCCCCTCCGGCTCACGGGTTTCACCGACGGCGAGCCCCAGCTCCTCCGCCAGGAACGGCGCGTTGATGAAATTGACCGGCTCCGGCTGGCTGTGCGAAAGGACCCCTTTGAGAACCCCCGCCTTCATGAGTTCGATCGCTCCCGTCACGATGTCGCCGGAGGCGGCGATCGTGATCCGCTTGAGCTTCCCTGTCGCAAGCTGGACCGCGACGGCCCCGAGCTTTTCGGCGAGCGTGATGTACGGCCTGACCTCCTCTTTCAGCGTCAGGAGCATGGCGCTTCCGTTGACGACCCCGGCATAGGCCCGCCCGTGAAGCGCGTCGGCAATTTCGTGCGCGATCTGAACGGCGACCTTCTCCTGCGCCTCCTCCGTCGATGCGCCTAGGTGCGGTGTTGCGATGACGCGGGGATGGCGGAGGAGGGGATTGTCTTTCGGAGGCTCGATCTCGAACACGTCGAGCGCCGCCCCCCCCACATGGCCGGATTCCAGCGCGCGCAGGAGCGCCTTCTCATCGATGATCCCTCCCCTGGCGCAGTTGATGACCCTCACCCCCTTCTTGCACCGGGCGAGCGTCTCATCGCTCAGGAGCCCCTTCGTGTCCGGCGTGAGGGGCGTGTGGACCGTTATGAAATCCGCCCGCCGGAAAAGCTCGGGGAGATTCACGAGTTCGATCGAGAGCCTCGCTGCCGCCTCGGGAGCAAGGACCGGATCATACCCGAGTATCTTCATCCCCAGCCCCAGGCAGCGCGAGGCGACCTCGCGGCCGATCTTCCCGAGTCCGACGACGCCAAGCGTCTTCTCAAAGACTTCCGTCCCCGTGAACTTTTTTCTCTCCCATTCCCCCCGGACCAGGCTCATGTGCGCCTGCGGTATGTTCCGGGCAAGCGACAGGAGCATCGAGACCGTGTGTTCCGCCGCGGAGATGGTGTTCCCTCCGGGGGTATTCATGACGAGTATCCCCTTGCGGGTCGCGGCGTCGAGATCGATATTGTCGACCCCGGTCCCCGCCCGTCCGATCACCTTCATCCGCCCAGCACGGGCGATCACCTCGGACGTCACTTTCGTCGCGCTCCGGACGACAAGGCCCTCGTACTCCCCGATGACCGCAAGGAGGTCCGCGCCGGAAAGCCCGGGGCGGTTGTCGACGGTAAACCCCTCGTGCGTGAGTATGTCGATGCAGGTCTGTTCGAGCTGATCGCTGATGAGGATCTTCATCTGCCCCCTCCGTGCGCCGTCAATCGGAAAAACTCTCCTTCTGTCGCCCTGAGCCCGGCACCCCTGTCAAAGGCGAAACCGCACGCCGAAAGCGCGCGTTCCACCGCCGAGACTGCGGTCAGAATGTCGGGCTCGTCAATATATCCAAGATGTCCGATGCGGAATATCTTCCCGGCCTGTTCGGCCTGCCCCCCCGCGAACGTCACGCCGCTCCCCTTCCTGAGCGCAGCAGCAAAAGCAGTCCATTCGACTCCACCGGGCAGCCGTACCGCGGTGACGGAATTCGACGGGGAGGAGGAGAAGAGCGAGAGACCGAGCGCCGCAACGCCGGCCCTGAGTCCGCCGGCGAGCCGGGCGTGCCTCGACCAGATGTTTTCCATCCCCTCACCGCGGATCATCGCCAGCGAGGCGTCCGCGCCCTGCACGAGCGCAATGGCGGGGGTCCAGGAGGTGTCCCCCCGCTCATGCGCGCGGAGTGCCGTCCCGAGATCAAAATAGTACTTCGGCATCTTCGACTCTGACGCCGCCCGGACGGCACGTTCCCCGAGAGACACGAACGCAAGCCCGGGGGGGATCATCAGCCCCTTCTG
>Ga0182021_10011523_pt1 | contig 10496 bp, 8 predicted proteins | sample 612E3MmetaG_FD_120493 | JGI IMG/M metagenome (GOLD analysis project Ga0182021, IMG submission 120493) | Permafrost microbial communities from Stordalen Mire, Sweden - 612E3M metaG (Illumina Assembly) | ecosystem: Environmental > Terrestrial > Soil > Wetlands > Permafrost | place: Sweden... | reverse complement strand
ATGGTATAGGCATCGACGATGAGGCGGGCATGGCAATCATCTCCCTCGGGAGGAAAAGCGCTCGCATCGGTCACCAGCACCGCTTCACTCCCCTCGGGTCCCCGCAACGACGTCCGATTCTCCCACTCGATCCCTGCGTAAAGCCCTGACGGCCCCACGTCCATGGAAGGTACATCCTTGAAGATCCGTTCCAGGGCGCTATTCAGCATCTGCAGTACTGAGCGCCGCCTCTTGTTGCCGAGGGAGTAGTGCCGGTCCAGGAGCAGGGTGAGGGCCTCGATGATCGTTGCCTTCTCCCCCTCGTTACGGGCCAACAGCACGAGGCTGTCAAGGGTAGAACGGATTTTTTCGTATTCCCACGAAAGGAAGCCTTGTTTAAGGAAGGAAAATAGCTCATCCCTATCCCCCCGGGAGGCCCTGTCCCTCACATCGTCCTCAAAGGGCTTTTCCGGACGAATCATCATTGTTTCTTTCGAAAAATCAAAGGGTTTCTGGCCGGGTACCTCGATCTCACGGCCAAACTTATCGGTGCAGGTCAGCTTCCAATCATCCTTGCCGTTCTGTGCAACGGTAAAGATGAAGGTGCCACCGTCCGTGTAGCTGCCGCCACGGGCATTCCAGTAGCGATCGGCCACCGTCCCGAAACGGGAATCTTCTTTGGCCAGGCTTTCGAGGGTGGCATCGATGGCCTGCTTTTCCGAGCACACAAGTCCTATCTCAAATTCGCCCTTCTGGATGGCGAAAACCTGGGGTCGCAGCATTGCCGTATCGGTAATGCCGATGAGCTGGTATTTCTTCTCTCCCGCCAGGGTACGGGCAATGATAAAGAACCACGGGCCGTCCGGGGAGCCGTGTATCTGAGTGGCCTGGATCTGCCGGTAGATGCGCTGCTTCGCCTCGGGCAGATGGTCGAAGTCCATCTCCACGGTGGGAGCAAGGGCCTCAATGATATATTCAAGAGGATAGCCGTACACCCGGTTCAGCAGGTCGAAGACGAGGACCGACACCTCGGTATCCGTCAGAAACTGCGGGTACACGTTGCGCTGCTTCAGATACTCCGTAACCGAATAGTAATTTGCAAAGTCGCCGTTGTGCACGAGGGCCTCATCGAGACCGATGAAGGGATGGGCGCCGCCGGGATGCCAGACACGCCCCTTGGTGGGATAGCGCTGGTGGGCAATCCAGACGTGGGCCTTGAAACCCTCAAGCTTGTAGTACTGCGCCACCTGTTCCGCATAGCCCACGATCTTAAGGATCATCATGTTGCGGCCGTGGGAGAGGACAAAGGCCCGCTTTTCTCCAAGGGAACTGTAGTAGCTCTGGTTCAGATGAAAGCTGTTCTGGTAGACAAACTCCTCTTCCACCTTGTTCGGGGGAAGGATGGACAGACCGCGTTCTTTTTGAAAGCGTCGCAACACTTCCGGCTTAACCCGGACGAAGTACCTTTTTACCGCAGGGGGCTTTGTGCCCAGACCGGGGAGATCCCGCCAATCGTCAATTGTCTCGAGAAATCCTTCGTGGTGTACCTGGAAGTGCGGTCTCACGTAGGCGGACTCCAGTTCAGGGAGGACGGTTTCGTCGAGGAGAGCGACCTGAAGAAGAAAATCTTCCTCGAGGGTCTTCTCATCCACGCCGAGCTGTTGAGCCCCGAGTCCCACTGCTGCGATCCCACCGCCCTTACCGTTCCCGCGGTTATGCATCTGGACGGAGGGCTCAAAGATATGGCGGCCGCTCACGGGGACGTTGCAGGCAAACCCGGTGACGCCGCACCCCCCCTCCTCCGCATCCTTTACTGAGGCCGGCCCCGGGAGGCGTAAATGGCGCCTTCCGTCGATCAGCAGTTGTGAGAACGACGATTCCATGGGCCCCTTCAGTTTCTTTTTCAATCGAGCTCCCCCTTCACCTCTTTCTCACTCATGTAATCGAGGTGGGTAAGCACGTCGGTACGGCCGACAAGCTCGGAAATGCTCCTCATGCCCAGGCGGCTCAAGATCGAGACTAGCTGTTTGCGCCACGCAAGGTACATGTTCACGATCCGCTGGGTGCCCCACTCCAGGCCCATGAGGCCCGTCAGCTCCTCGTCGGTCGTCGCAATTCCCCTGGCACAGCCGCGGCCCGACTCACAGTGGTGGCAGCGTATGCACTCCAGGGCCACGAGGTCCGCGGTGCCCAGGCAGACGCCATCCGCCCCGAGGGCAATGATTTTCGCCGCATCGTAGGCGGTCCGGATGCCTCCACTCGCAATGATCGTGATGTGGTTCCTCAATCCTTCGGCGGAAAGGAACCTGTGGACCTTGGGCACGGCATACTCTATGGGCATGGCGATATTCTTTTTTGCAATATCAGGGGCTGCGCCGGTTCCTCCATAACTGCCGTCAAGCTGTATGATGTGGGCCCCGGCAAAAAAGCTTCCCACTGCGACCATATCGACATCCGTAGGAGTTGATACCTTTACACTTACCAGGGCCTTCGGATTGACCGCCTTGATCCAGTCCACATGCTTCTTGTGGTCTTCAACAGAGTAGACGCTGTGGAAAGGAAAGGGCGAGAAAAGCGCGCTTCCTGCCACGGCCTCACGCATCCGGGCTACCGGAGGCGTCACTTTATCACCGAGGAGGTGTCCGCCGAGGCCGGGCTTTGCGCCCTGTGCATACTTGAACTCCACGATCCGTACCCGCTGGATGGTCTCCTCACTTACACCGAAAAGGCCGGTGGCAACCTGCGTGATCACATGGTCGTCGTAAGGCTTCAGCTCATCAGGATACCCCCCCTCCCCGGTGCAGCAGAAGGTGTCGAGGGCGGTAGCCGCCCGCACACGGGAGAGCATGGAGACAATACTGACAGAGCCGAAGGACATGCCTCCCAGATAGAAAGGCAACGGTATCGCAACCCGGGGTCGGCCGTCACCCGTGCGGTTCAGTTCCAGGGATGTGGAGATCCCTTCGGTCGGGTTCTTGCGGTCATCCTTCGGGTAGACGAAAGAGAGCTTATCAAATCCTCCCCCTGAGCCTCCCGTCTTGTAGTTCAGATCGGTATGGGGGATCGCCCCGGTCTCCGCCATGTGCCACGTGCTGGCAAGAAGATCAGCCGTCCAGCGCCTGTCTCCCAACAGCTCGAAGGACGGGTTGGGACGAACCGTAATGGCCGACCTGGGACATCGGGTTATGCAGGAAAAGGAGTTCTTCTCGCAGGAAGGCCCCAGACAGAAATGACCATCTGTGACGCGGGGTCGCTTTGAGCCCTTCGTGTAGACACGGTACGGGCACAGATCGATGCAAAAACCGCAGTTGTCGCATTCAGGACCGATGGCAATCTGGTACTTCATAAGGGGGTTGCGGAAGCGCGTCCTCGCCCGCTTTATCTCTGGAAAAACGAAACCATTCGCACGTCCGGCCATAGACGTCATCCCCTCTTCCCTAAGGCTGCAAATTCTTTTTCAAGGTCTTCAAAGAACATGGCCCTACCCATCTCGCCGCGCAGTCGCCGCACCTCCCGGATCCCCATGGCGCCGAGAACTTCGAGGAGCTGATTGTGCCAGCCCGCCATGAGGTTGCAGATGCGGGCAGCACCCCAGGCCGGGTCGATTGATTCCAGGTGGACAGGACAGGAGATGCCCTGGGAGCAACGCTTGCAGATGCGGCATTCCATGGCCACCAGGGTAGGTATATCGCATGTAACGGCGTCGGCGCCGCAGATAATAAGCTTTGCCATGTGTTCCGCCATGGCAACACCGCCGCCTGCTATAATCGTCACTGCATCCCGGACACCACTGTCAACAAGGTGAAGATGGATCTCTTTCATCCGGTCCTTGATAAAGACCCGGTCCCTTCCCTTTTCTATCCCTTTCTCGCCTGCCCGCAGGTGGACGACCTCTGTCCCGGCCTTCGTCAGTTCGAGGACCCTTGCGCTCGCCTTAGGCCCCATCTCGACCCGTATGGCTACGACAATACTCGGGTTCTTCTCTTTGAAGGCTGCCTGCCGCTGCAGGGCCCTCGGCCCGTCAGGGATCTCAACGAAACGAACCGCCTCGGCCACTTCCTTCTGCAGCCCCCTCACCCCGCGGTCCATGTAAAGAACGGTCTGAGGCAGGTAGGGTTCGTACTTCGGGATCCATTGGGATTCGGGGATGAGGACCATAGTGCCGAGTCTTTTAGCAGCACGAAGGGTGGCAACCCTGATCTGTTGAGCTGGAGGCGACCAGGGGAGGAGATCAAAAATTACAGGCAGCGGGAGTTCTACCAGAGGGTAGACAGGGGAGGAGACATCCCCTTTCCCGTCAAATTCGAGGTTCATTATCTTCCTGCCAATATCGACAGAGGTGTTAATATACTCCCGGCCGTGGATTCCGTCCCTTGTGGGCCGCACAATCTCTGACATGTCCGTCCACATGGAGTCGAAGCCAAAGCCAGAGAAGGCGCCTCCATAACCTGCACCGGAGACGGGAATGCGCCCTGTCTCGGCCTGGAACCATATATTGGAGATGATATCGGGTGTCCAGTACTTGTTTCCCATGGCTGTGTACGCCGGATTCATACCCTTATTAATAAGGCGACCAGGGCAGTTCTGGACGCAGCGGAAACAGTCCTGGCAGGCACTGTCAAGGGAGTCGAGCATCTGACTCGTATCGAGAGATCGCTTTTCGTAGACCTTGTAGACGCATTCCTTCTTAACGCACTTGGCGCATCTGAGGCAGCCCTCTTCCCATGCAATGACGCCGGAACGCGTGATAGGCTGGAAACGACCCGGAACAGGGCCACTCTCAATATGATACTTGGCCGGCATCCCTGTCCCCCTATATCTCGGGCCTCGGGAGAAGTCCCGCTTCCTGGACAAGCCGAGAAACGGCCTCTTCCCACTCGATAGCCATGATGTGTACGCCCCGGATACCTGGAATCTCCCGCAACGCCTGGATGGTCTCCACGCAGATCTTCAGCCCCTCAGCCCGCTGTTCCTTGGGGGCAACAGATTTCATCCTCTTGATGATCTCCTCGGGGATGTCCATGCCCGCCACATTCTGACCCATATACTCGGCCATTCTCGCCGATTTGAGGGGTGTTACACCGCCAAGGATAAAGACCTTTCCGTCAATGCCCCTGTCGCGGACCTGGCCCATCCAATCCTTGAATTTAGGCAGGTTATAGATGCATTGGGTCTGTATGAACTCGGCCCCTGCTCGGACCTTTTTTCCCAGCCGAAGAACCCGATAGGAGAAGGGGTCGGCAAAGGGGTTCGCCACGGCGCCTATAAAGATATCCGGCGCCGAAGAAAGCTCCTCGCCTCCCACGATACGCCCTTCATCTCTCATCTGCCGGACCGCCTGAACGAGCTGGATGGAATCCAGGTCGAAAACGCCTTTTGCATCCGGCTGATTTCCAAAGGATTGGTGGTCGCCACTCAGGCAAAGGATATTGCGGATACCCAAAGCGGATGCGCCCAGCACGTCAGACTGCAGAGCAATGCGGTTCCGGTCACGGACTACCATCTGAAGTACAGGATCCAGCCCTTCTTCCCTGAGAAGCGCACAAGCGGCGAGGCTGCACAGCCGGACCACGCCCGTCTGGTTGTCTGTCACGTTCACGCTGTCCACGACGCCCTTCAGGAGACTACCCTTCTTCCTTACGGCTTCGGGGTCAGCACCCTTGGGAGGACCACATTCCGCGGTGACGGCGAATTGCCCTGCAGATAAGACCTTTTTGAGGCGGCTTTCAGCTTTCACGCTCTCTGATCCTCCCTCGTGATTTTCCTCGGCCCCTTCCCCCCCTTCCTTGACCATCGGGCAGGAGGATAGACTTTCTCCATGGCATCGAGCTTACCTCGTTCCTCAAGGCGAGTAACGATAAGCTGCCATGCGCAGGGCGTGTCGGGATCGACCTCGCACTTACCCTCCTTAGACCCACCGCAAGGCCCGTTGAAAAGCCCCTTGGCGCACCGCGTCACAGGGCAGACATCGGCGAAGTAATCGAGCTTGCAGTCGCCACAGGCCCTGCAGTTCTCGATCCAGAGGCCCGCTTCTTTGGTCTGCCCGATGAAGGTCGTGTTGAGGGCCGGGATAACGTGGGTCCGGCCGAATACCTCGGCAACGGCCTGAACACCCGCCCCGCAACCGAGGGAAAGGACCGCGTCGTAACGGTCGATTGCGTCGGCTAGCTGATCGATAAATTCGTAGACGCACTGCCTGTCGATGGTTATCTCCTTTATCTCAAGGTCCCGTCCTTCCTTTCTTGCATCCATTCTCAATTGGGACGCGAGGAGGGCCGTTTCTTTCTCGCCACCCGACGCGCACTCGGCAACGCAACTGCCACAGCCAACGACAAGGAGCTTCTTGTAAGGGGCGATGCTTTCCTTGATTTCCGCCAGGGGTTTCCTTTCAGCCGTTATCATCTCCTCACTCCTTCTTGCCGGTATCCTTTCCCGGTTCTCCTCTCTTCGCCCCGTTCCTTTACCCTCAGGGGCGAGGGGGCCAGCTTGGTCTCCTCTGCCAGAAGGTCCCGGGCTATCCTGTCGATAGTGGTCCTGGGAGGCACAGAGGGAACAACCAGTTCGAGGCGCTCCCTTTCCAGGCCGATCTCCTCGATCAAGCCCTGGGCATAGGCAAGCCGCTTCTTTGCGCGCACATTCCCTTCCCGATAGCGGCAGGCACCCACGGGGCACGTGACAAGATAGACCTTGTCGGCCCCTGATTCAAGGGCCTTCAGTAAATGAAGGGCTTCTATTCTTCCGCTGCACGGCAAAGGGAAAAAGCGTATCCTCGAACCAAGCTCCTTCTCCAGGGAGCGCCGGTTAAGGTCCTGCCCGGCATCAAGTTGCCGGCAGAAAAAAATGGCCACATTCAATCTGGTCTCTGTTGTGCTCATCCTCAATCCATAAAAAAGGGGCGCCTAAAAGACGTCCCCGTCAGTTGCAGTACCCCTTTGTACGGCTCAGTATTTTATCATCGGGGAGGCGAATCTGTCAAGTTCTAAAGTTCACAATCGCGCCTTATCCGGTGGCCATTAAGGAATGGGTCTCCAGGTTCCACCAGAGTTCCTTGTTGGGCTTCCCGACCTTCTCTACGAAAACTTCCATCACCTTCTTCATTCTGTACGTAGACTCAACGATCCGCCTGAAGTTACGCAGTATAAGGGCACTCTGTGTGACGAAGAGATCCCTCGCCAATGCGCCCTCCGTCGCGATCCGGTCCTTCTCGGCGGCAACCTCGTCCTCCAGCCACAGATCTATCATCTCCTCTGTGACTTCCACATGGAATTGAAGGCCATAGGCAGAGGTCCCTATCCTGAAGGCCTGGTTCCTGCACGGATCCGATTCGACCAGAAGAACGGCGTCGGGGGGCAGTTCAAAGGCATCTTCGTGCCACTGGAATACGGCGAGATTCCTGTTGGTCCCCCGAAAGAGGCGGTCCTTTCTGCCCACTTCGGTAGCGTTCACATTGTACCAGCCAACTTCCTTGACCGGGGCCTTTACCACCCCTGCACCGCATGCCTTCGCAAGGAGCTGGGCGCCGAGGCAGATGCCCAGAAAGGGGATCTCCTGGCTGAGTACCCGGCCTATGAATAGACCCTCTTCCTTAAGGAAAGGGTAGGCCTCCTCTTCGTACACGTTCATGGGACCCCCGAGCACGATGACCCCGGCTGTTTGGTCAAGTGTTTCCGGCAGTTTCTCTCCCTTGTCCAACTCAATGACGTCCAGGGGCCATCCGTAGGAGCCAAATGCCTCTTCGATCAGGCCGGGTCCTTCCTTTTCCACATGTTTCAGAATGACGAGCCTTCCGTCCATTGTGTCCTGCCTTTCTCCCATCCCTCCCCGTGAGAGGAGGGATGGGAGGAGTAGTTGCGTCTATACATCTTAGGGCCTGTCCTGTTCTTGCCGCCCTTCATGGTTCGGACTCTCTTATTCCTGACAACAATACCGCCCTTTGACTGCAGGGCCATCACTCAGTCGGGTCCTCGACTGTTTAGAACGTCACTGTTCTGGATATGGATGGTTCCTCGGAAATCGTTGAGGAGGATGCACGTCAGTGTGCTAGTACACTATACATAACTACAAGTAAGAAATCAAGATTTCCGGTAATGCTGCCCAGGTCAAACGCATTTGGAAGACTCTCAAATCCATATTCACCATTGCAATTCCGGCAGAGAGTACGGCGCCTTCCCTAGAGCACGTATACGGAGCGACCGTGAACCAACGTAGGCGGAGCAGAACGATCCCGAAGGGATGAGGTGCGTGCTCGATCTTCTTTGCTCGTATACTACACCGCGTCGCCCCAAGGGATGCGGAGCCGTACGTCTGGTCGGGAGCGGAGTCCTGACGTGCGAGGGGATAGGTGTCGTACTCTCGGGTGGTAGAGACAGACATATTCCCACATGCGTGTGCCCTTGCAGTGCTGCCGAGGCTTCAGCCTATGGCGCCGCTCCCACGCTCCTCTGTCCGGATCCGTATCGTCTCCTCGAGGGGCAGGACGAAAATCTTGCCGTCCCCGATTTCCCCCGTCTTACCTCCCTGGATGATCGCCTTGATCGTGGACTCCACGAAGTTGTCGTTCACCGCGATCTCAAGGCGTATCTTTCGAAGCAGGTTTCCCATCTCCTTGACGCCCCTATACACCTCGGTAACCCCCATCTGTCGGCCATGTCCCAGCACTTCGCTCACGGTAATCAGGTTCACCTCAGCCTTATAGAGTTCTGCTTTCACGGCCTCGAGCCTTTCCGGTTTTATGATTGCAATAATCAGTTTCATCGTCAGCCTCCTATTCTAAAACAGTATATGCGTTCTCATGGTGCTGGGTCAGATCGAGCCCAACATTCTCTTCTTTCTCTGTTACGCGCATGCCGATAACCAGGTCCACGATCTTGTACAGAATGAGACTTGCCACAAAACTGTACACGAGGGTCACTCCTACGGCCAGCAGTTGAATGAGGAACTGTTTGGGATTCCCGAAGAAAAGTCCGTTCGCCCCATCCGGGTTAATTGCCTTGGACGCAAAGAGCCCGGTGGCGAGGGCGCCCCAGATTCCCCCCACGCAGTGGACGCCGAAGGCATCAAGGGAATCATCATACCCCAGCTTCGGCTTTATGACTGCCACTGAGATAAAGCAGAAGATACTCACGAATATGCCGATGACAATGGCTGAGAGCGGTCCCACGTACCCTGCCGCGGGCGTAATGGCAACAAGGCCGCCAACAACGCCCGTCGCCGTTCCGAATATGGTGGGCTTACCGTTCGTGATCCATTCGATGAGGGCCCATGTCAATCCTGCTGTGGCAGCCGCCGTGTTGGTGACGACGAAGGCGTTTACGGCGAGGCCATTTGCGGCCAAGGCGCTGCCCGCATTGAATCCATACCAGCCGAACCAGAGAAGCGCCGTGCCGAGAACCACGTGGGGCAGGTTATGGGGCGGTATGGGTTTTTTATCATACCCGCTCCGTTTCCCTATGAAAAGAGCCGTGGCAAGGGCCGCAATGCCCGCATTGATGTGGACCACGGTCCCCCCCGCGAAATCGAGGGCGCCCAGGTCCTTCAGCCAGCCGCCCACGCCCCAGACCCAATGGGCCACGGGGTCATAGACAAAAGTGGCCCAGAGGATGGTGAAAACGAGAAAGGCCGAAAACTTCATCCTCTCTGCAAAAGCCCCGATGATCAAGGCAGGCGTAATAACGGCAAACATGGACTGGAAGATCATAAAGGCCTGGTGGGGGATTGTCGCGGCGTAATCCTTATAGGGCTCACTCCCCACGCCGATCAGGCCAACCCAATCAAGACCCCCAAAGAACCCCTTGCCCGGGGCAAAGGCGAGACTATACCCGTAGAGCACCCACTGGACGCTCAGCACGCACAGTATAGTAAAGCACTGCATGAGGACGCCGAGCACATTCTTGCGCCTCACCATGCCGCCGTAAAAAAAGGCGAGACCCGGCGTCATCAGCATGACGAGGGCCGTAGAGACCAATACCCATGCCGTATCACCTGTGTTCATCTTCTTCCTCCCTTTCCCAAAAAATTAGGCGTCTCGATCCAGATCCCGGATCAAAGACGCCTTCGTCTTTCGCCCCAAAAAATAAATGGCGCCCTTAAAGGAACGCCATCGTTGCTTTCACACCTCTATGTGCAGGCCCAGTCACCGGGCTCTATTATCCTAAAGTAAAAGAATAGGCATTTTGGTAACCCCCCCGTCCAAAAATGTCCTCTCTTTTTCCTTTGACTGAATTTCCCGCGTCTTCGCATAAGGCCCTAACGTCGCGAGGGAGACAACGGGGGCAAGTCTAAGGGCTCACCCCCGCCCCACAATCCCTTCCCGGAAGGGGTGTTCTTTCTAGATTGCTGCCACGCCCTTCTCGCCGGTCCGTATACGGATCACGTCCTCAAGAGAAGAGACAAAGATCTTTCCGTCTCCGAAGGTCCCGGTCTTTGCCTTCTCCCGTATCACATTTATGGCGTCCTCAAGGATGTCGTCAGGAATGACGGCTTCTATCTTCACCTTGGGTAGGAAGAGTACTTCATAT
>Ga0182021_10011522_pt1 | contig 10496 bp, 8 predicted proteins | sample 612E3MmetaG_FD_120493 | JGI IMG/M metagenome (GOLD analysis project Ga0182021, IMG submission 120493) | Permafrost microbial communities from Stordalen Mire, Sweden - 612E3M metaG (Illumina Assembly) | ecosystem: Environmental > Terrestrial > Soil > Wetlands > Permafrost | place: Sweden... | reverse complement strand
CTGCCTCGACGATCTCCACGCCATGCTCAAGAAGCACGGCGACTGGATGCCGCTCGGCAGCGCCGACGAGCAGAAGCCGGCGGCCGAAGGCACGGTCGAAGCGTGGGGCCGATCGGCCGACAATCCGGTCGGCGGCTGGTACGGCCTGAAGAAGGGCCTGCGCGGCCGGTTCGGGATGTACGTCCCGCCGCTCATGGAGGTTCTCGGCCTGGCCGAGGTCGAGCACAGCCCCAAGAACAACCGGATGCGCGCCATCTAGCGTTCGGGGCTGCGCAGCCGGACCAGCGCGGCGTCAGTCGCGGCGCTGCCAGAGGGTGGAAATCGGATCGCCGCGAGCGGCGACTTCGGCGATCCGCTCTACTCGCGTGGCGCGGGTTGAAGCCCGCTTGGCCTGGTAGACCCACGCCAGCGCCGAGCGCCTGACGGACGCGGTGCTGGTGTCGAACCGCTCGCGCGCACCCGGGCTCGAGGCCAGCGCAGCGGCCAGATCGTCCGGCACGACAAGGGCGTCGATGATGTCGAGCGACTCCCACGAGCCGTTGGTCCGGCCGATCGCCACGGCCTCGCGTCCGGCGTCGGCCATGAGCCCGGCAGCCTCGAGCCGGGCCACTCGCTCCTTGTTCGTCCTCGCCCACGTGCTCTTCGGTCGGCGCGGCGCGAACCACTGCATGAGCCGCTCGTCGTCGAGGCGGTTCATCATGCCGTCGATCCACCCGAAGCAGAGCGCCTCCTCGACCGCATCCTCGTATGCCACGGTCGGTTGGCCGGTGCGGCGCTTCCACGTAACGAGCCACACGCCGGCGGAGGTGCGGTGGTTGGCCGCGAGCCACTCGCGCCACTCGGCGCGGCCGGAGGGCTGGACCGTTGGTTTGTCGTCCATGCCGGCAGTATCGGGCGCGCGGTCCGGGATGTCGCGGCCGATGCGCAGCGGGGCACGGTAGGCTGTGGTCATGGAAGCTCGCGACCGCCACGAAGTTGCTCGGTCCGGCAGGATGCCGGGCTGGATCGAACTCCAACGGGGCGACATCACGATGATCGCCGTCGATGCGATCGTGAACGCCGCGAACCAGGCCCTGGCCGGTGGCGGCGGCGTAGACGGAGCCATCCATCGCGCCGCCGGTCCCGGGATGGCGGACGAGCTGCGGTCGCGGTACCACGGCTGCCCAACCGGGAGCGCAGTCCTCACCGGCTCTGGCCAGCTCGGCGACCATGGCGTGCGCTGGGTCGTTCATGCCGTCGGCCCGATCTGGCGCGGCGGCCACGACGGCGAGGAAGACCTGCTCCGATCCGCCTACAAGACGTCCTTCCTGCTCGCCGAGGATGCCGGCGCCCGATCGGTCGCGTTCCCCGCCATCAGCGCGGGGGTGTACGGCTATCCTCTCGCCGGCGCCGCGGCAGTTGCCCTGCGGACGGTCCGGGACTGTCTCGTCCGCGCGGAATCGATCGAGCGTGCCCTCTTCGTCCTGTTCAGCACCGACACGCTCGAAGCCTTCGAGCGGGCCCTCCGCGAGCTGACGCCGAGAGGCTGACGCCAGGCTACTTGACGATGATCACCGACGCCCGGGTGTGAGTGGCATGCTCCGAGACGCTGCCCTGGAGCAGCCGGCCCAGCATGCTCATGCCGCGCGAACCGACCACGACAATGTCGAAGTTGCCTTCGTCGGCCATGTGCTCGATCGTCCGAGCCGGGTCGCCGGCAGGTTCGAGGAGACTGGCCTCGATGTCGCGCTCAGCGAGTGCCTTTCGAGCCTCACGCAGGGCCGAGCGGCTTGGATGGTGGCGCCGCCCGCGGTTCCGCCTCGTGGTCCCGTCGGCCCTCCGCCCCCGGCGCGCGGCCGGGCCGAGAATCGGCCGCTCCGGCGGCGTAGAGTTGCGGAGTCTTCCGAAACAGGGGCCGCCATGACACACCAGTGGTATCGCTGTTCGTCATCCTCGACCCATGACTGAGCTCATCTTTCCCGATGGGTTTCTCTGGGGAACGGCCACCTCGGCGCACCAGGTCGAGGGCGGCAACTCGAACAGCGACTGGTGGGAGTGGGAGCGGCGGCCCGGCAGCCCGTGCAGGGACCAGAGCGGTGCCGCGATCGACCACTACAACCTATATGCGAACGACATCGCCCTGCTCGCCGATCTCGGCTTCAACGCCTACCGCTTCTCTGTCGAGTGGGCCCGCATCGAGCCGACCGAGGGCGCCTTCGACCAGGCGCAACTGGACCACTATGTCGATGTCGTGGAACAGTGCCGCAAGCGCAATCTCGTGCCCATGGTCACGCTCTACCACTTCAGCCTGCCGGTCTGGGTCGCCGCAAAGGGCGGCTGGCTGTCGGACGAGACGCCGAAGCTGTTCGAGCGCTACGTCAGGACCGTCGTCGAGGCGTTCGGCGACCTGGTCGACTGGTATTGCCCGATCAACGAGCCGGGCGTCGTTTCCTTCGGTGGCTACATGGGCGCCCTGGGCTTTCCGCCGGGGCTCCACGGCGTGGCCAACTGGAACGCGGCATCGAAGCGCCTGATCGATGCCCATTGCCGGGCGCGTGCCGCAATCAAGGCCATTCGGCCGAGCGCGAAGGTCGGGCTTGCCAATTCGATGCAGGAATGGGACTCGAACGCCGGCGGCAAACCGATCATCGAATACGCGCGTCGACAGGCCGAGGACATCTTCCTCGAGGCAGCCGGCGAGGACGACTTCATCGGTGTCCAGACGTATTCGCGGACCCGGATCGATCTCCCCCGGCCCGTCGGCTGGCTGACACGGGCGGCGCTGGCAATCGGGCCGATCGAACGCGCCGTCGTCGAGACCACCGTCAAGCGGCAGACCGGCAACGACCCCACCTTCGACAACCGCAGCGGCATCCGCCGAACCCAGATGGGCTACGAATACCGGCCGGAGGCCGTAGCGGCCACGGTCAGGCGGGTCGCCGAGATGCTACCCGGCAAGCCGATCGTGGTCACGGAGCACGGCGTGGCCACCTCGGACGACGCCGAACGAATCGAGTTCATCACGCGGGGTCTTGCGTCCCTACACCCGCTCATCGGCCAGGGCATCCCGCTCCTCGGCTACGTCCACTGGAGCGCCTTTGACAACTTCGAGTGGGTACTCGGCTACGCCATGCAGTTCGGGCTCATCGGCGTGGACCGCGAGACGCAGGAGCGCAAGCCCAGGCCGTCGGCGAGCTTCCTTGGCGAGATCGCCCGGACGAACCGACTCCGCGCGGACTGACGGCGCGGAGCAGACGGCGCGGAGCAGGCGGAGCGTATTCGGCCGCCCGGCGGTTCCGGGGGCGCCGCGCGCGGCGGGCCACAAAACACAAGACCGACGCTCGCGGCGCCGGTCTCGGCAAGTTTGTCTACCGCGGCAAGAGCACGTGGCCCCTACCGCGACGACTTGCCAGCGCGAGTGTCACCGCTGAGATTGCCGGCACGCGGGCGCCATTCGAGGTTGAACGCTACACGAGTGGGATCGGCCGTGTACGGGATGGCCCCGTCAACACCGCGAGAGAGTCGCGAACCTGTGGCCGCCTTCGCCTGCATCTTGCCTCCAGGAGAACCCGAGCGCCGATGAGACCAACCCACCGTACGCCCGCTCGGCGGCATATGCAATACCAGATGGCATGGGCCGAGACGGGATAAGAGTTTGCCTCCGCGCTCGTGCATACGGTGGAATCGGCCGATGACTCCGGCATGGCGCGGGGCGGCGCTGCGCGGGCGACGGCGGTTGCTCATGCCCATAGCGAATACCGGCTGGAGCTCGGCCCGCAATCAAGGAGCGAACGCAAGCACCATGGACTGCCCGCCGCAATTCGGGCGATCGGCCTCTCCGGTTACCGAGTGGGCCCTTGATCCGACCGTTACGTTCCTCAACCACGGCTCCTTTGGAGCGTGCCTGCGGGCCACATTGGAGGTCCAGCGGGGCTGGCGCGACAAGGTCGAGATGAACCCGGTCCGCTTCCTGGCCCGCGACCTGGAGGATCTGCTGGACTGGTCCCGCTCCGAGGTCGGCGGCTTTGTCGGCGCCGCGGCGGACGACCTGGCCCTGATGCCCAACGCCACGACCGGCATCAACACGGTCCTGCGGTCGATGCGCTGGAAGACGGGCGACGAGGTCCTCACCACGGACCACGCTTATGCCGCGTCGCTAAACGCCCTCCGCTTCGCCGCCGCGGGCTCGTCGGCAAAAGTGGTACTGGCGCGGATCCCCTTCCCGATCGAGTCGCCGGACAATGCCTTCGACGCCGTAATGGCGGCCGTCACGCCGAACACGAAGTTCGCGATGCTCGATCACGTGACCAGCCCCACCGCCATCGTCCTGCCTATCGAGCGGCTGGTGCCCGCGCTGGCCGAGAAAGGCATCGACGTCCTGGTGGACGGCGCCCACGCGCCCGGGATGCTGCCGCTCAAGGTCGCGGAGATGGCCCCGGCTTACTACGTCGGCAACCTGCACAAGTGGGTCTGCGCGCCCAGGGGCTCGGCCTTCCTGTACGTGAGGCGCGACCGGCAGGGCCGGATCAAGCCGCTGGCCATCTCGAACGGCGCCAGCGACACGCGCACCGACAGATCGCGCTTCCGGCTCGACTTCGACTGGAACGGCACCTTCGACCCGAGCCCGTGGCTCACGATCCCAGCCGCGATCGACGGGTTGGGCGAGATGTTGCCGGGCGGCTGGCCGTCCGTGATCGCCAGCAACCGCCAGCTGATGATCAACGCCCGCGAGATGCTGGCGGCGGCCCTCCACGCCGACGTCCAGGCCCCAGACGAGATGACCGGCCCCATGGGCAGCCTCCGGCTGCCGGGCGGTCCGTGGCCGCGTCAGGACGCGCTGCGCCACAAGGAGATGATCGAAGGCGCGCTCCAAAGTCGGCGCTTCGAGGTCCCGCTGATGACCTGGCCGTGCACATGGCTCGTCGATTCGGGCGACCTGCCGGAGGACACCGAGTTCGACCTGATCCTCCGGATCTCGGCCCACGCCTACAACCACCTGGGGCAATACGAGCGACTGGCTTCGATCCTGGCCGGGTTCGCGGGGGTCAACCGTCCGCCAGGTTGAGCCTGCCGGCACCATCGACGACGTCCACCGGATAGACGCGGCCATTCAGGCCGGTTCGGCGCGCGTATTCGCGGTCCACGGCGGCCTGGAGCGCCGGTACGGCGTCGGCGAGGACGAGGTTCACGGTGCAGCCGCCCGGTCCCGGGCCTGTCATGCGCGAAGCGACCACGCCTGGGATAGCCGACGCCACTTCCACCATCGCGTCCAGGGCGGGTGAGCTCACCTCGTAGCAGTCGCGCAGCGAGGCGTGCGACTCCGCGAAGAGACGCCCGAGTTCGTCGAGGTCCCCGGCCTCGAGGGCGGCGGCAGTGGCCACGACGCGAGCGTTCTCCGAGACCACGTGTTCGGCGCGGCGGGCCACGTTCTCCGGCAGGAGTGCGCGGTGACGGCGCAACGCCCCGGCGTCCAGGTCGCGCATGGAACAGAGGCCCGGCATCCGCTCTGAAATCAGGGCGATGGCCCGGGCGCACTCGGCGCGGCGGGTGTCGTAGGTGGAGTTCCCGGGCCGAGCGCCGGCCGGGCCCGCAGCCGCCGGCCCCGCGCCGGCACCGCGGTGAGTGGCAGCCGGCCTCGTGGAGGCCCACGACCCTTCGCCGTCGCCGGTATCGCAGATCACCAGCCTTATCCCGAACGGCAGCGGGACATAACGGGCATCGAGCGACCGGCAGTCGAGTATGAGCGCGCGGCCTTCGCGGCCCCCCGCACCGACGAACTGGTCAACGATGCCGCAGTCGATGCCGAGGTAGTCGCGCTCGCCGCGCTGGGCGAGAGCGGCCAGCGCCGGGGAGGACGGCGACACGCCGCCCAGGAGGGCCATTGCCGCGGCCAGCTCCATTGCCGCGGACCACGAGAACCCTGCGCCGGCAGGAATGGTGGAGTCGATGAAGCCGTCGAAGCCGCGGATCGGCAGGGCGGCTTCTCTCAGCGACCAGGCCGTGGCCGCGACGTAATCGCTCCAGCCGGGCGCGGTTGCGCCGCGGGCGCGGCCCGGCGCAGTTGCGCCGCCGGCGCGGCCCGGCGCAGTTGCGCCGCCGCCGCGGCCCGAGGCGATACCGCCGGCGCGGCCCGAGGCGATGCCGCCGCCGAAACTGGCCTCGGTGCCTCGGACGAACTCACCACCCCGGGGTTCGCGGTCCGGGTCGAGCTCGTTGATCCAGAACGACCCGACTCCGGAAGATGTTCTCCATGCGACGCGGACGCGGCCGTCGGTGCGGCGGCGGAAAGCGATCCACGTCTCCAGCTCGACCGCGGCCGGCAGGACGAAGCCGTCGTTGTAGTCCATGTGGTCGCCCATGAGGTTGACCATGCCCGGTGCCCGGACGAACTCGATCGGACTCGCCCCCGCGCCGACACCCGCTCCGGGGTCGCGGCCAAACCCTGCGAGCGTGCCGAATTGGGCATCCAGGCTTGCGCCCAGTATCTCAATTCTTCCGCGGTCGAAGCGCTTGCCGGTCATCGGATGATGCTAGCGCCTCGGCCGGGCCGCGGAAGGCGATCGCGCCGCCGAACGACGGCAGATGGGGTAGGACGGCGGTAACTCCACCAGACCGCCCCAGATAGCCCACTCGCGATCGGGAGTGCACTCATCGCGCGTTGTCACGGCGCAACAAGATCAACTTTGGGCGTCCTCGGGGCCTTGAGTGGCACTAAGATTGACGTCTTGTTACGGCGCTAACACAAGCGTATGTGGACGCTAGCCGCGCCCAGACTTGGGGCAATGCAAGGGGTCGAGCCGATACTGGGGATTCTAGGGGCGGCCACGGTTCTTCTGATGATCATGGCCGTTCTGCTTGCGGCTGCTCTGCTCGGCCACGGTCCGCTCTACGGCCGCTTCGTCGAAAGCGAGCGCCAGGCCGGGAATCCGACCGGCGGCGATACGCCCAAGGGTGCCCAGCGCGTGCCGCTGACCGCCGTTCCGCTCCAGTCCGGCGTGCGCCTGCAGGCCCGTGAGCGCGTCCCCGGCGCACGCGCCGATGCCCTGGCGCGACGAGGCTTCAGGCAGTCCGAAGACGAAATGGACGAAGTCCTGCGTGGCACCTTCGCCATCGACACATTCAACCGTGCGGTCCGGGTTGTCGCCTGGTCGTTCATCCTCGTCGTGCTGCTTATCGTCGCGGTCAGCCAGATCTGGCAGCCGGTGGAACCGGAGATCTTCGCCACGCTGATCCTCGCCGGGATCTTCGTGCTGGTGGTCCACGAACTGCTGCCGCCGGGCAACCTCGGAACGGGCCGCGTAGTAATGGAAGGCAGCGCCGCCATCGTCTTCCTGACGATGCTGGTCCTTCTGACCGGCCGATCGACGAGCCCTTTCTTCTTCCTCTACCCCGTCCTGATCGGCGGCGCCGCGCTCATTGCCGCGCCCAGGATCACGTTCATCTTCACGGCCGAGACGGCCGTGGTATACGGCATCGCGGCCATATCCGGACCGGTCCCATCGCAGGGCTACGAGGACGCACTTGCGCGGATCGCGATCAACCTCACGGCGCTCTTGCTGCTCGCCTACTCCGGGATGATCGTCTCGCGCGTCCAGACTCGAACTCGCGACGCGGCCATCCGGCTCTCGACGGTCGACTCCCTGACGGACCTGTACAACCGGGCATTCTTCTTCAACGCCGTGGACCACGAGATCCAGCGCGGCCGGCGCTACAAGCGCGGCTTCTGCCTGCTGATGATGGACCTCGACGGTCTCAAGGGGATCAACGACCGGTTCGGCCACTACGAGGGCGACGTCATTTTGCGCGGCGTGGCCCAGCTGATCAAGGCCGCGCTTCGCGGCATAGACATCGCGGCACGATACGGCGGCGACGAGTTCGTGGCCATGCTGCCGGAGACGGACCAGGACGGAGCCTACTTCGTGGCCGAGAAGATCCGCCAGATGGCCGCGGAGTTGGTCGTCGAGACCGGCGGTCACCAGATTTCGACGTCACTCTCCATCGGCGTCGTCTCGTATCCCGAGGACGGGCAGACGGCCGACGAGCTGATGATCGCCGCGGACGAAGCGATGTACTCGTCCAAGCGGCTCGGCAAGAACCGCGTCGTCGGGTACGCGACGACGAACGAGGACGGACCCGAACTGCCGCCGGTGCCGCATCGGCCGCCGGCCCCGACGCCGGGCTTCCGGCCGCTACCCCGGGAAGGCGAGGGCGTGAAGCCGCACGGCCCCGAGAGTCGCTGACTTCCGGTGGCCGCCGCCCGGGGCCACAGGGGTGCCGCCGCTGCAGGCGGCCGCTGGGGCTCCCTGCCGCCCGCAGGTGATCGACCGCATCCGGTAGCATTCGTGAATGAGACGATTTGCCACGCGCGCGATCCTGGCCGCGACACGTTCGCCGGAAGTCAACCAGACCCCGTCCGCCGTCCCGATCTACCAATCGGCCGCCTTTTCGACCGGCGATGCATCGGAGCTGGGCGACGTCCTGACCGGTGCCACTGCCGGATACGCTTACAGCCGGATCGATAACCCGACGACCGCCGCGCTGGCCTCGGCCATCGCCGAACTGGAAGGGGCGCAGGCCGGGCTGGTATTCGCGACCGGCATGGCCGCAATCCACGCCGCCATCGTCTCAGTGGTTCGTGCCGGCCAGACCATCGTCGCCGCAAAGGCCGTCTACGGCACTACGCGTGACCTGATGGTCAAGGTCCTGGCCGGACTCGGCATCGAGACCGAATTCGTGGATCCGCGCGATCCGGCCGCTGTGGACGCCGTGCTGGCCCGGACGAAGTCGCCCCTGCTCTACGTGGAGACGATCTCCAATCCAACGATCGTGGTTTCGGACATTTCCGCGCTCGCGACCATTGCCCACGGCCACGGCGCCGCGCTGCTCGTGGACAACACGTTTGCGTCGCCGTACTCGTGCCGGCCCATCGAGCTGGGTGCGGACCTGGTCATGCACTCGGCCACGAAGTACCTTTCCGGCCACGCGGACGTTCTGGCCGGGGTGGTGGTCGGGAGCAAGGCCAGGATCGACGCCCTGCGGCCGATCCTGGTGGATGTGGGCGGCGCGCTGGCGCCTATCGCCGCCTTCCTCGTGCTCCGCGGGTTGCCGACGCTTTCGCTTCGCATGGAGCGCCACAGCGAGACGGCCCTCGAGCTGGCCGCGTGGCTCCAGGGCCAGGACGGCGTGGACCGCGTCTACTACCCCGGCCTCCCCGATGACCCCGGCCACGAAATCGCGGTCCGGCAGCTGCACGTCTTCGGCGGCATGCTCGCCTTCGAACTGAGCGGCGGCCGTGAGGCGGGCCGTGCTTTCCTCGACGCGATGCAGCTGGCCGAACGCACTGCATCCCTTGGCGCCGTGCGGACCATCACCACTCACCCGCCCTCGACCACGCACCGCCAGCTCGACGCGGCCGCTCTCGCCGCGAGCGGCATCGCCCCGGGTCTGCTCCGCTGCTCCGTTGGTCTCGAGGACGTCGAGGATCTCCGCGAGGACTTCGAACTGGGGCTGGCCGCCGCGCGCCGGGTCACCAAAGCGGCCGCGAAACGGGGTTGAGTGCGCGGCGCCACACGACAGGCGCCACTCCCCAGGGCCACTCCCCAGGGCCACTCCCCAGAATCAAAGAAGCCCCGGCCTACGGGCCGGGGGCTTCTCCTTGCGGCTAGTACTGGAACAGCAGCTCGCGGTACTTCGGCAGCGGCCAGAGCTCATCGGAGACGATGGTCTCCAGCTCGTCGGCAGCGGCGCGAACGGCGGCCTGGGCCGGGATGACTTCCTCGTGGAACGCCTTGGCCTCGGCGTGGACCGAACCGGCCTCGTGCGCGGCGTGCTGCTCGTGCTCGAGGGCGTGGATCGCGTCGACCAGCTGGTCGGTCAGGGCCGTAACCTTGTCCTTGACCGTGGCGATGCCCTTGCTCGAGCCCGCGGCGGACAGCTGGCCGAGGTACTTCACCGCGGCCGGGAGGATCAAGGTCTTGGCGATGTCCAGCGCACAGTTGGCCTCGATGTTCGAGACCTTGACGTAGCGCTCCCAGTTGATCTCGACGCGGGCGGCCAGCTCGCGCTCGGAGAGGACTCCGAAATGCGAGAAGATCCGCTTGGCCTTGGCAGTCTCGAGGGCCGGAAGGGCGTCGACCGTGCTCCGGTTGTTCGGCAGACCGCGCTTCGCAGCCTCGGCATGCCATTCGTCGGAGTAGTTGTTGCCCTCGAACAGGACCTGCTTGTTCTCGGTGATGATCTTCGACAGGATCTTGGTGAGCCCGGCGAAGTCGCATTCCTCGAGCTTGTCGAGTTCGTCGGCCAGGCTTTCGAGTGAGTCGGCAACGGCCGTGTTGAGGATCGTCTGCGGCCAGTAGATGGGGGCCGAGGAGCCGACGGCGCGGAACTCGAACTTGTTGCCGGTGAAGGCGAAGGGCGAGGTCCGGTTGCGGTCGGTGGCGTCGCGCGGCAGGACGGGCAGGGTGGTGACACCCAGCTCCATCGAGCCGCCGGTCTTGGACGTCGAGGCGGCACCCTTG
>Ga0182021_10011521_pt1 | contig 10497 bp, 7 predicted proteins | sample 612E3MmetaG_FD_120493 | JGI IMG/M metagenome (GOLD analysis project Ga0182021, IMG submission 120493) | Permafrost microbial communities from Stordalen Mire, Sweden - 612E3M metaG (Illumina Assembly) | ecosystem: Environmental > Terrestrial > Soil > Wetlands > Permafrost | place: Sweden... | reverse complement strand
TCTGATTTCTATCAGCGAATTGTAGCGTTCAATATTTTTCGTAAGAATAAATCCTGGTTCAGATGTTTTGACTGCATTGATATAATCCTGATGAGTAATGGTTGCACTCATTTCCGATTGAGCCAACAGAAGCGCCTTCGTTGCCGTTATAGCTTTTCTGTCGAACATCATTGTTCCCATGGTTCCGATCAGCGGTATAAGAACGCTCAGAAAAAGAGCCATAGCGATGACTGTCTCAATCAGTGTATATCCATGTTCAGTTCTCTTATTAAAGTCAGATTTCATATATATGCAGTCTTTAAAATTTCTATTAAACAAAATCACTGCTATTTGGTTTGTTTTTTGACCTCACCCTAACCCTCTCCTATGAGGAGAGGGGATTTTTCCTCTAAAAAAAAGCTCGGCAGTTTCACTATTATAGCCAATCTAAGACTTGTAACTGCGATAGACTATCTGTACCAACTGTCATCAATGCACTCTTTGGCAGTGCTTCTCTATCAATCCGTGCATTTCTCAGCCAGCCTAAATACGTTGTCGGTGATTGATAGAAATAAAAATCTTTTGTCTGCACACATCCATCGACCGAACCATCAAGTGTAATTTGTGTATTCGAAATAATAAACCCAGATATTTTTGCCGAGGACTCTATTGTCATTAATGAGATGTTCTGCGTGTTATCTTCTGCACTGACGATGATGGTACCTTCGACTTGTGCACCATTCTTTATCTGGATTCCCTTTCGTGGCTCATTATTCTCTTTTTTTACATATGAAATCAAAGCGGAAGGATACAACATCTTTGCCCCTCCTTCAATTTGAATAGCCGGTGCAAAGATCTGTGCTGTAAGAATCGCGGCAGGCTCGACAGTAATTTCCTTACGGCTATACAATATAGACCCATCGATATGTGCGGTGTGTTGAATTCTCATACTTTGAGAAGACACAATGCACACTAATCCATCAATATGGACATCTGCGCCAAATGTTACTTCACCATCAATGATTATGTTGAGAGGAACTTCACGACGAATCAATGCGCTGTCTATTACAGCGTTTCCTTTGACAAATATATATTTCGTTTCGGGTTTGATCATTCCACTTGAAACATGAAGTTGTGATTCTGATTGGAAATGCTGTTTACTGCCTTGTTCAGCACCTTGCGGAATTGTCCCCCCCAGTAATGCGTTATAATAGTCGTATTGTTTTGTAAGATCGAAATCTTGAATATCTATTTTAGGATCACGTTTTACATTTCCGTCAATTGGCATTATTCGCGGAGTAGGATAATTCGAAAGCGTACCAATCGAAGCACCTGCAGGACCCACTAATACATCTCCTTTGATGTGCGTTAATCCTGTTAGAACCAATTGATGACTCTTATTAGGGAATACCAAAGCGTTCTTAAATCGTTCTGTCGGTGTCTGGCCTGCGAGTGCAAAACGCGTTTCATTGATCCTTCTGAATGATCCGATCGAACGCACGTACAAATAGGAGCCCCACCATTCAATAGTCACACTCACCTTCTCACCATCTGATAAGTCATAACTTCGCCCTATTGTCTGCCCAATCAGCGGCAAATCAGATTTTGATTTCAATTCTGCAAATATTTTTGATATCCCGCTTTGTGCGGCATAATCTGCCTTTACTTTTGCTGTGGCCGTTTGGATATTCTGCCGTTGGAAATATTGCAATGCGAGAATAGATAGAATAACAACTGATAGTATTGTTATGAGAAAAAGAATTGAGGGTAGGGCATATCCATTGTCATCATCATAAAATGATTTTAAATTTATACTTAAGTGTTGTGAAGTGTTATGACTCTGCCTTTGCATAGTCTCGTTTCTTTACATTAAAACATTCATAACAAAATACTCTTAAGTTTTTTGTTTAAACGATAGGCTGGTTTAAGATAAGTTAATTCAAAAGAATTTGCTGGATAATATTTAAACTTGACCTGCGCCCCCCTATTATGTGCCTAAGAATAAGGGAAAGATCTCAAAAAGAATTACACGCTGAAGAAGGGATGGGTGATCCGTATGTCATCCTCCAAAATCTTGCAGTTTGTTCGGTGAACAATTGTTTTTTCCAAACTGCCGAGGGAATTGCTAACACTGATGCTAACAGCTCAAAGTATAGACTTGACATCACTACATATTTGATGTATCATTTCACATTAATGAAATCATGAATATTTTAAATCTACTTAACAGATATGAAAGTAACCGAATTCAAGAGATATATTCTCATCGTTTGCCTGGCGGTTTTTGCTTTAGAATCCTGCGACAGCCAGTTGACCACACGCATCCTGTTCATTGGCAATAGTTTCACGTTCGTCAATGGTGGTCTTGACAAACAGTTGAAAGGGCTGGCTCCTACAACCGAAGCAGTGTGTATTGTTGTAGGCGGATATACTCTTGAGAAACATTGGACTGATGGCAATGCCGTCCAAACAATTCGTGAGGGCAAATGGGACTATGTCATTTTGCAGGAACAAAGCCAAATCCCAGTCATTAATCAGATAGAGTTCTATGACTACGTTAGAAAGTTCGACGAGGAAATCCGACGCAATGGTGCAAAAACCATACTTCTAATGACGTGGGAACGACCCGATAGTAGGAAGTTTGGAGTCACGACGGACAACTTGGCAACTGCTTATACAGCGATTGGAAAAGAATTAGGCGTCAAGGTAGCCCCAGTGGGTCTAGCCTTCGCACGCTCCATTTTTAATAAGCCCGAACTTACACTGTACAGTCAGGACGGACATCCGACCATGGAGGGGACTTACCTGGCAGCGTGTGTGCTTTATCAAACTATATTTGAAAACAGTCCTGTTGGAAATTCGTATTCGGAGAAATCTATTCCCGCTGAAATGAGAGCTTATTTACAAGGAATAGCGGCAGAGAATTCTGGGATGTAATTCAACATCTATGGCTGTTTATTTTTGCTCGAACCAGAAGCGACGATGGTTGCCCATTTTTTATTGGTTTCTTATTATTAATACTCTCCGGTTTATTGCAGAATAGACTTGTGATCCCTATATTGATTTTATTATGATACGCTATCTACTCATGCATACGTGTGAATCATTTCTTTTAGCCGTTATGACACTCTTTGGCACTATTGATTTGTGTTCTGCTCAAAGTAACATGATACCAGCTTCTCTGCAGCAGAATACTTTTCGGCAGCGTCAAAAACTCCTTCGGGGACGTATGCGGAATGACATAACTATAAAAACCGATATCAGCTATACTGACGTTCCAGATCGGTTGCAGACACTCGACATCTATTATCCCGCACCGCATGAGAATCCTGAACCGATTCTTGTGCATATTCATGGCGGTGGATGGAGTACCGGCGATAAGAGAATGATGAGGCACCATGGGTTGTTCTACGCTGGGCATGGAATCATTTTCATCGCGGTCAATTATCGGTTATCTCCGAAAGTGCAACACCCTTCTCACATCCAGGATTGTGCTGCAGCATTTGCTTGGGTCTATGCGCATGCAAAAGAGATCGGTGGTGATAGGAATCGCATTTTTGTTTCTGGCCACTCTGCGGGGGCACATTTGGCTGCGTTGTTAGGAACGAATTCAACCTATTTACAGCAATATAACATTTCGCCGAAAGCACTTGCTGGTGTCATTGGAGTGGATGCGGCCAGTTATGATTTACTGACACCGACGAGTGAAAAACTGAACAAGCGCTTTATTATGCAGGCATTTGGTATAGACCATGAAATACTTCAATCTGCTTCGCCATATTATAATGTGGTCGATCATCAGGCCTATCCACCATTTCTTCTTTTGAATACCAGCGTACGGATGGAAGCAGCGGTTGCGGCCAAGCGATTTGCAGACAAACTACACAGTGTGCACTGCGCCGCGCAGATAGTTGTTGTCGGCGGCCATACCCACGAAGAAATGAATAGTGCGATGTATAATGAATCTGATACTGTGGGTCGCGAGATACTCAGATTTATCCTTAAATGAAAACGCGTTGGTGAAAATAAATCCCTTGAGCACGTGCAGGACTTCTTGAGTGAGTCTATAGCCCCAGACATTCATCATCTGGTTTTTTTTATCTTGCAAATAGAGTGATATCCGATCGCATCCTCGCGATAGTTTCCTTGCTGTTGACGCACCGGTTGTATTTTTTAGCGATTAATGGTATAGCCATTTGAAATGGATATGGCATCTATTTGTCACCTCAGTAAATGCATCGGTTTTGCTTATATTTCCAATAGCAATATTGATTGTAGCGTTTATTGCTAACAATATTGCTAACAGCAATAAAAAGATTTAAGGATTTCCAAATTTCATTACTTTACTTGAATTTAAAGTATGAAACAGGTAAAATGCATCGACGAAATAAACATTCTACTGAATTAAAATTATTGATTGGTGGAGATAACACAATGTTTACAGAATTTTCCCTTGCTCTTTTGGTGATCGTTGCACTTGTTGTCTTTGCATGGATTATACGACTCATACAACAATGGCAATGGAAGACAAGTATCATAAAAATAATTATTGGCCAGACTAATTCTGCTGCCGGAATTGAATATGCTGGTTATTTTCTTGGTGTGTGGATTATTACGAGTTCTGTTTTAAATGGTGCCTCATTACAAAATAATCAGGTGTTCATATTATTAGAAAATGGATCGCTTTCTATATGGTCATATGCTTTTCAAATTGCCCTCTATGGAATATCGAGTATTCTTCTGCTTGCACTTCTTGGACACTTTGGCTTGCGACTTATCTTGAGAATAAATCTAAAAGAAATAATACGATCGAACAATAGCGCAGCAGGCATTGTAATAGCATCCGGTTATATTTCAACAGCATTGATCATTGCGGGCGTTCTTTCTGGAGAAAGTGACGGAGGAGATATCATCGTAACACTCGTTTTCGCACTCAGTGGAATCATTTCCCTTTTACTTTTTACATACCTTTTCCGATTTCTTACAAGTTACAGTGATACAAAAGAAATAAGGGATGATAATAACGCAGCTGCTTTGAGCTATGGCGGAATCATGATCGCACTTGGCATGATAATCGGACATGCTTTAGAAGGTAATTTTATTAATTATACTACATCTTTTATTCTTTACGGAAAGTCATTACTTGTGATCCTTCTCCTCTATCCCATTCGACAAATTATTGTTCAAGGGATTCTTCTTGGAGATGGTTATCGTTTTTATGGTGGTAAACTGGATGAGGAAATTAGTGTGGTGCATAACCTAGGTGCGGGATCGGTGGAAGCTGCAACATATCTCGCATTCGCAATCTTAGCAATCCATCTTGGATATTGATCATAAAGAAACAAATACGTGAAACAACAATTTTCCACAAACGCCGATAATGAGCAGAAGGCAAGGGAACAACATCTTCTTACGTGGCTGCAAACATGCGGAGTCCCAGTAACACCTTATTCAGAAGGTTATCTCCGGATAGATCCAGAGACTACATTCATTCCATCACGTAGAATGAAAAGCCTGTATAAGGCAACCAATTCACTCAGCGTTGCATATGATGAACTTTGTTCGATTCTTACTCAAGAGAATACTTATCTCAAAGATTTTTTTTCCTTTTCTAGAACTCAAGAGGCTCTCTGGTATAGCTCAGGAGGACAATGGCAAGGGATTGCACGAGCCGACATTTTTATCACTCTGGATGGAAGGATAGCAATTGCTGAACTTAATTCGGATACACCAAGCGGGCTTGATGAAGCATACTTACTAAGTCAATATGCTGAAGAACTGACGCCTGGATATATCAACCCCAACAGAATCCTCCCTCAAACTTTCACATCAATCATTACTCAAGCTTTTAAAGAAGTCCAAAACCCTTCATCGATACCAACAATAGGAATTATTTATCCAACTGATATTCCGGAGGACATGGGTTTACTTTTTCTGTATCAACATTGGTTTAAACAAGCTGGATATCGTGTCGTTCTAGGATCTCCTTGGAATATCCAAAAAAACACAGCAGGTCGCATAACAATTTTTGGCAAAGAAATAGATGTTTTGTTGCGACATTACAAAACCGACTGGTGGTGCGAACGGAAGAATGTATGGAAAGATTCACGGCCAATTCCAGATGCTGAACCGCTTTTCTCCTTATTGAAAGACATCATTGATTCCGCGATCAGTGGAAAGCTTGCTATTGTGAATCCTTTTGGAACAATCGTTACTCAGAACAAACTTTCTCTTGCTTTTTTCCATGAGAATCTTCATCTCTTCACACAAGAAACTCAAGAAAATATTCTCCACTATATACCTCTAACAAAACGCCTTTCACAGGTCGATCCCAGTCTTATTCTTGAAGATAAAGATTTATGGGTTTTAAAAAGTGATTATGGCTGCGAAGGCGCAGAGGTCATCATTGGAAAATTAACTCCACTCGATGAATGGATAAGAATACTTCGTTTAGCGATTCCTGAGCGTTGGATTGTGCAACAATATTTTGAAGCCGAGAAAACAGAAACCGGGATGACAGAAAATTATGGCATCTATCTTATCCATGGTAGATCTCAAGGTATCTATCTACGACTTTCGCAAGGGGTTACGAGCACCACTTCTTCTATATCTCCCGTACTTGAACGCCCTTTTCTTTCTAAAACGGAATTGCATCATCAAGGTTCATCTTCTTCCAGAATATGTTGGCATCCACAAACTTTTGACTTGCTTAAGGTATATCAACCAAGTCATCGATGGCTTCCTTTTAGGATGTCATTAATAGCTTATTCACCCATAATTAGTAAAATAGACATCGTTCCTTCTCCCCCTTCTGATGAAATCGAAAATGTAATTCATTCAGCGTCAATACTTAAAACGATTATAGAAAAGAATGTATCATCCGTATCCGCATGTTTAATAATTTGTGACCTTCCAGGACCTCATTCGGTAGCAGTCGCTACAGTTCTTTCCTCGGTTGTAGATCTTGTATTACAAATGGAAAACATCGCACATACTCACGAGAGTGTTCCCTTACAAAAATCCCTTGGAGCATTATTGTTTTTTGCACGAATTGTGCAACAGTCACATTCTTCTCTATCTGACGAGAACAATTATCCTCCTTTTTTTATATTAGACAGGAACCGGATGAATCCTTTGATTGATCCAAATGTACATTTTAATAATCGCCACTGGGCAAATCTTCCAAGTATAGACATATTGCAGGAGAATGGTATACATTCCATACTTTATATCCATCCTGAAAATATTTCCTTAGAAACGGACGACTTGAATGAAGATTTTATTCAATACACTCAAGCCGGTATTCCTATTTCGATAATTTCTCTCCAACAGATCGACTCATATTTAGATACAGAATTTTCCTGTTTTCTTTCTGAAAATAAATATCTTCCTTTACGTAGGGAAACAGCTTTTTCATATTTACTCCCCACAACATGTCAAGATCACAAAGGAAATTCATTCATCACAGAAAGAGAGTTTGTATGAATTCACTTAGACAAGAACGCTATTTTCGTATTCGCCAAGGATACAATGATCCTTGTCTAGGAGATATTGGTGGATGGGAAGTTGTAGGTATACGATCTATAACATTAGATGGAGCAATATATTTTGATACAGAACTTACTGAAAAGACTCTTACCTCTCTATCAGAAGAGATTAAAGCACAATATTATTGGAAGAAATATATTTTTACACGAATTCGGATTGCACAAAAAGATACAACTCCTATAGAATTCAAAGAGGATTTGTCCAGGAGATATAAAGTATTTAATCAGATTCAAAAAGATTGGTTTAAGACGGTTGGTACCCACGAAACCGATCCGACCAAAACAGCTTCAGACGAAGAATATGATAGTACCTATGATGGGACTCGACGTGAAGCGATGAAAATCATGGCTTTTATAGGTATTGGGTTATTAATAGTCGCAATTTCACAATGCAATGATTGCAACAATAATGGTTCACAAGGAAGCTGGGGACGTTCTGGTGGAGGATATTCATCATAAATAGGAATGCATATGAGCCGATATGGACTTTTTAATGAAATTCGCACTACAACATCATCTGCCACATTTTTCGCAATTCAAGGGGCAATATCGAGCTATCCTAATGATCCATTGAGAAATGAATTGCAAGAAATTGTTAAGGCAATATCATCTAGTAATAATCGTTCTCAACAATGCCTCTTAATGTCGAAAGGTTGTGAATTGACAGCAAAGGCAGTTCAATTCACAGAATATTGTGTATGGGATTATACTCTTGTGTCAAAAATTGCTAAAAGTGAATTCAGTTCATGGGTCGATGGAATTAATGAAAATATCAATTCAAAAGAGGAATATGAAACAAGTAATTCATTAGTTCCTGCCGACACATCCTATTTTGTTGTAACGTTAGCCATTTTATCAACTCATATATCTTTGAAAACTTGGCTGGAGTTTCTTGAATTAAAATCACGTCAAGATTTTTTTACACGCAAGTCCATTGAACAAATTTGGAATCGGTTTGCTAAACCTACTTCAAAAATATTGAAGAATTGTACAAACGCCCTATTCATTGTTACACCAGTCTCAAAGGATCATTATTATACTGGTACACAACTACGTACTGATGATTGGGATTACCTACGCCCAGTATATTAACCTCAAATTTATTTTATATAATTGAATCAATGTATTTAAATATTTGTATTTTTTAAGTTGGTTGTACATGAAGCACTTGATGAATATTTAAAGTTTGTATAAATAAAGTACGGCCCCCTTTCCTTTCAGCAATTCTAGTTAATAAATTAATAGAATGTTATGATTAACTACTCTTTCGTCAATTTCTCGAACAACACTAAACTTATTTAATCCAGAACCATCGAGATATTGGTTGCTCTCTACTTCAATCGATTGAACAAGGGATTGGGACTAGGAATCCGTTAGCCTCTCTCGTAAACATATCGATTTCCGTAGCATATTTTTGTAATTATTTTATTCTCTATTTTTATTGCTAACACAAGTAAATTTCATTTACTCCCTCTTATCGAATGATCCTACCTTACTGTAAGTAGAAGAATTATGATAGTATATACATTTCCATTTCTCATTGGAGAAATATCGAGGTAGAAAGAAAAATGTACTAATCATAAAAGGAATTTTTATGAAAGTGAATTATTCATGACTCTGGAAACAAGCCCTTCCATTATATTTTCCCATAGAACCAAATAACTCGAAGGTTGCAGGTCCAAGTCCTGCCTCTGCCTTTAAGTCTCAAGAAGAATCTTTATCAATAAAAACTAGTGAGGATTCTTTTTTTATGCCAGAACTTTGAGGTGGCACTCTCCATATCAGATCATATTTCCAGAATATTATTAATCTAATCATTAAAGATCAATGACTTCAGTAATAGCGGGTTGAGAGAAAATTGCCTGCACTTACAACAAATCGCAATCCCACAGTTTGTTCTCAGCGTCATTGTTTTGAAATATCAGGCAATGTGCAGGTTGGGCTCGAAGAATGGAGATAATAAATATCATCCGCTGCAACTAAAGTATCGAATATCTCTTCATTGTGAGAAATAACGAGAACACCGATTCCTGACTGCAGTTTCATTTCGATCTTTGTAATCACCTTCGCTGCACTTGCAAAATCCAATCCATTTAGAGGTTCGTCAAGAATAAGTATATTGGTATGAAGAATGAGCGACCTGAGCAAGTTAAGCCGTTGTTTCTGACCTCCGCTGAGGTATTTTACTTTTGTGTCGAGAAAATCACGGCTTGGTATCTCCTCAAACAATTCCGAAATTGAATTCACTATGGTATTTTCGTTCATTGGACCTGCAATTGGAAGACCGGAGAAAACATCTTTCACCTTTGAATTCTGGTTTAGCGACTCGTCAGCGTGTTGAAACACCATGGTCATCTGTTTTCCCCAAATACCGCGAGCCCAGGCGTTCCGGTTTGTTTTCTCAGTATAAACCGCACCTCCAAGCTCCATCGACATCTTTTCGGGTTTAAGCAATCCCATCATAAGTTTGACAATCGTAGTCTTTCCGGTACCACTCGGCGCTTTCAAATAAGTAACAGCGCCTTTTCGGATTATAAGCGGTACATGGTTCCGTCCTTCTATATCCCGCGAAATGGACAGCGTCCGCCCAAAGATTTTTACATCGTGGTGCAATCGAAGAATCGTTTCTGATTTTCTTGCAGTACGTTCCGCTGAGTTTCGTTTTTCAAGCCAGGAGAGATATTCTCCGGGAAGAAAATCTCTCAGGTGAAGTTTGCCGCGTTCCAGCATCAACTCCCGATACAAAATACGTTTGCTAAGCGCCGGATACGTACTGGCAAATCGGCTGATTATCGAATAATCATGTGTGATCAACACAATGGTTGCCGTTCGATTGCGAAAGTTTTCGATGAGGAGATCCAGAAATTCATTGCGCAGTCTGTTGTCGAGATTTCCTGTCGGCTCATCGAAGATGAATATTGAATCCTCGAGTTCTGCACTCGCAGCCATTTTTTTAAATGCCATAGCCGCC
>Ga0182021_10011520_pt1 | contig 10497 bp, 10 predicted proteins | sample 612E3MmetaG_FD_120493 | JGI IMG/M metagenome (GOLD analysis project Ga0182021, IMG submission 120493) | Permafrost microbial communities from Stordalen Mire, Sweden - 612E3M metaG (Illumina Assembly) | ecosystem: Environmental > Terrestrial > Soil > Wetlands > Permafrost | place: Sweden... | reverse complement strand
TGAAAAAGTTGGATTTTATTAAGGACATACTCGACCGGCATAATATATATATTTTCCCGAATAAACTTGAGCACATTAATGAGCTTATTTCAAGCTACAAAGATTATGAAGTCTATTTCGTTGACAATGAAATAGACGTCTTAAAAGCAGTACAAAAAAACAGTAGCAAAGCCTTGCTGATTCTAATTGATAGAAGCGAGGAATTGGAGGATAATGTTGGAGTTATCAAAATCAAAAACTTGGAGGAATTACAAAATATAATATGACTAAAATTCCAAGAATTGTAACAATCGGCGGCGGTACAGGAAGTTATGTCGCATTAATTGGACTCAAAAAATATGATGTAAAACTTACAGCTGTCGTAAATATGATTGACAGCGGCGGCTCGTCGGGTAAACTCAGGGACGAATTGGGTGTTCTTCCACCGGGAGACATTAGACAGTGTTTAGTTGCCCTAGCAGCTTCCCCCAAACTTCTTCGAGATATGTTTAACTACCGTTTTACGGAAGGCGGACTCAAAGGACACAATTTTGGAAATATTTTTCTCTCGACTCTTGAAAAAAACACAGGCAGCATGAAAAAAGCGATTTCCGAAGTCGGTAAAATACTTCGTATTAGAGGAACAGTTGCTCCTATCACATTTAGCAAGTGCGACCTTTGCGTAGAACTAGCTGACGGAAAAGTAATTGAAGGCGAAACTCACATTGACGAGGTGGAAAAAGCCGAGCATAGAGCAAAAATTGTTAGAGCATTTCTGCAACCAAAAGCAGAGATAAACGAAGACGCGGCCAGAGCGATTGAAGAAGCAGACTTTATTATTATCGGACCGGGAGATTTATATACCAGTATTATTCCAAATATATTAGTTGACGATGCCGCTCAAGCGGTCAGAGATTCAAAAGCTAAAAAAATATTTGTACTAAATTTAATGACCAAGTATGGACAGACAACCGACTACACTGCCAAACAGCATCTTGAAGATCTTGAAAAATACTTGGGCAACGGTGTTTTGGATTACGTTTTGGTGAACACTAAAACTCCGCGAAAAGAAACACTGGATTGGTACGAAGAATATCAAGAGTCTGTTGTCAAAGACGATTTGGAAGACTCCGATTCTTTCAAAATTATACGGAAGAACTTAATCAAAGATTTACTTTTTAAAAACAGCGAGGCTGATAATCTCCGAAGAAGCATAGTTCGACATGATCCCGATAAGTTAGCAGCAGAAATAATGGAGATTATCCAAGGTGGATCGAAATAGTAAGCAATTTCTTTATTTAAAATATTTGTCCATGGGTTTTGCTATTTCAGGAATTGGCATAGCAATTGCTATAATATTAGCTGTTATTACCAAAAAGATATGAAATTTATAAAAGAAAATCTTGCGCAGTTAGCTCTTCTTCAAGCTGTTGTGGCAATGAGCGGCAGTTTGTTTTTTAGCGAAATTATGAAACTCCCTCCTTGTCTTCTTTGCTGGTATCAACGAATTTGCATGTATCCCCTCGTGGCAATTTTGGCAATGGGAATTTGGAAAAAAGATAAAAATCTTCCATTCTACGTTTTACCCCTGAGTATTATTGGAACAGTAATCGCTGTTTATCATAATCTTCTTTATTACAAAATCATTCCCGAGAGCCTTGCGCCATGCACCTTGGGAATTTCCTGTACAACACGACAAATTGAATTGTTCGGATTTATTACAATTCCGCTGTTATCTCTTCTGGCTTTTCTTCTAATCGACGTTTTAATGTTCTACTTACACAAACTACAAAAGTCGAAATAGCTATATACCAAACAGCTAAGATTATATAAATCAATATGGAACTGAAGGTAAAAACGTCGAAAAAAGACGAAGTAATCGACATTACAGAGAGAATAAACAAAGTTATCAAAGAGGAAGAGCTCGAGGACGGAATTTGTTTAGTTTTTGTTAAACACACTACTTGCGCGGTCACGACATGTGAATTAACGGACGACGTAAAACACGATTTATCTTCTTTTCTTAGGGCAATTGTTCCGGACATTGAATTCAAACACGAAGGAATTCATTCTTCAGATCATATACTATCTTCAATAATCGGCCCTTCTGTTTCTGTTCCGGTAAAAGACGGTAAACTTTCGCTGGGCACTTGGCAGAAAGTAGTTTTAGTAGAATTAAATGGACCACGCGAACGTACAATCGAGCTCTCATTTATCGAGAGTTAGCTTCGTGATATACTATTAAAACTATGGCAGAAGAAGTTCTACAACCAGTAATTGCTCCGTCTGCAGCTGAGCCAACATCTTCAACAGATTTCGGACAACCTTTACCTGGGGTACGGGGAAGAAGAATGTTTAAAAAAGGGCAAACTCGACCCATTGATTCTCCTCTTCTTGATCAGCTCGATTCCACCAAAGAAACAGAAGATCCTAATTTTAACCACTACTCTGTATCTGAGGGGACAGCGCTTAGAACTGGCCCTTTCAACGATGATCCCCAAACAGACTCACAGATGATAGAATGGCCGGCAGAAACCCCAATGAAAGTTAGAACTCCGAAAGATTTACGGCCGGTTCCCAGAGGTGGCTATCTTTTTTATCATGTGGCAAAAACAAGCACCAACGGTAAACCAATAAATCCTCAAGAAAATTACTCTTCAGCAATTGGAACCTTTCATATTGCTCAGGAACTTGATCCAGTTACAAAAAAGCCGATTCCCGGTTGGGCTAGATATCCATTACGAAGGAGAGGTAGATGAAGATTTTAATTAATTTAGTTTTATCGGCTGTCGCTGTTTTTATTGCAAGTTATATTTTGCCTGGAGTTCATGTCGCAAGCTTTACGTCTGCGTTAATCGCTGCTGTAGTTCTGGGTGTAATAAATGCAGTTCTAAAACCAATACTTTTAATTTTAACTTTGCCGATTAATATTTTAACTCTCGGACTTTTTACTTTTGTACTCAACGCAGTATTAATTATGGTCGCGGCTGCCATTGTTCCGGGATTTTCGGTTGACGGATTTATCTGGGCTCTCGTCTTAAGCGTCGTTTTGACAATAATAAATAGTGTTCTGCACACTCTAACTCCTGTCGAATAATCTCTTTCTTATGGATTGGAAAAAATTAGCTGACAAACAGACTGTAGAAAAAGTGATGGATGCTCTAGCAAAAAGGAACATCGATCCCTTGTTTGTCCAAACCGGGGAAGAAGCAAAAGAAAAAACTCTAAGTATGATTCCCCAAGGGAAAAGAGTTTTAACTTCGGCTTCCATCACTGCTGAAACAATCGGGTTAAAGGATGAAATTGATAAAGGAGATAAGTTTGTTTCCGTCAGGGATGAATATATGACTCTTGACCGCGAAAAAGATGCCGACCAAATTAGAAAACTTCGCTCGACTCCCGACGTAATAATCGGAAGTGTTCAGGCAGTTACCCTCGACGGACAAGTTTTAATTGCTTCAAATACCGGAAGCCAAATCGGAGCTTATGCATACTCCGCACCAAAAGTTATTTGGATTGTTGGAACCCAAAAAATTGTTAAAGATTTAGATGAAGCATATAAAAGACTTTCCGATTACGTTGTGCCTCTTGAAGATGAGCATATGAAAGGCTTGGGAGCGCCAGGAACCAATGTCAGCAAGGTCTTAATCTTCGATGAGGAAAGAACTAAGGGGAGAGTAACTTTAATATTTGTAAATGAAGCCTTAGGATTTTAACCGAGGTAATCCTTAAGTTTATTTCCGCGTGAAGGATGTCGGAGCTTTCTAAGAGATTTTGCTTCAATTTGTCTAATTCTTTCCCTTGTAACCGCAAACATTTTTCCGACTTCTTCTAAAGTTTTTGGTCTTCCGTCTTTTAGCCCAAAGCGCTCTTCCAAAACTCTTCTTTCTCTGTCAGATAGGGTAGATAAAACTTGGTCAACTTGTTCTTTCAATAGTTCTCTACTTGCCGAATCGAATAAAGTTGGAGCAGCGGTGTCATGAATAAAATCTCCGAGACGTGAGTCTTCTTCGTCCGAAACCGGAGATTCGAGAGACGCGGGCTCCTGGGAAATTTTAATAATCTCTAATGCTTTTTCCGGATCGATTCCCAAAACTTTTGCAACTTCTTCCGGAGTTGGTTCTCGTCCTAATTCCTGCATAAGTTTTCTACTTGCTCGCAAAAATCTATTGATATTTTCTACCATGTGAACCGGGATGCGGATGGTTCTTGCCTGATCTGCAATTGCGCGAGTTATAGATTGCCTGATCCACCAAGTGGCATAAGTTGAGAATTTATAACCTCTCCTCCAGTCATATTTTTCTACAGCCCTAATTAAACCTTGATTACCTTCCTGAATCAGGTCAAGTAAGGTTAAACCACGACCAACATATTTTTTTGCAATTGAAACGACGAGTCTAAGATTGGAATTTACCAAAATTTTCTTGGCCTCATCGTCTGCTTTTTCAACTCTTTTTGCCAAGGCAATTTCCTGATCAAAAGTTAAAAGTGGGATTCTTCCGATTTCCTTAAGATACATCCTAACGGGATCGCTTACTGTTCCTTCGGTTAAGACGGTTAGTGCTTCTAGCTCTTTCTCTAAGTCCTCAATTGGTTTTTCGCTCTCCTGGTTTTCGGTAACCGACTCGAAGACATCCACGTCGGATTTAAGAAGCTTGTTATAAAGATTATCCAAGTCCTCAATATGTTCCTCGGGTTTTGGGAAAATGGATAGAATCTCTTCCTGAGTGATATATCCACGTTTTTTCGCAGAGGTAACGATGTCTTGTAAAATATTTGAAGTGTCGGCTTTAGCCATAGTGTACTATTTTATCATACACCAAAGCTAATTTGAAAGTAATTAGGAAGAAAGCTGGGTGGTGATTTCTGATATTTGATTTCTCAAATTTTCCACTTCCTCATCTTTATTTTCTTTTTTTAGTTTTGCAGAAATTTCACTTATTCTATCTTTCAAATAAAAAATCCGTAAGTCTTTACTCACTTTTATTATTTCTTCTTTATATTTTTCCTCGTTTTCAAACTTAGGAAGAGGCACCAAAAAACATTTATCAAAAGTTGGAAGTAATTCTTGTGTTAAAACTATTGAAACGTTCTTGAGGTCAAATTTCTCATTTTTTTGATAAGCCAATACTAGTTTTGCAAATATTTTTCCTACACTTGGCAAACTAAAATTATACTGCGTCAATACGTCGTGGGCTGTTGTTAACATTTCCGCCGGCGTGACAGCTTGAATAATTAAGGAGAGTAAATACTCCTCAAGCATCTGCCTTCTGTCACCCTTTAATGTTTTATCTATTACATCTTTTTCTTCTTTAGTTCCTTTTCTTTCAATCTGTTTCTCCAAAGCATCTTGCGAAGTGTCAATTGATTCACTAAGTTTTTTTAGATAGTGTTCCTTAACTACCTCGTTTTGAATTAAGCTAATTAGAGGAAGTATTTCATCGGTCACCTTTTTCTTTCCGATTCCCGTAGAAAGATCATTTTCCCCGACCAATTTTGAAATTAGAAAATCATATATTTCTCGCTCGTTTTTTATTGCTTTTTTAAAAGCTAATGGATTACTTTTAATCTCTTCGTCTGGATCTTTCCCCGAAAGAGTTATAACTGTTATGGTTAACCCTCTTCTTTCAAGAACCGGAATACTTCTTTTCATAGCTGAAATTCCAGCGTCATCACTATCGAAACAAAGCGCAACTTTAGGAGCAAAACGGGAAAGCAGTAGTGCTTGATCCTCAGTCAAAGCAGTTCCCTTCAGTGCTACTGCATTTCCTACGCCTTCTTTATAGGCGGATATCACATCGAACTCTCCTTCCATAACTATTGTGGAGCCCACTTTTTTTATTTCATCTTTTGCAATATTTAGTCCAAAAAACATACTCCCTTTGTGATAAACCAAAGTGTCTCGTGTGTTTATATATTTCGGTCCGAAGTCTTCTTCACTCATGTTCCTTCCGGAAAAACCTACAATATTTCCACGATGATCAGATAGAGGAAACATGATTCTTCCTCTGAAGAAATCGAAAGCTCTCGATCCTTTTTGAAACGAAAGTCCTGCTTCCAAAAGAGCTTGTTGTGTAAACTTCTTTTTCCCAATTAAAAATTTCGTTAGATCTTCGCCGTTAATTGGAGAGTATCCGATGTTAAAAGTTTTAATTAATTTTTCGTTAAGTCCTCTCTTTTCCGTTAAATAAGTTAGTGCCGCTTTTCCAACGTTATGGCGGGTCAAGACGTAGTTGTAATATTCCGCCGCCAAATTATTCAGCTGGTAGATTGCATCTTTTTTACCCGCGGAATAAGAAGATCCGGTAGTTTTAAGAGTTACTCCAACTTTTTTTGCCAGAATTCGCAACGCTTCGATAAATTCCAAATTTTCATATTCCATTAAAAAAGTGAAGGCATCTCCGCCTTTTCCGCAACCGAAACAATGCCAAATTTGGCGCTCCGGGCTAACAACAAAAGACGGAGTATTTTCTTGATGGAATGGGCAAACTGCAGTGAAATTTCTGCCCATTTTTTTAAGCGTTATATATTCGGAAATTAAAGCAACAATATCGATTTTTTCTCTGACTTGCGAGGCTTGGTCCATAGGAAAATTATTGTACCACTTACTTCTTGCAAGTGCGAGAGAATTACTATAAAATCCTTAAGGTTTGATGGGTGCGACAGTTGTTATCGGTGCCCAATGGGGAGATGAGGGAAAAGGGAAACTCATCGATTACCTCGCAGCCAAATCCGATTACGTTGTCAGATTCCACGGCGGAAACAATGCCGGCCACACAGTAGTAGTAAACGGCAAAAAATATCCCTTCCACTTAGTACCTTCCGGAATTCTTCATAAGAATACAATTGGAATAATAGCCAACGGCGTAATTATAGATTTAGAAATTTTATCCTCGGAGATAAAAATGCTCCAAGATAACGGAATAAAGCTTAAAAATAAACTTTTCATTTCGGAGAGATGTCACCTTATTCTTCCGTATCACAAAGCCCTGGATGAAGCATACGAAAATGCCAGAGGAAAAAATAAATTAGGTACCACCAAAAGAGGCATAGGTCCGGCCTTTTCGGATAAAGTTAGCTACAACGGAATCAGATTATATGAATTAAGAAACTGGGAAGATTTTGAGAAGAATTTTAAATTTCAAGCGAAAATTAAAAACGAGATCCTAAAAACTTTTGGCGTTGAGCCCGTCAACATTTCTAAAGAACTCCAGAAATTAAAAGAATTAAGAAAAGAAATTTTGCCTTATATCGCTGATACTTTTTTAATGCTTCAAAATGCCTCTTTAAAAAAGAAGAGGGTTTTGATGGAAGGGGCACACGGAGTTATGCTCGACGTAGATTTTTCTCCCTACCCTTTCTCCACCGGATCAAACGTGATTGCAGGTGCAGTTTCAATTGGAGCCGGAGTTAAACCATCGCAAATTGGAAATATTATAGCTGTAGTAAAAGCTTACACGTCCCGCGTCGGCGGCGGCCCGATACCAACAGAGCTTGATGAAGTTTCTGATCAATACAAAAGAAAGGTAAACGGCACTACTTTGGATAAAAAAGCAGCCAAACATCTGCGCGAAGTTGGTCAGGAGTACGGAACCACTACGGGCAGACCAAGAAGAGTTGGCTGGCTGGATCTTGAAGCGGTAAGATATGCTTGTGAAGTCGGCGGAGCTACGCAAGTTTGCATTACCAAACCCGACGTTTTGTCAGGCCTCGGAGAGATAAAAGTTTGCGTTGAATATAAACTTAACGGCAAATCAATTTCCGCAAGCTCTTGCGGTTACAACGAACTTGCAAAAGTAAAACCACTTTATAAAACTTTCAAGGGATGGAGCGAAAATATTTCAGGTATAAATAAATTTCAGGATCTTCCGAAAAACTGCCAACTTTATATGAAATTTATTGAAAGTTATTTAGGATTACCGATTAAATTTATTTCCACAGGAAGCGATAGAAATGAAACAATCCGACTTTAATCTTCTGGCCATTTCTCCAATCGATGGAAGATACAGAAACAGCGTTGAGGAACTCTCCCAATATTCTTCAGAGTTCGCGTTGATAAAATATAAAACTCTAATTGAAATAAAATACTTAATTGAACTTTCAAAATTAGGCGTTATTAGGACGCTGAAACCGGATGAAATAAAACGGCTAGATAAACTTGTTGATAATTTTAGTCTGGAAGATGCGAACGAAAATAAAGATATTGCCCAAGAATATTGGAAATCTAAGGGACCGAGTAAACTATCAACTAAGCACGACACTAAAGCTGTGGAATATTACTTAAAACAGAAGCTTTCAAAAACTTCTCTTTCGGACGTTTTAGAATTTATCCACTTTGGTCTAACTTCGGAAGATATAAATAATCTTTCTTACCGCATGATATTAAAAGACGCGAATTCAGAAGTTATGTTAAGAGCACTTAATGCTCTTTCGGATACAATCTCAGAGTTTGCTAAAAAATACAGAAGTCTCTCCATGCTCGCAAGGACGCATGGACAAAGCGCAATCCCCACCACGTTAGGAAAGGAATTTTTGGTTTTTTCTGAAAGACTGCAGGAGGAGATTAAAACATTACGTAATTTCAAATTCAGAGGAAAATTAAACGGAGCTGTTGGTAATTACAGTGCGCTAAGTTTTGCTTATCCTAAAATTGACTGGCAAACTTTCTCCAAAAACTTTGTAGATTCTTTAGGAATTGATTGGAACAAAGCTACCACACAAATTGCGCCGTATGAAGATATAATTTTCTTTTTTCAGACAATCCAGAGAATTAACGGAATCCTTTTGGATTTCGATCAAGACATGTGGAGATACATTTCTGACGGTTGGTTTATCCAAACAGTAAAACAACAAGAAGTGGGATCCTCCACGATGCCACAAAAAGTTAATCCAATTCTATTTGAAAATTCTGAAGGAAATTTAATTATGGCAAATAGTTTGATCAGCGCGTTTGTAGATAAACTCCCAATTTCCAGGCTGCAGCGTGATTTATCTGGAAGTACGATTTCTCGAAATTTTGGAGTAGTGTTAGCTTATTCATTAATATCATACAAAAATAGTTTGTCTGGATTACTTCGCATCAAACCCAACGAGGAGGAATTAAAAAGATCACTAAACGAAGATTGGTCAATTCTTTCAGAAGCGGTACAAATATATCTTAAGAAGAATGGAGTCAAAGAAGGTTATGAAATCATCAAAGAAAAAACTCGAGGGAGAAAGATGACAAAGGAAATGTTTTTGGAAATGATTAAAAGTTTGCCGTTAAACGAGAGACAAAAGTCCGAACTCCGGTCATTATCCCCAGAAACTTACATTGGACTGGTGTAAAATATCTTTATGCTCGCCAAGGTTAATTCCGCCGCCATTATCGGACTTAATGCAATTGCCGTCGAAGTAGAAGTTGATGTTCAAGGACAAGGATTACCCTCTCTCACGATAGTTGGACTTCCTGATAAAGCAGTCGAAGAAGCCAAAGAAAGAGTCCGCTCTGCGATAAAAAATACGGGCGCAGAATTTCCTGCGAAAAGAATTACGGTAAATCTGGCTCCTGCTGATCTTCCTAAAGAAGGCGCGATTTATGATTTACCAATAGCTTTAGGAATTCTTCTGGCAAGTGAACAGATCAAAACTGACATCTCTAAGTTTTTATTCATGGGGGAACTTTCTCTTGAAGGAAAACTCCGTCATACGCCAGGTGCTCTTTCAATGGCAATTTTGGCAAAAGACAAAAAATACTCCACTTTTTTTGTGCCTTTGGAAAACGCAAAAGAGGCGGCGATAATAAAAGATCTAGATGTAATTTCTCTTGAATCGCTCCACCAATTATTAAACCATTTAATAGGTCGAGAACTCATTAAAAAACAGAAATCTACGCAACTGGATAAAATTTCCGAAGACGATTTCGAATTCGATATGAAAGACATAAAAGGTCAGGAACAGGCAAAACGTGCAATGGAAATTGCAGCTGCAGGAGGACATAATATTATTCTCAAAGGCCCACCTGGTGCCGGAAAAACTTTGATAGCAAGAACGGTCCCATCAATTTTACCTAAACCCACTTTTGAAGAAGCTATAGAGATTACCAAAATTTACTCTATTTCAGGTTTACTGGACGGGGAATCGATTGTCATAAAAAGGCCTTTCCGAAGTCCCCACCACACTACTTCCCATATCGGATTAATTGGCGGCAGCAACATTCCAAAACCCGGAGAAATTTCCCTGGCGCACCGCGGAGTTTTATTTCTAGACGAGTTTCCGGAATTTCCCCGCCATGTTCTGGAAGCAATGCGCCAACCTATGGAAGACGGATTCGTAACGATATCCCGTGCCAGCGGAAGGATTACATTTCCATCTAAATTCATGTTAGTTGCCGCACAAAATCCCTGCCCTTGCGGTTATTTAGGAGACCCGACTCATGAATGCCGCGATACAACAACACAGATTTTAAACTATCAGAAAAAAATTTCTGGACCTATGCTGGACCGAATTGACATACATCTTGACGTCCCCGCAGTTAAG
>Ga0182021_10011518_pt1 | contig 10497 bp, 18 predicted proteins | sample 612E3MmetaG_FD_120493 | JGI IMG/M metagenome (GOLD analysis project Ga0182021, IMG submission 120493) | Permafrost microbial communities from Stordalen Mire, Sweden - 612E3M metaG (Illumina Assembly) | ecosystem: Environmental > Terrestrial > Soil > Wetlands > Permafrost | place: Sweden... | reverse complement strand
GCCTAAGCCAATAATCGTGATGGTCATATCACTCTCTTCTCTTTACTTTTAACCCATCAATCCCGACAGTTCCAACACGCGATCCGACCAACGTCCCGACTGTTCGGCAACATCCCGGCGTCGTACCGGATCGCTCCAGATATCATGCCAGTTGTACTGCCATCTTGCTAACTGAACTTGTAACTCGACCAGCTCGGCAGCCTTGTCGATCTCTGCTTCAGCCGCCGTCCACTCGATGAAGTGCTTGCTTTCATCCAACAAGCCTTCAACAGCAACCTGATTTTCATCATGGCTTGCAGCCGATTTGACGCGGCGCAGGTTCGCCGCCAGACCGCCCAGCCGCACGGGCAAATCATCGCGCATGTAACGTTGTTGAATTGAGGCGTAATCTTTCATGTTCCTCCCAATAAGCCGCGAACGATTTCGGCAATCCGTGCTCGGATCTCTGGATCGGTCACTTCAAGCGAACGATTGCCCTGGCGTGGACGAATGTTGATGAGCGATTCATAGGCGACCTGTTGTGAAGATGGATACCAGTCGGCGCCCCAGACACCTTGTTGCACACTGCCATCTTCGAGTAGCGTTGATTCGCAGTCCGCGTGCATGGCACCACCACCCGCGAGGATCCCACGCTGCACATCAACAGCCAACTTGATATATCCGCCGAGTGCTTCGAGCATCTCGGTGATTTGCTGCGCTGTGGCGTGTGAACGAACGATATGGATCATACCAGGCTCTACTTCACCTTCATCAACGCATCTACTTCCAAAAATCGAGATAATCTTAACACAAAAAGGGGCAAGGCCACTAATGACCTTACCCCCTTTCTTTAACCGAATTAGGCTACACCTAAATCAGCAATCCAAAATCGGCAATCTACAACCCCAAATCGTCTAGCGCTTAGTGTACTGCGGCGCCTTGCGAGCACGCTTGAGACCAGGCTTCTTGCGTTCCTTGGCGCGAGCATCGCGCGTCAGATAACCGGCCTTGCGCAGCATCGACTTCAATTCTGGATCGGTTTCCAGCAGCGCGCGGGCTACGCCCATCGCCGCCGCATCGGACTGGCCGGTGTCACCGCCGCCGCTCACCTTCACCGTCACGTCAAAGCGCGCTTCCGCCCCGGCCAACTTCAGCGGAGCCGCCACGTTATTGGCATCAGTCTCGCGCCCAAAATACTCGCGCGCCGGCTTGTCATTCACCGTAATCGTGCCCGTCCCGCCGCTGTGCAGACGCACGCGCGCCGTCGAGGTCTTGCGTCGTCCGATGCCTTCGTAATATTGACCTGTCATGTGTCTGACTCCTATCCCACCACGCCTAGCGGCCCACCGCTGCTTCGCGGCGGACATGGGCACAGATGAGGATTATCTCAAAGTTCCAACTTCTTCGGCTTCTGCGCGGCGTGCGGATGTTCACTGCCCGCGTACACGTTCAACTTCTTGAACATCTGGCGACCCAGCCGATTGTGCGGCAGCATGCCCTTGATCGCCAGTTCCACCGCGCGCGTCGGATGCTTTGCCATCAACCCGCGCAGGCTGGTTTCTTTCATGCCGCCCGCGTAACCCGAGAAGTTGTAGTACATCTTCTTGTCTTCGCGATTGCCCGTCACGGCGATCTTGTCGGCGTTCAGGACGATCACATGGTCGCCGGTGTCCATCCACGGCGTAAAGGTCGGCTTATGCTTGCCGCGCAGGATGGCCGCCACCTGCGACGATAACCGGCCCAGCGTTTGCCCGGCCGCATCCACCACGTACCACTCGCGCGTGATGTCGCTTTCTTTCAGTGTGAATGTTTTCACGCTCATTGCTCCTACATCAATAATTCACTTGGGTAAGACACAAACCGTTCGGTGGAACGGCCGGCCCGGCGCGCTTAGGATCCGCTGCTTGCAGAATCGCGGCGAACTCTTCCTCCGATCGCTCGCCTCGCCCGATCGGGATCAGCGTCCCGACGATGCGGCGCACCATGCGATACAGAAACCCGTTCGCCTCCAACTCGATGGCGATCTGCGATCCTTCGGCGACAACGCCTGTCCGCAACATTGTGCGGGTGGTAGACTCTCCCACGGTCGGTTGGCCAAAGGCCGCAAAATCGTGTTCCCCGATCGTGTGAGCTAACGCCCGCCGCATGGCTTCCACATCAAGCGCCTGCGGCATGCTCAGGCATAGCGCGTACCTCATCACCAACGGATTCCGCACGCGCGCCGTGTATAGATTGTATCGATAGGCCCGGCTCACCGCGTCGTAACGTGGATGAAATGTATTGGCCGCTTGTTCAAGTTCCAGTACTGCTATGCTATCGAGCAATACCGCATTCAGCGCCCGCTGCAAATCGTCTAAACCATGCCGCCAGTTGACGTCGAACGCCACCACTTGCCCGCTGGCATGTACTCCAGCATCCGTTCGCCCCGCGCCCAACACCGGACCCGTTTGTCCGATCTTGCTCACCGCGCTTTCAAGCACGCCTTGAATCGACGGCTCTCGATCGGGTGACTGGCGCTGGAAGCCGTGATAATCAGTGCCATCGTAGGCGATCACGGCTTTGATGCGCATGGGATAATCCCCATCCTTTGGCGGGATGGCGAAGTGCGTTTATTCCTCGTCCACCAACTCGATCTGCACCATCTCGGCGGCGTCACCCTTGCGCATTCCCAGCTTATAGGTGCGCGTGTAACCGCCGTTGCGCGTGGCGAATTTCGGCGCGATCTCGTCGAACAACTTCTTGACGATGTCGTTGCCATACAGCACGGCCGCTGCCTGCCGCCGCGCATTCACGACCTTGATGGAATCGCCCGCCGCGAGGCTGCGCTTCGCTTTGGTGATCATCTTCTCGGCTTCGTTGCGAATGGAGTCGGCCTTCGCCCCGGTCGTCTGAATCGCGCCGTGGCGAAACAACTCAGTCAACAACCCGCGCCGCAAAGCGGCACGCTGGGGCGTGTTTCGATTTAATTGCTTGCCTGCTAAACGATGTCGCATGTCTCAAACATCCTTTTTCTCTGGGCCTATTCTTCGGCGCTCTCTTCTTCTTCGACTTCTTCGGGCAGATTGGACTCGGGCAGATCGCCGGGCTTCAACAAGCCTTTCGCCAACAGCTTATCCCGCAGTTCGGTCAGCGACTTCGCGCCGAAATTACGGATGGTCAGCATCGCCTCGTCGCCGCGGCCCAACATCTCCAGCACTTCGCCGACGTTGGTGATGCCGGTGCGCTTGAGCGAGTTGAACACGCGCACCGAGAGATCCAGCTGCTCGATCGGCGTTTCGTAGATTTCCTGCGGAATGGCCGAAGCCGATTGCGCGATCTCTTCCATGCGGATTTCTTCGGTCACGCCGGCCACCAGCGAGAAGTGCTGCACCAGCACACGCGCCGATTGGCTTAACGCTTCCTGCGGCCGCATCGTGCCATCGGTCCACACTTCGATGATCAACTTGTCGTAGTTGGTCATCTGGCCCACGCGCGCCCGCTCGACATCGTAGTTCACGCGCTTGACCGGGCTGTAGATCGCGTCGACGGGCAGCTCACCGATCGGCAGGCGGCCGCGCTCTTCGGCCGGGCTGTAGCCGCGCCCCGGCTCGACCGTCATTTCCATCTCCAACCGCGCCTTATCGCTGTCGACGGTGAAGAGATACAGGTCGGGATTGATGATCTCGACTTCCGGCGGGCACTGAATGTCACCCGCGGTCATGGTACCCTCGCCACGCACTTCCAAGCGCAGGCGCACCGGCTCTTCGCCGTGCAGCTTCACGCGCAGCTGCTTGACTTGCAAAATCACCATCGTCATGTCTTCGCGGACGTACGGAATGTCCGAGAATTCATGATGAACATCACTCACGCGGATCGACGTCACCGCCGCGCCCGGCAAACTGCTCAACAGCACGCGCCGCAAAGCGTTGCCCAGCGTAATGCCGTAACCGCGTTCCAACGGGCCGATGATATAGCGGCCGTAATTCTTTGATGTGGCATCGGTCTCAATCTTCGGCAAGACCATGCTTAAGCTAGACAATGGAACCCTCCTTGTGCGACCGAACCATTTGGCCTACCGCTCGATCACAACAGGATTGGAGGTTAGAAGATTCGCGTGGAGGTTGGACATCCTGCTTACCGTCCAACCTCCCGCGAAGCGTCCAATTTCCAATATTAGCGCGAGTAATACTCGACGATCAACTGTTCGTTCAACGAGAGATCGATCTCTTCGCGGTTCGGGCGGCTGTGAACCTTGCCGCTCATCTGCGACGGATCGAGGCTCAACCACTTCGGCGGAACGTACTCGGCAACTTCCTTCTGCACGTTCTTGAAGTACGGTGAGGTCTGGCTAGTGGGATGGATCGTAATCACATCACCGGCCTTGCATACATAGGATGGCGACTTGGTGCGGCGGCCGTTCACATCGATGTGACCGTGCGCCACCAACTGCCGCCCTTGCGCGCGCGAGGTCGCCAACCCCAGCCGGAAGACCACGTTGTCCAACCGGCTTTCCAACAGCGACAGGAGCATGGCGCCTGTTACGCCCTTGCTGCGCTGCGCGATTTCATAATAGCGCCGGAACTGAGCTTCCAGCACACCGTAAATGCGGCGCGCCTTCTGCTTCTCACGCAACTGATTCAAATAGTCTGTTGACCGCCCACGCTTGAATTGACTGGTCTTCCCGTGCTGACCAGGGGCATAACCGCGCCGTTCGATTGCGCACTTCGGTGACAGACAGCGCGCTCCCTTTAGGAACAGTTTCTCGCCCTCGCGGCGGCACAGTTTACACACGGGTCCAATTGTCCTTGCCATGCGTCTTCCTGTACCTTTCCTAAAATATAGTAGACAAGGAAAGAGTAGACAAGTATGTTCTTGCCTACTTGTTTCCTGGTTACCTGTTTCCTAAACTATACGCGGCGCTTCTTCGGCGGCCGGCAGCCATTATGCGGAATCGGTGTCACGTCCGTAATCGAGCGCACCCGCAACCCGCTGGCTTGCAGCGCGCGGATGGCCGCTTCGCGACCGGGGCCAGGCCCCTTCACGAACACGTCCACTTCCATCACGCCCATATCCGTGGCGATCTTGGCGGCGTTCTGTCCGGCCAAGCGCGCGGCATACGGCGTAGACTTGCGGCTGCCCTTGAACCCGGCTTGCCCCGCACTGCCCCACGCTACCGTGTTGCCATTGGAATCGGTGATCGTCACGATCGTGTTGTTGAAGCTCGAATGAATGTGGGCCTGACCATGTGCGGCAACGCGCTTGGTCTTCTTGGGGCCCGTGGTGCGCTTGACTCGTTGAGTGCGACCCATAGTGCTTCCTTCTCCGTAATTCTGTAGGTATAGACCTCACGGGTTTTTGGAAACCCGTGAGGTCTCCAATCACGATTACTTCTTCTTGGCGCCGCGTCGTCGACCACGCCCGGGGACCGTCTTCTTGATACCTTTCCGGGTGCGGGCATTCGTGCGCGAGCGCTGTCCACGCGTCGGCAGACTGCGGCGATGGCGCAGGCCGCGATACGAACCAATTTCCGTGAGCCGCTTGATGTTCAGCGAAACTTCGCGGCGCAGATCGCCTTCGACCTTGTTCTGCTTTTCGACCAGATCGCGCAGAACGTTCACTTCGGCCTCGGTCAGATCCTTGATGCGCGTATCAGGGTTCACGCGCGCCTTGGCCAGAATCTGCTGGCTTGTCGGCAGGCCGATGCCATAAATGTACGTTAAACCGACTTCCACCCGTTTATTACGGGGCAGGTCAACGCCTGCAATACGTGCCATACTTGCCCTCCACTAACCCTGCACTTGCTTGTGCTTGGGGTTTTCGCAGATCACACGCACCTTGCCCTTGCGCCGGATAATCTTGCACTTGGGGCAAATGCGCCGCACCGATGGTGATACTTTCATCTCGAAAACTCCTCTCGTTACTTCCCGATCGCCGCAAGCGCCGCGGCGTACACAGTCTCGATCGGCTGCTGCCCGTCAATCCGGGCCAGCAGGCCGAGCTGATCAAAATACTCAATCAACGGCGACGTCTGTTCCAGATAGACATCGATGCGCTTCTTCTGCACTTCCGGCTTGTCGTCCGGCCGTTGATAAACTTCGCCGCCGCAATTATCGCACACTCCCGCCACCTTGGGCGGCTTGGTGCTCGTATTGTACACCGCGCCGCACTGCTTGCACGTCCAACGGTTGCCCAACCGTTCGAGCAACACTTCGGGAGACGCATTGATGAAGATCACTTTTCCGATCTTGTCGCCACGCTCGCCCAGCAGCTTGTCGAGTGCTTCCGCCTGGGCTACTGTGCGCGGGAAACCGTCGAACAACACGCCGTTCTGAGTGTCGGCTTCCTTCAAGCGTTCTCGTACCATCCCGATCGTTACTTCGTCGGGAACGAGCGCCCCGCGATCCATGTAACTCTTCGCGAGTTTGCCTAGTTCTGTTGCGCGCTTCAAATTGTCGCGGAATAGATCGCCCGTGGCCACGTGAGCGAGGCGCCACTCTTCCTTCAAACGCTCGGCTTGCGTGCCTTTACCAACTCCTGGAGGACCAAACAACACGAGATACTTTGCCATGCTGTGCCTCGGGGTGAGGGTTCTACTTCAAGAACCCTTCATAATGGCGCATCGTCAACTGCGCTTCCAATTGGCGGATGGTGTCGAGCACCACGCCGACCACAATCAGCATACCGGTACTAAGAATCGACAGATTGACCGCATTCGGGATGATGTCCAGAACTGTCAGGACGAACGGCAGTACTGCAATGCCACCCAGGAACAGCGCGCCCATCAGCGTAATCCGGCGTGATACCGCCATAATGTACTCACTCGTCCGCTGGCCGGGCCGAATACCGGGAATGAAACCACCCTGCTTCTGCAAGGTATCAGCCATGTTCTGCTGCTGCATCAACACGTCCGTGTAGAAGAACGTAAAGCCGACCACCAGCAAGAACATCATCAGCCAGTAAATCCATGACAACGATTGACGTCCGCCGCTGAAGGCGCCCGCCAAACTAGAAAAGAAGTGGGCGACATTCGGGTCAGGTGAACCGGCCAGAATCTGGAAGATAATGCCCGGCAACACCAGCAGCGACTGCGCGAAAATCAGCGGAATCATGCCCGCCGTATTGACCTTCAACGGAATGAACGTCGAACCGCCGCCAAACACGCGCCGGCCACGCACCCGCTTGCCATACTGGACCGGAATGCGCCGCTCACCTTCCTGAATATACACAATCACAAACACCGTCAGGATGATGACGATGATAAACGCACCCAAAGCCACGGGCGCTTTGCTCGGATCAACCAACAGCTGCGCCACGTTTTGCGGAATGCGCGCCACGATGCCGCCGAAGATGATGATCGAGATACCCTGCCCGATGCCTTCCTCGGTGATCAACTGGCCGAGCCAAATGGCAAAGAACGTACCCGCCGTCATCGTCGCCAACACCGCCACGGTTGGCAGGAAAGCCGTGCCAAACCCTGGAATGATCTCCTGGCCGCCGCTGCTGAAGATGCGGATCTGGCCAATGGCCGACAACAGCGCCATCGGGATGGCGAGAATGAACGTGTAGGTCTCCAGCTTCTTGCGACCCGCCGTGCCTTCCTCGCGCAGCATCCGTTCCAACGACGGAATCACACCCGCCAGCAATTGGATAATAATCTGGGCGGTGATGTACGGATACACGCCCATCGCCAACACCGAGAAATTCGAAAGCGCGCCGCCCGACAACAGATTGAGCACGTTCGCCAAAGCGCTCGTCGCACCCTGCCCGGACAATAAGCTTTGCAGCGCCGCTTGATTCACGCCCGGCACCGGCACGTGGGCCGCTAATTGATAGAGAACCAGAATGCCGATCGTGAAGAGCAGTCTCTTACGCAGATCGGGCAATGCAAAGGCATTTCGAAAAACTTGCAACATCGGTCAGGTCTCCTGACTTTAGCGCGGCCAGCCGTCCCGTCACTACGCGGATACGGGAGTTGCTGCCACACTGAGTTTATTCGAGCGGCAGAAGCTCAATCGAGCCGCCCGCCTTCTCAATCTTCTCGCGAGCTGTATCAGATACACGATGCGCCTTCACGGTCAGCGCCTTATCGATTTCGCCGCGACCCAAGACTACCACGGCCTCGCGCACCGAGTGAACCAAACCGGCTTCCACCATCGACATCGGATTGACTTCCTTGCCGGCTTCGAATTCCTGCGCCAGGTCGTCCACATTCACTGGCGCGAAATAGATCTTGTCGCGTGAAGTGAAACCCACCCCGCGCGCGAACGGCAGCTTGCGCACGGTCGGCAGGTTGCCGCCTTCGTGATACGGGGCCTTCGTCCCGCCCGATCGCGCATGCTGACCCTTCTTGCCACGTCCAGCGTAGGTGCCCTGCCCGGAACCCAGGCCGCGACCAACACGCTTCTTCGAATGCTTCGCGCCTTCGGTTGGTTGCAAATCGTGAAGTTTCATTTGACTTCCTCAACTTCCACCAGGTGGGCCACTTTGGCGATCATGCCACGCGTCACCAGCCCATCCGGGTGTTCCACAGTTTGATGCATGCGGGTTAAACCCAACGCGCGCACGGTGCGCCTCTGGCGCTCGTTGTTGCCGACCGGGCTCTTAATCAAAGTGACGCGCAGGCGCGGGCCGTTAATAGATTCAGGCTTGTTGCTGACCACGTTGACGCCTCCACACCGGTAGAACTTCTTCCACACTCTTGCCGCGAATCTTCGCCAGCGTTTCCGGATTCTTCATCGTTTCCAAACCCAGCAGCGTGGCGCGGATCATGTTCAATTGATTGCTGCTGCCCAGCGACTTCGTCAGAATGTCGCGCACACCCGCTGCTTCCAGCACGGCGCGCACACCACCACCGGCGATAACGCCGGTACCAGGCGAGGCAGGCTTCAGCAGAATCCGCGCGCCGCCAAACTTGACGGTGATCTCATGCGGAATGGTCGTGCCCAACAGGGTCACGGGATGCATCGCGCGGCGCGCTCGCTCGGTGGCCTTGCGGATCGCTTCCGGCACACCGCGGCTCTTGCCGATGCCGACGCCCACGTTGCCCCGATTATCCCCGACCACGACGACGACCCGGAACGCGAAGCGGCGCCCACCCTTGATAACCTTCGCCACGCGCGAAATGTTGACGACGCGCTCGTCGAGTTCTTCACGCGGTTCAAGATCGTTCCGCTTCTCAGATCGCCTATTACCCATCTCAGAACGCTGCTGTTTCGCCATGTGTCTCTCCTAGAACTCCAGGCCGTTCTCGCGACTGCTATCGGCCAAGGCTTTCACTTGACCATGATACATGTAACCGCCGCGATCGAAGACCACTTGTTTGATCCCTGCCGCCTTGGCGCGCTCGGCCAGCACTTTGCCGACCAGCTTCGCCCGATCGACACCCTTCAACCCGGCGACCTGTCCACTCACTTCGGCGTCCACCGTCGAGGCTGATACCAACGTGTGGCCCTGGGTGTCGTCGATGATCTGAGCGTAGATGTTCGCCAGACTGCGGAACACGTTCAAGCGTGGCCGCTCCGGCGTGCCGTCCACCTTGCCGCGCACACGCTGGTGGCGGTGTTGTCGTGCTTCACTACGTGATTTAGCCATTGATCAATTACCTCACGTACGGGCGAGATGATCCCACCCCTACAGTTACCCGCCGACCTTACCGGCCTTACCAGCCTTGCGGCGCACGGTTTCATTGTCATAGCGAATGCCCTTGCCTTTGTACGGCTCAGGGGGTCGCAGCGCGCGAATCTCCGCCGAAACCTCACCGACCTTTTCCTTGTCGATGCCTTCGACAGAAATCGTCTTGGCCTTGGGATCGGCGCCGATCGCAATGCCCGCCGGCGGCACGATCACGATCGGGTGGGAATAACCCAGAAACAGTATCAGGTTCCTACCCGTCATCTCGGCGCGATAGCCAACGCCTTCCACGACCATCGTCTTCTTGAAACCCTTGGTGACGCCTACCACCATGTTATTGAGCAAGGCGCGGGTCAGGCCATGTAGCGCACGCGTTTCGCGCAGATCATCCGGTCGGGTCACCTTGAGCTCGTCGCCGTCTTGCGCCACGCTGATCAGGTCGACAAACGTGCGCTTCAACTCGCCCTTGGGACCCTTCACGATCACTTCGGAACCGCTAATCTTCACTTGTACACCAGCCGGAATGGAGACCGGTTTTTTTCCAATACGCGACATCACATCCTCCGAAACACGGAACTCTTAGCAGCCTACCAGACGTGGCACAGCACTTCGCCGCCCACGCCCAGGCGTTTGGCCTGTTGGCCGGTGATGACGCCCTTCGGCGTCGACAAAATCGCAATGCCCATGCCCGATAAGACACGCGGCACTTCGACTTTTGAGGTATACACCCGGCAGCCCGGTTTACTGACGCGCTTGATGCCTGTGATGGCCGGCACGCGATGGCGTCGATCGCCCACGTACTTCAGCCATAGGCGTAAGGTGGCATGCACGCGGCCTTCTTCCTGCGTCACTTCAAAATCCTGAATGTACCCTTCATCCTTTAGGATATTCGCAATGGCGACCTTCAAG
>Ga0182021_10011517_pt1 | contig 10498 bp, 7 predicted proteins | sample 612E3MmetaG_FD_120493 | JGI IMG/M metagenome (GOLD analysis project Ga0182021, IMG submission 120493) | Permafrost microbial communities from Stordalen Mire, Sweden - 612E3M metaG (Illumina Assembly) | ecosystem: Environmental > Terrestrial > Soil > Wetlands > Permafrost | place: Sweden... | reverse complement strand
CCTCACCGGTACTGGTAGCTTTGACTTCCCAGCGCGTTCTTCACCCCCCGAAACCCTCAAATATATCACAAATTATTACCTGCATAATCTCTCCCCCCTATTCTAAAACAAGCTAGTTCTTGAGTTTTCACAAAATGACTGAATGTTACTCAACAAACAGATGGTATGTGGCTTTACAACGAATTGTAAAGACTATCTTCCTAAAATACTATTTCACGCTGCTATCTATGTAACATCGAAAAACCTCTGACCCGTTCTTACTAATAATCCGGATGCACAAGAAGTTCTCATCGAAAATGAAAAATATTACGTTCATGTTTGAATATCGACAATATTTTTACTTGTAAGTGTAGACAATGCTAAATTATTTTTATTTAAACTACATAGCCCTTACGATTGCAATGTTGGGGGTGGGTTATATGCTCATTCTAATCTTCTTCGGATTAGTCTTACATAGAATCATTTGGGGGTTCGATCAAACCCAACGATGAGATATCCGTCTTGATGGGCCACGTTATTAGAGTCTCCTATTAACTAATGATTCCCAAAACTTTCTTTAAGTTTCTTAAATATCTTGTCCTTTAGGGTATAGCGGCCCACCCCACCCCTTAGTCGCGGATCGATGAGGTCTCTAAGAGCATCTCCGAACATGTTGATTCCATAGACAACAGTTGCAAGTGCCAAACCGGGCCAGAGGGCCAACCAAGGCGATGCCTGCATATATGTCTCTGTTCCAGTACTGAGCATGGCCCCCCAAGAAGGCACGTCAGGTGGTAGACCATAACCAAGGAAACTAAGACTAGCTTCCAACATAATTATTGCGCCCATAATTATGGTAGCGTCGATGATTATAGCCGCCATGATATTCGGTAGGATATGACGTGTCATTGTTCGAATTGATCCACAACCGATGGCATCTGCTGCTTGCACATACATATTAGATTTAATGGCGATTACCGCACTCCTTATTACCCTTGAGCTACTTATGCCCGTAGTTATTCCCAATACCACTACTATCTGGAATGTACCATTGCCGATAATAGATATAATTGTCATCAGTACTAATAACTGTGGCATTGCCATAAAAGCATCGACAAACCGTTGCAAAATCATATCGAATTTTCCTCCAAAAAATCCGGAGGTAACGCCAATTACGGTGGATATTAGCTTGCTTAGCAATGTACCAAAAACCCCAATAATCATCGAGATACGGGCACCATAGATAATTTGGCTCAGAGTATCACGACCTAGTTGGTCGCTTCCAAGTATATAGCGAACAGATGGCGCGCTCAGACGATCAGCGATGTGGACTGCATTCACCGGATAGGGCGCAATAAAATTTGCAAAGATTCCAGTAAAGAAAAGTAATACAACGACGAACAAGCCAAAAGTACCTAGCGGTTTCTCACGGATTAGTCTTTGAAACAAATCAATCCAAAAACCAAGGCGTTTTTTCCCGACCTGCTGACTTGGTACGACGGTTTCAGCTTTAGTAGTCATATTTATACTCTATCTTCAACATCTTCTTTCTACTGGTAATGGATCCTGGGATCTAACCAACCATAGGCAAGATCTACAGATAAATTAACGAAAACGACAATTATGCTAAGAACAAGATTTACCCCCTCGATCATAGGGTAATCGCGTTGTTTTAGGGCTTCCAATATAAGGCTTCCAACCCCCGGAAGAACAAATATCCGTTCAATAATAACCGAACCGCCGATGATATAGGGGAATTGCATCCCGATAATAGTGACCACTGGGATAAGAGCATTCTTCAGGACATGTCTGATGATAATGACTCGTTCAGAAAGTCCTTTTGCCCAAGCTGTTCGTGTGTAGTCTTGACGTAATACCTCGAGCATCATTGCTCTAGTCATTCGCATGATGGAACCGGCGAGCGTAGTTCCTAAAATTATCGAGGGAATTATGAACGTCCCCAGGTTCCTCAGCGGGTCTTTGGTGAAGGCAATAAGGTCCACCGGTGGCGACCAATGCCACCATACGGATGGGTAAATCATAATCATAATTCCAATCCAGAAACTGGGTATAGAGATAAGGATGATAGCTATACTACGCCCTATATAGTCCCCAATCGAGTCTTGCCTCGCTGCTGAATATACTCCGATCGGAATGCCAATCACCACCCCGATTATAAGTGCCAATATACTTAGTTCCAAGGTTATAGGGAGACGGTGTAGTATCGTCTGAGAGATATTTTGGCTACCACGCATAGAGACGCCCAGATTGCCGTGGAGGACGATATTACCTATCCAGCGAGCATATTGAACGTATATTGGTACATCGAGACCCAATGTATGTTCAATCTGGGAACGGGGAACCACTGTGCCCCCATATGATAACGACAGTTGATTCACAATTATATCAACAATATTTCCAGGGATGAACCGCACCATTAAGAAGACAATCACCGAGACTAAGATAACAGTAATTGGAATCCATATTAATCTTCTTACTAGGTAGGCACCCATATCAACCCCTCATCATTTAAAATCGTGATGCTATCATACGCAATGACTTTACTAACTTATCCGTATTCCCTAAGGTCGAATTTCAATTGCAGACACTAAACCTTGCATCCTTCAAGTGGTCTATCTTAATAATCTTTTTGAAATCGTTGCCGATTATATTGGCTAACAAAGGTTTGAGTCACTCTGTAATCTTTCTAATTGTCCCCTGTCGACTTTTATAAATGTAGTGGTGTATCATTTCCCGCTCAAAATAGTTCCCTACTTGGAATAGAGGTTTGGCTCTTCCGATCCCTTATCCTTCTTTATCCCAAGCATTTAACCATATAGAAAGTAGTACCTAGCATATTAACAAAAACGTAAAAAACAAACTTCCTGCGACCATAAGGGTCGCGTATTAAGTAAGGAATAAATTATATATTGCCTTTTATATATTTCAGGTCTTTATTGCATCATTAAAGCAGTTTTATACTTGTTGTGTTTGGTATATACAGTTCGGGTAAATTTACGTTAACTTCCCTTAAGGCGTGTAATCCCCTCTTTCCAATTTCATCACGGCTTCATATGAATTCCATATAGTTCATCAAGAACTTAATTATCGCCCATTTGGAAATACTGAATACAAGTTCTCGCGTAATCTCACATACGCAACCTGCAACCATCTCTTTGTCTTATTATATTGCTCTGCCAGACTTTAAACTTCAAAAGGAAAGCCTGGCAGAGCTGATGCTAATATTAGTAACTATTAAAATACGCACTAAAAAAACTGTGCACACCAACTAATGCGTAATTCATGCTTTAGTCTAGTGCGGCACTATCCAGAACCGTGCCGGATAAAAGAATAGGAAGTTAGGACCCCAATTTGTTTGGGTCGCTCCATATTGTCCATTGTAACCTTTAAGCCATGGTTGAACGAAATTGAAAATCGTCGGCTGCAATAGAGATATCACAAAGTGTTGTTGTAGCTCCCTTTCATTCGCTTCTTTTATTACTTGCTTCACACCATCAACACTTGTGGCTGCTACAGCTTCTGCATTAAAGGCATCATAGGTAGGGTCATTAACCATGGCAGCGTCAGTACCATTTACTCCGCTGTTGTCCGAATTAAAATTATTGATCTGAGCCAACGGCTCAATTGTATAACCCATTCCTCCAGTTGACGGTGCAGCTAACGCATCGTTCTTGTGTCCGCTCATGACACTAGAGTCAAAGGATGCAGGATCCATCGTCTGAATACTCATTTTGACATTAATAGCAGAAAAATAGGACTGTACTAACTGCAGCAAATTCATATCAAAGTTGGTATCAACCACTATGTCAGTATTGAACCCATTGGGATAGCCAGCCGCAGTCAGCAGTGCCTTGGCTTGGTTCGGATTGTAGGCATACTGGTCTTTCAGGTCCTGGGACCATTGACTATACGGGTAACCCCACCCCGTTAGATATTCGGAGGTCAAAGAAACAGGGTTCGAAGAAGTTGAGCCCAGATAGTAAGATTTGGCTATTTCGGGTAGGTTTATTGCATTCTGTAAGGCCTGCCTTACTTTTACATTATCGAAAGGTGCCATGTCATTTCTAGGGTATATGATAAGACCGTTAGGTAGAGGAACTTTCACCTGTAATATCGTAGGGTTCGTTCCTTGCATATCCTGAGCCTGCTGTTGTGACATTCCGTTAAGAACATCAATCTTGCCACTGCGCAAGGCCGCCAGCGCTGAAGTACTATCAGGCATAATAAGAATGTTGAGTTGAGCGATATAAGGAAGTTTGTTCTGGGGATAGCGCTCGTCTATTCCCCAGTAATTATCATTCTTCACAAAGTTCGCTGAACTCCCGCCAACAAAGTTCGTCAAGACAAAGGGGCCGGTGCCGATGGCGTGATGCCAATCATCAAGATTTCCCCATTGCGCAACGGCGTCGGGATCTTCAATACAATTTTCCGAGTCACCAGCAAGCATTAAGGTCTCATAAATGAGCTCCATGTTAGGTGTTTTCCATTTAAAAGTCACTGTATAGTTGCCAGAACCAGTCACCGATTTAAGCTGTAGAAGCCCCCCGGCCGTAGCATGCGGCCCAACGTTAGTAAAGGTACCCGCTGCCGAATCGTACATTCTCGTATAGTGTGCCACTATATCAGACGCGACAAACTGGCGCCCATTCGATGGTGTTAAATTCTGCCAGTAGATATTCTGACGTAGTTGGACAACAAAGGTGGTGGGGTCTGTAAACTCCCAACTAGTTGCCAATTGGCCGGCCACATAGTCACTAGGACGATATGCCGTCTCATAGCTGAATACTGATGGGTTCAATGTCCAGTTGTCTGTGAATAACCTCTCCATATAACCTGATATTATGGTGTTCACGAAGGCATTGCCATATGGATCCCAATTTACGATGTCACTATCCATTCGAATGGTCATTGTGCCGCCGTACTGTGGTGAACCAAGGCTATTCCACCAATTTCCCGTAGACGTAGTTGTTGTAACAACTGTTGTGGGCGTGGTTGTGGCTTTCGATGTGTTTGACTTGGTACAGGATGGTAAAACTAATGATAATGCCATAAGGCAGCTTAGTAAAACCCAAATAACTCCCTTTTTCACGTTAACCTCCTTTGTTATTTAAAAATTCCGGAAAAAAACGATTAAAAACGCTTATTCTAATATACATGAAGTAAAAAATCACTATCGACAACACTGACCCTTAATAATTCGATTATTACGTTTAGTTTCCAAAATCGTAAAATCGCTGATAACAGTAGAACTGCTAAGTAACTCGAAGAAAGCCATAATTCTCCTTTTATGATTCTTTATAAACACCCCCTTTTATATTTCTTACTTATTTTCTATTTTTACTTACGACGATCTAATTTTATCTATCCCCAGATGTCTAAATAAATATATTCTCTTGAATTAGAATAATATCGCTAGCGATGAGATCGGTCAGCTCATTAACCCTGAGTTCGTAGACCTCATCACGGGAGTGGCATCGTACTCCCTTTGGCTGCGCGTCAAACCGCTAATGATAATTATTAGTACCCGGGGACTCTCCTAACAAGAACCATAATTAGTGGGCATAATCGGCGAAACTTACCCAACCGTTTGATATTAGGTACCTATTGTTTGGTTTTCAGGTATTCCTATTTAATATTTGGATTGAGTAATTTCAAAATTAATGCACTTCTCAACATAGCATTCTCCATACTAATCTATAGAGTATTCTATGTAAATATATTAACTGAACGTAGAGTAGCATAAGTCTTTATGTTTGTCAAGAAGTTTTTTTGTGGTTTTTTAAAGTCCCAAATAGAACTAAACCGCGCTTTTTACTGCTTGACAAATAATAATAGTTATGTTAATGTTCCTGCTAGTTTATATTTTATCTTATATAGAATACTCTGTAGAACCATATAATGAATACTATATGTAATTCATCGCATCAAAAGTAAAAAGATTAAAGAAGTTAAAAAATATAAAATAAATAATGGCTCTTTAAATAAATACCAAAATAATATTGATTGATATGAATTTTGTCGATTGTTCCTATTAAGATAGGTCGTGCTAGGGGAATTATAAGGTGCTATTTCTGTGATTAGGTCTCCAATCTCTTTACGAGGCAAATATTGCTAGTTCTTGAAAGTATTGATAAAGGTACCCATGGAATGGAGAAAATTGTATCACTTTGAGTACCCAATACTGAATTGTAAAAAAGTAAAATACTGTTGTTACAGTAGAAAAGAGGTTTAAAGGAAATTAAAAGAATATTGACACGAAAAATATAAATCGAGGAAGGATGACTATTATGAAGAAAGAAGAATTAGAAACAAAAGTAAAGATTATAATGGAAACCAACAAGAAACTTGAAGCAAAGGTGAAAGTGATAGCGGAAAACGGAGAACAACTAGAAGCAAGGATCAAAAATACAGAAGATGTCGAGGCTGTAAAAAAGTTACAAAAATCATACAATTATTACCTTCAGCGTTGGCAAAGTGATCAGATAATGCCGTTATTTTCCCAAAGTCCTGATGTTACTTTGGAGGTTGGTGATAGTGGTGAGTACAAAGGGCCTGAAGGGATTAAAAAATTTTTCTTAAAGAATATAAACCCACCTCCGGAATTTTTACATATAATACTGCCAATTGGGGGTATTGTCGATGTCGATCAGTATAATAAAAAGGCGAAAGGGAGATGGTATGGTCTAGGCATTCAGGCCCTCCCAATTCAGGGGAAAATCCGAGCAAGATGGACGATGGGAATATGGGAAAATGAATATGTTAAAGAGGATGGGAAATGGAAGTTCCAAAAGCTCTTTTGGAACGGTATTTTCAGCGCTCCTTATGAGGATGGTTGGGTGAAGACACCGCGTTTTGACAACATTATCGAAGACAAAGATAAGCCCGCACCCGGACCGAACGCTCCTTCTAAAGCATATCCAATCGGTTATATTTTCCCCTACCACTACAAAAATCCAGTCACTGGGAAGTAAAGCAAGGCGAAGTATTCATTGGAGGAAGGACTTTGTTTAGAGATTATAAAATAATAATCGGATTGGCACCGACCAGGCGTGACAACTTTCCCCCTCCTGAAGAGGCTGTGAAAAATAAAAAACTATTTATGCCCAAACTTCTGAGCATTTAAAAAGCTTTCATGATGTCAAAATCGTTGATATCGATTGGCTGAACGAAGATGGAATGCTTTATGAAACAGAAGATGTGGCCAAAGTTGAGACCCATTTCAGGCAGGCCGGAGTCGACGCGGTATTCATGCCACACTGTAATTTCGGCCAGGAAGAGGTGGTTGGAAAACTGGGGAAAGCATTAGGCAAGCCCTTTTTACTGTGGGGGCCTAGAGATGTGGCGCCTCCTCCGAATTTTGCCTGGCGGTTAACCGATACTCAATGCGGTTTGTTTGCCAGTGGTAAGGCTTTAGCAAGATTTGGAGTGCCATTCACTTATGTCGAGAATTGTTGGGTAGATGCCCCGGTTTTAAAAGAGGAATTGGATAAATTCATCCGTGTCGTCACCATCATGAAGGATTTGTCTGGTTTACGCATTGGTCAGATATCCCTGCGTCCCCGGCAGTTTCTCAGCGTCATTTACAATGAAGACGAACTGCTGGAAAAGTTCGGCATCGAGGTTGTGCCGATTAATGCCATTGAGATAATGACAACCTTCAACGAGGTTTATGCAAAGAAAAAAGACCAGATTAAAATACTCGTAAAAGAAATAACCGAAGCAACAGACTGTAGCGTAATGGAAAAAGAAGCGCTGAATAAAATTGCAGCATTAGAGTTGAGCGTCGTGGAATTGGCGCGTAAATATGGTTTAAAAGCACTGGCGAGCGAATGCTGGTCAATTTTTATAACGAATCTGGGCTTTCCACCTTGTTTTGTGCTGGGTGACCTTTCTGAAAAGGCACTGCCGGCAGCTTGCGAGACTGATGTGCACGGTGCAATAACCTCTGTAATTCTGGCAGCGGCAGCCCGCGGCGAAACCCCGACCTTCTAGCAGATGTGACCATAAGACATCCCACGAATGACAATGCAGAGCTACTATGGCATTGCGGACCATTCCCCAAGTCGTTGGCAAAAGATTACAGCAAACGGTGCTTGGTTGAGGGGCACGGCCAATGGGAATTAAAAGGCGGGGATATCACAGTAGCTAGATTTGACGCAATTAAAGGCAAATATTCTTTATTCGCCGGTCAGGCAGTCGGCACCGAAGGACCAAGTACTCAGGGTAATTATATTTGGATCGAGACAGATGATTGGCCTAAGTGGGAAAGAAAGCTGGTATGCGGTCCGTATATCCATCATGTCGCCGTAATCCACGGAAAATTTTTGTCAGTCCTCGATGAAGCCTGCAAGTACATGCGCTATGTAGAAAAGGATTTTGTCTAAATAATAAATTTCTCACGAATCTTATAATCGGGCTTTTCAGAATGGCAGAATAAACGACCGTTTTAAAGAGAGTACACAAAACAACTTTTGGATAATTAAGCAAGCGCGAAGAAAAACAATGGTGCTAATCTTAATGATATTATCATGAAGGCCATATAGACCATAGAGAGACAGAAGTATTACTGTTAATGTTTTTAGTGCGCTTATAAATTAAGATTGAGACTTTCGCACTTATTGATTTTGAACCTTTTATTTTCTTAAATATTCGGCATACTAGAATATATTTATTATAAACGAGACCTTAATCATTATATTCTTAGTATTCTCGTCGGAAATCAAATCCAGGTTTACTTAGATCAACGCATGTTACAAATAAATTATCTGGTCGGAATGGTAATTAATACCCACCATGGTGACTTGCCAACGACATATTTCTCAAAAAGTTTTAATTTACCGGTATCTCTATTAACACAATATGATACCAGTTGACCAGATTCCAAGCCAGCAATAAATAGGAAGCCACCATCGGGATCTAGGCTAAACGATCGTGCCTCTGCTTCCGTAGCCACTTGCTCAATCGGTGTTAGACATCCGGTAAATGAGTGTACAGAAAAACAAGCGATACTATTATGGCCCCGGTTTGAAACATATACGAATTTGCCGGAGGGCGAGATTTGGATGTCAGCACACCAATTTTTTCCTTTGTAATTTTCAGGCACTGTCGAAGCCGTTTGGAAAGCGCGTAAAATCCCAGTCGAGGGGTCAAATCGGTATGCTGTAACACTACTCCCTTCTTGATTACAAAAATAAAGAATATCCATGCTCGGATGAAAACAGAAATGGCGTGGACCTACACCCTCATCTGGTATGACTCTGTCAGGTGTGTTAGGGGTAAGTTGTCCTGTGGCCTCATTGAACTTGAACTGAAGAATCACATTGGGACCATCACCGGCGATATGGGGTACGAAGACAAATCTGTTGGAGGGGTCTGTTTGAATAGAATGCACTCCCTTGGCTGTATCCAGCCACTGGAAGGGTGTACCCACAAGACCATCGCTGCCGATTGTCTGGACTGCCACCTTACCTGCGTAGAAGTAAGTTGATAGAAGGAATCTACCTTTTCGGTCTGTAGCCAGATAATCGGGCATGAATTCGACAAATGCGGTGCCGACAAGCAAAAGCTCTCCCGTATCCAAATTTCTGCGGTAAGTAGATATCTGATGGTTTTCTCTACGTGCGATATAGATAAATTGCCCGCTGGGGTCAATTGCCATGTTCCCTGGTTGTCCGGTTACAACCACCTGACTTTGTGACTTTAGCTTCCCCGTTTGAGGATTGAATACGAAAATCAGGACTTTATCTTCCCCGGAGATAGAAACATACAAGTAGATTGACATCCCTCTCCTCCTTCCAAATTCCAGAAAAATATAACATAACTAATTATCCTTCCGCAAGTATAATACTTCCTACATAACCATTAACTTCGAAACAAAAAATCCCTATATGCAAAGGAACACGTGCAAACGGCAGATGTTTATAGGAGCATAAGGAACTTAGATTGCACTTTATAGCGGTTTGTGACATTCATTTAGTTATCAAAAATTGGGTTATTGGTTTCTTATATTCATTGCGAATTATCCCATAGAAATCCATATCTTCAAATTTATCTAATTTTTTAACACTTTGCCTTAGACAGTCTTCGTATCTCATCCCAATTTTTTGCATCACTCTTCCAGATGCTGGATTCCGAGTCATATATTCGATTCAATCCAAGAACTTCAAATCCAAACCTCACTAAGGCTTCCCCAGCTTCAGTGCAATAACCTTTTTTCCAATATGGTTTTCCAATCCGATAAGCAACTTCAGCACTCTCATATTCTCTGAAAATTAAGCTTATGTCTCCGATAAAAAACCTTTCTTTACACTCATATCAGTCTAAGTAAGTTCTAAAATAACTACATACAACAAGTAAAAACCTTAAAGCGACTTATAACATGACCATTCCGCTATCAACCTGAAGGCACTGCCCCGTAATATTTTTGGATAAGTCAGAGACCAAAAATGCCACTGCATTCGCTATGTCATCGATGGTTTGATTACGCCTTAGCGGAGTT
>Ga0182021_10011516_pt1 | contig 10498 bp, 9 predicted proteins | sample 612E3MmetaG_FD_120493 | JGI IMG/M metagenome (GOLD analysis project Ga0182021, IMG submission 120493) | Permafrost microbial communities from Stordalen Mire, Sweden - 612E3M metaG (Illumina Assembly) | ecosystem: Environmental > Terrestrial > Soil > Wetlands > Permafrost | place: Sweden... | reverse complement strand
CTGAAGAACGCCGAAATCCTTCAAACATTCCGCAGGGGGGAGGAGTGGGGGATCACCTGCGACAATCTGCAGTTCGATTTCGGAAAGATCATCAAACGGAGCCGCGGAGTCTCGGACCGGATCGTCAGAGGAGTCGAGTATCTGATGAAAAAGAACTCCATCGACGTGATCGCGGGGACGGCGCACCTGGCGGGTCCGGGCGCCGTGGAGGTCGCGAGCGGAGAGAAGGAGGCGGCACGCCTCCGGGCGGATCACATCATCCTTGCCACGGGAGCGCGGCCCCGCTCGCTCCCGGGTGTGGTGATCGACGGGACGCAGGTCATCACGAGCACGGAAGCGATGTCGCTCGCTTCCCAGCCGAAATCCCTGGTCATTATCGGGGCGGGGGCGATCGGCGTGGAGTTCGCGTATTTCTACAATGCCCTCCGGACAAAAGTCGCGCTCGTGGAGATGCTCCCGGGCATTCTCCCCGTTGAGGACCGCGAGCTGACCCGGTTGCTTGAGGCAAGCCTGAAGAAACAGGGTATCGAGATCCTGACGGATACGAAGGTGGAGGCGGTCCGCCGTTCGCAGCATGACGTGACGGTCACTGTCCGCGCCGGCGGCGGCGACGCCCGTGAAATCACAGCGGAACTCGCGCTCATGGCGACCGGAGTCCAGGGAAACGTGGAGAATCTGGGACTCGAAGAGGCCGGCGTGACCGTCGAAAAAGGGAATATCATTGTTGACGCCGACTACAGGACGAGTGTTCCCGGCGTCTATGCGATCGGCGACGTGATAGGGCCCCCGTGGCTTGCGCACGTCGCAACCGCCGAGGGGATTCACTGCGTGGAGGCCATCGCCGGGAAAAAGCCGGCGCCGATCGACTACACGTCAATCCCCGGGTGTACGTACTGCCAGCCGCAGATCGCCAGCGTCGGCCTGACCGAGGAAAAGGCAAAGGCGGCGGGGCACGAGCTCAGGATCGGACGGTTTCCCTTCCGACCTCTCGGCAAGGCGGTTGCCATCGGCGAAGCCGAAGGAATGGTGAAACTGATTTTCGATGCGAAATACGGGGAGCTGCTGGGAGCGCACATACTGGGTTCGGAGGCGACGGAGATGATTGCGGAGCTCGTCATCGCCCGGAGGCTTGACGCGACGGCCGAGGGGATTTTCCGGTCGATCCACGCACACCCGACGCTCGGTGAGGCGGTCATGGAAGCCGCCGCCGCCGCGTACGGCGAAGCGATAAATATCTGAACCGTTTCTTTGACATCATAGCTGCGCACGGAGGACCGTTGCCGACCAAAACAGAAGCGAGGCCGAAGGTTGAGGACATACGAGCCGGCGTGAACAGCGCGCCGGATGCCCTGGTGCACCTTCCGGTATCTCAGATCGTCGGCGCGTACACGAACGCGCTTTCCGCACGGCTCATCGACTCGAAAATCCTCGTCCTGCTCAGGCAGGGGAAGGTCTTCTTTCACATCGGCTGTTCCGGCCACGAGGTGGCCCAGGTCGCGGTGGCTCTGGCAATGCGGCCGGGTCATGACTGGGCGTATCCCTACTACCGCGATCTCGCGTTTTCGCTCCAGTTCGGCTACACGATCGAGGAGATCATGCTCGAGGCGCTTCACCGCAAAGGCGGGCCGAGCAGCGACGGGTTTGCGATGCCGTTCCACTACGGGCATAAGAAGTGGAGGATCGTATCGCAGTCCAGTCCGACGGGGACGCAGTACCTCCAGGCCGTGGGCACGGCCATGGGTGCGGTGAAGGACGGAACGGACGAAGTCGTCTACGTCTCGAGCGGGGAAGGATCCACAAGCGAGGGGGAATTTCACGAGGCGGTGAACTGGGCGGCGCGGGGAAAATTCCCCGTCATCTTCGTCATACAGAACAACAGGTTCGCAATCTCCGTCCCCGTGAGGGACCAGCTCGCCGGCGAATCTGTCTCGGGGATGGTCAAGGGGTACGGGGGGCTGAACCGGTACCACGTCGACGGCTGCGATTTTCCCCGGATGTTCGAAGCGGCCTCGGATGCCGTGGCCCGCGCGCGCCGCGGGGAGGGACCGAGCGTCATTGAGGCGGATACCGTCAGGCTCCTTGCGCACTCCTCCTCCGATGACCAGCGCAAGTACAGGGATCCGCGCGATCTGGAAGAGGACCTCAAACGGGATCCGGTACCGCGGCTCGAGCGGTACCTCCAGGAGAAGGGGATACTCAGCGCGTCCGACTGCGCCCGGATCAGAGCCGAGGTGCAGGCCCGCATCGACGCCGCCGCTGAGTGGGCCGAGGCGAAAGGGCTCCCGGACGCCGCGACGCTCACGTCGTTTGTCTACGCTCCCCCGGCCGGTCCACCCCGGTCGGACGATTCCACCGCGCCCCCCCAGGTGGGACCTTCCGTCGTCATCGTCGATGCCATAAACCACGCGCTCGCGGAAGAGATGGCGGTCAATCCGAAAATGCTCGTATACGGCGAGGACGTGGCGGGAAAGAAGGGGGGCGTCTTCACGGCGACGAAGGGGCTCACGGACAAGTTCGGGAGCGACAGGGTCTTTAATTCTCCGCTTGCCGAGGCGAGCATCGTCGGCACCGCGTTCGGTCTCGCCGTCCGCGGGGATTACCTCCCCGTCGTGGAGATACAGTTCGGCGATTACATCTGGCCCGCGTTCATGCAGATCAGGGACGAGGTGGCGATGCTCCGGTTCCGGTCGTGCGGCGAGTGGTCATGTCCCATGGTCATACGGGTCGCGGTGGGGGGCTACATACACGGCGGGCTGTACCACAGTCAATCGATCGACGGATTCTTCACGCACATACCGGGCCTGCGCGTCGTGTTTCCCTCCAACGCCGCCGACGCCAAAGGCCTGCTGAAGACCGCCTGCCGGTGCGGAGATCCCGTGCTCTTTCTGGAGCACAAGGGACTCTACCGCCAGGCTTTCGCCTCGTCGCCGGAACCGGGGGCCGGCTTCTCGGTCCCCTTCGGCGTGGCTGCCGTGAAGCACTCCGGAGAGGACGTTACAATCGTCACCTGGGGAATGCTTGTCCAGCGGTCCCTGGATGCGGCGCGGAAGGTGGAGTCTGCGCTCGGCGTTGGCGTCGAAGTCATCGACCTCAGGACGCTGAACCCGCTTGACACGGAGTCGGTCTTCTCCTCGGTCCGGAAGACGGGGAAGGTCCTTATCGCGCATGAGGACACGCTCACCGGGGGGTTCGGCGGGGAAATCGCCGCCCGCATCGCCTCCGAGTGCTTTGAGAGCCTTGACGCTCCCGTCGGGCGCATTGCGGCGAAGGACACGCCGGTTCCGTACGGTCCGGGACTCGAGAACGCGATGCTCCCGCAGGAATCGGACATCATCCGCTCTCTCGAAAAGTTGATCAGGTATTGACGGGGATGGTCATCACTGCACACGCCGCCGGGAAGAGAGCCTCCGGGGGAAAACTCTCGAATCCGGACCGGCTCGAGCTTTACTATTATATGCGCCTGGCCCGGGAGTGCGACAACGCCATCCTCAGGCTCTACCGGCAGGGAAAAATTGTGGGCGGGGCGTATACCGGAAACGGCAACGAGGCGACGGCGGTGGGGAGCGCGTACGCGCTGGAGAAGGATGACTATCTCTTTCCGATGCACCGCGACCTGGGGGCGCAACTCGTCAAGGGAGAGTCGCTGCGCAACATATTCCTCCAGCAGCTCGGACGTGCAGACAGCCTCACATGCGGGCGTGACGGTACGGGACACTACGCCGACCCCTCCCTCCGGCTCTACGGCAATGTCAGCCATCTCGGTGCCATGATCCCTATGGCTGTGGGCGTTGCGCTTGCGGTGAAGCTGCGGGGGGAAAAGGCCGTTGTGATGAACTACATCGGCGACGGGGGGAGCAACGCCGGCGAATTTCACGAAGGGCTGAACATGGCGGCGGTCATGCAGCTGCCTTTCGTCCTTATCATCGAGAACAATCAGTTCGCGTATTCGACTCCGGTACGCATGCAGTACGCGGCGCAGAAGCTTTCGGATCGCGCCGCTGGCTATGGCATCCCGGGCTTCACGATCGACGGGACGAACGTTTCGCTCGTCTTCGAGACTTGCCGGAAGGCTGTCGACCGCGCGCGCAGGGGAGAGGGCCCGACGCTCATCGAATCGGTCACGATGCGGATGCACGGCCATTCAGCTTCCGACGATGCAGCCTATGTTCCCGCCGGCATGATCGACGACTGGCGGAAGAAGGATCCGATCGACCGTCTTGAAAAGATCCTCCTTGCTGACCACGTCCTGGACGAGGAATCGAAAAAGAAGATGGAATCGGACATCGCCGCCGGGATAGACGACGCCGTCGCACGTGCGGTGGAGAGCGGCTATCCCTCCGGTGAGGACGCTGGGGAGGGGGTCTACGCGCCGTAATGCCGCCGCTGACGTACATCGATGCGATTTCGAGGGGCATGTGGGAGGAGATGGAGCGCGACCCGTCCGTCTTTCTCATCGGGGAGGATATCGGGGCTTACGGCGGGGCGTTCAAGGCGACGAAAGGGTTCTTCGAGCATTTCGGCCCGAAGCGCGTGATCGACAGCGTCCTTTCCGAATCCGCGATCATCGGAGCGGCGACAGGGGCGGCCGTGGCCGGGATGAGGCCGATCGTCGAGATGCAGTTCGCGGATTTCGTCACATCCGGTTTCAACCAGGTTGTGACGAATGCCGCGAAGATCCATTACCGGTGGCGCATACCTGTCCCGATGGTGATCCGGCTTCCGACGGGCGGATACATACACGGCGGGCCGTATCACTCCGCAAGCACCGAGGCATGGTTCGCCCACGTTCCCGGGCTCAAAATTGTCGCCCCGTCGAACCCTGCCGATGCGAAGGGACTTCTCAAGTCCGCGGTGCGCGACAACAACCCGGTGTTGTTCTATGAGTTCAAGTATCTCTACCGTCGCATAAAAGGAGAAGTGCCCGGCACCGACGTTACGGTCCCCATCGGGAAGGGAGAGGTGAGGCGGGAGGGAGGGGACCTGACCGTTCTGACCTACGGCTCGACTGTCCACTTCTCACTCGAGGCCGCGGAGAAGCTGTCGAAGGCGGACGGAATCGAGACCCGCGTGGTGGACCTCCGGACCCTCCTGCCTCTTGACCGGGATCTGATCACGGAGTCGGTCCGTGCGACGGGGAAAGTGCTCATCGTGCACGAGGATACCCTCACGGGGGGAGTGGGAGGCGAAATCGCCGCGCTGATCGCCGAACACGCTTTCCAGGACCTCGACGCCCCGGTCAGGCGCCTGGGCGCGCTCGACGCCCCCGTCCCGTTTGCCCCCACGCTTGAAGCGGCGCACCTGCCGGATACGGAGAAGATCGTGCAGGCGCTGCGAGCCCTGGCACTCTACTGACGCCTGTATTCCACTAGACTGGACAGACACATGGCCCGTATCGAAATCATCATGCCCCAGATGGGGGAGAGCATCACGGAAGGGACGATCGTCCGCTGGCTGAAGAAGGTCGGCGATCACGTGAACAAGGATGAGGTACTGCTCGAAATCAGCACGGACAAGGTCGATTCCGAGATACCTTCTCCGGCGGCCGGAACCCTTGTGGAGATCGTCACGCCGGAGAACGGCACGGTCCCGGTGCGCACCGTGATTGCCTGGCTCGAGACTGCCGGCGCCGTGGCCGGGGCTCCGCTGCCGGCAGCGGAGCCGCTGTCTCCCTCCGCGGGGCCGGCCCCTGCTCCGGTTCCTCAGGGGCGGCGGGAAACGCCGCCGCCCGCCGCGGCGGGGAGATTCTATTCCCCGCTGGTCCTCAGCATTGCGAGAACGGAGGGTATCCCTCTCACGGAGCTCGAACCCATCCCCGGCACGGGGGAAGGGGGACGCCTGACGAAGAAGGATCTCCTCGCGCACGTGGCATCGAGAAAATCGGCCCCCGCCGCTCCGAGCGTTGCGGCTGCCGTCAGTGCGGCACCCGGTCCCGTGGCGCTCCAGAGTGTCGACGTTCCCGCGCTCCGTGCGAAGTATCCGGCCCCGGCTTATGAAATACTCCAGATGAGCAACGTGATGCAGAAGATGGCCCAGCACATGGTCCAGAGCGTGCAGACGTCTCCGCATGTTGCGGCCGTCCACGAGGCGGACATGACCGCTGTCGTGAAGCACCGGGACGAGAATGCGGCGGAATTCGAAAAAAAGGAGGGGTTCAGGCTCACGTTCACTCCGTACATCGCCGAGGCGGTCATCAGCGCGATAAAGAAGTACCCCCTCGTCAATTCCTCCGTGGAGGGGGACAAGATCATACGGAAGAACTTCATAAACCTGGGTCTTGCCGTTGCCTCGGAGAGCGGACTCATTGTCCCCGTGATCCGGAACGCCGAAGAGAAGAATTTTACGGGGCTTGCGCGCGCCGTGAACGATCTCGCCCTGCGGACCCGTGCGAAGAAGCTCGTGCCGGAGGACATACAGGGGGGGACGTTCACGATCACGAACTACGGCGTGTTCGGGACGCTCCTGGGTATGCCGATAATCAACCAGCCGCAGGTCGCGATACTGGGGACGGGGGCGATACGGAAACGCCCGGTGGTGATCGACGACGCAATCGCCATCCGGTCCATCGCCTACCTGACGCTTGCGTTCGACCACAGGATCATTGACGGTGCGCTGGGCGGGATGTTCCTCGAAGAAATCGTCCAGAACCTCCAGCGCCGCGACAGAGAGTGGAAGATCTGAAGGGGAGTGTGCAGATGGAACCGTTGAACGGGGATGTCGTCCCGCCCCCTGCCCATCGCAGGGAGCGGCCGGACTGGCTCAAGATCAGGCTTCCGTCGGGGGAAAACTATGCGCGCCTGAAGGGGCTCATCGACGGACACAGGCTCCACACGGTGTGCGAGGAAGCGCGCTGCCCGAACATGGGGGAATGCTGGAGCGCCGGCACCGCCACGTTCATGATACTCGGGGATGTCTGCACGCGCTCCTGCGGTTTCTGTGCGGTGGCGACGGGGCGTCCGGCCGTTCTCGACACCGACGAGCCGTACCGGGTGGCGGAGGCGGTCCGGCTGATGAATGTCCGCCACGCGGTGATCACGTCGGTGAACCGGGATGAACTCCCGGACGGGGGCGCTGCGATATTTGCGGAGACGATCCGGCAGGCACGCCGTGTGAACCCGCTCGTGAAGATCGAAGTGCTCATCCCCGACTTCCGAGGCGTCCGCTGGGCCCTCCAGCTCGTCATCGACGAGCGGCCTGACATCCTGAACCACAACACGGAGACCGTCCCGCGCCTCTATTCCCGGGTCCGGCCGCAGGCGAAGTACGCGCGCTCGCTCGAGGTGATCCGGCGGGGCCATGATGCGGGGATGGTGACGAAGAGCGGGCTGATGCTCGGGCTGGGGGAATCGCCCGCCGAAGTCCTCGCCGTGATGGCGGACCTCCGGGGAAGCGGGTGTGACATACTGACGCTCGGCCAGTACCTTAGGCCCACGAAGGACCATCTCCCCGTGGAACGGTACGTCCCTCCCGCAGAATTCGCTGAATTCAGGGAGAAGGGGATGGCCCTGGGGTTCCGCCATGTGGAATCCGGGCCCCTGGTCCGGAGTTCCTACCATGCCGCAGGGCAGGTCTGAAGGGGGGTCTTCGCCGCGTGGAGGCATGACGTGGGACGCCGGCACTGGTTGCCTCAGTTAAGTTTCGAACGCTGCATTGACTCTTTGGCGGGTTTTCAGTAAATTGAAAAGCTTTATCGAACCCACGCAGGTCATCATCGATCCTCTCCAGGAGTGGCAGAAGTGGACAAGACAACGCGATTTTTCAAGACGTCGGAAAACGAGGCGAAATGGCACCTCATCGACGCGGACGGAAAGACACTGGGGCGCATTGCGAGCGAAGCTGCCCGGCTCCTCCGGGGAAAACACAAGGTTGTCTTCACGCCGAATGCCGACATGGGGGATTTTGTCGTTGTCGTGAACGCGTCGAAAGTAAAAATCACCGGGAAGCGTGCGGAGCTCAAGGAGTATTTTCATTACACCGGGTATCCCGGGGGGGCGACGTTCGAGAAGTTCCAGGATGTGCTCCGCAAGGACCCCGAGCGCGTCTTCGAACACGCGGTGAGAGGGATGCTTCCCCACAACAGGCTGGGGAGGCAGATTATCAAAAAGATGAAGGTGTACGCGGGCGCCGGGCATCCCCATGCCGCCCAGCAGCCCGTTCCTCACGTTGTCACTAACGAAACCGGCAAGGAGTCGTAACGGAGCATGCACCCACAGAACACTCTGGCGGTCGGCAGAAGGAAGACGTCCGTCGCGCGCGTGATCCTCGCACCCGGTGCGGGGGCGATCACGATAAACAAAAAGTCGTTCGAACAGTACTTCCCGCTTGAGACGCTCCGGCGTCAGGTCCTGAAGCCGCTCGAAGTAACCCAGTCGGCGGGCAAGTACGATATCCGGGTCAACGTGGAGGGGGGCGGTGTCTCGGGACAGGCGGGTGCGGTCCAGCTGAGCATTTCCCGGGCACTCGTGTCGATAAACGATGAGCACAAGCCGCTGCTCCGCGCGGCGGGACTGATGACGCGCGACCCGCGCATGGTCGAGCGGAAGAAATACGGCCAGAAGAAAGCCCGCAAGAGATTCCAGTTCTCCAAGAGGTAATTCAAGGGACGGGATGGTTCCGTCCGCCGGAGACGCCCGGGCCCTGCCCGTGGACGCCGACCGGCGCTGTCACAACTCATACTCCCGGATTCCGCCGCGAGTGTCACGCCCTGCGTGATGACGGCGGGAGACGAAGGGAGTAGAAGACCAAACTCAACATAAGGAGTTCCTGCATGCCCCGCGTCGAAGTCGCCGAGCTGCTCGCAGCCGGCTGTCATTTCGGTCATCTCACCCGCCGTTGGAATCCCAAGATGCGTGCCTATATTTTCATGGAACGCAACGGGATCCACATCATCGATCTCATGAAGACCCGCATCCTCCTGGAGGAGGCGTGCAACGCCATCAGCAACATTGCCGCCGAAGGGAAACGCATTCTGTTCGTCGGCACGAAGAAGCAGGCGAAAGACGTTATCCGCGAGGAAGCGGTGCGCACGGGGGAGTTCTACGTGAGCGAACGGTGGCTCGGCGGCTCGCTGACGAACTTCACAACGATCCGCAAGAGCGTGAAGCGTCTCACAAACATCGAGAAGATGGAAAGCGACGGCACGTTTGACAAGATCACGAAAAAAGAGGGACTGTTCCTCCAGCGCGAGAAGGAGAAACTCAACAACGTTCTGTCGGGCGTCGTCGACATGACCCGCCTTCCGGGCGCCCTGTTCGTCGTCGACGTGAAAAAGGAGTCCATTGCGGTCAAGGAGGCGAACCGGCTCGGCATTCCCGTCTTCGCCATCATGGACACGAACTGCGACCCGGACGGCATAGACTACGTGATCCCCGCGAACGACGACGCGATCAAGTCGGTGCAGGTCATTACGAAGGCGTTTGCCGACGCGGTGCTCGAAGGGAAGGAGCGGTCGTCCGTGCGGCAGGCGGAATCTTCCGCCGAGGCAGAACACAGGGGGAAGGACGCCCCCGAGGCGAAACCCTCGTTAAATTGAACACTGAACGATACAGAACGGAAGCCCGCAGTAATCAAGGATGAAGAACACGAATGACTATTACAAATGAAATGATTGTAAAACTCCGCGAGTTGACCGGTGCGGGGATGATGGACTGCAAGCGCGCGCTCCAGGAAGCGGGCGGCTCGGTGGACGCCGCGGTCGAGGTGCTGCGCAAAAAAGGGGCGGCGGTCGCCCAGAAACGGGGAGACCGTGCCGCGAAGGAGGGGATGATCGTCACGAAGGTGAGCGCCGACGGGAAGACGGGCGTCATCGTGGAGATCAACTGCGAAACCGACTTTGTCGGCAGGAGTGACGACTTTACCTCGTTCGCGCGCGCCGTCGCGGACACGATCGCCGCGCACAGGCCGAAGAGTGTGGAGGACCTGAAGAATCTCAAGACGCCCGGAGGGAAGACGGTTGCGGACCTTACGAACGACCTTCTTGCGAAAGTGGGAGAGAAGATCGACGTGCGCCGGTTCACCGTCCTGGAATCCGCCGGCGGCGCCGTGTATTCCTACACGCATCTCGGGAGCAAGATCGGCGTGCTCGTCGAGTGCGTGAACCTGGGGACCGATCCCGCCGGGACCGCTGTCGGGCGGGACGTCGCGATGCAGATCGCGGCGATGAACCCGTTGACGGTCGGCCGGGAAGGGATCGCGAAGGACACCGTTGCACGGGAGCTCGACATTTACAGGACGCAGGCGGCGAATGAGCGAAAGCCGGCGCCCATCGTGGAGAAGATCGCCAACGGCAGGCTTGAGAAATTCTACCAGGAGGTCTGCCTCCTGGAGCAGATCTTCGTGAAGGACGGCGGCAAGACGGTGCGGGACTACCTCGCGGAAACGGGGAAGGGAACGACGGTGACGCGGTTCCACCGCTATCATCTCGGTGAGGAGGCGCGCTGACGTGACGGGCGGACCGCGGTTCCGGAGAGTGCTCCTGAAACTGAGTGGTGAGGCCCTCATG
>Ga0182021_10011515_pt1 | contig 10498 bp, 10 predicted proteins | sample 612E3MmetaG_FD_120493 | JGI IMG/M metagenome (GOLD analysis project Ga0182021, IMG submission 120493) | Permafrost microbial communities from Stordalen Mire, Sweden - 612E3M metaG (Illumina Assembly) | ecosystem: Environmental > Terrestrial > Soil > Wetlands > Permafrost | place: Sweden... | reverse complement strand
CGGGCCACGGTCACGAGATCGGCGAAGGCTCGAAAGCTGTCCGCCTCGCTGAGCTCGGCCGTCGTCGGCAGCACCGCCTTCAGAAGGTCGCGGTCGGTGACGATCCCCAGCAGGTCGCGCCCGGTGACTATGCCGAGCGTCTCCCGGCCGTCGACGACGAGGGCGCTGTCCGTGTTGTGGAACAGCAGCGTGCGGGCCACATCTGCGACGGTCTCACCTCGCTCGACCCGACAGAAATCCGTGTGCATCACGTCCCGGACACACAGCATGGCTGCCCTTTCCGTCACTCATTTTACTCCTCAACTGCCCTGTGGAGTAGGTCGGCTGTGAAGTAGGCCGGCCGTGAAATAGGTCGGCTGTGAAGTAGGCCGGCCGTGAAATAGGCCGGCCGTGAAGTGGCTCGGCTGACCGGTTCCGGTTGCAGAGACACCTCTCGAGAGTTATATTTCGACACTATGCTCTTGATACCCCAGGCAGGTCCGCTTGACGTCATGACGAAGTCATGAGCGGGTCAGATCCCTCGAAGGCCGCGCAGCCCTCCTTGGGTACACGGGAGATCACAGACCCGAGGGAGCTGCGGGCACTGGCCCATCCGGTCCGCCTCGCTCTCCTCGAAGTGCTCGCCGTGCAGGGTGCGCTCACGGCGACTCAGGCCGGCGAGCTGATCGGCGAGTCCCCGACGACCTGCTCGTTCCACTTCCGCCAGCTCGCCAAGTACGGCTTCGTCGAGGAAGCCGGGGGCGGGGCCGGCCGCAATCGGCCTTGGAAGAGGGTGCACACCGCGATGAGCTTCCCCGAGACGGCCGAGGACCCCGAGACCGCGATCGCGCTGGATGCCCTGGTCGGGATGTTCTACGGGCGGGTGTTCGGGCGCTTCGAGCATTGGCGACGCATCCGGCGCTCCTACCCTCAGCAGTGGCAGGAGGCCTGCGGGCTGAGCGAGTCGGCGATGTACGTCACGCCTGACGAGCTCCGGGAGCTGACCGCGGAGTTCCTCGCCATGTTGTTCCGCTTCAACGAGCGCCTCGTCGACCCGAGCCTCCGGCCAGCGGGCTCGCGGCTTGTCGAGGTGCTGGCAGCGGCCTACCCAGTCGAGTTCGGGCGGCCGACGCCGCCGATGAGAGACGCGCCCGTCAGCCCGGGAGATGGAGCGTCATGAGAGAGCTCCTCAAGAACCGCAACGCCCGCCGCTACCTGATCGGGCAGAGCTTCTCGCTCTTCGGCGACACAGCGATGTTCCTCGCCATGGGCATATGGGTCAAGGTGCTCAGCGGGAGCAACGGGGAAGCCGGGCTCGTCTTCTTCGCGTTCGGCGCCGCGGCCCTCTTGTCCCCGCTGGCGGGAATGGCCGTCGACCGGCTCCCCCGGCGCCCTCTTCTCTTCTGGAGCAACCTCGGCGGCGGCGCGGTCGTGCTCCTGCTCCTGCTGGTGCACGGCAAGAGCCAGCTCTGGCTGATCTATCTGGTGGCCTTCCTTTACGGCCTCGCGTACACGTTCTTGAGCGCTGGGCAGACCGCGCTGTTGAAGGTGATGCTCCCCGACGAGCTGATCGGAGATGCGAGGGGCATGCTGAGCACCGTCCGGGAAGGGCTCCGGTTGTTCGGCCCGCTGGCGGGTGCCGGGCTCTTCGCCCTCGCCGGAGGCGGCGTGGTCGCCGTCGTCGACGCCTCGACCTTCGTGATCGCCGCGACAAGCCTGCTGTTCGTGCGGGTCGAAGAGACCGCTCCGGTTCGCGAGGACGTCCACTGGTTCGTCGAGGTCACCGCGGGCATCCGCCACATCTGGACCTCGGTCGTGCTGCGCCAGATGATCATCGCCGGTGGGGTCACCCTGCTCGTGGTCGGTTTCTCCGAATCGATCTGCTTCGCCGTCGTCAGCCAGGGACTGCACCGCGCACCTACGTTCCTCGGCGTCGTCGTCACGGTGCAGGGAGTAGGTGCGGTCATCGGCGGTCCAACGGCGGCGCCGCTCGCGAGACGTATCGGCGAGGGGCCGCTCATGGGCTTCGGCCTCGTGCTGGTCGCCTTCGGCGCCGGCCTCTTCGCAGTCCCGAACCTGCCCGGGGTCATGTCCGGAGCGATCCTGTTCGGGGCCGGCCTTCCCTGGATCGTCGTCGGCGCCTACACGATGCTCCAGCTCCGCACCCCGCTCGAGCTGCAGGGCAGAGTGTCCGCCGCCGCGGACACGATCCTGTCGACGCCGCAGGTGCTTTCCATTGCCCTGGGGGCTTGGCTCGTCGGCGTTGTGAGCTACCAGATCCTGCTGGCGGTGATGGGTTCCACCGTGCTGGCGGCCGCCGCCTACCTCCTGACCCGCAAGGAGCAATGGGAGAAACTGACCCCGCCCGGAGTCACGGCCGTGCTCGAGACTTCGGCTCCCGGCGGGACGCCCGACGCCTAGTGAAGCCCCGGGCCGGTCTCGTCGCCCGAGAGGGCTCGATCAGCCGGCCCCGCTCCTGGGCATGATCGCAAAGCAGCGGTCCTCGAGCCTGCCCAGGGCATAGGAGGGGTACATGCCCCAGTACAGGCCGCGGCACTTCTCGGACCAGGCGAGGGCGGCGGGGGACGACAACCGGCGGTGAACCTGCAGGACGCCGCCCTCGAAGACCCGGTACTCCGCCCAGCTGCCGGGGAAGTCCTTCAGGCTGGCCACCTCGACGTAGGGGACACCACCTGTCTCGGCGAAGTGGCGCACCCGATTGCGGTGCGTGTGACCGGCGAAGTAGCCCGCGATGGCGGGACGCCGGGCGATCAGTTCGACGAGGCGTTCGGAGTCGTGCGGGTTGATCCCGAAGTAGTCCGGCGACCGGTTCGAGGAGCCGGGGTTCCAGGGATGGTGATGGGCGAACACGAGTACCGGACGGTCCGCCCGTGCGCCGAGCTCGTCAAGCCACTCCAACTGCTCTGAGCGGACCTGTCCCGAGTCCCGGCCCTCGATGACCGTGTCGAGCACGGCGAGAGTCACACCCGGAAGAACCCGCTCCTGAAAGGCCTCGGAGGCAAACCTGCGCCCCGTGAAAGCGTCGTGGTTGCCCCGCACGTGCAGCATCCGGTCGCCGAAAGCCTCGAGGTAGCACTGCAGGAAGGCCTCGTACTCCCCGACGAGCCCCGAGGCGGTGAGGTCGCCCTTGATCACGACGGCCGCCGGGTCGAAGCCGACGATCTCGGTGACGGCGGCGTGGCTCATCATCTCCGTGTAGGGCTTGACGCCCTCCGGCGACGAATTCACCACCAACGGCCCGAGCCGTTCGAGAAACGCCATCAGCTTGTCCCGGGCCGCGTCGACCTCGGCGCCGGCCGCGGCGAGGTAGGCGACGGCGTCTGAGACATTGGCCAGGGCCCCGCATTCGGTCTCGCCGAAGTGGGTGTCGTTGACGGTGGCGAACCGGCAGAGGAGCTCGCCGGGTGGTCGCTCGAGCGTTCGCGTCTCGATGCCGTGGCGCACCAACGAAGAACCGGGCTTGAGGCCGGTGATCACCTCGTAGCCCGGTCCGGCCCAGTCCCCTGCAGGGCCGGCGGCCGCCACGGGGTCGGGCGAATGCAGGTGGAAGACCACCTCGTCGTCCGCCACTGTCGTGAGGTCCCAGACCTCGGCCATGGCGCTCACCGCGACCCTCGCTCTGCCCACGGCTTAGCTTGGCGCCGGGACGTGGGCGCGCGCCACCATCGCCCCGAGAAGCGCCATGGGTTCTCGGACAGCCCCTCCCCGGGCCGCCCGCCGCCCTCCGCTGGTGCCCCGGTGCCTCTGGGCCAGCACAGGACCACGGCCGCGGATATCGCCGCGGAAACCTCCGCGCTCGCCTCGAGCGGTCGAGCGGGTGCTCCCGAGCCTGCCCGGGACGGACCCGAATCTGGCCCAAGGAGCTTTGTCAAAGCGGGACGTTCCCGTGCTTGCGTTTCGGCAGCTCTTCGCGTTTGGAGGCGAGCAGTCTCAGGGCACGGACCAGCACTCTGCGGGTGTCGGCCGGGTCGATCACGGCGTCAACGTAGCCGCGCTCGGCGGCGACGTAGGGGTTCGCGTAGCGCTCGGTGTAGTCCTCGACAAGCTCGGCACGCCTGGCAGCGGGGTCGGATGAGTCCGCGAGCTCCCGCCTGTAGACGATCTCGACCGCACCCTGGGGACCCATGACCGCCAGCTCCGCCGAAGGCCACGCATAGGCGAAGTCGGCGCCGATCGACTTCGAGTCCATGACGACGTAGGCGCCCCCGTAGGCCTTCCGAGTTGTCACCTGCACTCGAGGCACCGTTGCCTCGCAATACGCGTAGAGAAGCTTGGCGCCATGGCGGATGATCCCTCCGTACTCCTGGTCAGTACCGGGCATGAACCCCGGTACGTCCACGAAGGTCACGAGCGGGATGTTGAAGGCGTCGCAGGTCCGCACGAAGCGGGCACCCTTTTCCGAGGAGGCGATGTCGAGCACGCCCGCCAGCACGCTCGGCTGGTTGCCCACGACCCCGACGACCCGCCCTGCGAGGCGGGCGAAGCCGCAGGTGAGGTTGTTGGCCCAGTGGGGGAAGTACTCGAGGTAGTCGCCGCCGTCGACGACCGCGCTGATCACCCGCTTCATGTCATAGGGCTGGTTGGGGCTGTCCGGGACGATGTCGCGCAGCTCTGGGACCTGGGCTTCGATGTCTTCGGGCTCGTCCCCGTCGGGAGGGAGCTCGAGGTTGTTCGAAGGCAGGAATGACATCAGGTAACGGACCTCGTCGAGGCACGACTTCTCGTCCGGCGAGACGAAGGTGGCGACGCCGGAACGAGTGGCGTGGCTCATGGCCCCGCCGAGCTGCTCCAAGGTCACGTCCTCCCCGGTAACGGTCTTCACGACGTCCGGGCCCGTGATGAACATGTGGCTCGTCTCGTGCACCATGAAGATGAAGTCCGTCATCGCGGGCGAATAGACGGCCCCGCCGGCGCAAGGGCCGAGGATGACGCTCACCTGGGGCACGACACCGGACGCCTTGACGTTGCGGTAGAAGATCCCGCCGTACCCATTGAGCGCGACCACGCCCTCTTGGATCCTGGCGCCACCTGAGTCGCACAGGCCGATCATCGGGACGCCGACCGACAGCGCGAGATCCATGACCTTGTGGATCTTCTCCGCGTGCGCCTCCCCGAGCGCCCCTCCGAAGACTGTGAAGTCCTGGCTGAAGACACAGACGCGCCGGCCGTCGATCGTGCCGAACCCCGTTACGACCCCGTCTGTGTAGGGGCGGGAACGCTCGAGACCCATGCCGTGCGACCGGTGGCGCACCAGCAGGTCCAGCTCCTCGAAGGTGCCCTCGTCGAGCAGGTAGTCGATCCGCTCGCGGGCGGTCATCTTGCCCTTGGCCTTGTGGGCCTTGACCGAGCGCTGTGATCCCGCGTTGATCGCCTCGGTGCGCCTCGCCTCGAGGGCGCCAAGACGGGCGCCCATCGAGTGATCGGCCGTAGGTTGCTCCGCCATGGTCCGGAAGGCTACCGGCCGGCGGCGCCGAGGTCACCCACCGTGGGCGCCCTGGGCCGCGGGGAACAACCCGACGGCGCGCGCCCTACGCTGCGGGCGTGGGCGATGACGACCTGGTGCGACGGCTGCGCGCCGGGGACGGGTCCGCCTTCACCGAGCTGGTCAACGCCTACCACCCGTCCATGGTCCGGCTGGCCCAGACCTTCGTGCCCAGCCGGGCCATCGCGGAGGAGGTCGCCCAGGAGACCTGGCTCGCGGTCTTGAAGGGCATCGACGGCTTCGAGGGCCGCTCCTCGCTCAAGACCTGGATCTTCCACATCCTCGCCAACCGGGCACGATCTACCGGTGTGCGGGAGCAGCGCACCGTCCCCGTCGACGTCGGCGACGAGGGGAGCGTCGATCGCCGGCGCTTCGACGAGGGTGGAGCCTGGTCAGCTCCGCCGGCCCACTGGTCGGACGACATCGTCGAGAAGCTCTCCAGTGGGGCGTTCCTCGCCAGGGTCCAGGACGCCCTCTCCCAGCTTCCCGACAGCCAGCGCGCCGTCGTAACACTTCGCGACCTGGATGGACTGTCCAGCAAGGAAGTATGTGACGTGCTCGAGATCAGCGAAGCCAACCAACGGGTTCTGCTGCACCGCGGGCGTAGCCGGATACGGGCGACCTTCGAGGACGAGGTGGCGAAGCGATGAGGTTCCTCACGCTCCGCCACGACCTCGTCTGCCGGGAGGCGGTCGAGCTCGTGACCGACTACCTCGAGGGCAGGCTCTCCCGGCGCGACGCGCGACGCTTCGAGGCGCATCTCGCGAAATGCGACGGCTGCGACGAGTACCTGCGGCAGATTCGGGCGACCATCGAGATCCTCGGGAAGGTCCAACCCGATGACCTGGCCCCCGAGACCCGCCAAGGCCTGATTGACCTCTACCGCGACTTCCGAGGCGAATGAGGCGGACGCCCACGGAGGCGAACGACCAGGGGGACCCCGACGCGTCGTAGTCTCTGGACATCGGAAAGGGGGCTGTCCTGCCCCCCTGGATCGCGGAGGTCCTGATGGCCGGATCGCTGATCGTCTCAGGTGCCCGTACCCCGATCGGCAAGCTGGCCGGCGCTCTGGGCGCCTGCTCGGCGATGGAGATGGGCGGCGTGGCGATCGCGGCGGCGCTCATCCGGGCCGGCGTCGCCCCCGAGGACGTCGACTACGTGGTGATGGGCCAGGTGCTCGGCGCGGGGCAGGGTCAGATCACCGCCCGCCAGGCGGCGGTGAACGCCGGCATACCGATGGTGACCCCCGCCAGCACTGTCAACAAGGTCTGCCTTTCGGGCTTGAACGCCATTCACCTCGCCGACCTCATGATCCGGGCCGGAGAGGCGGCGATCGTCGTCGCCGGCGGCATGGAGTCGATGACCCGGGCGCCATACCTGCTCCCCGGGGCGAGGGCGGGCTACCGGCTCGGTGACCAGAGGGTCGTCGACTCGATGATGCACGACGGGCTATTCTGCGCGTTCGACCACGTGGCGATGGGCATGAGCGCCGACGCCTACAGCCGCGCCGCCGGGATCTCCCGCGAGCGCCAGGATGCCATTGCGGCCGCATCGCACGAGCGCGCCGCCACCGCCGTCAAAGACGGGCGGCTCGCCGAGGAGATAGCCCCCGTGAGCGTGCCGCGGCGCAAGGGCGACCCGATCGTCGTGGACACCGACGAAGGTGTCCGCCCCGAGACCACCGTGCAGTCCCTGAGTGCCCTTCGCCCCGCCTTCGACGAGGCGGGGACTGTCACGGCCGGCAACGCCAGCCAGATCTCGGACGGGGCGGCGGCGGTCGTCGTCATGTCGCCCGAGCGCGCCGACGAGCTCGGCCTTGCCCCCCTCGGAGAGATAATCGGGTACGGGCAGGTGGCCGGGCCGGACACGTCGCTTCTCACCCAGCCCTCCCACGCGATCCGCGAAGCAGCCGGCCGGGCCGGGATCGGTATCGGCGACGTCGACCTTTTCGAGATCAACGAGGCCTTCGCGGCGGTGAGCGCCGCCTCCATCGACGACCTCGGGATCTCCGACGAGATCGTCAACGTGAACGGAGGCGCCATCGCTCTCGGCCACCCGATCGGCATGTCGGGAACGAGGTTGGCGATCACGATTCTCTACGAGCTGCGCCGTCGTGGCGGCGGCGTGGGTGCCATCGGGCTGTGCGGCGGCGGCGGCCAGGGAGACGCCGCGATCGTCCGAGTCCTCGCTTAAGGATGCCGGGTCGAGCGGAGCCTGAGAACGCCTCGCAGGTGGTCAGCGGCGAAATGCTCGACGCGGGCAGCTTCTCGGAGTGGCTGGCCTCGATGACTGCCGCCCTACGAGGCGACGGCAACTCCGAGGTCCCCTGCGGCAGGTGCACGGCGTGCTGCACGTCGTCCCAGTTCGTCCACATCGAACCTGACGAGACCGACACGCTCGCTCGGATCCCGGAGGAGCTGCTGTTCCCGGCGCCGCGCATGGAGCGTGGACATCTGCTCATGGGCTACGACGAGCACGGTCGTTGCCCGATGCTCGCGGACGGCCGGTGCTCTATCTACGAGCACCGGCCGAGGACGTGTCGCGTCTACGACTGCCGCATCTTCGCGGCGAGCGGGCTCGCCGTCGATGAGGCCGAGAAGGCAGCGATATCTCGCCAGGTTGCCCGTTGGAGGTTCAGCTACCGGGACGACAACGACCGCGCGAGACATCGCGCAGTCCAGCTGGCCGCCGACTATCTGTCCAACACCTCATGTGCGCCCGGCGAGGCGCTGGTCGGTCTCAACGCGACAGGGCGATCCCTTCGGGCCCTCGAGGTCCACGACCTGTTCCTCCAGTCCGATGAGGCGACCGGGCAATCGAGGGCCTTCACGCCGGGCCCGGAAGTGCTCCGCACCGAGCTGGGCAGGCAGGAGGGCAGCCGGGACCGGCTCAGCCGCTGACTTCCCGGCGCCCCTCGAGGGCGCGCCCGAGCGTCAGCTCGTCGGCGTACTCGAGGTCACCTCCGACCGGCAACCCGCTGGCGATCCGGGTCACCTTCACCCCGAGCGGCAGAAGAAGTCGCGCCAGGTACATCGCCGTCGCCTCCCCCTCGAGGTTGGGGTTCGTACACAAGATCACCTCGGCCACGCCCTCGAGCCCGAGCCGCACGAGGAGCGGGCGCACGCGCAGTTGTTCAGGGCCGACACCGTCGATCGGGCTGAGCGCCCCTCCGAGCACGTGATATGTCCCGTGGAACTCCCGGGTCCGCTCGACCGCGACGATGTCGCGCGGGTCCTCCACGACGCATATGACCGTGCTGTCCCGGCGAGAGTCGGAACAGATCGTGCACAGCTCGGCCTCGGCGACGTTGAAGCACCGCTCGCAGAGCCGGATCCGGTCCTTCACCTCGGCGATCGCGTTCGCGAGGCGCAGAGCGCTGTCCCTGTCGGTCTCCAGCAGGTAGAACGCTATGCGCTGGGCCGAGCGCGGTCCTACGCCTGGGAGGCGCCCGAGCTCGTCGACCAGCTCTTGTATCGGTCCCGCGAAGACTGCCACCGGACGGTCAGGCTCCCGGGCCGTCGACGACGTGGCCGCCGCGGCCTTCCGTTTCTTCGTCCTCGTCCGCGTCCTCGTCCGCGTCCTCGTCGTCGTAATCGTCGTCATCAGGCTCCGCTTGGCTGCCGAATGCGCCGAGGTCCAGCCCCATGCCAAGGTTCCCCATGAGGGCGTTGACGTCGACGCCGCCCAGGATCCCTCCAAGATCGAGGCTGCCGACGAGGCTGCCGAGATCCATGTCGGGACCGAAGGGCGAGGCAACCTGGGCATCCACCGTGGACCGCATCTGTGTGATCCGGCCGAGGGCGTCGCGCAAGGCGGCGAGCAGGGCGTCTTCCAGTAACGCCGGATCGGCGGGGTCGATGATGGCGGGATCGATGTGCACGGACTCAGCCGCGAGCGCACCGCTCACGCGCACCACGACCGCACCGCCCGCGGCGGAGCCTTCGACGACAGCCGAGTCCAGCGCGGCGGCCCGCGCCTCTAGATCGGCCTGAGCCGCTTGGAGCTGGGCGAACAAGCCGTCCAGGCCTGCAAAGGGTGCTCCTTCGTCGTCTGCCATGTCAGACCTCCTCTGCCCCGGGGAACACCTGCATGAGACGCTCCTGAGCCCAGGACGCCGCGTCGCCGGGAACCTGCTCGCCGAGCGGATCGAGTTCATCGGGGTCGAGCATCTCCTCGGCTCCTCCGATTCCGTGCTCCGGGGCCTGATTGCGGATTAAAGCGCCCTCGGGCCGGCTCTGGGCCGGTCCGCCACGATCGGGGGGTTGTGCGGGTGGGCTGCCGCGATTCGCACCGCCACCGGAGGGTGGCGATGGATGCACGCTCCCGGCGTCGGCCTCGGTGACGAGACGAAGCCGGATAGGACGTCCGAAATGCCGGCCGAGCGCGTCGGCGACCTCGGGGGCGTGTTCTTCGGCCCGCTCTACATGAGCTGTGTTCGGCAGCGCCAGAATGGCCGTCGAGTCCTCGCTCGGAAGGAACCGGCCCACCGCGAACACCGCGCGCACCCGCGGGCGCAGCTGGTTGAGCACGTGATCACCCCACGCGGCCACGAGGTCGTCGCGCGTAGGCGGAGGTTGGTCGCTCGCCGGTGGAGGTTGGTCACTCGCCGGTGGAGGCACGGCCACGGCTTCGGTGGTGGGTCGTTCGGCGACATGGCCCGCGCGAGACGCGCTGAGTTGAGCGTCGTTCGTCGGGGCGGCCAGAGCGCTGAAGGCGCCGAGCGCCGGTCGCGACTCTGTGACTGCGGTCGGGGTGACTGCCGTCGGGGTGACTGCGGTCGAGGTGACTGAGGTCGGGCCGGGAGAGCCATGGTTTGCCAGCGCCTCAGCGGTCGGCCGAGTCGCAGAAGCAGCTGGGGATCCGGGGCCGGACGCTGCTGGATGGGGAGGCGGTGGCGGTGGCGCAGCGCCAGCTGTCGGCGACGAGAGCTCCTGGATTCGGCGTTCGAGGCGCTCGATCCTCTCGAGCAGGGCGGCGGGATCGTCGTCCGCCTCCGGATGCGTGAGGCGGACGATG
>Ga0182021_10011513_pt1 | contig 10499 bp, 8 predicted proteins | sample 612E3MmetaG_FD_120493 | JGI IMG/M metagenome (GOLD analysis project Ga0182021, IMG submission 120493) | Permafrost microbial communities from Stordalen Mire, Sweden - 612E3M metaG (Illumina Assembly) | ecosystem: Environmental > Terrestrial > Soil > Wetlands > Permafrost | place: Sweden... | reverse complement strand
TGGAAATGGTGACGGTTTCAGTCACGAATGGACACGAATGGATGCCAATGTAAAGGCCGGGCAGAATCCCGAGGAGCCCTTCGACGTGGTCGACGCGCAGGACCGCGTGATCGGCCAGGCGCCGCGACGCGACGTTCACGCCCGGCGGTTGCGCCACCGCTCGATCCACGTGCTGGTGTTCGATGCGAAGGGGCAGGTATTCCTGCAGAAGCGCGCGCAGACCAAGGACAGCTGCCCCGGCATGTGGGATTCCTCGTGCTCGGGCCATCTCGATGCGGGCGAGGACTACGATACCGCCGCGGCTCGCGAGCTTCGCGAGGAAATCGAACTCGTGCCGACCAAGGCGCCGATGCGGTGGCTGCGGTACGAGGCCAGCGAGAACACGGGCTGGGAATTCGGCTGGGTTTACCGGTTGCGCAGCGAAGGCCCGTTCACGCTCAATCCCGCCGAGATCGAGGGCGGCGCGTGGTTCGCGACATCCGAGGTCGATGCCGGTTTGCGCGACCGGCCGGAGGAGTTTGCGGGCGCCTTCCGCTATCTGTGGTCGCTGGTGCGAGCGAAGCTGTAGCGGAAAGCGGGGCGGGGCAAAGCAGGTCACAGAGGGCACGGAGCTCGGAAAGAGAACACGGAGGAATTGCCGAGAATGCGTTGGCTATTCTGGAAGAACTGCCCCGCCGAGGACCGAGGTAAATCCGATCTATTCCAACGTTCTCTGTGCGCTCATGTTTTTCTCTGTGGGCTCTGTGACGAACTGCCGAATCCAGACATTTCGAATTTGCCAGCGAACCCGTTGCGCGATTGCCTGCCTGCCATGCCCTGCCTTCCACCAAGCCCCACGAGGAAAGGCAATTAACGCTGATAATTACTACATTCACATAATGAGCTTCAAATACCTTTTATACTCGATTCTCCTCCTTGCATGCTCGTTAAATGCTCAACAGCTGACGCCTAGTACTGAAGTATATTTGGAGAAGTTTGGAAATCGTAGCAAGACAATCGTGCCCGGATTAATGATCTACGGAGTGAAATGGTATAGTTCCTATGATATCGTAGTGGGCGAGTTTGGCCCCCCCACTGGCAGAGTCGAATTTTCGGACAATGTCTTTGCGTTGCTCTATGGAAAACGGCATATTCTGATTTTCGAAAAGAATGAATTGAAGGAAGTAGTCATCATGCTGATGGGTAGTACTTTAAACTTTTCTATTACCGGAGGAAGTAGAATATTGGAGCACCCTTTTTTTGATGCGAAAGACATTTCGATCGAGCCGGGAATCAAGTTTGGAACAACCTTCGATGAGATCAAAAAAAAGCTAAAAGGGAAAATCGATCATTTCGATCCTGCGCAAAGCAAGGATTGGAAGGTCACTTATGTCGACGAATATGCTGGTGTGACGTTAGGAGTGATTCAAGTCTACAGGCCTGAAGGTATTTCCAATGAAATTGGAGCGATAGATATACGCGGTAACTAGAAAGGCCAAATAATTCATAAGCAGTCTATTCTATACGCGTAGCAAATTCGCGAGCAGCCTGTCGGACTTAGCAGCTGGAGTTGCGTCGTGGGAAATATTTTGCGGGGTGGCGCGACGGGCCGTTTCCGACAGGCTGCTAAACGAAAAGGCCTGAAGTCACCCGGGGGAGCGGTGGCGGAGGACAAAAGCGGCGTTCGATCCACAAAGGCGAAAAACTTGATCGGAGGCAGCCGGAAGATCCGGGGAAATGCCAGTACCGGATGATCCCCTCCAAAATGGCGCAGCCATTTTGTTTAGCAGCATGGAGGACGAAGTCCGACACGCTGCTACCGCATGTCGTAGGAGCGCTTGATCTCGGCGAATTGTTTGGGCGAGAGCAGGCGGCGCGGCACGCGGCGCTCGGCCTCGGCGAGCAGGCGCGCCCAGTCTTCATCCGACGGCGTGTAGGTTTCCCACGACGTATGGTGGCCCTGTTTGCGGGCCCACGCGACGTTGCCGCCGTGAATCTCGACGTTGATCTGAAATTTGCCGGTCTCGGCGTCTTTCGCCCACCATCCGAAGTCCATCGCCATAGGTTCAAGCTCATAGGTGCAATGGCCGGCTCCACGCCAGAGTAATCTCGGCTGCATTGGTTAGCCGGGCACGACTCAGGGTCTGGGCGAGCACCGATGTCGTTGAACCGAAACGGTCGTCTGTAGCGGCGGTCTATGACCGCCGACAGCCGTTGAAGACAGCCAGCCTCATTTCGGCGGTCATAGACCGCCGCTACCGGCATGATATCTGGCGGCCGTGCGAGAGAATCAGTGGCGGGGGTTGCCCAAAAAATTGATTTATGCGCTGGCTTGCCTCGGACGCCGTTCGGGTGGAGAACCGCTCTGTGACTCCAAGATTATTGCTGTTCGTCGGGATGACCCTGGCCGCCACGGTCCGGGCCGATCAGGCGGTCGATCTGGCGCGCCTCCACGTGGAGGCCATGGGCGGCGCCGCCCGCATTGCCAAATTTTCCGCCCTGCAAGCCACCGGCAGCGTCCGGGTCGGCGATCGCACGCTGCGCATCGGGCTCGTGGCGCAGCGGCCCAACCGGGTACGCACGATCGTGCAGGCGGAGGGGTATATGCTGATCCAGGCGTACGACGGCGTGAATCCGCCCTGGCAGATCGACGCGAGCGCGAAGTCGTCCGAGCCGCAGTTGATCGGCGAGGCCGCCGCCCATGATTTCATCAACGACGCCGAGTTCGACGATCCGCTCGTCAGTCCGCCCGAGCGGGGCTACGCGATCGACTACGCGGGGACGACGGAGGTGAAGGGCAAGCGCATCTACCGCCTGCTCGTGACGCACCGCCTGACCGAGACCTTCGAACTGGAGCTTGATGGCGACACGTATTTTATCATCCGCCGCCTCAGCACGCGCGAGCTGGCGGACGGGCGCGAAGTCAGATTGGAAACGCGTTACGGGGATTTCCGTCCGGTGGCCGGGGTGATCGTGCCGTTCCGCATCGGAGTGTATGTAGGCGACCGGTTGTTGAACGAGACGGTGATCGAGTCGGTCGAGGCGAACCCGCCGCTGGCGGCAGCGGTGTTCAGCCTGTCCACGAAGGTGGAAGGGAAGACGGAGCCGGGCAAGTAATACAGTTTCCGGACTGAGTTGAGCCGGTGGCTGCGAGCGGGGGCGAGGGGAGGTTTGCGGTCCCATTCGCCCGGACCAGACCCACTCGCTCACGCTCGTGGCTACGGGGGAGAGCCCACAGACCGGCAGATCCACTCGCTCACGCTCCCGCCTTCGCTCGACGAGCTACGGCGGGCAGGCGTGGCTACGGAGGGAGTCTCCCGGCCGACTGGAGCACAATTTCGGTTGCCGCGCCGCGCCGCGGGCGATCAAGTCGCCCGCATGGCTGTCTTCGGTTCACTCGCAACGGTGCGCGCGCAACTCGCGCGGCACGCTCATTTCGACGCGGCGTTCGCCTATCTCGACGAATTCGCCCGGCCCGGCTCGGCCGCACTGGCGCGTCTCCAGGCTGTCGCTACCGGCGACTCGAAGCGCATCGAGCTCGCGGGCGGCGTCTTTGCCCTCGAGCAGGCCTATCTCTCCAAGCGACGCCCGGACGGCCGCATGGAGTCGCACCTGAAATACATCGACATCCAGGTGATGTTTGCCGGCGAAGAATGCCTGGCGGTGATCGATATCGCCCGGCTGACCGTGACGGAGAACCTCACGCCGGCCAAGGACCTGATTTTCTACCGCGACTCGGAGGCGGCGTCGTTGGTGCGGATCGGCGCGGGCGAAGCGGCGGTGTTTTATCCGGCGGACGGTCACCTGGGCGGCCTGGCCATCGGCGCGCCGGCGCTCGTGCGCAAAGTGGTGCTCAAGGTTCCGGTGGTTTGACGCAATCGAGTTTGCGGACGGTTCCGTTTCCAGACCGCTGGCCTCGCGCCACCGGCCGCAGATCAGTCGGAGCGATTGCCGCTGCGGGGTATAATCGCCGGTCGATTGGAGTCACACGAGGGTTCCCTTAAGGGTACTCCTAAGAATGTGGAATTTCGTAGGTCAGCGAGCTTGCTCGCGCTCTGACAAACCGCGCGAGCAAGCTCGCTGCCTACGGTAAATGGGAGCGCCCTCAAGCAAATCGACCGGAAATTCCCCCGGGCCATGGCGCGCCGACCCGGTTTCAGAGCTGACAGGTTGATGCCCGCCCACTTCGATGACACTCTGATGGCCGCGCGTGGTCTGACCGATCTATCAAACGAGTGAAATTCCTCCGACTCCTTTCAAAGCTCTTTTTCTTGGCGGTAGCGCTGGCGGCGCTTCTGGCGCTCGTCTCGATCGCACCAGTCCTGCAGACCTGGGTCGCACAACTGGTGCTGGCCCGACAGTCCGGCCTGCACGGCTCCGTCGGCGCGTTGACGGCGCGATTTGGCAAAGTCCAGATCGCGGACCTGCATTTGGAACGCGACGGTGCTGCTTTCACGCTCCCTTACCTCGAAGCCCGGCTTCCGCTCGCGAGCGCGGTGTGGAATCGAGCGGCCAACGTGCGGAGCCTCGTCGCCAAGGGCTGGACCCTGGACCTCAGTCACCGGCCTGGTCCGGCGGATGCGAGCGCACCGGCCGGCGCGGGGCCCGAGCGCGGAGCAGGAGCGGGGGCGCCGACGCCGATGACCGCCGCGCCGGCCCAAGAGTTGTTGCACGTCTTCCGTGAGATCTTGCGCGGGGCGAAACTTCCCTGCGACCTGTCGCTGGACGAAGTTGACCTGGAGGGCGATATCCTGGTGGCCAGTCCGCCGGGAAACCCACCCTCCAAGGTGCACGTGATCGTCAGGGGCAACGGGGTGGCCGCCGGTCGCGAGGGCGATTGGTCGATCGATGCCACGGGAGAATTTCGGGACACCAGGTTTGGGACCGTTGACCTTGCAATCCACGGCCGCCTCGCCGTGGCGATGGACTCCCCGCGGACCCTGCAACGGATCGGCCTCAAGGCTGATCTTTCGGTCGGGGGCCGATCGCTTCCGCCGGACCTGGCCTGGGTGGTCGACGTATCGGCGGCTCGCGGCGCGGGTGAAGAGACGTACACCCTCGATCTGAACCGTGACAGCCGACGCCTCGCGACCGTCCTCGTTCACGCTCCCGCGGTGACGGGGCGGCTGGTGGGAACCTGGAAAATCGAATGGCGCGACTCCGATCTGGCGCCCTTCGTACCAGACCGTCGTCGGCCCGCGGTCGCGGCCAGTGGGGAGGGTGAGTTCGATGCGGATGTGGCCCTCACCCGGGTGCACGCCCCCGGCCGTCTGAAACTCGTGGCCAGCCGCCTGGGTGTCCTGGCTCCGTCACTGGATTTCCTTGGTACGGTTGAATTGGATACCCGCTTCGATTTGATCCACAGCGGGCAGTCCATCCGGTTCGATCGGCTGAACGTTGCCGTGGCCGGGACCGGCCGGACCGCCGTCGTGCAGTCGCTGCAGCCGTTCGATTGCGATGAGCGGACCGGGCACCTGACGTTGGCGGATCCACGCAACGACTGGCTGGAGGTTTCGATCGGGGCGTTTCCGCTGACCGGGCTGCCGGACCTGCCGGGCGGTTTCACGTTGGTCGGGGGAGATGCGACGGGTGAATTCCTCGTCCAGGCCGCCAAAGGAGGGTTGGCTGTTCGTTCGAAGACGCCGGTTACGGCCTCTGCTGTCGCCGTGCAACACGCCGGCAAGACGGTCGGGCGCGGACTTGACCTGTCCCTTTCATTTCTCGTCGACCACACTCCCGGCGGGTGGCAATTGGAGTGCAAACCCCTGACCATCGGGAGCGCCGGCCAGCGGCTGGCGACCATCGAAGCCAAGACCACCTGGCCGGCGAAAGCAGACCAGCCCACCGCGATCGCCGGCACGTGGAACGCCGACCTCAAGGCGCTGGCCGCCCAGTCGGCAATCCCGGGAACCGGTTGGATCACGGCCCGTTCGGCCTCGGGCGCGTTTTCGGCGAATGTCGGGGCATGGACCAGCTTGGAGGGCAAGCTGGCCGTGGTCGGACCAGAGGCGGATCAAACGATCTCCGCAAACTTTCAGGCGGGGATCGGGGCCGATCTTGCCGTCGCGTTCCGTGCGCCGGTCAAGATTACGGTGGGGTCGAAAGTTTCGGAAGTGTCGGCCGACGGAACTTGGGCCGGCGGGAAGGCCGGGGACCGGATCGATGTCAGGCTGTCCAGCATGAACGTCGCCCTGGAACATCTGCAGCAGCTGGTCGCTCCGTTGGCTGCGCTGGGGGGCTCGCCGTTGACCGCGGGCGCGGCCGTCGGAACCGGCGGATCGCCGAAGCCCGCCAGCGGGCGAGACCAGGTTCCTTTCTGGGGCGACTGGTTTGGAACCGTGACGGTGAGCTTCGATCGATTGCGGGCGGGGGATCGGGACATCCATGGCGTGCAGGGGAGCTTCGATATCGATCATGGGTCCCTCCGCCTGCGAGATGGGCGGTGGGAGCTTCCGGACAACAGCCTGGCCCGGCCGGAAGGATCGATCACGTTCGATCCCGCCGCTGAATTTCCGTACCGCCTCAAGGCCACGGCGGGGCTCGGCGAGGTCGATGCCGCGCCGTTGTTCGGCGATCCGCCAGCCGGGCGTGATCAGGTGTTCAAAGGCCGTTTCTCCGTCGCGGCCACGCTGACCGGAAACGGCATCAATCTGGGCGATCTGGCCGGCCGGATGGAGCACGAATACCGGCTGACGAGCACGAATGGGATTGTCCGGCTGCTGAAAACCAGCGTGGCGGAAACGATCCCGCAGCCATCGGCCCCAGGGTCGGACGCACTGGACTCCGCGGGGGCCGTGGTGGGATCGATCTTTGGAATCAAGCGCAATGCCATCAAGTCGCGCGAAAACCACGTCAGCAAGAACACCGAGGCGGTGCTCGACTTCACCTACCTGATTGCGGAGATCGGTTACGACCAGCTCAATATCACCGCGGTCCAGGGCCCGGACCAAACGATCCACGTGCGGGAGATCGCGATGACCGGCCGGGAGGTGCGCGCAACGGGTTCCGGCCAGATCGACTATGTCCAGGGTTGGTCCTTCCCCGTGGAGCCGCTCAGCGTGGAATTGCAGCTCGGCGTCCGCGGCAAGCTGACCGGGCTTCTGGCGACGGCTGGGCTCCTCTCCGACCGGAAGGACGAGCAGGGCTACACGCTGTTGAACCAAACCGTCCACCTGGGCGGCACGATGCAGCACATCGACGAAAGTCAATGGCACGATCTGCTGGCCAAGGCCGCGGCGCCGAAACCGGACGCCAAGGAAAAAGACGGCGCCGCGACGGCGGGCAAGAAGTAGCGAGCGCTTCGCGCCTGCGTCGGGGCGCCGGGGCCGGTGCGGCCTCCCCTCCGGCGATCGGCCAACGGATCCGTCGCGGGTGGCGATCTTTCTTTTGACGAGGGCGATGGCGGGCCAGCATATTGGAATGCTGATGGGTTCCGACGCTCAATCATCCCCTCGTCGTTGGACGAAAAAAAACCTCCTGCTGGCGGCGGCGCTCGCGGTTTTGATTGCCGGGCTCGTCTACGTGGGACGGAAAGTGGGACTGCGGGAGGCGGTTGACACCGTGATCCTGGCGTTGCGGGGTGCAGGCCCATGCGTCTTCTTTGTGGCGATGGCCCTGTTGCCGGCCGTGGGGTTTCCGCTGAGTCCCTTCACCGTGGCCGCCGGACCGGTGTTCGGGCCGACGATGGGAGCCGGCTGGGTGGTCGGGTGGTCGTTGACGGCGGTGGTGGTGAATCTGCTGCTGACTTACTGGCTGGCCAACCGCGCCCTGCGCCCGCTCGTGAGCCGGCTGTTGACGTACTTTGGAATCCGCTTGCCGGATACCACGGCGGGCAACGCGTGGCAGCTGGCCTGGATCGTGCGCCTGACGCCGGGTCCGCCCTTCTGGGTGCAAAGCTATTTGCTCGGACTGATTCGTGTGCCCCTGGTACCGTACCTGATCGTCTCCACCTGTGTCATGGCCGGCTACATTGTCGCGTTCGTGTGCGGCGGCGAGGCGATCGTCCAGGGCAACGGGCGGCTGGCCTTTATCGCCGTCGGGGTGCTGGTGATCACCGTCGCCGGGCTGCAACTGCTGCGCCAACGGGCGGCCCGATTGAAGGCGGCCGCCGCCGCGCCCACCAGTTCGGCCGAGCCGCCCACCGGCCCGGTGCCGCCACGGTGCCCTTGACCCGGGTTACTGCCTGGCGCCAAGCGAGCGTTCGGCTTCGGCCTGAAGTTTCGCCAAAGACGAACTCGTCGGGTAGTAGTGTTGGCCGATGTCAAGCACCTGGCGGGCCGTGTCGGGCCGGTTCGCTCGCAGCAGCACCGTGCACGTCTGGCAATAAAGGGGCAGCGGCATGAGGCGGTCCTGGAAGATTTCGAGCAGATCCTTTTGGGCCAGCAGCGATGGATCGGTCGCAGCGGTGACCAGCCCCTTTTGCCATTTCAGCCAGAACATACTGGTCGGATCGTCGCGCGAAACCAGGGGAATGAGCTGGTCGAGGATATGCTGCGCCGCCGTCCAATCGCCGCGTCGCATCTGGGTGAGGAATAGCTGCACGCGGAAAGGCCGCAAATCGTAGCCGAGGGCAGTGGCCCGGTCGTAACAACCCTGCACCAAAGGCAGGGCGGCGATTTCGGCGAGCGGCTGCATGACCAGCAGCAAATTTTCCCGGCTGCCGCCAAACCGGAAAAAATAGTCGTCGAGCGCCAGGGCGGCGAGATCGCCCCGGCCGGCCATGGCGCGTTGCACGATTCCGTAGACGGCGGGTTTGGGATCGGCCGGCGTCAGCGCGCGCAGTTCGTTGATCGCGGCTTCCATTTCGTCAAACTGACGGGCCTCGCCGAACACCCGCACTTGCAGCCGCACGACGAGGGCGAGGTAATCGCCGGCGCGGGCGCTCCACGCGGCCAGAAATTCGCGGGCGTCGCCGGTCTGACCCAGATCGATCAGTGCCAGCACTCTCGCCTCCTTGATCGCCGCCGGCGCATTGGCGCCTTCCGTTGTCGCCAGTTGCAACGCCTCGGCGGCCCGCCGGGCCGCCAGCAGCGTTTGTACCTGCCGTTGGAGCAACCACGAGTGATCCGCCACCGCCGACTGCGCTTCACGGCCCGTGCGGTACCGATTGCAGGCGTCCAGGATGACGGCGTAGTCCTCGCCTTCCGCGGCCATCGCAAACAACTCCTCCATGAACTCCCGGCCCGGATAACCCCCGGCCAGGCGGTCGAGCAAGGTCTTCAGCGCGAGCGGGCGCTGGTTGGCCCGAACATAGAGGTGCGCGAGGGCGAGGCGTGCGGGGGTGTCGGCCGGACAGCGGAGCAGACCGGCGCGGAGTTTGCTGACCCCTTCGGCATAGCGGCGCGCCTGCAGATCGGCCAGGCCCTCGGCCAGCAATGCGTGCCCGGTCAGCTCCGACATGTGCGCTCGTTGCCAGGGCCAGAGCAAAACGTCGGAATAGCTGACCAGGTTGTAGGGATTGCGGCTGCGCACGGCGTAGATTGCCGCCGCGCCGCCGCAATAAAGCGCGACGGAGCAGCCCAGCCCCCACAGGAGCAACCCACGTACGCTGATCGCCACGCCGTCCCCGGGCATGCCGGCCACGCGATCGTATCGGCCGACGAGACCGAGATACCAGCGGCCCTGGATGACACGAGAGGCGCCCCAGATGAATTTGATGCGTCGGCCAAAGACCCGCCGGGAGGAGGGCCCACTCTTCTGGCCCGGGAGTTTGGCGTCGGCGGGCGGGCCCGAGCGGGAAATGGGGTCTTCGCTCATGCGCTAGGAGCCTGTCGGACTTGCTAATGAATACGATATCTTCTTCGGGAAATTTCTTTGGGATGGCGGGAGTCTTCCTCGACAGGCTCCTTAAGCAGCGCTCCGCGCTGCGAAAATCGGATTCGTCCTTCGATTTTCCGCCGCCTCGCGGCGGGTTAAGGAGTTTGTCGGTCGCGGCGGATTGCTTCGCGACGAAATCCCGAGCTCTTTCCGAACTTTTATCCTAAGCCCGACAAACTCCTAGCTAGCGCCGATCAGCCAACCGGCGGCGAACACCAGGGCGCCGCCGACCGCCACCTGGGTGGTGGCCGCGATGGGCGATGTGTCCATATACCGCCAGCGAATCCAGGAGATCACGGCGAGTTCGACCAGCACGACCCCGATGGCAATGCCGGTCGCAACGCGGAAGTCGGAAATCAAATAGGGCAGGGTGTGCCCGATCCCGCCGAAGGTGGTCATCAATCCGCAGACGCTGCCGCGCAGGAGCGGGCCGCCGCGGCCGCTGATTTTGCCGTCGTCGGAGAGCGCTTCGGCGAAGCCCATGCTGATGCCCGCCCCCACCGAGGCCGCCAGCCCCACCAGAAAAGTCGGCCAGCTTTCCTTCGTGGCGAAGGCCGCGGCAAACAAGGGCGCCAAGGTCGACACCGAGCCGTCCATCAGGCCCACCAGCCCCGGTTGGATCACCTGGAGCACAAAAAGCTGCCGGGCCGTTTCGGCTTCTTCCTGCTGCTCGGTTTCGGGCTGTTGCGCCGGATCAAATTGGC
>Ga0182021_10011510_pt1 | contig 10500 bp, 4 predicted proteins | sample 612E3MmetaG_FD_120493 | JGI IMG/M metagenome (GOLD analysis project Ga0182021, IMG submission 120493) | Permafrost microbial communities from Stordalen Mire, Sweden - 612E3M metaG (Illumina Assembly) | ecosystem: Environmental > Terrestrial > Soil > Wetlands > Permafrost | place: Sweden... | reverse complement strand
TCGCGCGTCAAGGCGATCCTACGCCGGGTCGGGAAGTCCGGTGGGGCGGATCTCCCGTCCGGCGTGGCCGCCAGCGAGCCGCCCAGGTCCGAAGCGCCGTCGGGGCCGCCGCCTCAGGCCGGTTCCTCGCGCACCCAGCAACTCCTGGCGGACGTCCATCCGGCCCTGCTCGATCTGAAATGGCGGTTGGCGCGCCGTGAACCCGTGGCCGTTCTCTACGTCAACCTCAGTTTTTTCCGGGGCTACAACGAAGCCTACGGCTACGAAAAAGGGGACGAGGTCCTGCGCTTCACCTTTTCCGTCTTGGAGGCCGCTTCCCGCAGCGTATCGGAGGGGAAGGATCCGGTGTGCCATCTTTGGGGGGACGACTTCATGGTCCTCACGGACCCCTCGCGGGCGGGACTTCTTTGTCACGCCGCGCTCCGCGAGTTCACCAAGGAGATTTCCGACTATTACGCCCCGGAGGACCGGGAGCGAGGCTTCGTCGAGGGGAAGACCCGCCAGGGCCGCGCGGTGGCCTATCCCTTCATCAACCTCGTCATCGGGGCGGCGTCGAACCAGCAGAGGTCGCTCACCCACGTGGGGCAGTTCGCCCAGGTCGGCAAGGAGCTCATCCGTTACGCCAAGACCCTGGGGGGCAGCCGCTTCGTCGTTGACCGGCGCAAAGACCCCGCTCCCCCGGCCGCCGGCTAGCGAAGTGCCCCTCGACGCCTCTCCGCTCGCCGAAGCCGCCCAGCCGGGCGAGGATCGTCTGGACGCGGCCCTCCGTCCCCGGACCCTCGACGAGTTCGTGGGGCAGGAGAAGCTCAAAGCCAATCTTTCCGTTTTCATCGAAGCCGCGAAAAGGCGCAAGGAGCCTCTGGACCACTGCCTCTTCGCCGCGCCGCCGGGCCTGGGGAAAACGACCCTGGCCCACATCATCGCCCGCGAGATGGGGGTGAACCTTCGCCCGACTTCGGGTCCGGTGCTGGAACGCTTGGGCGACCTGGCGGCGATCCTCACGAACCTGGGCGAGGGGGACGTCTTCTTCATCGACGAGATCCACCGCCTGAACCACGTCGTCGAGGAGGCGCTCTACCCCGCCATGGAGGATTTCGCCCTGGACATCGTCATCGGGCAGGGCCCCTCCGCCAAAACCATCAAGCTGCCCCTCCCGCGCTTCACGCTCGTCGGGGCCACGACGAGGTCGGGGCTCCTCACGGGGCCCTTGCGCGACCGTTTCGGCATCCACGCCTATCTTGAGTTTTACGACGAAACCGATTTGACCCGGATCATCACCCGGTCGGCGCGGCTCCTGACCGTCGACATCGTTCCCGAGGCCGCGCAGGAGATCGCCCGCCGCAGCCGGGGCGCCCCCCGCATCGCCAACCGCCTGCTCCGGCGGGTGCGGGACTTCGCCGACGTCGAAAACGGCGGCCGGGTGGACATGGGATTGACCCGCCGGGCCCTGGAAGCCCTCGAAGTGGATTCCCTGGGCCTGGACGCGGTGGACCGAAAGATTCTGGAAGCCATCGTGGACAAGTTCGGCGGAGGTCCCGTCGGCGTCGAGACGGTGGCCGTCGCCGTTTCCGAGCAGCGGGACACCGTCGAGGAGGTGTACGAGCCCTTCTTGATCAAGGCGGGGTTCCTTTTGCGCACGCCGCGGGGGCGCGCGGCGACCCCGTTCGCCTACCGCCATCTCGGGCGGCCGATGCCGAAGTCCTCTCCCGATTTGTTTCCCGCTTCGTGATTGCTCAACTCCCGTCATTGCGAGGAGCGCAGCGACGAAGCAATCTCCAGTGTCAAGTTCGGGGAAAATGTTTTTCGGTGGCTTGAAACAGGGGGTTGTGACGGCGCTAGCCAGAAATGCCGCGTGGGAGCGGCCTTCGTCGCGAACGACGCTCCTCGCAACGACGCTGTTTGTCCTTATGTCCGCCGGCTCCGTCCTCCAAGCCGGCGACCTCCCCATCCGCATCGGCTTGCTCGTGCGCGTTCCCAAGGGGTCCGTACACGTGGACAAGAAGAAGGGGACGGTGAACGGCCGGCGGTACCGAGGGACGCTCAAGGTGGTCCCTTCCAAGGGGAACCGCGTTACCGTCGTGAACGTGGTGGAGGTCGAGGATTACTTGAGGAGCGTGGTCCCCGCCGAGATGCCGCATTCCTGGCCCAAGGAGGCCCTGAAAGCCCAGGCCGTCGTGGCCCGAAGCTACGCCGTGGCCAACCGGGGTCGGTTCGCGAGCGAGGGCTTCGATCTGTGCGCGACGCCGTCCTGCCAGGTCTATGAGGGGATGGCGAGCGAGCATCCGTCCTCCGACGAGGCCGTGAAGGCGACGCGGGGAGAGGAGCTCTTGTACATGGGCCGGCCTATCAGCGCCGTGTTCCATTCCTGCTGCGGCGGACGGACGGACGACGCACGGGACGTCTGGCGCAGCGACGGCAAGCCTTATTTGCGGGGCGTCAGCTCGCCCTGGTGCCGCGAGGAGTCCCCCAACTATCAATGGGTTGCGAAGATTTCCGACAAGGATATGGCCGAGCGCCTGGCCGCCGCCGGCCACGATTTGGGCAAAGTGGAGTCCATCCGCATCGTCTCCCGAACGAGGGCGGGCCGGGCCTACGAAGTGCGGGTGACGGGGACTAGAGGCGCCACGACGTTCCAGGCCAACGCCTTCCGCCTGATCGTGGGGCCCAAGTCCCTGCGCAGCACATTTTGGTCCGGCCTCTCCCACGGGGACGGGGAGTGGCGTTTTCACGGCAAGGGCTGGGGGCACGGCGTGGGCCTGTGCCAATGGTGCGCCAAGGTGATGGCGGGCAAAGGCCGTCGCTACAAGGAAATCCTAACCTATTTCTACCGGAACACGAAGGTCAAGAAACTTTAAATAGAGGGGGACACTAGTGTCGCCCCAGGAGTTCAATATGGCCAATTCTCTTGTTTCAGTCAAAGATGCCGAGTTCATTCCCCAGAACGGCGTTTTTCCCTCGCCGCGCGATTGGCGGGACTGCCCGATGTATTTCCTCCTCGTGGACAGGTTCGACGATAACAAAGACCATCCCGCCTACGATCCCGCGACGACCCCCACCGGGAGGGACGCCGCGCAGGGGGCCTTGTTCCAAGGCGGTTGCATCAAAGGCGTGACCCGCCGCCTGGACTACATCAAGAACCTCGGATACACCTCGGTTTGGATTTCACCTATCCTGAAGAACCGCGTGGACAAGCCCGACAGCTACCACGGCTACGGCATCCAGAACTTCCTGGACGTGGACCCGCGCTTCGGCACGAAGGAGGACCTCCAAGAGTTGGTCCGCGAGGCGCATGGGCGGGGAATGTACGTGGTCCTGGACATCATCTTGAACCACACGGGCGACAACTGGGCCTATCCCGGCGATCAGGATTACCGTTATTGGAGCGGCGCGCCCGGACCTTTCCCGTTCGGGTTTTGGCGCGAGAAGAACCCGGCCCCCGGCCTGCAGACGGACGACGCGGTCTGGCCGAGCGAGTTCCAAAATCAGGATTGGTACAAACGCCGCGGCAGCATCCAGGACTGGAACGACCGCGACCAGGCCGTCAACGGGGATTTTTGTTCTTTGAAGGAACTTGAGGTGCGCCGGCTGGACGCGTTGGACGCCTTGATCCGCTCCTACAAGTATTGGGTCGCCGCCGCCGACGTGGACGGCTTCCGCATCGACACGGTCAAGCACATGGAGGACTCCGCCGTCGCCATCTTCTGCAACGCCGTGAGGGAATTCGCCCGGCGGGTCGGCAAGGACAACTTCTTCATGTTCGGCGAGGTCGTGGGCGACGACGACACGATCCAGCAATACCTGGGCCGCAACGCCCGCATCGACGGGACCAACGAGCGGTTCCCGTCCCTGGACGCCTGCCTGGACTTCCCGCTCTACTTCATGCTGGAGGAGGTCATTAAAGGTTTCACCAACCCCGGCGTCTTGAGGGACCGGTTGGACTGGTTCCAGACGAAATACGCCGACCACGGGACCGCGGGGCGGTTCTTCGTCACCTTCGTGGACAACCACGACCAGATGTCCCGCCCCTACCGGCGGTTCCTCAATGGCAACCGGAACAAGGATCAAATGGTTCTGGCGGCCGCGTATCTGTTGACGGCCCAGGGAGTGCCGTGCCTCTACTACGGCTCCGAGCAGAGCTTCGACGGCGGGGGGGACAACGACCGCTACGTTCGGGAGTGCATGTTCGGCGGGAAGTGGGGAGCCTTCAACACGACGGGGGCGCATTTCTTCGACGAGTCGAATCCCGTCTACCAGGGCATTCAGGCCGTGACGGCCGTGCGGGCGGCCCAGCCGGCGCTCCGCTACGGCCGGCAGTATTTCCGGGAAATCTCCGGGGACGGCGTAAATTTCGGCGGTCCCATCGACGGGAACGCCACCCTGGCCTGGTCGCGGGTCCTGGACACCGATGAGGTCCTTGTGGCCATGAACCTCTCGGGCTCTTCCCGTAATGACGCCATCACGGTGGATCGGAACCTGACGACGCCCGGCGCGCCGATGGAGAACTTGCTCCAGCCTGGGACCTATTATCCCGTCCAGGAATGCGGCGGCCGCGCCTTCGTCCGGGTTCCCCTGCCCGCCCACGGGCTGGCGGTCTTGAAGAAGAGGTAGGGGACGTTCCTAACTAAGTAACTAAATCTATATAAGGGGACGTTAGTTACCAAACAGCATGTTCGTTTACGGTTTAGTCTTTGGCTGGAGTTAGTTACTTAGTTAGGAACGTCCCCTATGGACCTTTCGACCTTCCCCGAACCGCCGGAAGAGCTGATCGCCCAGGAACCGCGCATCGAACGGGACGCGGCCCGGCTCATGGTATTGGACCGGGGCGAAGGATCGATCCGAAACCGATTGTTCCGGGACCTTCCGGGATATTTCCGCTCCGGCGACGTCCTGGTCTTGAACGACGTTCGCGTCTTCCCGGCGCGGCTCGTGGCCCGAAAGCCCACCGGTGGCCGGGTGCGGCTGCTTCTACTTGGACGTGACGAAGCGGGCGATCGCTGGACGTCCTTGCTCACTCCCGCGCAAAAGCCCGGCGCTCGCCTCCTCGTTGGGGACTTCGAAATCACCGTTGAAAGGAAACGAGAAGACGCCGAGTATGAATTGGCATTTTCCCGCCCCCTGACGGACGTCGACATGGATCGCCTGGGGCGGATGCCGCTTCCGCCCTACATCCGTCGCCGCCCCGACGACGCCCCCGAAGTGGAAACCCTCGACCGGGAGTTCTACCAGACGGTCTTCTCCTCCCCCGCGGGCCGCGCCCCGGCGACTGACAAGATATTTTCCGCGCCGGGCGCCGTCGCCGCCCCGACGGCGGGCCTGCACTTCACATCCGAGCTATTGGACCGGATCGCGGCCCAGGGGGCCGATGTGCGCCGGGTTCGCCTGGACGTGGGGTGGGGGACGTTTCGGCCCATGGCGAGCGACGACTATTCAAAACATCGGATGATGGCCGAGGGCTATTTCATCCCCGCTGAAACAGCCGAAGCCGTGAACCGAGCCAAGTCGGAGAAACGGAGGGTGTGGGCCGTGGGGACCACGGCCGTGCGCGCGTTGGAAGGCTCGGTGGACTTGGACGGCCGGGTGCCGGCCGGGCCCGGGGCGACGGATGTGTTCATTCATCCCGGCTGCAAGTTCCGCGTCGTGGACGTGCTTGTCACGAACTTCCATCTGCGACGCCACACGCCGTTGCTCCTCGCGGCGGCGTTCGCGGGGGGGGAATTTCTAAAGAGGGCCTATGAGGAGGCGATCCGAGAGCGTTACCGTTTCTTCTCCTACGGCGACGCCATGTTGATCGTTTGAAGGATTACGCCGAGGCCAGGGCCACGGCCAGGGCGCGGAGGGCGCGCTGAACGAGGTCGGAAAGGCGAAGGGCTGAAGCGACAAAATGGACGCCGGGCAAGTCGTCGGTCGTGGCGTCAACATCCGCGGCTGGGTTGGGCGTGAGGAGCTCCAGGGAGGTCAGGTCCTTTTTGATTACCCTCACAACATCGACAAGACCCTTGTGACTTATCAGCCGACCCAATCGGTCGGAGACTCCCGTGACCATGGGAAGGTTGTTGAACCGAGACCCGAGAGCGAGGGCTTCGGGGTTGCCGGCCGGAGCGTTGGCCGTCAATACCGTTTGGCCCCAAGTATCCCATCCCAAGGCGACCCGCGCGTCGGCGAGAGCGGCCAAGGCTCGGACGGCCTCCTGGACCGACGCTGGGGCGTTGGCGTTTTTCAGCAGGGCTGTGACGTTGATGGCCCGGACGGCGCCGGAAGGCAATGGGGTGGACAGTTGGCCGTCGAGCACGAGGAAGGCGGCCAGGGTCTCCAGAGTCTTGGAATCAAGCCCCGACGGCGCCGTTCCCTTGCCCCAACCGGCGAAGGAATGTTCGAGGGCCCACAGAATCGTCGGCAGGCGAGGATCGTCCTTTTTCAATTCCAGCAGTCCCTCTTGCATTTTTCCACTTCGCGCCAGCAAATAGGTCCGGGCCAGTTGATCCACGTCGTTCACGGGCGTCCGACCTGAAATTGTCGAGTATTCCGTCGGAGCCGCCTGGCTCCGGCCGACATCAACCAGCGGTCCCATCAGGGCCTCGATGAGGTCGGGCACGGCGGCCGCCGCCGCGCGATCGCCGGGGTTCTTCTCCAGCGCGGCGGTCTGTTTCTCCAACTGCCGGGTGAGGGCCGCGCGGTTGAGTCCTCGGTGGAACGGGAACGAAAGGGCGTTGGCGGCGGCGAAGACCAAGACAATGACGATCGGTGGAAGGGCGAGCGCCCACGCGAAGAGAACGGGGGCGATCAGCGTCAGGCTGATGACGGCGGCAGCGCCGATTCGCGGGAGGGCGTTGCGCAGGCCTCGGGAGCGGATGTCGCCGAAGTGGGTGAAGAAAAACATAACTCCCCATCCAAACACTTGGGCCCACAACAAAGCATCGGTCAACTTCATGCCCATCAAAAGGGAAGTGATCCCGAAGGCCAGGGCCCCAACGATGGCGGCCCAGTTTTCAACCTTGTGGGCTTTCTGCGCGGCGTAAGCGGCATCCGTCATGCCCGGATAGAGCCGGTCCTTAAGCCATAGGGCCGAACCGATGGCGGGGCCGGCGACGGCCCGACTCGCGACCACCTCGGCCGCGGCGGCTTGGAGTTCGACCTGAGTCGCCCCGTGCTGGAGGGCGGCGTCAATTAGTTCTTGGGCGGATTTCCCGGTTATCGCCGCCAAGCGCGTGAAAAGGCCGGTGGTCGAACCGCCTCGCGAGATGGTGACTAGGGATGGGGCGAGTCCTCGGAGGAGGGTGGCGCTCGGGGCGACGTCCTGGATGCCGAGGATATTCAGCACTTTTCCGAGAGCGGCGACCCTGGCGGACCCGGCGCCGAGCGCGATGTCCATCAATGTCCCGCCGTCGGGGAGTTTGAGGACCTGAATGAAGGTATTCCATTCATCGGGCGATAGCCCCTTCAAGGTTTCCAATTTCCCTTCGGCAAGGTCCTTAGCCATGTCAAGGAGCCTGTCATCAACGACGTCGGCCGGCGGGAGCAGTCGGCGGACGTTTTCGTTTTCCGAAGCCAGGAGGGCCAAGTGGAGCAGGTGACTATGAAGGACTTCGAGTCTGAAAGAGTCTTCCGACGCCGGGTCGGCGACGGCGGGCGGCACGTCCAGGGAATGGCCGGTTTCGTCGCGAACCTCGTTCAGGGTTTGAGTCAATGAAATTGGCAAGGCCCGGCCGTAAAGGCGGTCCCGTTCATCCAGGAGCGACCTTCCTTCTTGAGACGGCACGGCAAGGACCAATCCCGCCCAGGGGACCTTTGCGAGCGTTTGGGGAAAGTTGGGGTCGTGCTGATATGAGCCGGCGGCGGCGCGCGCCGCGCCCAAAACCTCGGCGGACGTCAGGCGGTCTCTGTTCCAGGGGGACTGCCGGAGGAAATCCCGATAGGACGGCGGCAGGCCTTCGGGATGCATGGTCCCCCGACGATAAAGGACGGACTCGACCTTGAGCTGCAAAACGGCGGCCGCCTGCGAGTATGTTTCGGGGAAAAGCAAATCATTGCGGGAGCGCGTTACCGGCGTTCCGGGCCCCATCTCGACGTTTGTCCCGGCATTCCGGAGGGCCACGGCGTCATTCCTGGGGCCGAGCGTGAAAAGCTCGTCGGGCCGGCTTTTGACCTCCAAGTCGCCGACGGTCAGCCGGGCAATTCCCTTTCCGCTCAAGCGGGCCCGCATCGGCCCTTCGCGGGCGATTTCTTCCAAATCGTCCCGCAAGGACTCTCTATTGGCGTCCCGCTTCCCGTATGTCCAGGTGACGGGGATGTCGTCCTTTCCCGTTCCCACGGCTCCCACGAGCGCCTCCGCCTCCAGCCTCAGCCTTTCTTGCTCCATGGCGAGGAGGCCGGCGTTCGCCTCGGTGATCTCCTTTATTCTTTGTACCACGGTCCCCTGGAAATATCCATCTCGATCGTCGAAGCTTTCCAAGCTGATCAGACGGAACCCTCTTTCGTTCCCTTCCCTCCACGGCTGGAGTCGGACCTCGTGGACCCGCCCGTTCAATCCGGAGCGGACCACGACTTCATCGGCTCCGTCCCCGAGCACGGTGAAGAATCCCTGCCCGAAGAACCCGCTCGTGGCCCGCTGGAGCTTGAACCCGCTGCTCGCCAGCAATCCGGCCTTGTCGGCCGGCGAGCCGCCGCGATTCAGAACCACCTCCAAATTCGATATCAACGCGGGGAGGCGTTCCTCTTCGGAAATGAAGATCCTGGCGAGCTCCTCCGCCTTCTTCGCCGAGGTCCATCCAAGATCGTCGAAGGCCTTGATGAACGCCTCCGCCTGTTGTTCGGGTGTCTTGGTCGTATTGTCGGGGTCCAATAAGACCTGAAGCAGTATGTTCAGGGGCATTCCGACGCCGTCCTCGACCTCGGTGTACCAGCGGCTGCCTTTCCGGAAGCTCCGGATCCGGATGTCCCGGTGAGCGACCCTCCTACCCTGGGCGATGGCCGTGCGCAAGGCGTCCCGGGCGTTTTGGACCAATTCCCGAATCCAAGTCGGCCGGGGGGACGCCTGGTTGTCCACGGTTTTGAGTAAGGAGTCCGACTGGGCGTCGGTGGGAGCCGAGTTGTACCAAACGTGGGCCTTTTCCACGCCTCCCTCGTTGATCTCGGCGGCCGAACGGTGTCGAACCCCCGCGACCATGCGGGCCAAGGAGTGGCGGTCCTGGGCGGCGGGATAAAGCCCGCCGGGACGGGCTTGCGGGGGACGATGATCGTCCCCGTCCAAAATGGGTTCACCTCCGTTGCGCAAAACGTTCAGCGCCGCCTGGATTTCGGGCGAGAGTGCCTTCCACTCCTCCACGGGGCGGAAGAGCCAGGGCAGGGCGTTTCCTATGTCCGCGTCCCGGGGATGAGGGGTCTGGGCGGCCAAAGTTTCGCGCAAAGCGGCCTCGAAGGAGGCCGACCTTTCCGCCGCGTCGAGATAGTGGTTCACGCACGCATTGAGCATGTCACCATACTGTTCCATTGGAACGAACGGGCCGAACGCGATGTGACCTTCCCGAAAAATCTCCGCCACGTATCCCAAAACGCTCCTCAGGCGGTCGGGATCGGTCGCGTTGTCGGCGACGAACCGGTTCATTCTGTCGATCGTGGAATTGAAAACGACGGACTGAAGCCCCACCATGCTCCCCGGCATGAAGAGGAAAGCCGGCGACCATCGCGAGAGGCGCGCCCTCAATGCCGGGACGCGGGCCCGGGCCTCGGCGTCCAACCGGCGCAAGAGGGGACGATCGCGGAGATAAGCGGTTCTTCGCAGTTTCGCATCGTAGTCGGACGTCATAGGACCGAATTGCCCGACGCGCCAATCACGCCCGATTCTCGTGGCATTCTCGCGTCGAATGACCGCGACCCCGCCCGGGCCGTCGGCGGCCCAACTCGTGTCCCAGCCCGAGGCGTATTCGTTGAACTCTTCCGCCCACGGCGAGAAAGTTGCCGTCGGAAGACCGGTGAGGCGCGAGCATTCGCGGGGGATGGGGGTCGGCGCGTTGGCATCAAGGTGATGAACTTCAAGGCGGCCGTGAGCGACTGAAATGAACCAAAGTCCCCTTCGGGCGATCAACTCCGGCACCAGCAGAAACGCTTGGTCGAAATATCTCACGGGCCGGATGCGATCCTCTCCTTCCAAGAGGTTATGGTCGGGAGGCATGGCGAAAGAATCCAGAACCTGTCCGTCGGCATCCAACAGGAAGAAATGGCCGGCGGTCGCCACGACATGCCCTTGAGGCCCTTCGTAGAGGTGGGTGCGGATCTCTTCTCCTTGAACCCGCGCCGGTCCCTCGGACCCCACGATCCGCCACCCCTCCCCTTGAGCGGAATAGCGATACTCCCTACCCCCCGCGGAGAACCGTTTGGAAAAAAGCCCTTTGGAGATACGTCGGTTCCGGACGTCGAAGCTCGCTTCGGGGGTGTTGGGGGGATACAGCGTCGTCTTGCCGTCGGAGTCCGGAAACGGCGTGGACCACAGTTTTTCGCCTCCGG
>Ga0182021_10011508_pt1 | contig 10501 bp, 7 predicted proteins | sample 612E3MmetaG_FD_120493 | JGI IMG/M metagenome (GOLD analysis project Ga0182021, IMG submission 120493) | Permafrost microbial communities from Stordalen Mire, Sweden - 612E3M metaG (Illumina Assembly) | ecosystem: Environmental > Terrestrial > Soil > Wetlands > Permafrost | place: Sweden... | reverse complement strand
GGAGGTTTCCTGGCGTGCGGCGTTCGTGGGTTGTGGCGCCATTGGTGTCGCCTACGCGTTGGTGCTGATGATTTTCCTCCGCGAAACGGAGCGCGGCACCGCACAGGAAGCTGCTTCGACCTCAGCCACGGGCGCGGCGGTCGGCGTGGACTGGCGGGGCTTCGTAATTCTGATCCTGTGTTTCTCGTTGCCGAGCCTGTCCGGTTGGGCGGTCAAGAACTGGCTGCCCACGCTGTTGCAGGATCGCTTCGGGATGACGCAGGCACCCTCCGGTCTTTGGGCCACCATCACTCATGCCGGCGCGGCGTTCTGCGGGGTGATTTTCGGAGGGTGGCTGGCGGACCGCTGGGCTCAGCGCACCGTTCGGGGGCGCACTTATCTCAGCGCGCTGGGCCTGGCTCTGCTCGTGCCCGGGATTTTGGTCATCGGCCTGGCGCCGGGATTTGCACTGGCCATTTCCGGCTCGCTGCTTTTTGGCTTTGGCTTCGGTATGTTTGACGCGAACAACATGCCCATTCTCTGCCAGCTCGCCCCGGCCCGATTCCGTGCCACCGGCTACGGCTTGTTGAACTTCTTCGGGATCGCCTCGGGTGCTTGCCTGACGCCTCTGCTCGGCCAGTTGAAGGACAACGGGGTGCCGCTGGCGGTCAGCTTTGCCTATTGTGCCGTGCCCGCGCTGCTGGCGGCGGTTCTCATGTTCCTGCTGCGACCGAAGGATCGTGATCGCGGCACGCTGTTCTCAACTTGATGTCAATATGTCACCAAGCCCTCACCCGAATCTGACACGACGCCGCCATGCGATGCGCGCGGCGCCGCCGCTGGTTCTGCTTTCCTGCCTTGGTTTCGTGATGCCGGGTCGTGCGCTCGATTTGCGTCATGCCGTGATTGTCTCCGCGCCGGACGCTTTTCCCAGACAGAAGCAGGCGGTAAAGATGCTGGTCGAGGAAGCGGAGAAACGCACAGGCATCCACTGGCTGCAAATGACCGCGTGGCCAGCTACGAACGTCCCGGTGATCGCCGTGGGACTCAAGGCTGCCCTGCGTGAATTCACCGGGCCGCACGCGGAAGGATTGCGGTCACCCCCGACGCCGAACGCAACGGAGGGCTACCGGCTGTGCGTCCGGAAGGCGGAGACCAATCCGGCGGTTGTGATTCTTGGCAACGATGAGCGTGGGGTTCTGTTCGGCGTCGGGAATTTGCTACGCGAGCTGCGAATGGAGCGGGGGAACGTGAGCCTGCGGGATGACGTGGATTTCACCACCGCTCCCAAGTATCCGCTGCGTGGGCATCAGCTTGGCTATCGCCCCAAGTGCAACTCTTACGACGCCTGGGACCTGCCCGTCTGGGAGCAGTATTTCCGCGACCTGGCGGTTTTCGGCTGCAATACCGTCGAGCTGATACCCCCCCGATCGGATGATGCGGCGGATAGTCCGCACTTCCCCCGGCCGCCAATGGAAATGATGGAGGGCATGGCCCGCTTGGCGGATGCGTATGGCCTTGATGTCTGGATTTGGTATCCCGCGATGGATAGGAATTATCCGGACACAAAGACGGTCGAATCCGCGCTGCGCGAATGGGGTATGGTTTTCGCGAAACTAAGTCGGGTTGACGCGGTGTTTGTGCCGGGGGGCGATCCTGGCCACACCCAGCCGAAAGTGCTGCTGGCTTTCCTGGAGAAGCAGGCCGAGAACCTGCACCGGTATCATCCCAAGGCGCAAATGTGGGTCTCGCCTCAAGGATTCAACCAGGCCTGGTTCGACGAGTTCATCGGCATTCTGCAGAACCAGCAACCGGCCTGGCTGAGCGGTATTGTGTATGGCCCGCAGGTCCGGGTCAGCCTGACCCGCTTGCGGGAACTGGTTCCGGCCCAGTACCCCATCCGCCACTACCCGGATATTACCCATTCGCGGCAATGCCAGTATCCGGTACCGGATTGGGACGTGGCCTATGCCGTGACCGAAGGACGCGAGTGCATTAATCCCCGGCCCGAGGGCGAGGCGCTCATCTTCCGCAAGACCCAGCCGGGCACCATTGGTTTCATCAGCTATTCCGAAGGCTGCAATGACGATGTCAACAAGGCCATCTGGAGTGTCCTGGGTTGGGATCCGGACAGCAAGGTGGCTGACATTCTGCGGCAGTATAGCCGCTATTTCATCGGTGAACGTTACGCGGATGAACTGGCCGAAGGATTGCTCGCCCTCGAGCGGAACTGGCAGGGACCGCTGCTAACGAATGAAAGCGTCGAGCATACCCTGGCCCGGTTCCAGGCCATGGAGAAAGCCGCTTCGCCGGCCGACTTGAAGAACTGGCGATTGCAGCAGGCGCTCTTCCGGGCCTACTACGATGCTTATACCCGACGCCGGTTGGTTTATGAAAGGGACCTGGAGACGCAGGCCATGACGTGCCTCCGCAAAGCTCCGGAGGCGGGTGCGGCCAAGGCAATTGCCGACGCCCGGCGAATCCTCGACCGCGCGCTGACTGAACGCGTCGAGCAGGGATGGCGCACCCGCATCTTCCAACTGGCCGAGGCGCTGTTCCAGAGCATCGGCATGCAGCTCAGCGTGGATCTCTACCGGGCCATTGACGTGGACCGGGGTGCGAGCCTGGACACGCTGGATTTTCCGCTGAATAACCGCCTGTGGCTCGAGGAACGCCTGGCGCGCATCGGCAACCTGCCCACCGAACCGGAACGCCTCAAGGCCTTGCAGGAGGTCCTGGAATGGACGAACCCCGGCGCCGGCGGCTTCTACGATGACCTGGGGAATATCACGCAACGGCCGCATTTGTTGCGCGGACCTGGTTTCAGCCAGGACCCGGGCTGCTACGCGTCCTCCCGGATTGATTTTGAAGAGGAGCCCTACGTGAAGAATCCCGGTGAGCCGCTGGCGTCAGACCGGCGTGTTTCCTGGCTCAGCCATGCCGAGAGCCTTTACGACACGCCGCTGCAGTTGGCCTATTCGGGCCTCGATCCCAACGCGCGCTACAAGGTCCGCGTCGTCTATGCCGGCGACAGCGCCACCAAGAAGATGCGGCTGGTCGCCGGCGTCAACCTCGAGGTGCATCCTTATCTCACCCGCCCCCGACCGATTGCGCCTATGGAGTTCGCACTGCCCGAAGTGGCGACCCGACAGGGCAAGCTGACTTTAAGTTGGTTCGGCGAACCGGGGCAGGGCGGAAACGGCCGTGGCTGCCAGGTCAGCGAAGTCTGGCTCTTAAGAGAACCGCCGCCCTCCGGGAAATGAAGCGCGGCATAACGTTACGCAATATGAAAACCGAGTCTGCACCATGCAAAGTGGCGGGGGAAAACCCCGTGAAGGAAAAGCTCCGAAAGGGCCAACCGGTCCTCGGGGTCGTCATCACCGTCAACAACGTCGAAATCGCGGCCCAGGCGGCGGCGCTGGGTTTCGACTTTCTCTGGCTGGAAATGGAGCACGCCCCGCTGGCGCTCGAAACCGTCCGCAACGTGGTGCTCGCCACCCGCGGCCTGGCCGCCGTGCCATTTGCGCGCCCCCCGGTCAACCAGTTATGGATGGCCAAGCAATTGCTCGATCTGGGCGTGTTGGGCGTCATCTTCCCGTTCACGAGCAGTCCCGAACTGGCGCAGCAGGCGGTGGCGGCCTGCCGTTATCCGACGCCGGGGTTGCGCGGCTCGGGGGCTAAACTGGCGCAATTCCGCTGGCCCGCTCCCGAGGGCTACTACGATTTTGCCGACCGGAACGTAATGGTCGTAACGGTCGTCGAAGACACGGCCGCGCTAGCGAACATTGACGAAATTGCCGCCACGCCCGGCATTGACGTGATCTTCATTGGCACCAGCGACCTCTCGTTTTCGCTGGGCTTGCGCGGCAAGCAGGATCATCCGCGCTTGAAGCACGCCATTGCCAGGATCATCGCCGCCGGCTTAAGGCACGGCAAGATGCTCGGCCGTCCGGCGGGAACGCTCGAGCAGATTCGACAGTATCAGAAGGAAGGATTCCTCTTCTTCCAAACGCGCACCGAAACCGAATTCATGGCCGCGGGGGCCGAGCAACTCCTCAAGCCTCTGGGCAAGAAGCGCCAGTTCGCCAGCGGGGGCGGAATCTAAGCGCCAGCGGCTTGGCTCAGGCTTTGCTCAGCCCTAACACCTAAGCTTGCTTATGTGCATAGCGATTCTCGAAAGAAAGACCATGCGCGACACAAACATACTGGGGACGGGTATTTTCCTGTGCGGACTCCTCTGGACCCAAGCAACGCTCCAGGCGGCGGTGGTGACTTATCCTGCCCCGCCGTCCGAATCGCTGTCTGCCGAGTACGAGGTGGCGGCGGATGGCAAGAAGGTGGATGTCTGCACGGCGCGCGTGCTGGACCCGCCGTTTGCTGGGAGAGAGTGGGACTTCGGCGGCCCATACGCCTTTGCGAATTTCGACATGGCGGGCCGGGTGACGGTCAAAATCCGGGCAAAGCGTTCTCTGCGCGACACCGTAGTCCGGCCAGCATACTCCGATGTGCGGCTACACGTGGAGGATGAACATACGGTTTCCATTACCTTCGGATCGCCGCGCAAGATCAGTGTCGAGCCCGATGGCCGGAAAGGTCCGCTGCTGCTGTTTGCCAACCCGATGGAGCCGAAAGTGCCCAAAGCCGGCTCGCCGGGAGTAATCTATTTCGGCCCGGGCCTTCATCAGCCTGGCAAAGTGGAGGTGCGCGACAACCAAACAGTCTATCTGGCCGGTGGGGCGGTGGTCAAAGGGGCGATTGTGGCGCAGGGGTCCAATATCCGCATCCTGGGGCGGGGAATATTGGACGGGTCGGATTATGAGTGGCGCAAGGGGCCTTACAACTTCACCGTCGGCATCACCGGGACAAACGTCGAGGTGAGCGGGATCACGATCCGGGGTTCGTCCCATTGGACCATCGTGCCGAACGCCAGCCGGGATGTGACCGTGCGCAATGTGAAGCTGTGCGGCGGGCGGGTGCAAAACGACGACGGGATCAACCCCTGCAACTCGCAGAATGTGCTGATCACGGATTGCTTTATCCGGACCGACGACGACTGTGTCGCCATGAAGGGGCTGGACCTGCGGCGCCCGAACAACAACGTGGAGAACATCGTCGTAGAGAACTGCACGCTGTGGTGCGACCGCGCCCGCATCTTCCTGCTGGGCCACGAGAGCCGCGCCGCCTTCATGCGCAACATCACGCTGCGCAACCTGGAGATCATTCACTATACTATGACGGCGTTTCTCCTGGAGCCGGGCGAGGAAATGCGGCTGGAAGATGTGCGGATTGAGAACGTGCGAGTGCACGGGGAAGGCCAGCGGGAACTCGCCCGCCTCAAGCCGGTGGTGAACCAATACATGCAGAACAAAGTGCCCGGCCACGTGCGCGGGGTGCATTTCAAGAACGTGGAGGTTTATGGAACACCGGGCGCCTACCTCATCCAACTTGAGGGCGCCGACGCTCAACACCAGGTGCAGGATGTCACGCTCGAAAAGGTGAAGGTGCTCGGACGGGAATTGACGGCGGACTCACCAAATATGAAGGTCGGTCAGCAGGTGGAAGATGTCCGCTTTGTGCCGTAAGGGTTAAAGGGGCCATCACATTCACGCACGATCCGAACTTATGACCCAACGACGCTGGCTGCGCATTATTCCTGTTGCGCTGGTCATGTACACCATCTCGTATGTGGATCGGACGAACATCTCCTTGGCGTTGGACCCCACCATCTCGTCCATGATGAAAGACCTGCTGATGGACGATAGAATGAAAGGAGAAGCCGCCGGCATCTTCTTTTTCGGCTACGTCCTGCTCCAGATCCCGGGCGGTTATTGGGCGACGAAATGGAGCCCCCGCAGGATCATCAGTCTGTTCCTGATTTCCTGGGGCATCTGCGCCGTCGGCTGTGGCCTGGCGCGCACCTGCCGGCAATTCGAGGTGATGCGTTTTCTTCTGGGAGTTGCCGAAAGCGGCGTGTTTCCGGCGACGATGGTGCTGCTGGCCAATTGGTTTCCGCGGGGCGAACGCGCTCGGGCCAACGCCTATTGGACGCTTTGCCAGCCGCTGGCCGTCGCGGCGTCCGCTCCGTTTAGCGGCTGGCTGCTGGGGGCCTATGGCTGGCAGCAGATGCTAGTCCTGGAGGGGATGCTGCCCTTCGTCTGGCTGCCCGTCTGGTGGTTCTGCATCCGCGATCACCCGCGGGAAGCGAAATGGATTTCTGCCGAGGAAAGGAGCTTCCTCGAAACCACCTTGCAGCGAGAAGCGGCCGTGCTGGAACCGCCCCAAGCCGTCTCCCTGTGGGGACGGTGTTGGGAGCGACCCATTATGGTGCTCATCGCCATGTATTTCGTGCAGAACGCCGCGGCTTACGGTTGCATGACCTTTTTCACGAGCAGCTTGAAGGACAGGAGATTCACCGGATTCCAGTATGGAGTTCTATTTGGCATTCCCTACGCTCTCACCGCCGTTATCATGGTGCTCAACTCCTGGCATTCGGATAAGACTCGCGAGCGCCGTGGGCACGTGGCGCTGGTCTATTCTCTGAGCGGTATCAGCCTCATCTTGAGTGTGGGGCTGAAAGAACACTTCTGGCTTTCGTACGCTTTAATGTGTCTGGCCATCCCGGGTCCGTTTGCGGCCATGGGTCCCTTCTGGTCCATCCCGAGCGAAACCCTGCCCCGGAGCGCCGTGGGGCTGGTGATCGGTTTGGTCAATGCCTTCGGCAATCTGGGCGGGTTTGCGGGACCCTACATCGCGGGCTGGCTCAAGCAGGAATACCAGAGCCTGACAATCGCTTTCGATGCTCTGGGCACGGGATTGCTGATTGGCGCCGCCCTCGCCTTTCTGCTCCCGAAGGCAGCTTACCAACTTCCGCCTGCTCCAACCCTGAAAGCGGGCTGAGCCTCCAGCTTGACCGAATCCTCTCGATGATCCTTACTAAGCGCATGTCAAATGTCCGTGCTGCTTATCGTCTTCGTGTTACTCGTAGTCTAAAGCGCCAGAGGACAGGCGCACTCCAAAACGCTGACGCGCCCTCCAACGCGCCAGAAAACGCGAAGCGTCTTGGACTGCGCCTGTCCTCTGGCGCTTTTGAGTCCGCGCCAAAGGTCATCGTAATTCCGAGACACTACACTAGCGTGGGATGACGCAATGAAAGCCCTGGTTCTTAAGGCATATAAGCAGTTCGCCTGCGAAGAGGTGCCAACCCCGGAGCCCGGTCCGGAAGAAGTGCTTGTCGCCGTCAAAGCCTGCGGCATTTGCGGCAGCGACGTGCACGGGATGGACGGCAGCACGGGCCGACGCCGTCCGCCCATCATCATGGGGCACGAGGCGGCGGGCGTCATCTCCCGGGTCGGCAGCCGCGTGACGGGCTGGGCGGCGGGTGACCGTGTCACATTCGACTCGACCATCTATTGCGGGCGCTGTGAGTTCTGCCGGCGCGGCTTGATCAACCTGTGCGATTACCGGCGAGTATTGGGGGTCTCCTGCGAAGATTACCGGCAGAACGGCGCGTTTGCCGAGTTCGTGGCCGTGCCGCAGCACATTCTTTATCGGCTGCCGGATGGCCTGACCTTCGAGCACGCCGCCCTCGTTGAGCCTTTCGCCATCGCCTTGCACGCCATTCGCCGCGCGCCGCCAACCTTGAACGATTCCGTCGTGGTTGTGGGCGCGGGGATGATCGGCTTGGCGCTGGTGCAAGCGCTAAGCCGGACCGGCTGCGGGCGCCTCATCGCGGTGGACATCGCGGGCGACAGGCTCGCCCTGGCGGCAAAGCTCGGCGTGACGCACATCATCAACTCCTCGACCGAAGATGCCCCCAGGACGATTCTCCACCTCACGCAAGGGCTGGGCGCTGACCTTGCCTTCGAGGCTGTGGGCGTGGCGGCCACCGTGGACCTGGCTCTACAGTGCCTGCGCAAAGGCGGCGCGGCGACTCTCATCGGCAACGTGACCCCCAAGACCGAGTTCCCGTTGCAGAGGGCGGTAACACGCGAGTTGACCATCTACGGCTCGTGCGCCTCACAAGGGGAGTATCCGGCCTGCCTGGCTATGCTGGCGCGCGGTGCGCTGCAAGCCGCGCCCGTCATTAGTGCCGTCGCGCCCCTGGAGGAAGGTGCGATCTGGTTCGATCGCCTCTATCGAAAGGAGGCGGGCTTGCTCAAGGTCGTGCTGAAGCCGTGAGGGGTGAAACGTGATGTGTGAAACGTGATGTGTGAAACGTGAAACGTGAAAGGCGCGCGAGAACGAGGACGAACATGAGCCAGAACCCATTTGATCTGACCGGCAAAGTGGCGATTGTCACCGGCACCAGCCGCGGACTTGGCCAATATCTCGGGCGGGCGTTGGCCCGGGCCGGTGCTGACCTGGTCATCACCAGTCGCGACCCGGCAACGCTAACGCCCTTCCAGGCGGAGATCGAGAGCCTCGGCCGCCGGGCACTGCCTCTGCCGCTCGACGTGCGCAGTTTCGACAGCATCCAGGCGCTGGTCGAGGCCGCCATCGCGCACTACGGGAAAATTGATATCCTGGTCAATAACGCCGGCTGCAATGTCCGCAAACCCGCTCTGGAGGTCACCTGGGATGATTGGAACCTCGTCCTGGACACCAACCTGCGAGGCACCTTCTTCGTGTCGCAAGGGGTGGCGCGCCACATGATCCCGAGGAAATACGGTCGCATCATCAACATCGGCTCCGTGACCTGTGTCGCCGGCTACGCCGGCCTGGCACCCTACGGTGCCAGTCGCGGCGGGGTCAAACAGCTCACCATGAGTCTGGCCGACGATTGGGGCATGCACGGCCTCACCGTGAATTGCCTGGCGCCAGGCTGGTTCAGGACCCAGCAAAACGCCGTCATGTACGAAAACGTGGAATGGGTCGAATACCTCTGCGATCGGATCCCGCTCAAGCGCCCCGGCCAACCGCAGGACCTGGATGGCGCGGTGGTGTTTCTGGCATCCGACGCCAGCGCCTACATCACGGGCCAGACCCTGCTGGTGGATGGCGGCATCTCGACCGGCGCAACCCGTGCCCTGCTGAAGAAGGGACGTTAAGAGGGTAAGACCACTCCCAGTGCCGCCGCTGACTCAGGACTGGCTCTGGAACCGACTTCCAGCCAACTACTTGTGACGCGCATTAAGGCTTTGCGGATCAGGCCGTAGCCCAATGCCATCGCTTCCGTAACGCTTTCCATGAACCTCCAAAAGGGATCGTTGATTACCAATGACTTGCGCATATAGTTGTTCAGGGGTTCTATGTGCGATCTTGGGTTCGGAGAATTCTCTTCCCGTTGTTTCCACGGCACGGCGACTGTGATCTGACGGTAGTACGACGGTATTGCAATGGTACCCAAGGTGGCGGTGCCGCGGGCCGTGGACAAGGATCGTGCCAGGGGTGCTGTTGCGTTCTCCCAGTGCCAAAGCGTTGAATCCCAAGGGCGTCCGCCAGACTTACTGGCCGGTGGGGTCGTGGTGCGGAGGGCAGCACCACGGCACTCCGCCCATACTGCAACGGTATTGCAACGGTACCGCTATGGTACCACTCCCATGTGGATCCGGTTCCACATGGGAGCAATACCGTAGCAACACCGTAGCAGTGCGGTTGCAGTGCCGTGGAGACAAGGGGGAGGGGGGCCAGGCGTTACGGAAGCGATGGCGTCGTGCTACGCCCGCATCTCCAGAGCCTTAAAGCGCGTCACAAGTTGTTGTCTGGCAAGCAATTCCAGAGCAAGCCCTGAGTTAGCGGCGGTGCTGGAGGTGGTCTCGGAAGGCTCTTGGAGAATTCGTCGCCCTCGCGGCAGCGGCGGACGAGAACCTCTTTGTCCTCGATCACGGTCTTGATGATGCGGAGGATCGGCTTGGGGGCGCAGATAGCAGGCACGGTAAAAGCGGCTCAACCCGAAACCAACCGCCACTCGGTTTGCAGCCCGCGCCGCTCGATCCATTCAGCTAGCGAGGGCCGATCCAATTGCCCGCCGGAGACGGCGAGCATGGAGCGGATGTCGCGCAAGTGCTCTTCCGAGCCGCCTTCGCGGTAATATTCCAGCTTGCGGATAATGACGTACTCGGGCGGGGCGAGCATCAGGTTCTATGGCGGATGCCCGCTCGGTTGAGCGGGCGGACAAAAAGCAGGAACAGCTCAGCTTCGGGCATGGAGGAAAATGCGCCGCACCTCGGCATTGAGTTGTTCTTCCGTCCAGTCCGGGTGCTGCGCCCGCAGCCCAGCCAGCTTCAGCCTGCGCGCCGACCAGTAGAGCTGCTCCGCCAACTGCAAGCGCCGCTCGCCGGTCATGGCGCGGAAGATTTCAATCTGCTCAGGACTGCTTTGCTCGTCGGGCAGCATCAGCCACAGGATGCGCCCGAAAGCGTGGCAAAGCAAGCATGATGGTGTAGAGGGGGCCGGGCCCAGCACGGCCCCGGCCAAAGTCCCCGCTGCGCGGTAAGGGATGAGGAGGGCAAGAGGCCGATGACGGCTTGGCCCTATGGGCTGTGGCGTATGGTCTTGCGCCCTGAAGGCAGTGGCGGCCGGG
>Ga0182021_10011507_pt1 | contig 10501 bp, 8 predicted proteins | sample 612E3MmetaG_FD_120493 | JGI IMG/M metagenome (GOLD analysis project Ga0182021, IMG submission 120493) | Permafrost microbial communities from Stordalen Mire, Sweden - 612E3M metaG (Illumina Assembly) | ecosystem: Environmental > Terrestrial > Soil > Wetlands > Permafrost | place: Sweden... | reverse complement strand
GGACGCTACGACCGGCTGATGCAGGAGTACGGTGGTCCCGCCACGCCGGGTCTCGGGTTCGCGCTTGGTTTCGAGCGCACGGCGCTCGCGGTGGAGGCCACCGGCGCGCTCGAGGCGCACTCGGCTCTCTCCGACGTCTACGTGGCCCGCGTCGACGATTCCGTCTCGGAGGCGGCGTTCTCGGTGCTCTCGGCGCTGCGAGATGCAGGCATCTCGGCCGACGCCGACCATCAGGGGCGATCACTCAAGGCGCAGTTCAAGCAGGCGGACCGACGAGGTGCGGCGCTCGTGGTCGTCGTCGGGCCGGAGGAGTTCGCGGTGGGCGAGGTGACGCTTCGCGACATGGCCACGAAGGCCGAAGCGCGCGTGCCCGTCGCCGCAATCTCGCAGCGCGTCTCGGCGGCGCTCGGAGCGTGAGCCCCGTGCGGGGGAACCTGCCTCGCGTATACTCGACTGACCCGCTCAGACCCCTATCGATGAGGACTGCCTGATGTTCGACGCCCGCTACTCACTGCGCTCCGACGTGTGTGGTTCGCTTTCCGCCGACAAGATCGGTGAGGAGGTGCGGCTCGCCGGCTGGGTCGCCAAGCGGCGCGACCACGGCGGTCTTGTCTTCATCGACGTCCGGGACCGCAGCGGGATCGTGCAGTGCACCTTCGACCCCGAGCTGTCCCACGACGCGTTCAGGGTCGCCGAAACGGTTCGCCCCGAGTGGGTGGTGCTGCTGCATGGCACCGTTCGGGCGCGTCCCGAGGGGACGAACAACACCAATATGCCCACGGGCGAGGTCGAGGTCGCCATCACGGGCGCCGAGGTCCTCAACCGCGCCGAGACGCCGCCGTTCGAGATCGAGGCCGGCATCGACACCGACGAGCTGACGCGCATGAAGTGGCGCTATCTCGACATCCGCCGTCCCGAGGTGTTGGCTGCGCTCGCCTTGCGCGACCGGGTCACCCAGCGCTTCCGCAAGTCGCTCGAGGAGCGCGGCTTCATGGAGGTCGAGACGCCGATCCTGGGCAAGTCGACGCCAGAGGGCGCGCGCGACTTCATCGTGCCGAGTCGCCTGAGCCCCGGCAAGTTCTACGCGCTGCCGCAGTCCCCACAACTCTTCAAACAGCTGCTCATGGTGGCCGGGGTGGAGCGCTACTACCAGATTGCACGGTGTTTCCGCGACGAGGATCTTCGTGCCGACCGCCAGCCGGAGTTCACCCAGGTCGACATCGAGATGTCCTTCGCCACCCAGGACGACATCATGACGATGATGGAAGACGTGATGCGCGACGTCATGGCCGAGGCCGGCCACGAGCTGCTCACACCCCTGCCGCGGATCACATGGCAGGACGCGATGGAGCGCTTCGGCTCGGACCGGCCGGACACGCGTCTCGGCCTCGAGCTCACCGACGTGGGTGCCGTCTTCGCCGCCAGCGAGTTCAAGGTGTTCGCCGGGGCGCTCGCGAGCGGAGGAGCGATCAAGGCGCTCAATGCGAAGGGCGCGGGTGACTGGAGCCGCGGACGCATCGACGCCTTGAACCAGGCCGCTATTGACGCCGGTGCCAAGGGCCTGGCGTGGGTCGCCCTCACGAGCGCGGGCGAGACCAAGTCGCCGGTCGCCAAGTTCTTCTCCGACGAGGAGATGGCTTCCCTGAAGGCTGCCACCCACGCCGAGCCGGGCGACCTCGTCTGCATCGTCGCCGACAAGCGCAACCTGGCCAACGAGGTGCTCGGCGTCCTGCGGCTGAGGCTCGCCGACGAGCTGGGCATCGAGCGCGCCGGCTTCGAAACGCTGTGGGTGGTCGATTTCCCGATGTTCACGTACGACAGCGAGGAGCAGACGTGGGCGGCGAGCCATCACCCCTTCACGCTGCCGCTCGTGAGTGGGCTCGACCTCATCGAGAGCGACCCTGCCGCAGTGCTGTCGCATAGCTATGACCTCGTGATGAACGGCCTCGAGATCGGTGGGGGAACGTTGCGCATCCACGATCCGGAGGTGCAGCTGCGGGTCCTCGAGCGCTTGGGACACACAAGGGAGGAGGCCCGCGAGCAGTTCGGCTTCCTGCTCGAGGCGCTCTCGTTCGGCGCGCCTCCTCACGGCGGCATCGCGCTCGGTCTCGACCGCCTCGTGATGCTGCTCGCTGGGGCGTCTTCGATCCGCGACGTGATCGCGTTCCCCAAGACCTCTTCGGGCGCCGACCCCATGTCGGGAGCGCCCGATACCGTCTCTGCGCGCCAGCTCAAGGACGTCCACGTTCGGGTCGACTAGCAGGCGCGCCCCGGCTCTCGGTTGGCGGCGCCCTCACACGGCGCTACACTCATGCAAGGCTTCGCCTTGTTCGTGGCCCGGCAGATACGGTCGAGCCAACACTTCTTCATCGGGAGCTCTATCATTCCGAGGCGGAAAGGTATCCCCATCAGGGGAAGCTTGAAGCCAAGGTGCGGGCACCCACCTGCCGAGGCAGGTTCACCCGGTCGGGCCACGAACAAGGCGAAGCGTGACCGTTCCGTCGCGAGAGGAAGCCGCAATGCGCACGATCGTCGTAGCACTCGTCGCAGCAGCACTTGCGCTCACCGTGGCCGGTTGCTCCAGCACGCCGGCGGCGTCCACCACGCCTGCCCCCGTGCCCGCGCCCCCGCCCGCGCCCGCGGCGGCTGTCCCAGCGGGCGGCTCGGCCCAGACTACGAGTCTCTCAGACACCGAGACGGCGGTGTTTGAGCCGTTCCCGACCGGCCCTGACGTGCCGGCCGACCTGGCGCAGAAGATTACTGCGAACAAGCAGCCCACCCTCATCTTCTTCTACGACTCGAGCCAGTACACCAGCCAGGAAGTGCGCAAGATCATCGACTCGGTGCGCGATGACAACCGAGGACTGGTCGATCTGGTCGCCTATGACATCGGGAAGTACACGAGCGCCTCGGGTGACGGTTCGATCGTCGTGAACGACAAGCTCGCCGGGAACGATTCCGCGAAGCAGGCGGCCCTGTTCGCGCGCAATCCCGCCATCGATGCCTCGTTCACGCCGTTCATCGTGCTCACCGACGGCCAGGGCTACATCATCTATAAGCATCGTGGCCTCGTGGACCCGGCGTTCCTCGAGCGCGAAGTCCAGCGGGCGTCGCGCTAGACCGAGGTGACCGGCACCCTCTTCGACGAAAGCGCAGACAGGGCGCGAGCGGCCGCAGCGCCTCTGGCGGCTCGGCTCCGTCCCCGCACGCTCGACGAGTTCGTCGGGCAGTCAGATGTGGTCGGTCCGGGCAGGTGGCTGCGTCAGGCGATCGACTCCGACGCGCTCTCGTCCGTGATCCTCTACGGGCCAGCTGGCACCGGCAAGACCTCCCTCGCGCGGATCATCGCGGCTGCCACCGAGGCGCACTTCGAGGAGGTCTCGGCGGTGACCGGCGGTGTGTCGGAGCTGAGGGCGGCCATCGCGGCCGCCTCGGACCGGCTGGGCCTGACCGGGCAGAGGACCATCCTTTTCATCGACGAGATCCACCGGTTCAGCAAGTCCCAGCAGGACGCGCTCCTCCACGCGGTCGAGGACCGGATCATCGTCCTGGTGGGCGCGACTACGGAGAACCCGTTCTTTGAGGTCAACGCGCCACTCATCAGCAGGTCGCGCGTGATCGAGCTCTCGCCCCTGGACGACAGCGACGTGCGCACCATCGTGGAGCGTGCGCTGACGGACGAGCGCGGCTTCGGCGGGCGGGTGATCCTGACGCCGGACGCCGAGGAGGCGATCGTCCTGTCCGCCGGCGGAGACGCGCGTGTGGCGCTGACGACGCTCGAACTCGCTGCGCAGTCCGGCGCGACTCGCGGCGCGTCGGGCGACGGTGCCAAAGCGACGGGGGCTCCCGGCGAGCCCCGAGCTGTGACGCTTACCGACGTGCGCGAGGCCTCGCCCACGCGGATCCTGCCCTACGACAAGAAGGGTGACGTCCACTACGACGTCATCTCGGCGTTCATCAAGTCCATGCGGGGAAGCGACCCGGACGCGGCGATCTACTGGCTGGCCCGGATGATCCACGGTGGCGAGGACCCCAAGTTCATCGCGCGCCGCATGCTCATCTTCGCCTCCGAGGATGTGGGCAACGCCGACCCACGGGGCCTTCTCGTCGCTCACGCCGCGTTCAAGGCTGCCGAGTCGATCGGGTGGCCGGAGTGCAGGATCAACCTCGCGCACGCCGCCGTGTACCTGGCGCTCGCGCCCAAGAGCAACGCGGCCTGTGCGGCGATCGACGCGGCGCTGAACGATGTGCGCACGGGGCCTGCGCGGGCGGTCCCGAACCACCTGCGCGACCGCCATCGGCCGGGCTCGGACTCCTACGGGCCGTATCGCTACCCGCACTCCTCGCCGGACGCGTACGTCGAGCAGCGCTACCTGCCAGAAGGTCTCGAACACGGGGCGTTCTACTCCGCCTCGCCAAGGGGCTGGGAGGCGACGCAGGCCGCCGCCCTCGAGCAGTTTCGGCGCCGAGCCCAAGCCCGGGAAGCGGGGACGCCGTCACCGCCGGACACCAAGGACGCCGGCTGAACCTGTAACCTGTGCTGATTCGCGCGGCGGGCGGGCCTGGGCCGGCTTGGCTCTGATACACTGGCGGGGTCTGGAAACGCTCGTCCGGAGGGGTCGTGGACACCGTCAACATCCTGCTCGGCGTTCTCCTCGTCGCAGCGAGCGCACTGTGCGGCGTCGGCATATGGGCGCTCACCGAAGGCATCAAGACCGCGCGCTCGGTCCGGCGTCTCTCCGACGACCTCGACGCGCGAGCCGTGCCGCTGCTCGACAAGGCCGACGTCACCATCGACGCGCTCAATGCCGAGCTGCTCCGTGTCGACGTCATCGTGACGCGCATCGAGGAGGTCACCGACCGCGTCGAGAGCACGTCGCGCACCGTGCAGGGCGTGGCCAACGCCCCCGGTGAGATCGTCACCGACATCGCTGACCGCGTGCGCCGGGCGTGGAAGCGACGTCAGAACGAGAGCGCCGCCTCCCGCGCCGAAGCCGAAGACGAGCCGATGCCCGAGGAAGAGCGCGCGACCCAGGAAGCGCCACCGGCCGAACCCGGACCCGCGGGGACCGGCGAGCAGGCGAACCCACAGCAAGAGGAGCACGGATAGGCCATGGAACAAGACCACATCACCTTGACAGTTCCCGCGAAGAGCGAGTACGCGAAGACCGTCCGCATGACTGCCTCGGCGCTCGTGAGCCGCATCGGCATGTCCTACGACGAGGTGGACGACGTCCGCATGGCCGCCGACGAGGCGTTCATCTATGCCGTGGAGTCGCTGTCCGATGGCGGTGACGTGCGCTTCGAGTTCACTGTCAGCGACGACGAACTGACCATCGATGTCGCCGTGGGCGACCAACAGACCGAGGATGACGAAGACGCGGAGCGCAGAGCCTCCTACGCGACGTTCATACTCGAGTCGGTCTGCGACTCCGCCGAGTTCGCCAGTGACGAGCGCGGTCCCCATCTCCGACTGCGGAAGCGTGTCGGGAGTGGCGATGGTAATTAGGAACAGCCAACGCAAACAGACCCGCAAGCTGTCGTGGGACAAGGTATACACACGCGAACTGTTCCGGCGCTATCGCGAGAACGACGACGAGGCCGCCCGTGACGAGCTCATCACGATGTACCTCAACCTCGTCAAGTACCTGGCGAGCCGTTTCCGCAACCGCGGAGAGCCGATCGATGATCTCATCCAGGTGGGGACGATCGGGCTGATCAAGGCGATCGACCGCTTCGACACGGGGCGCCAGGTCGAGTTCACGACATACGCCACGCCCACGATCGTGGGAGAGCTGAAACGCTACTTCCGCGCCAAGGGATGGGCCATCAAGGTCCCGCGCCGCCTCCAGGAGCTCTCGTTCAAGGTGAATCAGGCGGTCGATGCGCTAACGCAGAAGCTGCAGCGCTCACCGACGATCGCCGAGATCGGCGTGTATCTCGGCGTGACCTCCGAAGAGGTGCTCGAGGCGATGGAGACGAGCGAGGCCTACAACTTCGTGTCGCTCGAGACGGATCGCGGGGGCGACGGCGGCGACTCGTTCTCGATTCTCGAGTATGTGGGCAAGGACGACGCGCTTATGGCGATCGTGGACGACCGCACGACGCTCTCGGCCGCGTTCACCAAGCTCACTCCGCAGGAGCAGCGCGTCCTCTACCTGCGCTTCTTCGAGGGCCTCACGCAGACCGAGATCGCCAAGCAGCTCGACATCTCGCAGATGCAGGTGTCGCGGCTGCTCCGGCGCACGCTCAGGGTGCTGCGCGAGAACATCGTCCGGGAGTAGCCAGCATGACGAGTCCTGAGGAGCGCTACGAACGTTGGCGCACCACGGCGACCGTGGCGTGGGCGAGCATCGGTGTCCTGATCCTCGTGGGAGTCGCTCTCTGGGCGATCGGCAAGATCTCGGAAGCGCTCGTCCCCTTCATCATCGCGTTCCTTATTGTCTTCCTCCTTAACTGGCCGGTTCGCGCGCTCGTGAAGCGGGGGGTCCGCCGCAGCATCGCAGTGCTCATCTGCTTTGTTGTGATGTTCCTCGTGGTCGGTGGCGTGATGACCGTCTTGGGCCCAGCGATCTATCGCCAAGCCAGCTCGCTCGCGAACAACGTGCCGCTCTACCTTGCGAAACTCGACCACATGGAGGCGACACTCGAGACGAGGGTATCGGGTCTCGTGTTCCCCGGCTGGCTCGCCGGCGCTATCAAGACCGTCTCGACGAACGCCTCGGAGACCGTTCTTGCCACAAGCAAAGAGGCCGGGCACGTCGTGATCAGCGCCGGCGGGGGCATCGCCCTGGGATTCCTCGACCTCTTCCTGGCGATCGTGATCTCGTTCTGGGCGCTCACCGACCTCCCCAAGATCCGCGAGGAGATCATCGTTCTGGCGGGTCCCAAGTACGAGGAGGACGCCGAGCACCTGCTGTCGACGGTCGTGCGTGTCGTGGGCGGCTATCTGCGGGGCCAGAGCATCGCTTCGCTGACGACCGGCGCGCTCGCCGCGCTCGGCCTGACCATCCTGCACGTGCCCTACGCCATCGTCGTCGGCGTCATCGCGTTCTTCCTCAACTTCGCGCCCTACATCGGACCGTTCATCACCGCCGTGCTCGCGGCGTCCCTCGGGCTGTTCGTCAGCCCGCTCGTCGCCTTGGGAGCGGTGATCGTGATCATCGTCGCCCAGAACTTCACCGACGCCGTGGTCGTGCCGCGTGTGATGTCGGCCCAAGTCGACCTGCATCCGACGCTCGTGATATTCTCGCTGCTCGTCGGAGGCACGCTCTTCGGCATCGCAGGCATCCTGTTCGCCATTCCGGTCGCGGCCGTGTGCAAGGGGCTTTTCGTCTACTACTACGAGCGGCGCACGGAGCGTTCGCTGTCGAGTGAGAACGGCGCGCTCTTCCGCGGAGCGCGGGTGGCGTCCCAAGCGGCCACGGTCTGCGAGCCGCCCGAGTCCCGCGACGACGACACCACCACGTCCGAAAACCGCGTGAGGAGCCAAGAGTGAACTCCGCCGAGATCCGCGAGAGCTTCCTGTCCTTCTTCGAGAGCAAGGGGTGCCGGCGCCAGCCGTCCTCCTCGCTCATACCTGACGACCCCTCCCTCCTGCTGACCAGCGCCGGCATGGTGCAGTTCAAGCCCGTGTTCCTCGGCGCGAAGAGCCTAGGTTTCACGCGCGCCACCACAGTGCAGAAGTGCGTGCGCCTCACCGACATCGACATCATCGGGACGACCGGGCGCCACCAGAGCTTCTTCGAGATGCTCGGCAACTTCAGCTTCGGCGACTACTTCAAGAGTGAGGCGTGCGCCTGGGCGTGGGAGTACTCCACCGCGGTGCTCGGTCTCGATCCGGAGCGCATCTGGATCACCATCTACGAAGACGACGACGAGGCCGAGGCGATCTGGGTCGACGAGGTCGGCATCCCGCCCGAGCGGGTCGTGCGCATGGGCGCCAAGGACAACTTCTGGTCGGCTGGGCCGACGGGGCCGTGCGGGCCGTGCTCGGAACTCTACTACGACCAGGGTCCCGAGCTCGGCTGCGGCGGCCCCGACTGCGCGGTGGGCTGCGACTGCGACCGCTACCTGGAGTACTGGAACCTCGTCTTCATGCAGTTCGACCGTGCGGAGGATGGCACCCTCACGCCGCTGCCCAAGAAGAACATCGACACCGGCATGGGCCTCGAGCGCATCGCCGCCATCCTGCAGGGCGTGAACTCCAACTACGAGACCGACATCCTTCGAAGCCTCATGGCTCTCGCCGAGGAGATCACCGGCGCCGAGTACGGCACCGACGAGAAGGTGTCGACCTCGGTGCGCATCATCGCGGACCACGCCCGCGCGGTGACGTTCCTCATCGCCGACGGCGTCATCCCGGGCAACGAGGGCCGCGGATACGTGCTGCGCCGCCTGCTGCGACGCGCGGTGCGGCATGGGCGCATCCTCGGCGTCGAGGAGCCGTTCCTCGTGCGGCTCGTCGACCGGACCATCGAACTGATGGGCGATGCGTACCCCGAGATCGTCGAGCACCGCCGACTCATCGAGTCCATCGTCGTGAGCGAAGAGGAGCGCTTCGGCACGACGCTGCGGCAAGGCATCTCGTTCCTCGAGGCCGAGCTCGCCGGGCTTTCGGCAGGCGACGTCCTCGACGGCCGCACCGCTTTCACGCTGCACGACACGTACGGCTTCCCCTTCGAGCTCACCGCCGAGATAGCGGCCGAAGCAGGTGTCGGCGTCGACGTAGACACGTTCACCTCGGAGATGGAGGCGCAGAGGGAGCGTGCCCGCGCCGCCGTCAAGGACGAGTCGTGGAACACGTTCGGTGGTGCGGTCGCCGAGATCGCGCAGAGCTCGGGCCCAACCGACTTCTTGGGCTACGCCGAGAACGAGACCGACAGCAGCGTGCTCGCGGTCCTGCACAACGGCGAGCGCGTCGAGAGGGCCACGGTGGGAGAGAGTGCCGAGATCGTTCTGGCTCGCACGTCGTTCTACGGCGAGCAGGGCGGCCAAGTCGGCGACATCGGGGTCATCGACGGGCCGGGTGCGCGATTCATCGTCGAGAACACCAAGATCGCCCAGGGTGTCATCACTCACGTGGGCAAGGTCGAGCTGGGAACGTTCTCGGCGGGGGACGGCGTGCATGTCTCGATCGACGTCCTGCGTCGAGAGCGCATCCGCCGCAACCACACGGCTACGCACCTCCTGCACTGGGCGTTGCGGCTCGTGCTCGGCGACCACGCCAAGCAGGCTGGTTCGTTCGTGGCGCCGGAGCGACTCCGCTTCGACTTCACGCACTTCGAGGGCATGACGTCGCCGCAGCTCGAGAAGGTGGAGCGGCTCGTGAACGCCAAGATCTTCGAGGACCACGCCGTGCGCGCGTATGAGACCTCGATCACCTCGGCCCGGGAGGCTGGCGTCACCGCGCTCTTCGGCGAGAAGTACGGCGAGTTCGTCCGCGTGCTCGAGATCGGCAACTTCTCCAAGGAGCTGTGCGGCGGCACGCATGTCGGCCGCACGAGCGAGATCGGTTTCCTCAAGATCACGGCCGAGAGCAGCGTGGGCGCGAACCTGAGGCGTATCGAGGCCGTGACCTCCTTTGACGCCTACGACTGGGTGATGCGAGAGGAAGGCGAGCTGCTCGAGGCTGCGACCGCGTTCAGGGTCCCGCGCTTCGATGTCTCCGAGCGCGCGGCCGCGACCGTCAAGGCGCTGCGCGAGGCCGAGGCGGGTGTGGGACGCGTCGTCAACGCCGTGGCCGACGACGAGATGAACAGACTCCTGGCCGAGGCGGTCGACGCGGGCTACCGGCTCGTGGTCGGCTCGGGCCCGGACCTTGGTCCGGCCGGCCTACGGCACGCATGGGACATCCTGAGGGCGCGGGGAGTCGATGCCCTCGTGCTCGTGTCGGTCGACGCCGACAGCGGCAAGCCCATCATGATCGCGGCAGGGACGGATGAGGCGGTGGGCGCGGGCTTCGACGCCGGCGCTGTCGTTCGCGCCATGGCCGGCGTGCCCGGCGGACGCGGCGGCGGCAAACCGAACATGGCGCAGGGCGGCGGCGAGAACGCCGAGGCGATCGAAGAAGCGCTCGCCACAGCGCGCCGGACGCTCGGGCTTGGCTGACGGAAGCGTCGTGCGAGCGATCGGACTCGACATCGGCGAGAAGCGCATCGGCGTGGCGGTCTCCGACCCGTCCGGCTCGGTCGCGACCCCGCTTGCCGTGCTCGACGCCGTGCGGGTGCTCAGCGACGGGCAGGACCTCCTGCGTGTCGTGGAGGAGTACAAGGCGGAGCTCGTTGTGGCCGGATTGCCGCTCTCGCTGGGCGGCGCGGAGGCGGCGCAGGCCGCTCGCGTTCGAAGGGCGGCGGCCCGTCTGGCAGGATTCTTGCCGATTCCCCTGGTGTTCCACGACGAGCGGCTCTCCTCGGTAGAGGCGTCCTGCTCAATGGCGGCCGCGGGGGCCGACAGCAAGAAGCAGCGGGGGAGTGTCGACATGGTGGCCGCGACGATCATC
>Ga0182021_10011505_pt1 | contig 10502 bp, 12 predicted proteins | sample 612E3MmetaG_FD_120493 | JGI IMG/M metagenome (GOLD analysis project Ga0182021, IMG submission 120493) | Permafrost microbial communities from Stordalen Mire, Sweden - 612E3M metaG (Illumina Assembly) | ecosystem: Environmental > Terrestrial > Soil > Wetlands > Permafrost | place: Sweden... | reverse complement strand
TCAATTCGTTATTTATTTTCTCTAATCTTTATTATTTTGTCCTTTACCGCACCGACGTACAGTCTGAAAGCGGGCCTGTTCTCTTTGGTATAAATTATTTTTGTCCCAAGGACTTCTTTACATGTATTGCACACTAATTCTTTATCATTAGAAATGGTTTTGGATATAGGTTTGATAAACCTGTCAATATAAAGTCGTCTTAATTGTCCTGAATACTTTTTTGTGCCGCCGTCTTTCTGATAATAGCCTATACTATTTTTACACTTTCTACAATATATCTCTATAATACGAGAGTATTTTCCGCGGTTTTTAGAATATTTGTCTTCTTTAAAGATGAAACGCATCTTTTCACCCTTACTTCATCAGATCTTGAACTTCTTTATTCGTTAAGAATCTCCACTTGCCTATCTTTACGTCCATCTTCAATCCGCCGATTTTCGTCCTTGATAATTCCTTGACGTAATATCCTAATTTGAAGAACATTCTCTTGATTATCCATTTCTTGCCTTCGTGAATTGTGACTTCTAATTGATCTCTATGATATATCTTCACTTTGGCTTTGACTTTAGCGTCTTGAAGATATACTCCTTCTTGTAATTGTGCAATGTCTTTGTCAGTTATCTTTTTATCAAGTTTGACAAAGTATGTTTTTTCTTTTTCATAACGCGGATGTGTAATTTTATTGGAAAAATCTCCATCATTGGTCAATAACAGCAATCCTGTGGTGTTTTTATCAAGTCTTCCGACGGGAAATATTCTAGTATTTATAGGGATTAAATCAAGGACGCTCTTATCAACTTCTGTACTTAGTGTGGCTTCGTAATGTTTTGGTTTGTTTAGCATGATATATACAAATTTATTTTTTTCTAATAACGTGGTATTAACATATATTTCGTCCTTATCTATATCTGCCTTGTCACCTACATGTATTACTCTACCATTGACTCGGACTTTTCCGTTGGCTATCAATTCTTCCGCTTTACGTCTACTGCAATATCCACTATTTGATATTATTTTCTGTACTCTTTCTTCCATGGTTTGGATATAGTGTGTTCTTTTATAAACATTTTGTATAGTTTGTTGCTTTAGCGACCTTTTTTTGACGTGTCAAAAATATCGATTTTTGACTATACAAAATCCAAAGATTTTGTTACGACTTTTTTCTAAAAAGGCGCTGGGCAAACATTTTTAAAATCCGTTCAATTCATGATAGTGTGGTTAATTTTGATGTCGTAATTCCGGATAAGAACGAAAAAGAATTCATTGATCAGGCAAAAGCATTAGGATATGATGAGATTGTGTTCTTGACGAGCAACATGAATTACATCAAACCTTCAGCAGATAATATTAATATTATTGTAAAAACCGCGTATCTACTAAAAGATGTCTCTGAATTACCTCGTGCCAGAAAAAAGTTTGATTATGTGTTTTCCAGCGCAGAGAGAAAATATTTTGAATTGAAGATAGATTTTATATTAGATATGGAATCTACAGCCTGTAAAGACTCATTCCACTATAAAGTCACCAATCTGAATCAAGTTCATGCTGAGTTGGCTAAGAAAAATAATATAACTCTAGTGTTTGATTTTAATGAGTTATTGTCTAATCCTGTGGTTGCTAAAGGCAAAATGTTTCAAAACGCTTTGCTCATAAAGAAATATAAGTTGAAGTATACTACATTTAGTCTGGCCACGAAGCCGTATATGATGCGTTCAAATAATATTCTTCATTCTCTTGAACTAATCTTAGGACTTTAGCAGTTTAGTGGACGTCAGCGCCTAGCGAACCTTAGATAGCATTATCCATCACAAATAGATTGACATATAATGATGCATAACATCTATGTGAGCGCGCCAAAGTCTGTTTTGTGATATTCGGCTTTAACATAAAATTTATATAATGATACCTCAAATAAATACAACATGTACGGTTTTTGGTATTCGGTGAAAGAAAACTATTCTTTTACAACACAAGAATTGAAAGAAGTGTTCTGGACTAGTTTAGCATTCGCATTCACCATATCCGCATTTTATGAAAAGTTATTTGTGTTAGGTAATGATGTACGTATAGTTATCACTTCTAGCTTCTTAACTTTTTTTGTTCTTGCTTTGATAGTTGTATTCGTAGCTATGTATCTTCACGTAGGATTGCAAAAATTAGTCGGCATAAGACTAGGATATAAAGTGAAGTATACTTATTGGCTTAATGGAATACTTCTAGGTCTATTCCTGTCTATATTAACATTAGGTCAAGTACCTGTGCTTTCTGTATTAATACTCCCTGGTGCAGTAACTTTAGAGCATATCGCTAAACTTAGATTAGGACGATTTAGATATGGCACTAACGCAAAGGATATAGCGAGAATAAGTCTTGCCGGGCCTTTAGCGCATATATTATTAACGATGGTTCTTGGAGTAATCTTTTTTAGTTTAGATAAAAATCAGGTTGTGGCTCACTTAATAACTGCAAATCTTTTATTATTGATATATTGTATGTTGCCTGTTCCAAAACTAGCTATTCCTACAAAGATAGATAGTGCAAGCGACGGATTAGGGCTGTTCTTTTATTCCAGGAAAATATATGTTTTATGCGCTGTGACTGTCTTGTTTTATGCTGCATTGATATGGATCGCCACAATATTCTCTTTTGTGCTTGCTCTGCTTTTAGGTTTTGTAGCTACAATAATATATTCCATAGCGATTAAGCCAGCAACTTAATAGGCGGTACAACTATTATTCAACCATAGACGATACGACTATTAAATAAAATTTCTCCGACTAAAAAAAGCAATGAAAATAATAAACTTTATAAACAAGTTCCTCTATGATTTAATATCATAACTCACAAAGTGGGTTGGGGTGAAAAAATGGCTGAAGTTGTAGCAAAAGTTGGCGTAAAAAAAGAAAAGGGAATGTTATACTTTGTAGATAAGCAAGGAGACATTTCATGTGCAACAATGGCTCGTGGCGGAAAAGCTAAGAAGGGCGCAAAGAAAGTTGCAAAAGTCGGCGTAAAGAAGCAATCTGGTTATCTATACTTTGTAGATAAGAAAGGTAATGTTTCAAGAGCTAAGATGGCTCGTGGCGGCAGGAAGAAGAAGAAATAAATTCTTTCTATTTTTTTTAGTTAATATTTAGAATACAAGAGGGTAAAACCTCTTGTAGATTCTTTTTTGATTCTACACGTTTGATATTGTTCTAATCCGAAAACCTTTTAATCCTTGATTGTCTTTCACGCTTTATGTCGAGCAAAGATATAAAATCTGAACGTACGATATGTTTTCCAATATATGAAACTAAGATTCTTCTAGGGATGAAATTAAAAGGATTCGGTAAAGAGAAATATAATGGGTTTGGTGGAAAGTTGCATGTCGGAGAGACTAAAGAACAAGCTGCAAGACGCGAATTAGAGGAAGAATCAGGTCTGGTTGTCGAAGAATCAGAATTGAAAGAAGTTGCAGTCATAGATTTTGAATTTCCATTCAAGCATGAATTTGATCAACGTGTATATATATTCTTAGTATCAAAATGGAAAGGTATACCTAAAAGAACAGAAGAGATGGCTCCGGAATGGTTTGATATAGCTCATGTACCATATAATAAGATGTGGGATTCAGATAAATTATGGTTACCTTCATTACTAGAGGGAAAAAAGTTCTGTGCAAAGTTTCTCTGGAAAGAGGACAATGAATCTGTTGCAGAGTATTCTATCAAGTTTATAGATTTGCTGAAGTGTTAATCTGTTCAGCATTATCCTGTTTTTCTGTCGTCTTCTCCTTCTTAGCTCTCGTCTTTGGTTTAGCGTTATTCGTCATCCATGCTCTTTTCTTAGCATATTGCACAGGATTCTTTATTGTCTTGCATAATCCGTCTGGATTGCAGAATTGTGTATCTATCATGTATCCTTTATTGTCGCAATTAGGAGGCATCATCTTTTCCTTTGTGATATTGACCTGCTGTTTCTGATATCTTAATTGTCCTCTCAAGTATGTCTCTCTAAGTTTATCCGGTTTATTTTTCTCGTTCCATTTCATCACATACTCTTCTATCTTTTCATATTCCCAATTACAGCTGCTCAAGAAATTGATTAACACCATCAATCCTCGTTTCTTACCATCCTCTATCCCTGCACTGATCTTTCTTATACAAGGCGGAAAGAATTCTTCAGGAACTGCACTGGTATCAATATTGATATTGTTTGATGTTATCTCGTTCTTTACTCTCTCAAAAGTTTTACGTACGTTTTCTTTATGTTTAATCGCATTCTCAGACTTATAATCAAACGCTTTCTGAAATAAGTTGGATGCTTCTCCAAGCTTCGCCTCGTCTCTATCCAAGAATTTATATGGCTTGAATTTTTTCGTATCAGCTTCGCTCTTTTCAAATTTAAGTATGTGTTTGATATCAAAAGGAACGGATACCAGTCCTGTTTTTTCATGTAAAGAATAGGGCATACGATACATGTGCCTCGAACTTATTAGTATAGTATCAACATTCACGATAGAGGATAAATCTAGTTCTTTCTTGGCTTTATTTGATCCGCACTCACATAACGCTTTAGTGTTCGTATATTTTTCCATTATCTTTTTGCATTTAGGGCATACTACGAATCTTTTATCAGCATCTTTCATGCGGTATTCGCAATTTGAACATACATATTCTACAAAGCCGTCTTTCTCCTTTTCCACTATCTTTCTCTTACAATTTTCACATCTTGTTAACGTTAGATCATTTTCACTTTTTTCAGTCTCTTTAAGCATTCTATCGAATTTGACGTCGACTTTACCGAATCGAATGATGTTTTTGTCTTTATCGACTGATATTAAATTTTCAGTTATATAACTAAGTATATACTCTGCAATCCTTCTAGGTCCCTCTGGAAATAGATTTTTGACTTCAGTTCCTATCACTTTTTCAGGGAATGCTTCGAACGGTACTGCAATGTGAAATCCTTTGCCTCCGGAGAACTTTACTGTGACGCATTCAATACCATGATCCTTTAATGCTTTAATAAATACGTAGGCTGTTAATTTAGAGAAATTCCAGTAAGGACAATCAATATCGAATATAAGATCCCATCCGCTTCTTAATGCGTCTAGTTCATTACGTCTAAGATTAGCATTTAGTTGCAAGGGATTAGTCCATAATTCTTCAGAACAATGCAGACTGGTACATCCTCTTTTTGCAGATTCCAATATATCATTCTCGTAAGCGAGTATATCCGGACGCTTTCCAAAACTATCGCCAAACCTTACACCTATCTCTTTATCTTTGGCATGTTCAAGAATCAGTTTCTGGACATCTTTTCTTTTGTAATAAGATAATGTTTCGGATAATGTAAGCATAGGTCTTAGAATTGAGCATCCTTTAAATAGGTTTTTGCTGGTTGACTAGTGAGATTTAAGAAATATATACTTATTTTATATCTACTATAGGATAGTTACTTTAAATAAATTTATAAATATGTTAATTATTCTATGCTCTATGTCAGATATGTCAAATCATATATTAAAGACTTTAGGTAGTTTTGTAGCAGGAGGAATAGTAATTTATTTTGGTTTGGTAGGTATCAATAAATCTACTGAAAATAGCGAGGTTATAGATACAAAGTATCACAGCATCTCAGAGGCTATAGGGCCTTTTAATCATATCGAACTGATAAGATTCACTCCTGATGATATAAAGGTTGATGAGGTACATCAATACAAATTTCTCGGTACATCTGTAACCATTTCAGATGGTTTTCCATATGGTGCATATGATGGTTTAGTTGACAGGATTAGTCCATCTAAGTCCTCTATATCTAACAATGTTACAATGGTATTATACAGGGATAAAGATTATCAGACCCATAAATCAGAATTCGACAAAGCAGATAAATTATTAGCAGATACTAAAAAGAGATTTGCAGATCATTTCTAAAAGGGCTTACTTTTTTACGAAGACAAATTTTATATACTTATCTGCTTTGTCAATTTTATGATCGCTTCAACTAAATCTTCTAAAATGTTTCTCATTCAATTAACTGGAAGACTTCATGGTGTAGGTTTTAGGTATGCTGTTGCGCAGTATGCTAACGCGCATAAATTCGTAGGTACAGTCAGAAATGTTCTCAATGGTGTTGAAATACTCATCAATGATAAATATTTCTTGAAGAACTTCGATTCTCCGATGTTTTCAAGAGTCGAGACGAAGACGATTGAAGAATCGAATGTTGTTGGAGCAAAATATAAAGATTTTAGAGTGATTGATAGTAGATATTAATTCTGTTGATTCCTCGAGACTATTGGAATTTGTTAATTCTTTTCTTTATTTACATCGCTTCTAATCTTCTTATTCTTTCTTCGATTGGTGGATGTGTAGAGAACATATTGTTCAAGAATCCTGCTCGAAGAGGACTTGAGAAATATAAGTGTGCTGTAGCTTTTGTAGCATTCTTTGTCTCGATACCGTCTTTCTTGATTTTCTTCAAAGCATTTGCTAAGGCTTCTGGGTTTCTTCCAAGTATCGCTCCAGTTGCATCAGCTGCAAATTCTCTTTTTCTTGAGATCGCTAATTGTATCAATTGTGCTATTATTGGTGCAAGAATCGCGAGTACTATTCCTATTATCAAGAATACAGGATTACTATTCCTATCCCTGTCTCCTCCTCCACCAAATATCATTCCTCGAATGAAAAAATCACTGAGCAGCGCAATCAATCCCACAAGTATCACAGTTATAGTCATAAGTCTCATGTCATAATTCTTTACGTGACCCATCTCATGTGCTATAACACCTTCCAATTCTGCGCGATTCAACTTCTTTAGAGCACCTTGTGTTACTGCGATAGATGCATTTTCCGGATTTCTACCTGTAGCGAATGCATTTATCGCTTCATCAGGTAAAACATAAATTTTAGGGGTTGGGATCTGTGCAGCGATAGCAAGTCCTTCAACGCTATTGATATAATGTGCATGATCCCTTCGGTTTGCAGGATACGCCTTGCTTATGCTTAATGCTGCCTTATCGCCCATGTAATAACTTATGAGCGCCATTATGACTGATATGATGAAGGCAATTATCATGAAAGTTATTATTATACTTGGATTTCCGCCACCGTATATCCTTCCGAAAACATATCCTAACGCAATTATAATTAATGAGAAACAGAATATTAAGAAATAACTCTTAAATTTATTTACATTACTCTCATCAAACGCATTCATACAATCCCCTTCAATCGTATTGATACTTAATAGATAAATATAATAAAATAATAAAAAAGAATTTACTCGAATTTAACTTTTACAGCTTCTTTTTCTGCTTCATCAGTCTTGAAAAAGTCTTTCTGTCCAAAGCCAAACATTCCAGCAATAATGCTTCCAGGGAATACTTCTGTGCTGTTATTGTACATCAATACAGAATCGTTGTATGCTTGTCTAGCATATGCAATCTTGCTTTCTGTACCTGATAACTCTTCCTGCAGCATCATGAAATTCTGGTTTGCCTGCAATTTTGGATAATCTTCTGCAACAGCAAATAAGCTTTTTAGAGTGCTGCTTAATTGATTATTTGCTTTTGCTTTTTCTGGAAGTGTTGTAGCACTCATCAATGCAGTCCTTGCAGCAGTGACTTCAGTAAAGACTTTCTTTTCATGCTTAGCATAACCTTTTACTGTCTCTATCAAATTTGGTATAAGATCATACCTTCTTTTTAGCTGTACATCTATCTGTGCCCATGCATTTGATATCCTATTCTTAAGTACCACAAATCTGTTGTATGCTGCTATTAGCCATATTAAGACCACAGCTATTACAATCAAAACAATCAATAGTATAGTATTCATATTATTCACCTCAGCAATGTGTCATATTGTCATTCGCACAACACGTCGCCACACGTGTAATATTGATATGTTATTTATAAATCTTATTATAGAATAATATGCAGGTATAATCGACAATAAATGAGTAAACTTTATAAATATTATAGCTATAGTTTAATCAAGTATTATTAAAAATGTTTGAGGGTGATTAGAAATGGCTAAGGAAATGGATTTAGTGGCAAAGGTAGGTAGTTGGGCGTTTATTTTCGGTGTAGTTGTCGCTTTAGTAGTAGGAATATTTGGAGGCAAAGGAGATTTGTCTGTAGCAACAACAGTGTTAATAATTTTGGGATTGATTGTAGGATTGTTAAATGTTACAGGTAAGGAGACAACACCATTCTTACTAGCATCAGTATCGCTAGTAATTGTTTCGTCAATGGGTGGCAACGTATTCCCTGCTTACGGATTTTTCTCTGTGTTGAAAGCAACACTTAACTCCGTGATAACATTCGTTATGCCTGCAACAATCATAGTCGCTTTGAAAGCAATCTACGCATTGGCACACGACGAATAAATAAAGTATTTTTTATTTTTTTATTTTGATTTATGACATCTTTCTAGAATTTCACGGAAATATGATTAGTCCGTTCAATTACGCACTCTTAGAATTCTCTACTCGTATTGTTTTAATATCTTTATTATATCTTCTCTGCTGTCTGCCTTTCTTACTTCTTCAGCAATATCATCATAATGGAATACATCTCCTATCCAATTAGCAAAGTCGTTCCGTCCATGCTTTGTATGATGGTTTAATACATGTTCCGGCATGTTTGGTAGAGCGTTGAGTAAATCTCTTAAGCAATATAGTTTTTCATTATTGTTTAATAAGAATGATTGATTTTCATGTACTTTTTTGTCTAAAATGTTTTCTTTAGGCATTATACGAGATACGGGATTAATTATTGTTTTCTCTACAGTTTTTTCTGTAATGGTTTCAATAGGCTTATTTATCTCTTTGGACTCATTCTCTAGTTTCTCTGCTTCTTTGATTTCAGCTTTCAATTCTACTTCACGAGCAGCTTTCTGTTCCTTATTCTCTAGTTCTTTCTCTTGCTCGATCTCTGATATGCGCACTTTTTCTTCAATCTCTCTCTTTAATTTATCCTTACGATTCATTTCTTTTCGTAATTCTTCTTCTTGTTTTAATACGGCAGCTTCTGCTTTCTCCATCTCTTTTTTCTTTTCTTCTTCTTTTATCTTCAATGCCTTTGCACGTTCTTCTTCCATCTTTGTGGTTTCCGCGTGCTCTGCTTCGGGTATACGTTTTGATGGGCCTTCTACACGTTCCTTATTTTTCATTTCATCATAATACTCTGCTACTTTGTCGCTTTCTGCCGTGTAACCTTGTGCCTTTAGCGCATCACGATATTCTTTCAATGATATGAACCCTCTGTCATAACTCTTTTTTAGAAGAGCAAGTTTTCTCTCAGACGTAAGTTCCTGTTCTTTTGTCTTAAATCTATCTAAGACTTTTCTTATGCCTTCTCCTGTACCTAAATTTATTTTTATATCAGGTTTTCCGATAGAGAATTTAAATAAGGTGATACCTCGAGAGAATTTGTGTCTTCTATTTATTTTATATGATTTATAGAACAATCCCGTATTGATCAGAGTAATTATGGAAATCACTATTACAATAATCCAGAACAAACTAGTTATGATAAGATTGCTTTTTTTGGGTGATTCTACAATTGGGAAGTATCTATTAGGGGTCAACACTGTAAATGTCGTACTCTTGACATAGGTTCCATAAGCATTTTCAATCTTTACGGATAGAGTATAATATCCTTCTTCAATATCTGCTGGTAAAGCCGTTATCCCTGTTATTTTAGAAGATTTATCTAGCGCCTTTTCTTCTGTAGAAATCACATTGCCTTTAGGATCTATTATATAATATGTTATGTTACTATCTTGAGACATCCCATTTATCTCTAAGTTTACCTCCGAAGTTATCTCTTTATCAACCCCTAAAGTAATAATCGGTGAATTGATATTCAATTCTATCTTCGGATTATTCTTAGGCACAACATCGATTATTATTTGTATTATTTTGGAATAATTATCATTATATACTCTGATAGGAACTACATATGTGCCTACAAGTATACTGCGTGTATCTATTATCACATTGAAATCGCCGATATTTTCTATGTATTTATTGTTGCTGCTTGTGGTGATAAGATCTGTGCCTTTTGTGTATGAGGAAGGGTATTGGATCTCTAAAGTGTAATCTTTAGGGATGCTTGAATTTATTGCTATTATCTTTTGAATTACTTTTTCCTGTTCTATTGTCAATTTGATTGCATCTGCTCCGACTGTGAAATATCCTGCTGGCAGCATGTTTATTATTGTGGGATACACTCCTCCTCCAGAGCTTCCACCGTCTCCATCTCCTCCAGTAGATTTTTTTTCTGGACAAATATGAAATTCGTCAGGTTTGTAAAGATTAGAACCACAGACGTTAATATCAGCACAAGTCCTGTTGCCGCAATCTCCTTGAGTATATGCAGTGCAATACCATGATGGTACACAAATTGATGCTTCAACGCCGAATATCGCTGCACTAATCCAAGGACTGCTGGTAACTAGTATTATTGCGGCAAGCAGTATAACTATAGTATTTTTATTTTTCATTTT
>Ga0182021_10011504_pt1 | contig 10502 bp, 9 predicted proteins | sample 612E3MmetaG_FD_120493 | JGI IMG/M metagenome (GOLD analysis project Ga0182021, IMG submission 120493) | Permafrost microbial communities from Stordalen Mire, Sweden - 612E3M metaG (Illumina Assembly) | ecosystem: Environmental > Terrestrial > Soil > Wetlands > Permafrost | place: Sweden... | reverse complement strand
GTTGAAGTCATAGCGCCAAGTGAGGGGCGCGTGCTCCGCTGTGAGGATCGGATACTTGTAGCGGGTGAAGATGCCGTTACCGGGCAGCACCGGCTCGTTGTGGCGTGCCAGCAATTTCGCGTAACCGCGTTCGACGGCCGCCCTCCGGGTGGCGTAGATGGTTGCTTTCGTCATGCTTCGCTCCTGTGCGGCTACCAACCCAGACGGGTCTTCAACTCCGCGCCGAGCAAGGCGGCCATCTGGGTATAGGGGATGAAGTGACCGAATCTCTGTTACCGGACATTTTGAGGGGCGATGACGCGCGGAGACGCCGGGGCTCCTTCTGACTATGCTCACGGACACTCGGGCTCGCAAACACGCGCGCTTTCACATCAGTGAAGTCTCCTATCGGCCGCAAGCCTAGGTCCTCCTTTAGAAACTGTAAAGTGTCCTCCGCGAGGAGGAGCACGAACGCATGTGCAGTCGGGTCGGGGACCGGCGCGGTGGGAAGTCGCTGGCGACCTGCGAATCGACCATCGTCAGCCAGTTGCAGACCGGAACGTAGCCGGCAGCCCGGAGCGTACTCGATTCAAGGGCGGGCTGGTGCGCGGAAAAGGGGAAGGCTGGAGCCAAGGACGCGCGGCGCGGCCGGACGAATCGAGGTACAAGATCGGCCATGTTCGCCCTCAAGAAACTGCTGTCCGCAGCCCTGCAGCCCTATTCTCTGCTGCTTGTCGGCATGGCTGTGGGACTGGTCCTTCTGTGCTTTACCAAGAAACAGCGTTTGGGCAGGGGTCTGCTCAGCGCGGGTCTCGTGCTCTTGGCACTCCTGTCCGTCGGCCCTGTGGCTCGATCGGTGGTTCGTCCGCTGGAAGCGACCTATCCCCCGCTGCTGGCCGAGGCGACGCAAGCGAGCGCCACCATGCCCGACGGCTCGCCAGCACCGCGCTGGGTGATGGTGCTGGGGGGCGGGCACGCCGAAGGCCCCTCCCTGGCACCCATCCATCAGCTGTCCGCGCCGAGCCTGGTGCGCTTGGCCGAAGGCATCCGGCTACAGAGATTGCTGCCTGAGTCGAAGCTGGTCCTGTCAGGAGGTGGCAACGGCACCGGAGCCACGGAGGCCGATCTCTTGGCCGCAGCCGGTGCCAGCCTGGGCGTCCCGCAGGGCCGGATGGTCCTCGAATCCCAGTCCTGGGACACCATCGACGAAGTGCGGGCGCTGCGTGCACTGGTAGGCGAGGAACGCTTCGCACTGGTGACCTCGGCCACGCACCTGCCCCGGGCCATGGCCATGTTCAAGAAGGCCGGCATGAACCCCCTCCCGGCCCCCACCGACTACCTGGCCGCGGACCAGCCAGTAGGCATGGGTCACGTGCTGGGGTTGATTCCCCATGCCGCAGCCGGTCTGATGATCGAGCGGGCCCTGCACGAGTATCTGGGACTTTTCTGGGCCAAACTGCGCGGCCAGGCGCGGTAAGGCCGCCTTCAGTGTAACCTCCGCACCACCAAGGAGACCCGCTCCCATGCCCCACGAGCTTGCCGGCAAACCTGCGCCCGCGTCGTTGCTCATCGACGTCGACCGTCTCACCGACGCCTACTACAGCAAGAGGCCTGATCCGAGCGATCCCGAGCAACTTGTCAGCTTCGGGACCAGTGGACATCGAGGGTCGTCTCTCGCCGGATCCTTCAACCAGGCCCATATCCTGGCCATCACCCAGGCCATCTGCGACTGGCGCACGCAGGAGGGCATCACCGGCCCGCTCTTCCTCGGCAAGGATACCCACGCGCTGTCACGGCCGGCCGAGCAGACCGCTTTGGAAGTCCTGGCCGCCAACAACGTGAACACCGTCATTCAGCGCGAGGACGGCTACACGCCCACGCCCTCGATCTCGCGCTTGATCTTGACTCACAACCGCGGCCGCAAGAGCGGCCTGGGCGACGGTATCGTGGTCACCCCCTCGCACAACCCGCCCGCCGACGGAGGCTTCAAGTACAACCCACCCAACGGCGGCCCGGCCGACACCAATGTCACCGACTGGATACAAAACCGCGCCAATGCGCTGCTGCGCACCGGCGGCGCGGAGATTCGCCGCATTCCCTCCGACCGGGCACGCACCGCACCCACCATCCGACAGGATGACTTCGTTGGCCCCTACGTGGCGGATCTGGCCAACGTGGTGGACATGGCAGGTATCCGCGACGCGCGCATCAAATGCGGCGTGGACCCGCTGGGGGGCGCCTCGGTGGCCTATTGGCAAGCCATCGCCGACCACTGGAGGCTCGACCTGCAAGTAGTCAACCCGACCGTGGATCCGCGCTTCGCTTTCATGCCCGTGGACCACGACGGAAAGATCCGCATGGACTGCTCCAGCCCCTTTGCCATGGCCAAATTGGTCGGCCTGCGCACCGCCTACCAGGTTGCCTTTGCCAACGATCCCGACGCCGACCGGCATGGAATCGTGGTGCCGTCCTCGGGCCTGATGAACCCCAACCACTACCTGGCGGTGGCCATCCGCTACCTGTTTTCCCATCGGCCGCAGTGGCTGAAGCAGGCAGCCGTGGGCAAAACCCTGGTGTCCAGTGCGATCATCGATCGCGTGGTGGCCGCCCTGGGACGTCGGCTCGCCGAAGTGCCAGTGGGCTTCAAATGGTTCGTCGAGGGACTGCTCGACGGCACCCTCGGGTTTGGGGGCGAGGAGAGCGCCGGGGCCAGCTTTCTGCGCTTTGACGGCAGCGCGTGGTCCACGGACAAGGATGGTCTGATTCTGGCGCTGCTGGCAGCCGAGATCACAGCCCGCACGGGCAAAGATCCCGGCGAGCACTACCGTGAGATCACGGCGGCCCATGGCGATCCCATCTACACCCGCATCGATCAGCAAGCCACGCCTGCGGAAAAGGCCCGGCTCAAGCAACTCTCGCCTGCGCAGGTCAGAAGCAGCACGCTGGCCGGCGAGGCCATCACTGCCATCCTGACCAAGGCGCCTGGCAACGGCGCCTCCATCGGCGGGCTCAAGGTCACGTCGCAGAACGGCTGGTTCGCCGCGCGCCCGTCGGGCACGGAGAACATCTACAAGATCTACGCCGAGAGTTTCAAGGGCCAGGCCCATCTGGACAGCGTCATCGAGGAGGCGCGCACCATCGTGGCGGAAGCGCTCGAAACCTAGTCTCAAGACACCGGCCCCCTGGCGCCTGTGGCAAGGCTCTATTTCTTGCTCAGCGGCTCCGCGCGGGGCATATGTTGAACAAGCGAATCCGTGATGAAAGGTGCACCGCACTTCGCCGTCCAGGCATCTTTGGCCCTCGTGTTGGGTTGCAACACTCGCGCTGCCGCGCCGCTGGCACCACCCCAGGCCACGTCGTCAATTGCGACCGCAGCCCCGGCCAGTAGGCCGGCGGCCCCGGCAAGCAAGTCGGCTGTGCCCGCGTCGCCTGGCCCCGACGTCCCGCCTGACGACGATCGCGCCCTGGTGATTCGCGACGGCCAGGAGAGCTGGACCAGCGCCGCCGGCGCAGCCCGCTCCGGGTACACCATCGTCGACCTGGGTGACGACTGGACTCCCTATATCTTCGCGGAACATCGTGGCGTGGACGGCCAGCCCTTGCCTAACCGCTACCGCCGCGTGTTTCTCGGCCTGGCCAACGACACGCTGGACGATGATGGCGAGCCCTTGCCCGCTGGCGACAAGAACTACCTCGAGCTCTACGGCATTCCACCCTCACTCGGCGTGCTGCGCGCCCGCTTCCTGGAGGACGAGAAGCAGAGTTGCCACGACGGCGCGAACCTGGCGGCCATGGAGGCAGTGGAAACGGTGAGCTACGTGCCGCCTGAAAAGGTGAAGCAGGAAGAGAAGCGCATCGCGCGCCTGCGCACCGAACTGGAGGCAGCGCGCAAGAAAGCCCAAGTGCACACGTTGGCCGAGCTGGCTGCCAAGGACCCCAAGCTGGCACCCAAGGTCAAGCTGGTCGAGCGACGGGCTGCGGAGAAGCCGGCCATGATGGAGGTTGAACGGCGCCTGGGCTGCGAAGGCATGTTCAAACGCGGAAAACACGTTACAGGCATCTATGACGATGCCATGCGTTTAGCGGTACGCCGCTTTCAGCAGAAGCACATGATCTACGAGTCCAACTACTTGCGCCAGAAGACGATGGACGCTCTGGCCCGGGCGCCGCTGGCCAACGACCACCAGGCCTTGCTGCGCGTGCTCCGTGAGCGCGTGGTGGCCGCGGCCGGGGTGGTCGAGGACGGCAGTGCGGACGGCAAGAATGGCCCGCCCACGTACACGGGCGCCAACGGTCGGACCATGCCGGTGCGCAACCTGGCCGAGGAGATGACCCAGGCGGCGGTCGAGCAGCTCGGCCTGGCCAGCCCCGAAGCTGCTCTGGCCTTCTTCAAGCGCCACAGCGCGGCCGATTTCCGCCATCTGCGCGCCGCGGTCCGCTTGCCAGCCCTGCCCGAGTACTACGGGCCCAACATGGATCTGTCTATCGTCATCGATCGCGGCGATGTTTGGTACGACCTGCCTTGGGATGCGGCGGGCGTGCGTCACCAGCAGCCGCGTGGGCACTATCCCAGCTTTCACGCGTACGTGAAGTACAACGATCAGCGCATCCCTCTCGTGCGCTGGCGCACGACCATTGGCGGTTGGCGCGCCGAACAGGCCTCTGACGGCTACGAATACTATCGCTACAAGGGCTCGGACGTGGGCCCGCGCGTGATCCGCCACGTGGTGGCCGGCCCAGTGTGGATCGCGCCCGAGTCCACCCCCATCCGCACGCTGGTCAAGTCCAAGACCGTCAACGGCCTGTGGCACCGGGTGGTCAACTACGATGAGCTTGGCCCAGGATTCCTCTCCGCCTACGGCCTCATTGCCGGCTATCTGGTGGTGCCCGGCAAGGCTGGCAAGCCCGATTGGGACAACGGCATCCGTGCCCACGGTTCGTCGGAGTATCTCTCCATGTATAGCTCCGAGGGCTACTCGCACGGCTGCCACCGCCTGCCCAACCACCTGGCCATCCGGCTCTACTCTTTCATTCTGCGCCACCGTCCCATGCGCATCTTGGGGGACCAACCAGCCAACATCGCGCGCCAGTTTCTGCTCGACAACGACGTGTTCGAGATCCGCGTCCCTTCGCGCGGCTACCAGTACCTGCTTGAGCCGCCCTTGCCCGTGGACGTGTTGGAAGGCGAGATCAAGGGCACGCTGAAGAAGCCGGTTCTGACCTACGTGCCCAAGCCGGGCGTGCGCTATCCCGGGCCGCCGCCGCCTGTGCCCAATTCGGCTGAGGCCCGCGCAGGTGGTGCGGGCGCGGGCCGATCGGCCGGTGGCGATGAGGAAGGGGGCACGCCATGAAACCGGCCGCGCGCAGGTCTAGACTTCGCCCTCTTGTCGGCGTCGCGCTGCTGGCGATTCTGGGGGTGGGGACGGCGGTGGGGCTGCATGCGCAAGATGCCGGCACAAGCCCGGCCGTCCTTGAGCCCGCTTCCCCGAAGACGCAGGACAAGGTGAACATCACCTTGCAAACGCTTCCCGCGCGCAAAGCGGTGGTCAAGTGGGGCAGCAAGACCTTGGGCGTGATTCCCGCGCCCCACCCGCTCGTGGTGACGCGACCACGCGACAGCGGGCCGCTCGACCTCGTGGTCCGCGTCCCCGGCTTCTTGCCGGTCCACACCCGCGCCTATACCTTCTCCGACAGCCGCGTCGCTATCAAACTGACGCCCGTTTCTGAGAAGAACACCCTCTTCGGATACCGAGCGGAAGTGCCGCCCGCGGGCGCCGCCGGTCCCGACGGGGGCGTGCCCCCTCCCGCGACTCCGCCCCCGCCGCCGGCCCCTGCGCCAGTCCCGCAGCCGTAGGGGGAAGCCAACTCCATCCCCTCCCGGACTTTGTGCTTGGGGCGCATGTCCGCGTGCTAACCTGACTGACACCTGTATCGTATGGCCAGGATTCACGCCCCATGATCCCGATCAGCGACGACAACCCAACCCTGCGCTTTCCGCTGGTTACCGTCGGCCTGCTGGTCGTCATGGGCCTGGTGTGGGTCCTGGTCCAGGGGGCGGGCCTCAACCCGACCATACTGGCGGCCAGCGTGTGCAACCTGGGTCTGGTAGCGGGCGAGATCACTGGCCGCGCCCCCATCGGCGAGGCCGTACCGCTGGGCCGCGGACTTCTCTGCCTGGTGGATCGCGACCCCATCAACTACCTGACACCCATCTTCTCCATGTTTCTGCATGGCGGCTGGATGCACCTCCTCGGCAATGGCCTGTTTCTGTGGGTGTTTGGCAACAACGTAGAAGACAGCATGGGGCGACTGCGCTTCCTGGTTTTCTACTTCGTGTGCGGCTTGGCGGCCGCGGCAGCGCAGATTGCCATTGACCCCGCGTCGCCGGTTCCCATGGTGGGCGCCTCCGGGGCCATCTCGGGAGTGCTGGGCGCGTACCTGATGCTGTATCCGCGCGTGCGGGTCAACGTGCTGTTCATCTGGGTGATATTCGTGCAGGTGCTTTCGCTGCCCGCGTACCTGGTGCTGCTGTGGTGGATCGGGCTGCAACTGTTGAGCGGCCTGCCCCAGCTCTCGTCGATGCGCCCGGATGTCTCGTCGGGCGTCGCAGTTTGGGCCCATATCGGCGGCTTTTTCACTGGGTTCGTCCTGGTCAAGCTATTCGAAGACCCGGCGCTGGTCCGTGCCCGCACCTTGGCGCGACGGCGCGCCCATCCCGATCATTGGTAGGCACAGGGTGGACAGGCCAACGAGTCTCGCTTGGGCAGGCATGCTTTCTCTCCTGCTCGCGTCATCTCCGGTCGACGCGTCCGAGGCTTGTCACGAATCGCCCGAAGTCCGCATCTGGTGGTCACCCGAGAATCCGTCGGCTGGCTCGCCCTTGCGGCTCATGGTGGTCAGCGAACAGGCCCGCGACGGGGCCATTACCGTCAGCACGGCTGGGCGGCCGGTGCAGAAGCTTTCAACCGTGCGCCGAGGCGGACCGCCGTTCAGCTTCTCGGCCGAGTTGCCCGCGCCCGCGGCGGGCGAGGCTCGGGTCGCGCTGGTTTCCGGCGGCCAGACCATCTCCTGCCACCGCATTTTGCTCGCACCCCGCGGCCGCGCGCTGCCGGCACGCGGCCGGCCCCCAGGGCCAGGGGCTTGGCCCGTCACCCGCGCCTGGAACCGCGGCCTCGAGAACCTCTACTCAGCCTGGATCGAGCGCTTGTTCGACGCGCCGAACGACGTCGCGCTGGGCTTCCCGTCGCTTGCGCCCGTGCTTCGTGATCCGGCGCGCAACTTCCTCTGGGGCCACCTTGGCCTGCACGAGGATGATCCCAAGAACCGCGCCGCGCCCCGGGCTGTGCCCGACTGTGCGGATCTGCCCTACTACCTGCGCGCCACCTTTGCCTGGAAGATGGGCCTGCCCTTCGGGTTGCGCGACTGCAGCCGTGGCAGCAGCGACCACCCACCCACCTGCGGCGCGCTGGTCAGTCAGGATGAACCGGTGGCCGGCACCGACGCACTCGACCGTTTTCGCAAGTTCCTGCGGCTGCTCGCCAACAAAGTCCACTCGGGTAGCGCGCGCACTGCGCTTGACGACGACGAGACCGATTTCTACCCGGTCAAGCTGGCGCGTGATATCTTGCGACCGGGCCTGATCTACGCCGACCCCTATGGACACGTGATGATGATCGCCAAGTGGGCCGAACAGGACGGAACCAAGAGCGGCCGCCTCTTCGCCGTCGACGGCCAGCCCGACAATTCGGTGGGCCGCAAACGCTTCTGGGAGGGCACATTTCTCTTCGCCCGAGATGTCAAAAGCGCAGGCCCCGGCTTCAAGGCCTTTCGCCCTCTGGAAAAGTCGGCCGGAAATGGGTCGACGGTCGCGTTGTCCAACCGCTCGCTGGCCACCGACCACCGCTTCGCGCCCTATTCGGCGGACCAGGCCACGTTGTCCTCAGACGATTTTTACGCGCGCATGGCCAGCCTCATCAATCCCAAGGGTCTGGACGCCCAGGCCAGCTATGAAGAAACCCTGAACGCCCTGGTGGAACAGCTGGAGACGCGGCTAGGTTCTGTCGACAACGGCGAGCGTTTCATGCGCGACAAGGGCAACCCTGTGGTGCCGATGCCCGTCGGCGCCAAGATCTTCGAGACCGTGGGTCCTTGGGAGGACTACGCCACCCCGTCGCGCGATATGCGCCTGCTCATTGCGCTCGACGTCCTGGCGCGCCTGCCGGCCCGCGTGTCGGCGCACCCCGAGCTGTTCATCCTGGGCGGCCGCAAGCCCGAGGAGATTCGGGCCGAGCTGGAAAAGCTGCATCAGCGCCGCATTCACGAGCGTTCGGTGGAGTACCGGCGCAGCGACGGGACGCCGTTGAGACTGACCGTCGCCGACGTGTACGCGCGGCGCATCGCCCTGGAGATGGCATACAACCCGAACGACTGCGTCGAAGTGCGCTGGGGGGCCGATCCGACAACCGCCGACTACGCCACCTGCAACCGACACGCACCCGCCGAGCAGCACAGTCGTATGCAGGAGTATCGAGTCTGGTTTCACGAAGCTCATCGCCCGTCACGATAGCGGTGATTGCTGTGGTCGGGGGCGCCACCATGTGCGCATGTGCGCACTTGGGAGCACGAACAGCCTTGCGCCCCATGAAATGTTTTCCTAGCACAAGTCCCGTCTTCCTTATGATCGAGGGGGATTCTTCCGAGGATTCTTGATGGCCGCAGCTTTGCAGGCACAGGACTAGGGAATCATGTTGCCAAGCCGCATTCGGCAGGCTGGATTTACCATCACCGAGTTGATGGTGGTGCTCGTCATCATCGGGCTGCTTGCTGCCGTCGCGACCCCCTCCCTGACCCGAGATAGCACCGCGCGCAAAGGACGCGACTTTGCCAACATGGTCGCCCAGGCCCTACAGCGGGCGCACCTCGATGCCATGAGCCTGCGCGTTGCCCACTTTGCGTTGGTCTGTGCGGACGGGGTGGACACCTACCGAACGGACCAAAATCCGACCATACGCTCGCTGTTTGCACCTCCGGGCGTTGCCATCTGGAACGCGACCACGGACGCTAGCACAGTGCCATCGGGCCGCGTCCTTACCACCGTCCGGCCCAACGGCTGTGCATGGATCTACTTCAACTCAATGGGCAATGCAGGGACCAACGTCAGCTCCGCGAACCTGGCTTCGTGGCGGGTCTATGTTCGCAATGAGAACCTCAAAGCCACTCACCCCGATGGGGGCTTCATCATTTCGGTGACCGGCCTCACGTCGTTTGTTTCCACGAGGAACTTCAACTTCTCGCAATGAGACGCAACTCTGGATTTACGCTGGTCGAGGTCCTGGTGGCCCTGCTGCTGGGGGCCATCGGACTGCTCGGAACCCTGGCTGTGCAGCAAGCCGTAATTGGCGCCTCGAAGTCTGCCAACGATGCGGCCGTGGCCCTGCGCCTGGCCAGCCAGAAGCTCGAAGAGTTCAGCACCGTGCTGACGACCGGGGACCCCGCGAATGTTTTCCCCTTGCCCAACGTGGACCAGTTCCGAGCGCCCGTCGCCATTGCGAACGCAGTCGGCAACACGAGCTGGAGCGCACCCGCCTATCTGAACGTTGAGGGCATCACGGCCACCACTCCGAGTGCCGCATTTCGCTGGACCCGCAGGTGGCGGGTGGTCAACCTCGGGTGCGCTCAGCCCTACGTCATTTCGGTAACCGTCACCTACGCCACGGACACCGGGAGTCCCAAGACCGTGCGCCTGGACATGGAACGGAGGAAGTCGTGGTGCTAGGCCGGCGCGAGCCTGAGCGGGGTATGACGCTGGTCGAGCTGATGGTGACCATGGTCATCGCGTCCATCGTGGCTGCCTCCACCTTCATGTTCTTTGCCGGCCAGCAGCGGGTGTACGAAACCCAGACCAAGCTGCTCAATGTTCAGCAAAGTGCATGGGCCGCCATGGAGGTCCTCAGCCGGTTCGTCCGATCCGTGGGTTCTGGGATGTATGGCTGCGTGCGGCCGGTGGGGGGAATCGTTCCTTCTCCTCCCCTCAATCGCTTCCCCGTCGTCGACCCGGACGTCAGTGACGATCCGCCGGTGTTTCCGCCCAATCCAGCTGGGGTCGTCACCGTACACGATCTTTCCCAGCGTCCCAACGCCGGCCTGCGCGCGTACAACAGCCCTAGCCTGCCTGCGTACAACGCCGCGACCGGCCAGATGCAACGAATTCCCCCCCTTTGGATCGTTGATCAAGTGGCCGGCACAGACGCCTCGATTACTGGAATTGTACCTGGGACCGACGTGATTACCATTGCTTTCGGCAATCGCACCTCAGGTACCAATTTCGATTCCCCCCTCTTCGGAAATGTTCCCAATACGGCCAGTGCCATCGCGCTTCCGACAGGCAACGGCGCCATGTTTCAAGCGGGCGAGTTCATCGTGCTGATCGGCGACCCACCAATGGGCTTGGCCAGCGACATCGGATGCACCCTGTTCCAGGTTACCAGCGTAGCCAATGGGACTCCCGACACTCTGAGCCATGC
>Ga0182021_10011502_pt1 | contig 10502 bp, 9 predicted proteins | sample 612E3MmetaG_FD_120493 | JGI IMG/M metagenome (GOLD analysis project Ga0182021, IMG submission 120493) | Permafrost microbial communities from Stordalen Mire, Sweden - 612E3M metaG (Illumina Assembly) | ecosystem: Environmental > Terrestrial > Soil > Wetlands > Permafrost | place: Sweden... | reverse complement strand
GGTTCTGTTGATAGATTCACATTTCAACACTTTTATTCCTTGTGTGAAAAAAAGGAACGTTCATCGGTCAAAATTAAAACATTGTCAAACTTTTGAAAAATGATAAGCCGCATCAATAAACGTACGCGCAAAGGAATCAGTAAAATACGCATGAGAATAGGTGCCGACTGCGTTTCCCGATACAAGCCCATCCTTTCCGGAATCGATACCTTTTCCCCGTGTCAACCTGAATGCGAACTGAGCATCGTGATCCGGGTGCAGGTGGGAATAATGAAACTCGTGGCCGGTTATATGTTGCAATGAAGGAAGAAATGAAACGTTTCCCCTGCTTTCACCCTTTACATAACCAAGTGCCTCAATTTTATTTGTCATCTCCACACGTGCAGGCAGAACCCCACAGGATTTATACGTTTTATCCGTTTTAATTTCGCGGGTAAGGTACATCAGACCTCCGCACTCTGCATACACAGGTATTCCCCTGTCAACCCGTGATTTCAATTCCCTCGTACATTGTGCAGATTCCAGAGCGGGCAGATGCAGCTCCGGGTACCCCCCTCCAAAATATAAGGCATCCACCTCAGGTATCGAATCCTGGAGCGGACTAAAAAAGAGAATCTCTGCGCCGAGCGATCGTAGAAGATCCAGATTATCCTGATAATAAAAACAAAAAGCGTTATCCAGAGCAACTCCTATCTTTGCAATCGTCGGCTTTCGATGTTTTCTCGTGGAAACCTTTCTATCAGGAGTCGATTTGCACGCACTTCCGGCACACGAAATGATTGCATCCAAATCACAAAATTCCTCAATTATTTCTCCCAGGCCAGCCATCTGGACCGTTTCATGTGCCATCAAAAGGCCAAGGTGCCGACTTTTTACCGCCATATCTTCCCGTTTCTGAATCCAGCCCAATGAAGGGATTGAGAGAGAATCTTCAATCATCTGACGGTGACGAAGACTTCCCACCCTGTTCAGGATTGCCCCTCCGATGGTGATTGTGGTGTCAAAGCCGGAGAAACCATGGATAAGTGCATGTGTACTTCGTGACATTCCTTTGACATCCACTACAAGGATGACCGGAGCATCCAGGAGCCGGGCCACATGGGCGGTACTTGCAAAATCCGTTCCATCAATACCATCATAGAGACCCATGACCCCTTCGATGATTGCAATATCTGCGCCTGTTGTTGCCTGGTTAAAAGTCCGTGCAACTCCTTCTTCTCCCATCATGAAGGGATCAAGATTCCGGGAAGCCCTTCCGCAGATCCGGGTGTGATGGGAAGGGTCAATAAAATCCGGGCCTACTTTAAATGGTTGGACTTTCAGGCCCCGCGATGTAAGAGCTGCCATGATGCCGCCCGCGACCGTTGTTTTTCCACACCCGCTGTGAGTACCTGCAATCACGATGCGGGGAATCGTTTTCATGGCTGCTTCCCGTCGTTTTCAGCATCAGGGGACCCGAACAAGCACACAGATATCCGGGTTCCGCTTTCTTTCCTGTAGGAATCAACCCGTTGATGAATGCGTTCAACCATGCTTTCCGTAGTAAGGATCAGGGAATCTTCTCCCCGCAGGGCTTTTAAAATACATTTATCAATAACGCCATAGGTAAAATCCAGTCGCATACTGTCATTTTCAGCCTGCTGTTTGGCCCGGGTTCCCATTGCACCGGTGGAAATACTGGTGTGTGCCATCAGCCAGTCCAACAGGGTTTTCCTGTTATCCCGGTCTATATTGAAGAGGGTTATCTGACCAGGTCGGGGATTGGTGCAGGACTCCCTGAACATGGTTTCGATATTATTCATCATATCAAGAACCGTCCGGGGTTTTTTCCCCAGGAGTGGCAGACCGCGTTTTTGCAGTTCATAGTGAAGTTCCAGCAACATGGGAAGAGAGAGGTGTGCCATCCGGACAAATTCCGGATTGCCAAATGCTAATTCCGGAATATCCTCGCGGATTATTTTTCCTTCAGCCATCAGGATAGCACGGTTTGCCCATGGATAGGCAAGTTCTACGTCATGGGTGGAAATGATGACAGTCTTTCCATCATGGTTCAGTTCATCCAAAAGCTCCATGATGTCTTCTGAACCGGCAGGATCGAGACCGCTCGTAGGCTCATCAAAAACCAGCACATCCGGATCCATTGCAAGAACTCCGGCAATTGCCGCCCGTTTCTTCTCTCCCCCAGAGAGCTGGTGAGGAGTCCGGCGTTCGAACCCGTCAAGCCCGACATGGCCCAGCGCCATAGTGACAGCAGCTTTGACTTCTGTTTCCGTTAAACCGAGGTTTGTTGGCCCGAATGCCACGTCCTGGTATACCGTTGGAGCGATAATCTGTCGATCGGGATTCTGGAGCACAAAACCAACACGTTTGCGCAACATCCTTAATGAACCTGAATTATACCGGATTGGCTGGTTATCAAAAAGCAAAAGGCCGGAGTCAGGGCGGGTCATCCCGTTGAACATAGTCAGAAGGGTAGATTTTCCCGCACCATTTGGTCCGACAAGGGCTATTTTTTCATTCTTGCGGATATGAAAACTGATTCCGCGTATTGCCTCCAGTCCCCGGGGGTAGCGATAGCGGATATCCCGTGCTTCAAGAATAACACTGCTCATGACCCGCTCCTATAGTATGGTTTTAGATCCGGACAGAATTACAACTGTCGCTGACAGGGTGAGAAAGATCACAACAATGAAAAAGGGAAATCCTTCCACCGGTCTGGTTTCGCCCATTAAGGCAAATTTTCCATCATAACAACGGGCATCCATCGCCCGTATCAAATCTTCCCCGGATTCCCAGCTAGCAATAAATGCGGCACCACAAAGTGACGCAAACGATTGTACGGATTCCCGCCAAGAGGAATATCCGAGGCGCATTACCTGTGCATGATAGATCTGGGTGACCTGGTTTATGAGGATAAATATTGTACGATAGATGATCATCGCAAGATCGATGACAATGTCAGGAACACGACACTGCCGCATCACATTAAAAAGATCGGTCATTGGCGTGGTGAGGGCGATGAAACAGACCGCTGACATTCCTCCGATAATGCGACAAAAAACAAAGAAGCCCTGGTTAATACTTTCCCGGGTTATGGACAAGGAGAATCCCGGGAAGGGATCCCAGTTCCAATAGGGCGTTGGTCCCCCGTATATCAGCACGATTCCGGCAACGCTCACCAGGGCGAACCAGACCGGGTGGATGAAGAAATCTGCATAGGTTTTTGCATGTACCCGGGCAAGGAAAAGGATGGCGCACGTCAGGAGGACTGCAATGAAAACCAGCGGAATATAACTTGTCGAAACGAGACAAAGAAGGAGGGCGCCGATACCGGTTGCGAGTTTCAGGTACGTATTGACCTGCCTGATCCCGTTCTTTTGAGCTATATCCTCAAGAAGATCTTCAATCATTCCCGTATCCTGTCTGTATCTTTGTCATCCCTTCTTATTTTGTCCGATCCAGTAACCAAAAATTCCGCCAATGCACATCCCGCCGATCGCTGCCTGGAGACCAAAAAGAGTGGACTCAATCTCTGCACTTGGCGGAACCCATTGGGGGATGATCGGCTGGATCTTTTCCTGAATGGTATCCGGTGATCCGGATATTTTAGCCGCTGCGATCGAGTCCGTCCCGGCAAATGCGGAATCCTGCGAAACTGAACTTGTGTACAGGAAAATCATGCAGAATGCTGCGATCGCTACGATGGTGAGGATCTCCAGCCCGTATTTCCTTACCAATCAGTCCTCCCCCCGGGCAGCTTTGATCTTTGCTTCAGAAAAAATTTTCAGGATAACAAGAATGTCTGGTTTGAGTAAGACGATGTATTTGAACACCAGGGCAAACACGATCCCTTCAACTATGGCGATTGGGATCTGTGTGACTGCAAAAATCCCCAGGAACAGGATAACCGAGGATCCAACATTCCCGGTTACGGGGTGAACTGCCCCAAGGGCAAGCTGGAATGAGGTCACTATATAGGTAGATAAATCGGCAAGGGCAGTTACGAGAAATACGGTCATAGAGATACTGACGGCTGAGTCTTTGAGCACCCGATAGATGAAGAACCCAACGAATGGTCCGACAATACCCATGGAGACGATATTAGCACCCAGTGTTGAGAGCCCTCCGTGAGCAAGAAAGAGTGCCTGAAACAACAACACAATCGCGCAGACTACCGATGTAATCCAGGGTCCGAAGCAGATTGCAGACAAACCTGTACCGGTTGGATGGGAGGAACTTCCAAAGGGAGTCGGAAGTTTCAATGAAGAAAGAAGAAAGATAAAACCTCCTGTCACACCAAGAAGAGGGAGTGCCTGCCGGTCAGCACGTGTGATATGGTTGAGGCGATAGATTCCGAACAGGACGCAGGGCAGAGCGATAATCCACCAGATTATACACCACTGTGGTGACAGGTAACCTTCCATTATATGCATAACAATTCTCTGGGGATAATTTATGAAAATTTACTTGATTTAATTCCATTAAAGTTGTATAAAATAATGAATCAACCTGATATTTAATTTTTCCTTATGACTAGATTCTATAAAAAAAGTTAGAATCAGCCAATCCTATAAAAAAAAGGGTAAAGTGTTATTTTAAATCCAATTTTTTAATGAAATCTTTCGATAATATCACTTGGATCAATTATTTTGACGCTCCAGGGGGCTTCGGCAATGCCTCCGCCCCCGCCGCTGTGGCGACCCCCACACAGCGATAGATCCGCATACAGTTTTCACAACACGAAAAAGTTACCGGTAAAATCATTATTACTTTTTTCATTTCAGTTTCGGTTACAAAAAATTTTCGAAAATATCGTCGTAGAAATTAAAATATCTAGGGGCTGTATTAACACTTTACCCAAAAAAATATTTTTTTTCAACAAAAAACATTCAGTATATCGAAAACAGAGGGGAACTTCCTGAATTTGATTCTCAATAAAAAAGATGTTTTGATCCGAGAGGATATCTTTTCCTGTGTTATCTGTACATACAGATAATCTACGAGAGAATCCTCTTCGGTGAATTCAGGCGGTTTCGATTTTATCCTCTTCCTGAAGACCTAATGTCCTGACAGAGTCTTCCCGCATCCTGAATTTCTGTATTTTTCCCGTGACACCCATAGGGAACTCTTCGACAAACATGACATACCGGGGGGTCTTATAATGGGCAATTTTTCCTTTGCAAAAATCCTTCACTTCCTGTTCGGTGAGTATATGCCCCTCTTTTACCTTGACCCATGCACAGAGCTCTTCTCCATATTTTTTATCGGGTACTCCGACGACATAAACATCTGCAATTTTTTCATTGTGGTGCAGGAATTCTTCGATCTCACGAGGATAAATATTTTCACCCCCCCGGATAACCATGTCCTTGAGCCGGCCTACAATCCTGAAGTAACCTTCCTCATCCATGGTTCCCAGATCGCCAGTGTGATTCCAGTTATTCGAATCGAGAGTTGAGTTGGTGGCAGATGGATTGTTATAGTAACATTTCATTACGCAGTAACCCCGTGCACAAATTTCCCCGATCTCTCCAATGGGCACAATTTTACCGGTTTTGGAATCGATAATTTTTAGTTCGGTATGCGGGAATGAACGACCGACAGTGGAGACGCGTCGTTCAACCGGGTCCAGGGTAGTGGTCATCGTAACACCGGGTGACGTTTCGGTCTGCCCATATACAATCACAATCTCGCTCATGTGCATTTTTGTATTGACCTGCTTCATTACTTCTATCGGGCAGGGCGATCCGGCCATGATGCCGGTACGTAAAGACTTAAGGTTATATTTTTCAAAATTCGGGTGGGAGAGTTCTGCAATAAACATTGTTGGCACGCCGTGAAGAGCCGTGCACCTCTCTTTTTCAACGGTCTTTAAGACCTCCTCTGCATCAAACGTTGGAGAAGGCAGAACCATGGTTGAACCATGGGTTACGCAGGCAAGGTTAGAGAGGACCATACCGAAGCAGTGATAGAAAGGCACGGGAATACAAAGCCGGTCTTTTTCGGTAAATCCCATACCTTCACCAATGATATATCCGTTGTTGAGAACGCCATGGTGGGTCAGCACAACCCCTTTAGGGAAACCGGTCGTACCGCTCGTATACTGGATGTTGATGGCGTCATCAAAAGTAAGCCCCTCACCTCGCTCGATAAGCTCATCGTTTGTCACTTCTTCGGCTTTTTTCAGCATTTCATCCCAGGTGAACATCCCGTTGTAAGGGATAGTACCCATGAAGATGGCAGTTTTCAGGAAAGGGAACTTGTCAGACGAGATCCTACCGGGCTTTGCTTCATAGGCTTCCGGGCAGGCTTCGTAGAACATTCCGACATAGTCCGAGGTTTTGAACCGTCCCTGAATGATGAGTGTCTTAATCTCTGATTGTTTGAGTGCATACTCCAGCTCGTAGGTACGATATGCAGGGTTGATATTCACCATTACAGCGCCGATCTTCGCCGTCGCAAACTGAACCGCCACCCATTCTGCGTGGTTCATGGCCCAGATCCCGACCCGGTCCCCTTTTTCAACGCCAAGCCCCATAAGGCCGCGGGCAATCTGGTTTACCCGCTCGAGAAATTCGCGGTACGTCCAGCGGATATTCTGGTGGACTGAAACAATTGCCTCATTATCCGGGTATTTTGATGATATGCTGTTCACCATCTCTCCAATCGTCATTCCCAGGAGTGGAAATGTCGATGTCCCGCTCGCATAGCTGCCCTCAACCATTGATAAATTATGGGGTGAGAACAGGATATATGATTAATGATATGATGTTTTCACTGTTCAGCTCAAATGACCTGAAATACTGGTAATTCAGGGTTATTTTTCAAATTCTGTCCAGTCTGCCTCTTCTCTCTTGTGACCTTCACAAGAGAGTCAAAGGATGAACCTTTAGGTAATTATGGATTTTTCGTCAACGACTTCAAAAAGGAAAACTATTAAGATAAATTAACGCGATTCTATACAGTCAGCTTGGGGGAAAAATTCAGACCCGGATGACCAAGGGGTTGTGGCCTAGCCCGGAATGGCGACGGGCTCCAGCGGTCTTTGCGTTCTTGTGCTGCAGATGATGAACAATGGGTCTCCTGAATTTACCTTTCCGGTATACACCGGAGAGGGCATCGGTAACCTCATGTGAGCGTTGCGATGTTTGATGATGATCCGTTGGAGCACTGATGCATGTCGGAGAGACCCGTCGATCGTGAGTTCAAATCTCACCAACCCCACATTTTCTCACCAGCCGATTCTTTTGTTATCCTTCACGGTTTCTGGCTTTCTTCAGGACCCCGTGAGCACAGTACCCGCCGGCAAGTGAGAACAAGGCGAAGATCACTCCAATTATGAGCAAAAAGGGAAGAGTAATAATTACGGTTCCGATCACAAAGCCAAGACGGGGTATAATCCCGGGTTCGATAAACGGAAGGTACTGATCCATTGAGCTTTCTGTCATGAACAGGATGCCTGCAACCATCACGGCAAGGAGCCCTGCAAGATAGGAAATCCCGGGGACCCAGCAGGTACGGTTCTCCCTGCAACGGAGTATCTCTGAAACAGCGCCGCATGCTGAAAGCAGAACCGGTGAGACTAAAAAAACCATCCAGAAAAACAGGGTGGATCTCATTCCCACGTCACCGGTTAATGTCAGGTACCTGTCGCTGCCGGAGATCGCCGCCCAGATAATAAAACCGAAAAGAAGTCCCGGGACAATTATTGCCTCCCGTCCGGGTTTTTTAACTACTACTGATTCCCCTGTCCTTTTATCTGTACCCCGGTTTTAAATAAATTCCTGGTAATAAAAATGCCATCTGGAACGATCCGCTCTTTCGTCCCCGGTGCCTGAATAGCTATAAGAATCCGAAACACTATCCTCCTCTCATGAGTCATGAGCTGCATCTGGTAGATGCCTTTACGGGTGCCCCGTTCCGCGGAAACACCGCAGCAGTCTGCATTCTTGACGGGCCGGCCGACCCTCTCTGGATGCAGCAGGTCGCCGGCGAGATGAAACATTCCGAGACTGCGTTTATTCATCCCGGTCAGGAGGGCTGGGACCTGCGCTGGTTTACCCCGGAACGCGAGGTGGACCTCTGCGGCCACGCGACACTCGCAGCAGCATTCGCCCTCTGGACAACCGCTCGCGAAAAACCGGGATCAGCAATTGCTTTTAAAACAGGATCCGGAATACTGACCGCTCAGAAGGACGGGGATTTTATAACTCTTGATTTCCCGTCAGAGCCGGTCACCTCTTCAGCATCCGTACCCGGGCTTGAAGGTGCCCTAGGTGCAGCCCCGGTCTTTGTGGGGCGGAACCGGTTCGACATCCTTGCCGAGCTTTCTTCGGCGGATGAGGTATGCGATCTTGACCCCGATTTCAGCGCCCTTGCCGCTCTCCCTGCACGCGGGATTATTGTCACCGCAACTTCCGATCTTCCCCAGTACGATTTCGTCTCGAGGTTCTTCGCTCCATCCGTGGGAGTGGCAGAGGACCCGGTGACCGGCTCGGCCCATTGTTGTCTTGGCCCTTATTGGGGAGAAAAACAAAAAAAGACGGATCTTATCGGGTTCCAGTGCTCGGCCCGGGGCGGGCTGGTCCATGTTACCCTGAAAGGCGACCGGGTAATCCTTGGCGGGCATGCAGTTCATATCTTCTCGGGAACCCTGCTGGTATGAGGAGAGGATAAAAAAGAAGAGCCTGGTATTTTACCTCTCCTTTGCAGAAGTACTTCTGGTGCCGGAACGGTCATTTACCCAAGCCCGGAAAACCCAAAAAACAGGCAAAAAAGAATGCACCACGATCCGCGTCCGGAGAACCTTTCCCTTTCAGGTAATTATTCCCCCGCCGGTCACACACGAAACCCATGGAACTTCGTTTGATAAATTTATCATAGCTGACAGACACATAATAACAACGAACGGAGAATTTCATGTATCTTGTCGGAGAAGCACTCATAGGTGATGGTGCGGAAGTTGCACACATTGACCTCTTAATGGGGGACAAGGAAGGTCCCATTGGAACCGCATTTGCTCACGCGGTCTCGCAATTGTCTGCCGGGCACACACCCCTCCTTGCAGTCATCCGCCCGAACCTGCTCACAAAACCGGTAACCCTTGTTATCCCGAAGGTAACCCTCAAGACGATGACGCAGGTCAACGAGATGTTCGGTCCTGTCCAGGCAGCCGTTGCAAAGGCAGTCGCTGACTGCGTGGAAGAGGGCGCTTTTTCAGCAGTTGATATCGAGCAGGTTGTCATCCTTGCATCGGCATTTGTTCACCCGGATGCACTGGACTACAACAAGATTTACCGGTTTAATTACGGCGCAACCAAGCTTGCGATCCACCGGGCACTCGATAAATTCCCCGACGCAAAGACGCTTGTCTTTGAAAAAGACCGGGCTGCCCACGCAATCATGGGATTCAAGGTCACAAGGTTGTGGGACCCGCCCTACCTCCAGGTGGCCCTTGACCTTGTCGATATGGGCAAGGTAGCAAAAGTGTTAAAGGACCTCCCTGAAAACGACCACCTCATTATCGAGGCCGGCACCCCGCTGATCAAGAAGTTCGGACTTGGTGTCATATCCGAGCTGCGGAAGCTGCGGCCGAATGCGTTCATCATTGCCGACATGAAGATCCTGGACACCGGCAACCTCGAAGCAAGGATGGCGGCTGATGCATCAGCGGATGCTGTCGTCGTATCAGGCCTTGCCCCGGCCTCGACCATGGAAAAAGCAATTGCTGAAGCGAGAAAAGTCGGCATTTATTCAGTAGTCGACATGCTCAATGTCCAGAACCCGGTAAAAGTCATCGAGAAGCTGAAAAACAAGCCGGACATCGTGGAACTTCACCGTGCCATCGACACTGAAGACACAGCACATGCATGGGGCGATATCGCTGCAATCAAGAAAGCTGCAGGTGGGAAACTCCTTGTCGCAACCGCCGGCGGAGTCCGGGTCAATGTCGTGAAGGACGCACTGAAAGCGGGAGCAGATATCCTCGTTGTCGGCCGTGCAATCACCGCAAGCAAGGATATCAAGCATACTGCTGATGAGTTCTTAGACAATCTCGATAAGGAAGAGATTGATCAATTCAGGGTCATGACTGATTTTTAAGATATCAAAATGTATATCTCTCTTTTTTTTAAGACTCCTGCACAAAACGATCGTGTAAAAGCAATTTTTGATGAATTACAAAAACGTGATCTTATCCAGCCTAATCACATCCTAGATCCAAATACTAATATTTCAAATTTCTATTGTCGTCCTTATATCTCTAAAAAAATTCAATATAATCCCACTATATCAGATTTAAGTGACGATACAATACGATTCTTTCTACTTCACGAAGAGAGACATCATATCAAAGGACATTTTGGATACTTATTGCGATTGATATTTTCTATAATTGGAATTGTATCAATTCTAATTGGGCTAGCATTACTATCGGTGTTTCCCTCACTCTCCCCATCTACAGGATTAAGCGTCTTATGTATCGGTATTTTCCTCCTTGCATC
>Ga0182021_10011501_pt1 | contig 10503 bp, 15 predicted proteins | sample 612E3MmetaG_FD_120493 | JGI IMG/M metagenome (GOLD analysis project Ga0182021, IMG submission 120493) | Permafrost microbial communities from Stordalen Mire, Sweden - 612E3M metaG (Illumina Assembly) | ecosystem: Environmental > Terrestrial > Soil > Wetlands > Permafrost | place: Sweden... | reverse complement strand
GGTGCCGATCGAGGCCAGGAACAGGTCGAAAGGCGCCGGCGCGGAGTTTTCACCGCCGCCCGCAGCAGGCTGGTCTGTCTCAATCGTGAAGCCGCCGTAGTCGGCGAACACGCGCTTGCCGCCTGGGAAGTAGATTGTCATGTCCATGTGGTTCCTTTCACTTTGAGCGCCAACTTCTACGCTGACGGTTTCCATGTTGCGAAATGTCGAAACGCGGCAATAGTGTGGCTATGAGCGATGACCGTCAGCGCTACGCCCTCCACGCCGCCGTGTTCGCGGCCTTGGCCAATCCTACGCGCCACGAGCTAATGCACCTGTTGTGCGCACAGCCACACACGGGCAGCGAGTTGGCGGAGGCTCTTGAGGTCAGCCGGCCCAATGTCTCTCAGCATCTGGCCGTGCTCCAGCGCGAAAACTTGGTCAAGCGCTCGCGCGAGAAAGGCCGCGTGTTGTGGCAGGTCGTCGACCCGCGCCTCTCGCAGGCTTGCGCGCTCATTGACGAGATCCTCGGCCGCCAGCTGGCCGACAAGGCCCACATCCTGGAAAGGTAGGCCATCATGTTCCAGAGAAACGAAAGTACCACCGACCGCATCGCCCGCACTGTAGCAGGCGGCGGCTTGCTTGCCGTCTCCGCCAAGCTAGGCGCCGCGTCCGGCAGGCCTCTTGGCGTCGCCTTCGCGCTGGTGGGAATCGTCTTACTCTTCACCGCCGCGACCGGCAGCTGTCTGGCCTACCGGCCGTTCGGCATCAGCACCGCCAAGTGACCCAAAACGGGTCGTGCGCATGATCGACGTCGACGAACAAGCTTGTGTGCTGCGACCTTGCACGCTGCTCGTCCTCGCACATCCGGGAGTTGGCTGGCCATGCGGTGACCTCCTCCGAACCCAGCCCGAGTGACCGTGCCGAGTCTTCTCGCAGGGCGGCGTGTCGCCTCCCGGCTCCGGCCTCCGACGCTCTCCGCGTCGCCTTGGGGCCGGTCGGGCGGGGTCCCGGGCGACCATTAAAGGCATATGCTCATAATACCCGTCCCGCTGCCGAACGCAGCGGTGTCGGCGTTCTTGGGGAGCAACCGCGTCTACGCTCACGACCCCCACCGGGCGCCGCCCGCCGAAGGCCGGAGGGAGATCTCGCTCCAGCGATCGCGCCGGCACCGTCAACGCGGACCGCATGCCGCACGAGGTCGAGGAAGTGCTCACGGTCCGAGCGACGCCGTCTGACCCGTGGCCGGGACATCGACGTGTGTCGCCTCCGCGTCGCGAGTCAGTCGTACCTGAGCCGCGTCTCCTCGTCCGTCAGGACGTCCTTGACGCGCTCCTGCCAGTCCACCGAGTCCCACGTGCCCAAGCGCTGGTGCGTCTGGTAGTAGTTTTGCGGAATGGGATGGGTACCCACGACCACTTCCAGGCCGTACTTGGCCGGCAGAAACTCCCTGAACGCATCGATCCTGGGGCAGGGCGGATAGCCAACCACCAGTCCGGTGGCCAGGTGAACCACCTCGGCGCCGTTCTTCTGCATCTCCGCAGGCGCGTTCTCCACGTTGCCGCCGGGACACCCGCCGCAAGTCGTGAAGCCGACCAGCTCGATCTCCTCGTTCTCATAGGCGGCGAATGCGCCGTCCCGATTGTGCATGGCGCGCAGGCATTTTCCTCCAGCGCACGTGTGATAGCGGTCGCAGATGATGATACCTATCTTCTTCATGCGCCTCGCTCCCGGTTCGTTGTCCGCGTTCAGGCCGGCACACACGATGGATGTGCTCAGAGAGCTTCGATCCTCACTGACGCATGCCGAGGAGGCCGAGAGCAGGGCCGTCCCTAGCGTTCAGCCAGGCTAGGCTCGTTCTGCGTCTCAGGATGATCATCCATGGTCTCCTGCTCGCTCCACACCGGCTCATACACACCTGCAACCTCGGCTGCATACTCGTCGACGGCTCCACACAACGCGGTGACGAGGCTCTCGGCACCGTGGTGTGTCGGTCGCGCGCCGCTGGCGGCCATGATCTCGCGCGACTGCTCGGGGTTGTCGATCAGCATGCAGGGCATGAGCAGGTTGTGGTTGAAGGGCTGACGGGCGCGAATCTCCCGAAAGTAGGGGCTATTGAAGGCTGCGGCCAGTGAGGTGTCGGCGATGTTGTCGGTGGCGAAGTGGGTGAAGATGCAGGGTTCCACCCAGCCTTCGTTGTTGATGTGCAGGTAGTGCTTGCCGGCGATGCAGCCTTCAACCCAGGGGGCGTCGCCCCAGAAGTCGACCGGGAACATGGCCTTGGTGTTGCGCAGGCGCTGGATGCCGAGACGGAACTGGTTGCGCTGCTCGGGCGTCGGCATGAGACTCATGTCGGGCGCACCGCCTACCGGCATGTACAGAAAATGCCAGGAGATAGCGGCGCCGCGAGCAACCAGGGGATCGACGAACTCGTCGCTTAAGAGCGTCTGCCAGTTGTTGCGCGTCACGGTGGCTGAGTAGCCGAACAGCACGCCGTGTTCCTTGAGCTGGTCCATCGTGTCCAGGAGTTTGCCGCAGGTGCCCGCTCCGCGGCGTGTGTCGGTGGTCGCCTCGTCGCCCTCGATGCTCAACATGAGCGCCACGTTGCCGAGCTCGGCGATTCGCGCGACCTGCTCGCGCCTGACCAGCGTGCCGTTGGAAAAGACCTGGAAGTAGGTGTCGGGGTTAGCGGCGGCGATGTCGAGCAGATCGGTGCGCATGAAGGGCTCGCCACCGAGCACGGTGATGAGATAGACGCCCATCTCGGCGGCCTCATCGACGATGCGCTGGAAGAGCTGCCCCGACATATCGCTTTGGTGTGAGTACTCGCTGGCGTAGCAGCCCTCGCAGTGCAGGTTGCAGCGCATCGTGGGGCTGACCAGCACGGTGAACGGCGTACGCAAGTCGCGCTCCTGCGAGAACGCCTGACGCTTCTGCGAGCCCCGTAGCAGGGCGTTGACGACGAAGGCGTTGATGAAGCCGTCGCGACAAGCGGGGCTTAAGTCGTGCACTACGTGGCGGGCGATCTTTAAGGCGGGGTGATCCTGCTGCACCTTCTCCTTGACGAAGCGCATCTCGGCCTTGTGGTTGTCGGGAGTGATCTTCTCGGCCAGGGCGATGGCACGTACGATGTTGGCCTTGTTGTCGCTTGAGGCGAGCCTCAGCATCTCCTTGATGATGCCACGCTGGACGACGCCGTAGAGGCCGTCCGTGGTACTCACTTGGGCTCCTTTCGTGCTCCCCTGTCTTGTGCTGACCGGCCCCGCTTGCCGGGGCTCCGTCGCGCCCTCTCAAGCACCGACGGACTGACTACCTATGCTGGCCTGCCGGCTGAGTACACCGGCTGGCTGCGGTCCCGCGGTTCAGTGCTGGCAGGCGCCGTCTAGTCCCACGACCGGCAGGCCGCCCTGGATGAAAGCAGACACAGCGGTCTGCACGTCATTGCCCGTGCCGGCGTGCACGGCGATGCCAACCTGGTTGAAGCCCATCAGGGGGCGGCCGCCGATGCCATCGACAACGATAGCGTCGACGTTGTGCTCGGCAAGCAGCATGACCGGCGCCAGGCAGCCGCCCTCGGTGTGCGGTGCGTTGTGGAGGATCTCCACCTCGCCCAACCTGCCGTCGACCACGTCGACCATGGTGAAGCACTCACAGCGGCCGAAGTGGCCGGAGCGACGGGCTTCGAGGCCGCCGGGCGCTTCGGAGGGGATGGCGATGCGCGTCTTCGTGCTGATCTGGTTGCTCATGTCTCGCTCACTCTCAGTTGTCGATTCGTCGGTTCGTCGATCTATGTTTGGCCGCCGCGGGAGCGGCGCTGTCCGCCACCGCGGCCGCAGCCGGGTCCCCGAGGTCCGCGAGGGTCGTCGCGTCCGTCCTGGCGGCCGCAACGCGCGCCGGGACCCCAGCACGCGCCCACATCGGTGGAGCCGCACCTGGGACATGAAGTCACGCGACCCGGCTCTTCGGCATCGGCGACCCAGAGCTCTTGGCAGGCGAAACAGCGCAGGCGCGGCAGTACCCGGTATTGGCCGCCACCGATGAGGATGGCCTTGCCATCGACCAGCGCCTCGGCGACCTTGGCACGGCCGCGCTCGAGCACGCGGCCCACGGTCTGGCGCGAGATGCCCATAGCCTCGGCGGCCTGTTCGTGGCTCAGGGCCTCGAGGTCGACGAGCCGGATCGCCTCGAGCTCGTCGACTGTGAGCTGGAGCTGCTCGAGCTCACGGGCCGGCACGCCGGCCGGCTTGAAGAGCGTGATGCGGGGGACGGCCCCAACGGCGCGTTCAATCGGTGGGCGCGCCATGTGTTCCTCTCGTGGTTACTAGCATATGCTCATCATAGCGACGTCTGTGCCCATCTTCAAACTGCCGCGGCCGGTAACTCGGGCGTCTCGGTCGTGCCCGACTCCAACCGGCTCCGACCGGGCGGCAGCAGGAGGCGAGGCGCCACCTCCGGCCCGGCCGCCAGTTCTCCAGGCGTGGCCGGATCGCGGCCCAGATACGCCTCACTGAGCCGGTGCAGTACCGTGTGCCGACTGGCTGTCAGACGCAGCGCGGTTCGGCGCAGCAGCGGTCGCGTCATTCCGTCGCGGTCGCGAAGGTCCTCGGCCACATAGGCGCCGACCGCCAGAAGCGCCTGAGTCGTCGCGCGCCCGCTCCAGGTGCCCTCACCGATCCCGAGATTGTCGTGACGGCCGCGACCTAGCCCGGCACCGTCACAAATCCGACCTCCACGGCGCTGCCGGCGGTAGTGGGGCCGTGAGTCTCCATTCATGGCTGCTCCATTCCTCGCGGGTCGACTACTCCGCCCACAGTGGGCGCTTGGACGGCCGTCAACTCGCCGCGCCGCAGGGCGGCGAGTGCTTCGTGCGCCGTCACACAATCGGCGACCTGGTAGATGTCGATCCCGGCTGCGGCCAGCACGCGGTGCGCGTTGGGGCCGACGTTACCGGTGATCACCGCCCCGACGCCCTGCGCCGCCACGGTCGTGCCGGCCTGGACACCGGCGCCTCCACTCGCGTTGGCGTTGGCGCTGTTGTCGAAGGCCGACCACTGGTCCGACTCGGTGTCGGCGATGACGAACCAGTGGGCGCGACCGAACCGGGGGTCGACGAGCGACTCCATATCGTTGCCCCGTGTGCTGATGGTTACCTTCATGGTTTCTCCTTTGCCCTGTCCTTGGAGGCGGCGGCCGCGACGTAGAACGACCGACCCTCGTGGTTGTGCAGCCTCGCAACGCCTTCGGCGACGAGTGCGGTGGCCGATTTCAACGCTTCGCCGTGGTGGATCCCCAGGCCAGCGGCGATGTCGGCCACTGTGCACGGTCGGCGCGACAACAAGGCCAAGATGTCGGCACGGGCGGCGATCCGGTCACCGCCGCCGGGCGCGGTGTCGGCGATCACCTCGGCGTGGGGTGCGAACAGACCGGCAAGCTCCTGCAACAAGCTGTCCGCCAGCGGCGCCACGAACGACTCCGTCGGCGGGCGCACGGCGGTGTTCAACTGGACGCGGTCGGGGGCGATCCTCGTGGCCAGCTCCGCCAGCCGCTCGACCTCGGTCACCACCCCTGTGATGCCGCCGAGCAGCATGACCTCGAGCCAGAGTTCACCTGCGTAGTCAGCGCGGAAGGCGACCAGGCCGTTCACGACCCCGGCGAAGTCCAGCGATGTGTGCGGGCGGTTGACCACCCTGAACAGCTTCTCGTCGGGCGCGTCGAGTGACGGCAGGACGATGTCGGCGCGGGCGAGGCCGCGACGCACGTCGGGGAGGCTCAGGAGCGACCCGTTGGTGAGCACCGCCACGGGCACGTCCGTGATCTGCTTGATGGCGGCGATCACCTCACCGATCCCGGCGTGCAGGGTCGGCTCACCCGACCCGGCGAGCGCGATGACGTCGGGCGCCGACTCGAGCCAGGCGTGCAGCTGGGCAACAACTTCCCGGTGGTCGACCCAGCGTTGCCTGCGTACGGTCTTGCATGTCGTGCGACCGAGCTGGCAGTAGACGCAGTCGTAGGTGCACGTCTTGAAGGGCACCAGGTCGACGCCCAGGGAGCGTCCCAACCGGCGCGACGGCACGGGCCCGTAGACGAACCGCCTTGAGCTTGCAGCGGCGGACATCGTCTACCTCAGCCGTCCTGGGCGGCGGCCGTGCTCGCGGCCGCGGGATCTTTCGCCGCACCTAGGGTTGCGCCGTCGCTCGCGAGCGCAGCAGACCGATTGCCTGCTGGACGCTCGGTCAGGCGGAGCAGCGGCTCGATCGCGGCCGCAAAGGCGGCGGCTCCCGGCGAGTCGGCAAACGCCTGCACGTAGGGCACGCCGCGTTCGCCGGCCTGCACGACCGCCGGATCCATGGGGACGCGACCGAGGAACGGCACGCCTCTCTCAGCTGCCATCGCCTCGGCACCGCCGCTGAGGAAGATGTCGGTGGTCTCGCCGCAGTGCGGACAGACGAAGCCGCTCATGTTCTCGATGACGCCGAGCACCGGCAGCCCAACCTTCTCGCAGAAGACCAGCGCCTTGCGCACGTCGGTAACGGCGACCTGCTGCGGCGTGGAGACGATCACGGCGCCGGCGCCATCGCCGAGCAGCTCCGCCAGGGCCAGCGGTTCGTCGCCGGTGCCGGGCGGAGCGTCCACGACCAGACAGTCGAGATGGCCCCAGTCGACCCCGGCCAGCAGCTGGCGGATGGCGGAGTACTTGCGAGGCCCACGCCAGATCACTGCGTCGTCAGCATCGGGCAGGAAGAACTGAATGGACATCGCCCCGAGGCGCTCGCCTACCTGAGCCGGAGCGATGCCGCCGGCGTGTCCCGGCTGGGGCGTGTAGCGGAGGCCGAGCAGGCCCGGCACGCTGGGGCCGTGCAGGTCGACGTCGAGCAGGCCGACGCGGCGCCCGGCGTCGGCCAGCGCCACCGCCAGGTTGACGGCCACCGTGCTCTTGCCGACGCCGCCTTTGCCCGAGAGCACGAGGAACTTGTGGCGGATCAGCATCATGCGTACGTCGAGTTGGTCCTGCTGCTGTCGCTGGTCGTCGGCGATCTGGCGGCAGCCGTGGCTGTCGCCGTGTGCCTGACCGCCTTGCGCATGACCTCCACTCATCGAAGCACCTTCCTTTGCGCAGACGCCGCCAGCGTGTCGCGCACGGCGTCCCAGACCTGTCGGATTTCAGCGGCCGCGCGGCCGCCGTAGTCGATGACGTCTGTGCCGGCCACCTGGGCCCGCGTCACCGCAGGGTCGTAGTCGACGGTCGCCACGAACGCGGCGCCGGCGGCCGCGGCCTCGGTTGCGATCACGTCGCTCAGAGCCCGATTCAGATCGGCCTTGTTGATGCAGACGGCGAAGGGCAACCGGAACCGGCCCACGACCCGCAGTACACGCTCCAGGTCGTGGCGTCCCGAGACGCTCGGCTCTGTCACCGCCAGCACCAGGTCGGCGCCGGCAAGCGAGGCGATCACCGGGCAGGCGATGCCGGGCGACCCGTCGACGATCACCAGCGGCAGGCCGCGCTCTTCGGCCACGCCGCGGGCCTCGTTGCGCACCAGCGTCACGAGCTTGCCGGAGTTGTCCTCGGCAACGCCGAGACGAGCATGGACGAGCGGTCCGAAGCGCGTCTCGGAGACCATCCAGGCGCCGTTGACGACCGGCTCCATGCGGATGGCCTCGGCCGGGCACACCCGCCGGCAGAGCTCACAGCCTTCACAGGCGATCGGGTCGATCGCGTAGCCGCGGTTGGTCGCGTCGAGCACTGCCGCAAAGCGACAGACCTCGGCACAGCGTCCGCAAGCGGTACAAGCGGTGGGGTCGACGACGGCTTTCCGGCGGCCACTGAACTCGTGCTCGACGCCGAGCTCGGGGCGCAATACGAGGTGCAGGTCGGCGGCGTCGACGTCGCAGTCGGCGAGCACGGCGCCGCCGGCGAGCGCCGCAAAGGCGGCCACCAGGCTGGTCTTGCCGGTGCCGCCCTTACCACTGATCACGACCAGTTCGCGGGGCGGTTTCATAAGGACAGCTCCGCAGTGTGCGCGGCCACGACGATGCGCTCCCACGTCGCACCGAGGATCTCCTCGAATCCCTCGACGGCATCGACCAGCAGTTCGCCGCGGGCGTAAGCCTCGGCGATGCGCCGCTCGAAGGGCAGCTCGAGGACGATCTTGACTCCCGCGGCGGCGCAGAAACGCTGGACGCGGTCGTTCCCCAGGTCGGCGCGGTTGACGACCACAACACAGGGCAGGTCAAGCGCCCGCACCATGGCGAGCGCAAGCTGCAGGTCGTGCAGGCCGAAGGGCGTCGGCTCGGTGACCAGCACCACCAGCTCGGCACCACGCACCGACTCGATGACCGGGCACGAGGTGCCCGGCGGCGCATCGACCAAGACGACGTCGCCGCCGCCGGCCTCGGCGGCCATGGTGGCGCGGACCGTCGGGACGGCCTTGGCTTCGCCCACCGCCAGTCTGCCCGTGATCAGGGGGAACTGCCGACGTCCCTCGAGTGCCACCGTGCCGTACACGATCTCACCCGTCGCGCGCCCCTCCTCGCGGATTGCATCCGCGGGGCACAGCAGTGTGCAGGCGCCACAGGAGTGGCAGAGCTCCGGGAACACCAGGACCGTCGACCCGATGACCGTGATCGCCTTGAATGCGCAGACCTGCGCGCAGACGCCGCACAGCGTGCAGCGGTCCTCGTCGATCACGGGCACGAGAACGTTCACCGGCACGCGGCGCTCGACGCGCGAGTGCAGGAAGAGGTGGCAGTCCGGCTCCTCGACATCGCAGTCGAGGAGCCGGACTGCCACCCCACGCCCGGCCAGCAACGCCGCCAGGTTGGTGGCGAGCGTGGTCTTGCCGGTGCCGCCCTTACCACTGGCGATGGCCACTCTCATAGCGTCATCGCGGCTGCAGGCTGAGAACGTCGAACGCGCACGCGTCCACGCACTCGCCGCACGCCGTGCACTGCGACTCGTCGACGGTCACCGTGCCGTCGACCGTGAGGGCGCTTTGCGGGCAGGCCGCCTCGCACGCGCCACAGGCCGTGCACTGGCCGGCGCGAACGGCTCTGGCAACGTACGCGACGGCGGCCGGCAGCCCGGTCGAGGCGCTCAAGACCGTCGGCCCCGCGACCGACTCCGGGTTCGCACTGTCGACAAAAGCGGCGGTGCGCTGCACACGCCAGCGTTTGCCCAAGCCTTGGCCGCCGCCGCGTCCGCCCCCGCTGCCGCATCCGCCACCGCCGCCGAACACTACTTGCGCTCCGTAGCTTCGAGACGCTCGAGACGCTCAACCACTTCGGTGAGCTTGCTCGCGAGGCCCGCGAGGGGGTGCGAGGCGTCTCCGATCTGCTCTGTCGCCGGGGAATCGGCGTGCTGGGCCCACTGCCTCTCGGGAAGGCCCGTAGCGTGGAACTGATTCCTCCAGCCACGACCACCGCCTCCCGGATGGCCGCCGCCGCCTGCGCAAGAGCCGCGCCGGCTGCCTGTCAGGGGACCGTAGCCCCGTGGTCCTGTGCCGTCTTTACCTGGCATTGCTCCTCCTTTCGGGCAAGCGACAAGAGAGTCGCCCGCTGTGTTATGAGCATATGCCCATATTATACCCCTGCCTTGGGAATGCAAGCACCTTGCCGCACCACATAGAACGCCAGGGCTTGGCTGGTGCCTCGGAGTCTCCGTGCCGAGGCTCGACATTCCTCGCTCGGCAAGCGCAAGCAAGACGGCTACAGTGGGACTCGTGAGGCCAGGGAGGTTCCAGCCTAAGAAGCGTTGCCGGAGATGGACCCTCCACCGACGGACGAGGATGGGTGGCCATGAAGGCTTGTGCAATCGACGACTGGACCGTCGAGGTGAAGGCCCAGCCGGGGGCCGCCACAATCGGCATGATCCTTACCCATCAAGGCATCGTGCGTGGTACTTCGCGGTTCGGTGAGCCGGTGCGCGGCATGATGCTTCGCAGTAACAGAGATCGGCTCGAGGAGGTGCTCGCCGAGGCCAGAACCTGGCCGGGCGTCTGCGCCGTGCGCGGATGGGTGAACGAGGGGTCGCTCTCCGTCGGCGACGACATCATGAAAGTGCTCGTGGCCGGAGACGTCCGCGACCACGTCTTTGCGGCCATGCAGCGGCTGGTGTCGCTGATCAAAAGCGATGTGCTGTCGGAGTCCGAGCTGCCCGAGCTTGAGAGGGAGTAAGCTCGAGGCGATGGCCCGCTCCGTGAACTCTCTCATCATCGCGCGCAGCGATGATCTCGAAGCCGCCCTGGCCCTCGCCCGCGAGGCTCACCTCGAGGTCTCGGCGTCGTCCGAACCTCCGCTAGCGATGTGGGCGGCGTTCGACGGCGACCGCATGATCGGCACCGTCTCGCTGGACGCCTTCAGGGGGCTGTCCGTCGTGGGTCGCTTCGCGGTGTCGCGCTCCTATCGCGGCAAGGGTCTTGGCAGGCGTCTTCTGAGCGCGCTCGAGGACGAGGCGCAGGGGCGCGGTCTCACAGAGCTCTGGGCGACGGCGCGGGCACCCGGCTTCTTCGTCTCGATGGGCTTCTCGGT
>Ga0182021_10011500_pt1 | contig 10503 bp, 10 predicted proteins | sample 612E3MmetaG_FD_120493 | JGI IMG/M metagenome (GOLD analysis project Ga0182021, IMG submission 120493) | Permafrost microbial communities from Stordalen Mire, Sweden - 612E3M metaG (Illumina Assembly) | ecosystem: Environmental > Terrestrial > Soil > Wetlands > Permafrost | place: Sweden... | reverse complement strand
TACCAGATTCAAATACCTTCTTAAAGAAATCCCTGTCGTTATAATCGGCCGATGTCAGCAATTTTGCTTTTGCAATCGGACTATTTGTTTTTACCTGATCAAAATTCAGAAATACCCCATCCTTAAATTTAAAATCTGGCGAGTATTTGACAAGTCCTGGCTGATCCTGGCCTGAAACTCTGTAACATGAAACCCCTATCAATAAAAAACCAGCAGCAATAAGTATATGAAATGCTCTTTTCATAATTCGATGCATCTTCTCATCGTTGATCAAAAATCGTTCCACACAGGCAAAATTAACCATTTACTTCAAAGTACGATTAAACCATGAACTGTATATTTATAATAATTTTATTTTAATTTTACAGAACTATCAAATAATCGGGTTATGGTTAAAACAACAGAAGATAGCACAGCGGCAAATAAGATATCTGATCCTCCAAAGTCTATTTTCGATGAAGACCGGAAAAAAGTCGAGCAGTTCTCACTTTTTGCTTTGATCAGTCTTATCGTGGCAATTATACTTATATCATTCAATCTAAGACTTATTGCGGGATGCGTTGTTATTGCGGCCACTTCACTTGGAGTGATTGCTGTCAGAACCGCATTAAACCTGATAAAGAGGGTCAGAGAATCTTTCGTTGATGTTTCAGATTCAAGCGAGAAAAAGGACGATGTCATTACCAATTTTTCTCATAGAATCAGGGAGCCGCTTAATAACCTTGTTATTATAGGTGATCTGCTTATGGGTTCGGGACTCCAGAAGAAGCAAAAAGAGCTGCTTGAAACTTTCATTGCTTCAACAAACAACATGGTTACTACTGTTAATGAATTAACAATGAAGTCGGCCGGAAATATAAGCTATGAAGACAGAAAAAGTATCCGGTTCAATATTATTTCCACAATTCAGAATACTATTGATCTTTTCAATCTCAAAGGTACATCCAACATCGACTTTATTCTTGAGAACAGGGAGTTTAGTCATTATGAAATAATCGGTGATCCGATAATCCTTAAACAAATACTTCTTGATATCTTTAGTACAATTGAAAGTCAGAACTATAGCAGAACAACTAAAGTTACAATCAGTCTTAAAAAAGCTAAGGAAACCAACAATGAAACTTTTATCAATTACAGAATTCAGACTGACTGGAACGTTGTACTGATCGATGAAAAAGGTCTTGCCGGAAATCTTGCAGCCAAGCTCATCGCATACAGTAAAGGCTATTACCATCAGGAATTCGGTAACAACTTTACTGTTCTTGATGTGATCCTGCCATTTTACAATGCAATACCCCAGCCCAGGAAACAGATAGCTTCTTCGAAGATTGGAGAGCTCAAACAAAAAGAGCTGACTCATAAAGAACTTAAGGATTTGAAGATACTTCTTGTTGAAGACAACATTGTTAACCAGAAAATTACTCTTCTTACTCTTAATCCTATGGTCGGGAGTATTGATACAGCTACAGACGGGAAAGATGCACTGGATAAATTCGGCACATCAAATTATGACCTAATACTTATGGACATACAGATGCCCGTGATGAGCGGACTACTCGCCGCAGAAAAAATAAGAGCACTTGAAGCAAGTACCAATGGGCATATTCCTATGATTGCTATTACTGCAAATGCAATGCTTGGTGATAAAGAGAGATGTATTTCTGCCGGATTCGACGATTATATTAGTAAACCCTTTCAACCTACTGCACTTGTTGAAATTATTAAGAGATTTATCTAGATTCTACCCGGTTACATTGGCTTAAATCCCATCACAAGAATATCATCAACCTGCGATGTGTCACCCATCCATGTTTTTATATTCTCTTCAAGAATTGATTTCTGATCTTCGACAGGGAATCGGTAAATGGTCATTAAAAGATACCGGAACCTCCTGTACATAAACTTTTTGTTTGACGAACCTCCAAACTGATCTACATATCCATCCGAAAAAAGATATAACATGTCATCTTCCATCAAAGCGATTTCATTGTTGGTAAAAGAAACGTCTTCGGCGGTCTCTCCAAGTATATGTTTGTCGCCTTTGAACTCTATAAGCCTGTTATCGCGGATAATGTAGAGAGGGAAAAAAGCTCCTGCGAATTGAATTTTTCTTTTTCGACGATCAACCACACAGATACCTATATCCATACCATCGTGAATGGTGATTCCGATATTTTTTTCTCTATTGAAAGTCTTTTCAAGAGATTTGTTCATTATTTCAAGAACTTTGTCCGGTCGCTCTATCTTATCAACATTGATAATCTTTTCGAGAAGCTCATGTCCGATCATCGACATCAACGCGCCGGGTACTCCATGACCTGTGCAATCAGCAGCTGCAATAAAGACCTTGTTCTCATTCTCACCTATCCAGAAGAAATCACCACTTACTATATCTTTTGGTTTGTAAAAAATAAAAGATTCCTTAAAATATCCCCTGAAATAATTTTCAGATGGGAGAAGCGCTTCCTGAATTCGCTGGGCATAATTCAAACTATCGGTTATGCTTTTGTCTCTAGATTCAAGTTCCTCTTTCTGACCTTCAATTTTCTGAAGAGTCAATTCCTTTTCTCTTAGAAGTTTCTTTGTTATAAAAAGTTGTCTTGTTTGCGATCTTACAATAAAATAGACAAACGAGATCAGAAACGCGGAATAAAATAAAAGATGAAAAGGTGTCATAAACTCGGAAACGCTTACAAATGATAATGGAATGAGCTGTCGGAGAATTCCCCCTGGAGGTATTAGTAAGTGATCGGATATAATCAGCAAAATATACATTATTAACTTTTAAAATTAGGAAATTGTTCGCCCATCAGTCACAATAATCAAGCATATTTTGAAATCCGGTAGTTCACCTCTTTACCTCTTCATTACAATTATGTTTCATTTGCAGCATTTTTAGCGATGGTGATGGCAGTAAATCTCCTATTCCAAGCGCTTCCCATTTCTTATCCACCTCCATTATTGTTTTATGATCAGAACAAACCACATTGGGCCATTTTCTGAAAAAGCCTCCCGGGCGGAACGCTTTAATAGTGGCGTCAATAAGTATGGTAGATCCAGTAATATAATAATGATCTCTGATTGGATCGGAGTTACCAAGAGCCTGCCATACAACTAAATGACAGTCATTTACATCAATTGTTTGATCAACGATAAGAATAATCTTAAAACAGTCGATCCCAGGAGTATAAGTAAGCGTTTTCTTTAGTTTATTGACAACGTCACTGTTAGTATAGTTGTCAACCGAAAGAATAAGCAATGGAATATTCTCATCCTTTAGTCCTGATTTAAAGTTCACTATCTGGTTTGATGATTTCATTATTTGAAATACATCATCCTGAAGAGTATCAGTAGTCAACCCGGCAGAAATTGTTCCCTGTTTTTCCTCAGATGTCTTTGATGTAGCATCAATTCCGAGTTTCCCACCGAAAGCAAAGGTATCAGAGGAATGGTCGAGAACATCAAGAGGTCCGTGACTGAAGATGAGATCTTTTGCAAAATTAGTATTGGTGAATATTTTTTGAACCAAACTTCGATAATCTCTTAATTCAACATCTCCATCAACAACAATAATATATTTTGTGAACATCATCTGCCCGGCTCCCAGAATTGAATTGATAACTTTCATACCCTGACCGGAATAATTTTTTTTTATCTTAATAATAGCGAGGTTATGAGCCACTCCGGCATCCGGAAAGTGCATATCTTCAATCTCAGGTAGCAGAGCCAGTCTTATCGGTGCAAGAAATATCTTTTCTGTGGCCATAGCTAAAAATGCATCCTCCTGAGGAGGAACTCCTACGATTGTTGCCGGATAAACAGCATTTTTGGAATGGGTCAAACATGTAACATGGAACCTTGGATACCAATCTGCCAGCGAATAGAATCCGGTATGATCACCAAAAGGACCCTCCCAAAATAGCTCCTCAGACGGATCTATATAGCCTTCAATTACAATATCTGCATCAGAAGGAACAAAAAGATCATTAGAAATGCATTTCACAAGATTCACCCTTTTCTTCCTCAGGAATCCTGCAAGTATATATTCATCAATATTTTCAGGAAGAGGGGCTGTTGCTGCATAGGAATAGACCGGGTCTCCACCAAGAGTAACTGTGACTGGCATTTTTTTCCCGGTTTTTTTCCAAGCATTGAAATGGTTTGCTCCCGTCTTATGCAGTTGCCAGTGCATACCTGTAGTTTTCATATCTAGAATCTGCATCCTGTACATTCCAACATTAGTGCTGGCAGTCTCAGGATGTACTGTATGAACCAATGGAAGTGTTACAAATCTATTGGCATCATAAGGCCAGCATTTAAGTATTGGTAATATTCCCAGATCAGGATCATGATGAATAACTTGCTGGCATCTCCCTTTCCGGGAGGATTTCTGAGGAAAAAGACCTGATAGTTTAATCAGATCCGGAAGTCCTGCAATTTTATTAAACAGACTACCTGATAATCCTGATAATGAAGCAAATATCTTTTCAATTTCTCTACCTGCCTCCAGAAAGTCTTTTTGTCCAAGTGCCATAGATATTCTTTTCTGGGAGCCAAAAGCGTTTATAAGAACAGGGAATTGAGTTCCGGTATTTTCAAATAATAAGGCTTTCCCGCCGGCTTTGGAAATTCTGTCAGTAATTTCAGATATTTCAAGTACAGGGTTTACAAATGTCTCAATTCTATGAAGTTCTCCATTTTTCTCCAGATCCCTTATAAAATCGTTTAAGCAGGTATAAGTCATAAGTCATTGATTAGACGATGCAAAGATATTCATTAAGGGGATAAACTAAGAGAAAAAAAATAAAAAACGGGTAGATGAGATATGTATAAAACAATAATGGGAACTATTCGTTAGATTAGTTCCCATTCACCTTTTGCAACCGAAGCCGCAATCGGCGTCTGGCTACTGTTATTCCGGCCGGTTGCTTTCCCATTTCTTACGATCTGTTCCTGCAACCCATGGCTTTCAGGTATCGCATTTTATTGCGTCACCTTTCTGCTGTCCTTTCTTCCGCCTTGCGGCGAAATTCCTGGACGAAGTGTCTTTCAGGCAATGATTTAGTCTCCCTTGCGGCAGTCACCATCATTTTCAGATCAATTCGGGGCCGAAGCCCTTCTGTTCCCTGAAGCCCTGTGACTCAATCTCTGAAAGAACGTTTCCGGTTTCCATCGATTTACTGAACATCCGTGGACCAGGTCCATTTTGTTCAGACTTCGGCTCTCCTGATATGCAGACCCGGAGGTCTGATTGAATCGGAGGTCTTTCATTTAAGTAACCCTTTCCGGTTCCACATCTTTCAAGCAGCCTTTTATCGCTCACCTGATAAATCAAATTTAATATAAGGATTTGATATGGCAATGAAGATATATTTCATAATTGTAAACCTGATATTAACAGATGTTATTAACAATTGTTAATAACGACGGGAGACCCTTCTGCCACTAGATGCTATTCCCTTTAAAAGGCGAATATTCATACTTATTTAATAATATTTCTATTATGAAAAATGCCTTTGCCCCTCTTTGTGAAGTTGGGGTGCAAACAAGACAGGTGTACAAAAACAAGTAAAGCGTAGTTTAAAACTACGCCCAATTATTTTAAATAAAATCTAAACTATGATAATACAAGCTATTTTCTAATTCCATAAACAGCCAGGTCTCCCAGTAGTTCTTCAATACGGAGAAGCTGGTTATACTTTGCGATCCTGTCTGTACGACTGAGCGAACCTGTTTTAATCTGACCCGAATTTGTAGCAACTGCAATATCAGCAATTGTGGAATCTTCGGTTTCACCTGAACGGTGAGAAGTTACAGTTGTATAACCCGCTCTGTGAGCCATCTCTATTGCATTCAGGGTTTCTGTCAAAGATCCGATCTGGTTGACTTTTATAAGTATAGAGTTTGCACAACCCAGATCAATTCCCTTTTTAAGATACTCTACATTGGTAACAAAGACATCATCACCAACTATCTGGATACGTTTACCTAATCTGTCTGTCATCATTTTCCAGCCATCCCAGTCATTTTCAGCCATCCCATCTTCAATTGAATCAATCGGATATTTATTGATTAACTGTTCAAAATAATCAACCTGTTCTTTTGATGTTTTTCTTGCCCCTTTTGGTCCCTCAAATTTAGAATAGTTGTACATACCATCATTATAGAATTCTGAAGATGCAGGGTCCAGAGCAATAGTAATATCAGTACCAGGTTTATATCCTGCCGTATGAATAGCCTTGATTATAGTTTCAAGAGCATCTTCAGTTCCATTCAGATTTGGAGCAAAGCCACCTTCATCACCGACTGCAGTACTAAGACCTCTCTCTTTCAAAACTTTCTTAAGTGCATGGAATACTTCTGCACCCATTCTCAGACCTTCTTTGAAAGAAGGAGCCCCTACTGGTCTTATCATAAATTCCTGGAAAGCTATAGGAGCGTCGGAATGAGATCCTCCATTGATAATATTCATCATGGGTATTGGGAGTGTTACTGCATTCACTCCTCCTATATATCTGAATAATGGTAATTCGTGAAATGATGCTGCTGCTTTAGCAACAGCAAGAGATACACCAAGAATAGCATTTGCACCAAGATTTCTTTTGGTCTTTGTGCCATCAAGTTCAATCATCTTTTTATCGATGCCAGCCTGGTCTGTAGTATCCATCCCGATAATTTCCTCAGCAATAACATTATTGACATTGTTAACTGCCTTAAGCACACCTTTCCCAAGATAACGGCTTTTGTCTCCATCTCTAAGTTCAAGTGCTTCATTCTCACCTGTAGATGCTCCCGAAGGTACAGAAGCCCTTCCGAAATATCCGCTGGCTGTTGTTACTTCAACCTCGATTGTAGGATTACCACGTGAATCAAGAATTTCAAGTGCATGTATACTAACTATCTGACTCATAAACTCTTATTTAATTATTAAACAATAATGCAATGTACAAAAAAAGAGATAATGTCTCTATTGACTTATCTCTTTAATTTAAAAAAAACTTTTCTGAAAAATCTTTTTACTCTTTAGCGGCTTCTTCAGCTTCAGCTTTATTTTTGACCTCAGTTTTTGGTGTATCAGATTTTTTTACTTTTCCAGTACCTGCCTTAGCTGTAACAGGATTAACCTCTCCAGCTTCAGTCTTTTTCTTATTTGTTCTTTTTCTTCTTGTCGTTTTAGCTTTAGCTGCCTCACTCCCCAGCATATTCTCGTTGTAATCAACAAGTTCCAATACACACATATCTGCATTGTCTCCTATTCTATTGCCTGTTTTAAGAATACGTGTGTAACCACCCGGCCTTTCAGCAATCTTCGGTGATATTTCTCTGAAAAGTTCAGATACTGCCTGTTTATCCTTAAGATAACTGAAGACCATTCGTCTTGAATGTGTTGAATCTTCTTTCGATTTAGTAATAAGAGGTTCAACATAGGTACGCAGAGCTTTTGCTTTGGCTGTTGTTGTCGTAATCCTCTTATGGAGAATAAGAGATGAAGCCATATTTGCAAGCATTGCTTTTCTGTGAGAACTTGTTCTTCCTAAATGGTTAATAACTCTTTGATGTCGCATTTCTCTCTATCCTTAACCAGTTTCTAATTAATCTTTATCCAATTTATATTTGCTCACATCCATACCGAATGAAAGGCTCATAGATTCCAGCAGTTCATCCAGCTCTGTAAGTGATTTCTTTCCAAAATTCCTGAACTTAAGAAGGTCATTCTTATTGAATTTAACAAGATCGCCAAGTGTGTCAACTTCTGCAGCCTTAAGACAATTAAGTGCTCTCACTGAAAGATCGAGGTCTATCAATTTAGTTTTAAGCAACTGCCTCATATGGAGTACTTCCTCATCAAATTCCTCATTTGCAAGCTTATCATCTGAATCCAATGTGATCTTCTCATCGGAGAAGAGCATGAAATGATATATCAGGATTTTTGCTGCTTCTTTCAGGGCATCTTTGGGATGAATAGAACCATCTGTTTCGATCTCGAGCAGAAGCTTTTCATAGTCAGTCTTCTGTTCAACACGATAATTCTCTACCGCATATTTTACATTTCTGACAGGTGTAAATATTGAATCAATTGCAATAAGGCCGAATTCGCTGTCAACGGGTTGATTTTCCTCTGCAGGAACATAACCTCTACCCTTATTGACAGTAAGTTCCATCTGTAACTTGACATCGGTTTCCATCCGGCAAATAACATGCTCCGGGTTAAGCACCTCAAAGCTGCTCAGAGCATTATTCAGATTACCGGCTTTAAGAACTTCCTGACCGCTTACTTTAATAGCAATCTTTTCATTATCAATATTCTCAACCGTTCTTTTAAACCGAACCTGTTTGAGATTGAGTATTATCTCAGTTACATCTTCGATTACTCCTGTAATGGTAGAGAACTCATGGTCGATTCCTTCTATCTTCACCGTGGTAATGGCAAAACCTTCGAGCGAAGAGAGGAGAATCCTTCTCAACGCATTTCCGACAGTAATACCATAGCCAGGTTCAAGCGGGCGAAATTCGAACTTACCGTACTTATTGTCCGCTTCAAGCATTATAACTTTGTCAGGCTTCTGGAATGCTAATATGGCCATAGGAATTTTCTTATATTATTACTTAGAATACAATTCAACAATTAACTGTTCCTTGATATCTTCAGGGATGTCAGTACGCTCCGGCATATTCATGAATTTGCCAGCCATCTGTGTATCATCCCACTCAAGCCATGGAAGTTTTGCGTATCTCCGGGTCGATAGTGAGTCGGAAATAGTTTCGAGAGATTTCGATTTTTCACGAACACCGATGATGTCACCGGGCTTAAGCTGATATGAAGGAATGTTTACCACATTACCGTTAACAGTAACATGGCGATGCGAGACAAGCTGCCTGGCAGCTGATCTTGTAGGAGCCACACCTAAGCGATAAACTGTATTATCAAGGCGTGCTTCAAGTAACTGAAGAAGAACCTCACCAGTAACACCTTTACTTCTTGAGGCTTTCTCGAATGTATTACGGAATTGGCGTTCAAGTATTCCATAAGTATATTTCGCCTTTTGTTTTTCCCTGAGCTGAACCCCGTATTCTGAAGTCTTTTTTCTTTTTTTGTTCATCCCATGTTGTCCCGGAGGATAGTTTTTCCTCTCCAAATGTTTGTCGGGACCAAAAATCGGTTCTCCGAATTTTCTTGCTATTCTTGATTTTGGGCCTGTATATCTTGCCATCGATTAAATATTTTAATACTTAAATAATTTACAAAATTTTAAACTCTTCTCCTTCCAGGTGCACGACATCCGTTGTGTGGCATCGGAGTTACGTCAACGATCTCTGTCACTTCAATTCCGACATTGCTAATTGAACGGATAGCAGATTCACGACCAGCACCGGGACCTTTAACAAAAACCTTAACTTTTCTCAGTCCAAGATCAAATGCAATCTTTCCACAATCCTCAGCGGCCATTTGTGCAGCATAAGGAGTATTTTTCTTTGAACCTTTGAAGCCCATCTTTCCTGATGATGCCCATGATATTACCTGTCCGGAATTATTAGTAAGAGTAATAATAATATTATTGAATGATGAATGAACATGGGCGTGGCCTGTTGGCTCAACTTTTACTACTTTCTTCTTTAATGCTCCTGTCTTCTTTGCCATAATATAATTATTTAGTAGCTTTTTTCTTGTTTGCAACAGTCTTCTTTCTGCCCTTACGTGTGCGTGCATTATTTTTAGTGCTCTGTCCTCTTACAGGAAGACCGATTCTATGACGTACACCACGATAGCAGCCAATATCCATGAGTCTTTTAATGTTAAGCTGAGTCTCTGAACGCAATTCTCCCTCGAGTTTATAGTTCTCGTTCAGGATACGACGTATCGAGTTTATTTGCTCATCAGTCCATTCCTCGACTTTAGCATTCCTGTCAACGCCGGCTTCATCAAGCACTTTCTGTGCCGTACTTCTGCCAACACCGTAAATATAAGTCAGGCCTACTTCGCCTCTTTTATGTCTTGGTAAATCTACCCCAACAATACGTGCCATATATTTTTTTTAATTGTGTGCAAAATTATTAAAATTATCCCTGTCTTTGTTTGAACTTGGGATTTTTCTTGTTTATAATGTAAATGCGGCCCTTCCTTCTGACAATCTTACATTCGGGACTGCGTTTTTTCACTGAAGCTCTTACTTTCATTGCTTTATAGTTTCTTATTTATATCTGAATGTTATTCTTCCTTTAGTCAAATCGTATGGTGACATCTCAACCTTCACTTTATCACCCGGTAATATCTTTATATAATGCATCCGCATTTTTCCGGATATATGCGCAGTGATAACGTGTCCGTTTTCGAGCTCCACCCTGAACATTGCATTTGACAGGGCTTCGATGATTGTTCCATCCTGCTCGATTGATGGTTGTTTAGCCATACAATTACTTTTTATTTAAAATTTCTTCTATATATTTAAAAGTTGTCAAAACATCTGCCTTTCCTTTTTCGACAGCCACTGCATATTCAAAATG
>Ga0182021_10011499_pt1 | contig 10503 bp, 8 predicted proteins | sample 612E3MmetaG_FD_120493 | JGI IMG/M metagenome (GOLD analysis project Ga0182021, IMG submission 120493) | Permafrost microbial communities from Stordalen Mire, Sweden - 612E3M metaG (Illumina Assembly) | ecosystem: Environmental > Terrestrial > Soil > Wetlands > Permafrost | place: Sweden... | reverse complement strand
TCGACGCGGCGGACGCCGACGTCGTCGTGATCGGCACGCCCATCGACCTGCGCCACGTGATCGAGATCCGCAAGCCGGCACTTCGGGTTCGCTACGACCTGGAGGTGCTGCCTGACTCGCCGACCTTGCTCGACGCGCTCAAGCCGGTCCTGACTTGACCCGCAGCGCTGATGCCGAGATCGGATACGTCCGCCTGCACCGCGCGCGCGCTCGCAGGTGACTATGGCGCGGCGAGGCTCACGTGAGGTTCGCAGAGCAAGACGCGCACGGCCCGACCACGGCGCAGCGCCTGCTTCAGGACGACAAGCTTGGGATCGGGCAAGTCGAAGAGTTCCCTTCGCGGGAGCCGTGCGAGTCTGGCCAGCCGTGGGTCGGACAAGACGTCTCGAATCAACGTCTTGTCACCGCCGACAACCAGGGCGCTGGTGGGTGAGGCCAGCACGACTCGCCTGGCGTGCTCAACGACGCTGACAACTAGTGCATCCGCCTGGTTGTCACGGCGTCGCGCAAAACGGTGCTGGGACCAGCCACCGGCGGCGGTCCGAGACTGCACGTAGCGGGTGCCCACCTTGTGGGCGATGAGCTCCGCGCCTTGCCCCAGACCCACGCCATAGCCACCTCGCCGGACCAGGATCAAGGCAATATCGACCGGCGGCGACGCCCAGGCGGCCAGCCCGTCCAGTTCGCCGAGGCCGCTGGGTCCGCTCGTGCGCCCCGACCATTGGGGTTCAACAGCCCCGCCAGGTCCTGTGTGACCACCAGCCGCGAACGGCTCAAGGACCGCGGTGGCCCCGTCGGCCGCAGTCAGGGCCACTGATCTGTAGGCCGACGACCACGTCGCCTCGCCGGCACTGCTGCGCAACACGCCATGACGCTGCACGAAACCGTTGACCCATTTCACGATTCGCTCGGGATCAACCTCAATACGTCTAGCTGATCCCTGGTTACCTGAGCCCACCGCATCCGGTGACCGCTGCGCCGTCACCGGTGATCGGGGGTGGAAACCCTGTCCTTTAGGGCCGGCAGGAAGCCTTGCCTAGTCGGGTCGTTCCTGGTCTGCGGTGGCAGAACTTCTTTGCCGGGACCCATCGGCGTCCGAGATGGCGCAGAAGCGGCGAGGATGAGGGTTTGCGGGTTGTCGGCCCGCAGGGGGTGGGGGTCCGGTAGGGCAACCGGGCAGGCTGCAGCGTGTTGGTCCCCAAGGTCGGCTGGGTTTCGTTCAGACCCTGTCGGGCGCTGGCCGGGCGGAAGTCGTCCCGCATCTCGCACAGTAGGGCGGGCCGTTGGCATATCGCGTTCGCTGTGATCCCCGACCCTGTGCCCGCACCCGGCACGGGCGGGGTCGTTGGCGTGGATCGTGGTGTCGCTGTCGCGGTGGCGCTGTCCGCCGGTGAGATGACCAGTCCTGGCGGGCTGAGCCTGAAGGAAGCTGAGCGGCTCCTGCGGCTGCAACGCAGACTCGCCCGCGCCGCCGCAGGGTCCAACCGCCGCCACAAGATGAAGGCCCTGATCGCAGGGCTGAAAGCCAAAGACGCCGGCCGGCGCAAAGACTGGGTCGAGAGGACCAGCGCCGACCTGCCCGCCAGGTTCGACGTGATCCGGGTCGAGAACCTCAACATCAAAGCCATGACCCTGTCCGCGCGGACAACCGTGGCGGAACTGGGCAGGAACGTCGCACGCAAGGCCGGGCTCAACCGGGGCATCCTCAAATCCGGTTGGGGTCTGCTCGTGGCCCGGTTGGAACAGAAAGTGCCCGGCAGGGTCGAAAAGGTCAAAGCTGCCTGCAGGTCGCAGACCTGTAACCCCTGCAAGCACATCGCATCGGACAGGCGCAAGAGCCAAGCGACCTTCGTGTGCGTGGCTTGGCGGCACAGGGCGAACGCCGACGTGAACCCGGCCAGGAACATCGCGGCAGGACCTGGGGTGACAGCACGTGCCGACCGCAGAGTTCTGGCTCGGTCTGTGGAGCGTGAACCTCAACATGGGCGGCCTCCCCAGGTCGCGTAGCAGTTGGAATCCTGGCCGTTCACGGCCGGGAGGATGTCCACATCAGCGCACAAGGTCGTCGGGGCCGCCATAGTTGCCACCTGGGGTAATGATGGTCCCGGCATCCCCAGCCATGATCGCCTCCGCGTCCGTCAGCGCACCGATCGCAGCCATGTCCCCGGTCAGCTCGACGAACCGGCACACCGCATCGACCTTGGGACCCATCGACCCGGCCGGGAAGATCTCCCGACGCAGCGCGCCCGGCGTGATCCGCGTGATCGGCTCCGCCTGCGGCGTGCCGAAGTTCCGCACGACGTTCGGCACGTCGGTCAGCACCATCAGCACGTCTGCCTCCAGGGCCTCGGCGAGCACCGCGGCGGTGAGGTCCTTGTCGATCACCGCCTCCAGACCGCGCAGCTTGCCACGCTCGTCGCGCACCACCGGCACACCCCCGCCGCCTGCGCAGACGACCACCGCACCGCTACGAAGCAGCAACCGGATCATCCTGGTCTCGACAACGCGCTGAGGTTTCGGCGACCAGACAACCCTGCGCCAGCCGTTACCGTCCTGGCGAACCGTCCATCCCCGCTCTTCGGCAAGCCGGAGGGACTCTTCCTCCTCATAGACCTCGCCAACGAACTTGGTCGGGTTGTCGAGCGCCTGATCGTGGGCAAGGACGAGAGTCTGGTTCAACATGCTCGCGACCTGGCGCCCCGGCAACGCGTTCTGGAAGGCCTGCAGGAGCCAGTAGCCGATCATCCCCTGCGTCTGCGCCCCGAGCACGTCCAAGGGATAGGGCCGGGACAGCCTCGGGTCCGATGAGCTCTCCACTGCGAGCACGCCGATCTGGGGGCCGTTCCCGTGCGTGACCACGAGCTCGTGCTCGCGAGCCAGGGGCGCCAGAGCCTCCACTGCCATCGCGACGTTGGCAATCTGGTTGGCGGCGTCCGGGCGCTGCCCACGCTTGAGCAAGGCGTTGCCTCCGAGTGCGACCACGATGCGCATATCAGGCCTGCCGGAAGGAGCACAAAGTTCTCAGCCGCCCATGGTCGCCACGAGGATGGCCTTGATGCTGTGCATCCGGTTCTCCGCCTGGTCGAACACGATGGACGACTGCGACTCGAAGACCTCGTCGGTAACCTCCAGAGCGTCTAACCCGGTCGCCTGGAAGAGCTGTTCACCCACGGTCGTGTTCCGATCGTGAAAAGCGGGCAGGCAGTGCATGAAGCGGACCTCGGGGTTGCGGGTGCGCTTCATGAGATCCGCGTTGACCTGGTAGGCCTGCAACAGCTCTATGCGCTCTGCCCACTTCTCTTTGGACTCCCCCATCGAGACCCAGACGTCGGTGTGGACGAAGTCGACGCCGGCAACGCCCTCGTCCACGTCCTCGGTGTGGCTGATCCGTGCGCCGGTCTTGACTGCGATCGCCATGGCTGCGTCGATGACCTCATCGGTGTTCCAGAGCGCGCGCGGGGCGACCATACGAACGTCCATCCCCGACAGAGCTCCCGCCAGCAACAGCGAGTTGCCCATGTTGTTCCGGGCATCACCGCAGAACGCAAAGGCGATCTCGGCAACCGGTTTGGGACACGACTCGCGCATGGTGAGAATGTCGCACAGGGACTGGGTTGGATGCCACTGGTCGGTCAAGCCGTTGAACACCGGGACACCGGCAAACTCGCCGAGGGTCTCCACCAATTCCTGGTGTGACCCACGGTACTCAATGCCGTCATACATCCGGCCCAGCACCCGAGCAGTGTCCTTGATCGACTCCTTGTGCCCGATGTGGCTGCCGCTGGAGTCGAGACAGGTGACATGAGCTCCCTGGTCGAACGCGGCAACCTCGAACGCGCAGCGCGTGCGGGTCGAGGTCTTCTCGAAGATGAGCGCGATGTTCTTGCCGGTGAGGTGTTGTTGCTCACGGCCGGCCGCCTTATCCGCCTTCAACGACTCAGACAGCGTCAGCAGCTCAAGCCACTCGAGGGCAGTGAAGTCGACCTCCTTGAGGAAGTTACGACCGCTCAGATTGTTCGACATGCTAGGTAGCCTCCCGCTCGATTGGACACGTCATGCAGCGGGGGCCTCCGCGGCCCCGCCCCAGCTCGCTACCTGCCACGGTCACCACCTCGACCCCGTTCTTGCGTAGGTGGGTGTTGCTGGTGACGTTACGCTCGTATGCGATCACCAGGCCCGGACTGATCGTGAGCACGTTACAACCGTCATCCCACTGCTCGCGCTCTGCGGAGTGGACATTCTGGACCGGGGTGAGCACGCGGATGGCGTCCAGTCCCAGGGCCGCCGCGATCACCTTGTGCATGTCCTGCGGTGGATGCTGGGTGACCCGAAGCTCCAGCTCGGTATCGCCAGGCTCGACCGTGAACGACGCCAGCATGCTCAGGCCCTCGTACTTGGTGAAAGTCTCGCCGTCCACCATCGTCATCACGGTATCCAGGTGCATAAAGGCCCGGTGCTGCGGCAGCGTTACGGCAACGATGCAGCGCGCCGAGCCGGCCTCGAAGAGCCGGATCGCCAGCCGCTCAACCGCCTGTGGCGTGGTGCGTTCGCTCATCCCGACCAGCACGGCACCGTTTCCGATGACCAGGACGTCGCCGCCCTCCATGGTGGCTGCGCCACCTGAGGTTCCCTCCGACCAGGTGCGGTAGTCAGCGCTGGCAAACAGCGGATGCCACCGGTAGATCGCCTCATAGTGCAGCGACTCGAGCATCCGAGCGTTCTTGCGCATCGCGTTGATCGCCACGCCGTCATAGATCCAGCAGGAGGTATCGCGGGTGAACAGGAGATTGGTCAGCGGGTAGACAAGGAAGCTGTCGTCCTTCATCGCATGGAAGAACAGCGACGGGGGCTCGTCGATCCACTCGAGTACCTCGCGTTTGGTCAGCCCCCCCAACAGAGTCTCGGTGAGCGCCTGCGAGTCGAGGGAGGCAAGAGCCGCACGGACTGGGTCCAGCGCGATGGGTCCGTAGACCCGTTCGTCAAAGATGTGGTCCAGGATGTAGTCGCGCGCCTCGACCTGCTGCACGGTCTGGCGCAGTAGGTCGTCGAAATGAATGACTTCGACATTCAGCTCGCGCAACGTCTCGGTGAACCCGTCGTGCTCCTCCTTCGCGCGCTCAACCCACAGCACTTCATCAAAGAGCAGCTCGTCCTTGTTGCTCGGAGTCAGCCGTTTGAGCTCGAAGTCGGGCCGGTGAACGATCGCCCGCCGTAGCCTGCCGACCTCTGAGTCGACGTGAAGGCGCCCAGCCCCCGCGGTCTGCCCTTCATGTGCCACCGGACCTCCAAGAATGACGTGGGAACTCGCCGCCCCAAGTATTGCCGAAGAGGATCCTCAGTGGATCAGGGCACCGGCAACAGGTCTGAGCTCCGACCCCCATTGACGAAAGTGATGCGCGGGTGTTGGGTCAACGGTAGGTCGAGTGATCGCAGTGACACAGGTGTCGACCACTTGTCTTCCCTTCCTGAACGATCGATCCTGAAGGAGTCATGACATGAAGTACGCCCCACCCGGTCAGCCCGGGAGCATCGTCTCGGTACTGCCAAAATACGAGAACTTCATCGGTGGCAAGTGGTTGGCACCGACGCACGGCAAGTACCGCGCCGACCTAACCCCCGCCACGGCAGGGCCCATCACCGAGGTGGCCGAGTCCACACCAGAAGATGTGGAGCTCGCCCTGGATGCCGCCCACGCGGCCAAGGACGCTTGGGGTGAAGCATCGGCGACCGAACGGGCCGCTGTGCTCAACGCAATCGCCGACGTGATCGAAGCGAACAAAGAGATGCTGGCGGTCGCCGAGAGCTGGGAAAACGGCAAGCCGGTCCGCGAGACTCTCAACGCCGACATCCCGCTGGTGGTTGACCACTTCCGTTACTTCGCGGCAGCGGCACGTTCGGAAGAGGGCTCCACAACCGAGATCGACAAGGATCTTGTCGCTTACCACTTCCGTGAGCCGCTCGGTGTCGTCGGGCAGATCATTCCCTTCAACTTCCCGCTACTGATGGCCGCGTGGAAGCTCGCGCCGGCGCTAGCGGCGGGCAACTGCGTAGTGCTCAAGCCTGCCTCGCCCACCCCGTGGTCGATCCTGAAACTGATGGAGGTCATCAACGACGTGGTCCCGCCGGGCGTGATCAACGTCGTGACCGGTCCCGGCGCAGAGATCGGCAAGGCACTGGCCGCGAACCCGCGGATCGCGAAGATCGCGTTCACCGGCGAGACGGTGACCGGGCGGCTGATCATGCAGTACGCCGCGCAGAACCTGATCCCGTCGACCACAGAGCTGGGCGGAAAGTCGCCGAACATCTTCTTCGCCGATGTCATGGACCACGATGACGAGTTCCTGGACAAGGCGATCGAGGGTCTGGTGCTGTATGCCTTCAACAAGGGCGAAGTGTGTACCGCCCCGTCCCGCGCGCTGATTCACGAAGACATCTACGACGAGTTCATGGCCCGGTGTCTGGCGCGGATCGCAGCTATCAAGCAGGGCGACCCTCTGGACACCGAAACCATGATGGGGCCGCAGGTCTCCAAGCAGCAGCTCGAGAAGATCACCTCGTATGTCGACATCGGCATAGCCGAAGGCGCAGAGGTCCTCATCGGAGGCCACCGCGCCACCATGGACGGGGAGTTCGCCGATGGCTACTTCTTCGAGCCGACCGTGCTCAAGGGAAACAACAAGATGAGAGTGTTCCAGGAGGAGATCTTCGGCCCGGTGCTGGCGGTCACCACCTTTAAGGACGACGAAGAGGCGCTGGCGATTGCCAACGACACCCTCTACGGCTTGGGCGCTGGAGTCTGGACCCGCGACGGCAACCGGGCTTACAAGATGGGCCGCAAGATCAAGGCCGGCCGCGTCTGGACGAACTGCTACCACGCCTATCCAGCAGGAGCGGCGTTCGGCGGTTACAAGATCTCCGGTGTTGGCCGGGAGAACCACCGGATGATGCTCGACCATTACAGCCAGACGAAGAACCTGCTCGTCAGCTACAGCACCAAACCGCTCGGCTTCTTCTGAGGTCTGTGATGTCCGAGTCGGCCATTCCGGCGCGCATCTCGGCCACTCCGGCGGCGCGCGAGGCGATCAGTCGCCTGCGCGCCGCCCGGGGGGCGCCGGTGATGTTCGTGCAGTCCGGCGGCTGCTGCGCCGGCAGCACACCAATGTGTTTTCCGGAAGGAGAGTTCGTAATCGGCGATGTCGACCTGCTGCTGGGCGACATCGACGGCTGCCCTTTCTATATCGACAGCCGCCTGGACGAAGCCTGGAACCAAGACGTGTTCTTGCTCGATGTCGCTGAGGGCGAGCCCGAGGACTTCTCACTGGGTGCCGGAGAAAACCTTCATTTCGTGACTCTCTCTGCCGCCTGCGTCACACCGGCCACAAGCGAGCAAACCTGACCTCGACTTCGGTCGGTATAGTCGCCAAGATGGGGATCAGCGCACGGCGAAGTAGTTCGACCCAGCCTTCGATGCAGCACCGCGCTTGCTCGACGTGAGAAGACCTCGCCGGGGCGCGATTCGCTGGGTTGCTTCTGCAGCGGTCGTACTGGTGCTCGCCGCGGGCGCGATCGTCGCGGCAGTGGCGACTTCGACTCCTGCGGTCGCCACGAAGTCGGTATTGGTCGCGGGCACCCCGGAGGCGGGTGCCCCAGTCGGGTTGGACGCGACGGTCTATCTTCCGGCCAATACTCCGGCGCCGGCGATCCTGCTGGCTCACGGATTTGGCGGGTCGAAAACCGATCTGGACTCCGAGGCGCGCTCACTTGCGCGCCATGGCTACGTTGTTCTGGCTTACACGGCACGAGGTTTCGGTCGATCCGGTGGGCTCATTCACCTGGACGCCCCCTCCTATGAGGTTGCCGATGCCAGCAAGCTCATCTCCTATCTCGCCACGTTGCCTCAGGTGCTCAAGGACGCGCCCGGCGATCCCCGCGTCGGGGTGGCAGGTTCGTCCTACGGTGGCGGGTTGGCGCTGTTGGTGAGCGCCTATGACAAGCGGGTGGACGCGGTGGCTGCAGACATCACCTGGAATGACCTATCGCAAGCGCTGTTCCCCAATGCTGCCGGCGGCCAGCCCGGTGTTTTCAAGAAGTTGTGGGCAGGTCAGCTGTTCGCGTCCGCGACAGGGCGCACGGGCGGGGCCTGCGGGCGATTCGCACCGGACCTGTGCGCCGCCTACCAGAAGGCTGCCAGCACCGGCGAGCCGGACGCATCGATTCTTTCGCTGTTGAGGGCTTCCAGCCCGGCCAGCGTGCTTAACAAGATCACCGCCCCCACTCTTCTCAGTCAAGGTGAGCAAGACTCCCTTTTCCCGCTGGGGCAGGCGGACGAGAATGCCATGGGGATTGCTGCCAATGGCACACCGGTCAAGGTGATCTGGCGTTCGGGAGGCCACGACGGCGGGACGCTCACATCGGATCTAGTGGGTTACCTGCAAGGCTGGTTTGACCCGGTTTTGCTGAAGAGGGGCCAGGTGAATACCTCCTTCGACGTCACGGTGCCAGGCGCGGGTATCTCATCAGCCACCGGAGCAAACGTCTCGCAGAGCCTGCGGGTCGATCGGGGCTACACACGCGGTCGGACCCAGCGCGTGAATGTCGTTGGCTTTCCCCAGACGGTTTATGCCCCCGCAGGGGGAAGTCCGGCTGCCGTCACCTCTGTCCCCGGCCTGGGCAGTCTGCTCGGTACCGCCGCCAGAGTCACCGGTTCCCAGACCTTGTCCGCGTTTCCAGGCCAGGTCGCCATCTTCCCCTCTGCTCCACTGGCCAGCAGCCTGCTACTTGCGGGGTCCTCCACCCTCAGGTTGGAGGTAACGGCCCACGGTGCCACCGACGCGACCCTGTTCGCGTCTGTGCATCAGCTTGGCTCTGACGGGAGCGACACCATGCTGGCGGGGCTGGTGTCTCCGATCCGGCTGACCGGGCTCGTGGCCGAAGTGCCCAAGACAGTTACGGTTACGCTGCCCGGCGTGGTCAGGAACGTGCCCGCCGGTGATCGTCTGGTCGTAGAGGTGGCAACCACAGACTTGGCCTACCAGCTGCCGACCTCACCGCGCAGCTACACGATTTCCGTACCCGATAGGACCGTAGCTGTAGCCACTGTCGAGGGGCATTTTGTGCGCACGGGTGCCCCCTGGGCCTGGCTGGTGGTGGGCCTGGGCGCAATGGCGATCCTGATATCGGGTGCTGTTATCGCAGCGGTCCGACGTCGCCGCCGCCAGGTCGTGAACGATGACCTTTCGCGTGTGCCTGTCTGTGTCGAAGATCTAACCAAGGACTACGGCCACTACCGGGCAGTGGATGGCGTGAGCTTCCGCGTCGAGCCCGGGCAGGTTGTCGGGTTGCTTGGACCCAACGGGGCTGGCAAGACCACCGTATTGCGGGTTCTGATGGGGCTGATCCGGCCGACGGCAGGCAGGGTTCATGTGTTCGGGGAGCTGGTCGAGGCAGGGGCCCCGGTGCTGTCACGAATCGGAGCGTTCATTGAAGGACCGGGCCTGCTGCCGCACCTGTCCGGGAGGGACAACCTGCGGCTGTTCTGGGCGGCGACCGGTCGCCCGAGCCAGGACGCGGAGTTCGATACGGCGTTGGAGATCGCCGGCCTGGGCACGTCGGTGGACCGCAGGGTCAAGACCTTTAGCCAAGGCATGCGGCAGCGACTGGCCATCGCCCAAGCGATGCTCGGGCTGCCCGAGCTGCTGGTGCTGGATGAACCCACCAATGGCCTGGACCCGCTGCAGATCGCCGAGATGCGTGAGGTGCTCCGCAGTTACGCCGCGACCGGCCGCACCGTAGTGATCTCCAGCCATCTGCTAGCTGAGGTAGAGCAAACTTGCAGCCATGTCGTCGTGATGCACAACGGCAAGCTCGTCGCAGTGGGGTCGGTCGCCGAGATTGCCGGCGCAGGCGGCATGCATCTAGCAGTGAGCGATCCCCAGCTGGCACAGGAGATCCTGGCCGCCGCGGGCGTCGAGTCGCAGACGGTGGCTGCACGTCGCTCCTTGGAGGACATGTTCATCGAGATGGTTGGAGAAGATAGGTGACGCAACCCCGGGACAACCCCCTTGCTTCCGCAGGCCACCCGGCGCCAACGCGGCGCGGCGTCCATAGCCGGCTGATGCAGCTGAGGGCGGTGCACGACAACGGCTTCCGGCCAGAGCGAACCCTGCGCCTGCGGGTGGAGTTCGTTCGGCAGCTGCGCCGACGGCGCACTCAGCTCACCGTGCTTGTCCTGCTGGCCCTGCCGGTGATCATCGCGCTGGCATTCCAGATCAGCTCGAGCACAAGCTCGGCGGGCGCCCCCAGCCAAGGGGGATCGGGGCGGGCGGGCGGCTCGGGACTGGTCACCCTGGCAACCACGGGTGCGACCAACTTCGCGCTCTTCACAGAGTTCGCCTCAGACGGGTTTCTGCTGGTGGTCATCGTTGCCTTGTTCTGCGGCGACACAGTGGCCAGTGAGGCCAGCTGGGCGTCGCTGCGCTATCTGCTCGCCATCCCCGTACCCCG
>Ga0182021_10011498_pt1 | contig 10503 bp, 10 predicted proteins | sample 612E3MmetaG_FD_120493 | JGI IMG/M metagenome (GOLD analysis project Ga0182021, IMG submission 120493) | Permafrost microbial communities from Stordalen Mire, Sweden - 612E3M metaG (Illumina Assembly) | ecosystem: Environmental > Terrestrial > Soil > Wetlands > Permafrost | place: Sweden... | reverse complement strand
GCAGGAATTGACGGGCCAGGAATACAACTGGAAGATCGTTTCCTTCACGACCGACGAAGCCATTACCGGGGCTGCCGTTCATAATCGGACAGGCAGAAGCATCCTGTTCGTCGTTACCTACCTTCTGCTCGCATTCGGATCGCTGGCGATTGCCTATTTCAGGTTAAGCCGTTTGCAGGCGCGGGCCAGATTGAGGGAAGACGAGGCGCGCCTGCGCGAAATCACCCATACCATGAGTGACGGATTACTGGTCGCCGACCGGAACGGGAAGATAACGTTTGCAAACCCCGAGGCATGTTTCCTGTTGGGCTACAGCGAGCACGAGATTCTGGGTACAGACATGCATGGCCTGCTGCACGTCCTGAAGGACAGTACGGCCTGCGCCAGGGAGGAATGCAACCTACTGCGGGTGGCACAGACCGGAGCCACTTACCGCGCAGTGGAAGAAACGTTCAGGTGCAAGAGTGGACAGCTATTGCCAATATCGGTAAGTGTCTCTGCAATCATCAAGGACCAGAAGCCTGCGGGGATCGTTGTCGCTTTTCATGACATTACCGAAAGAAAGAAATTCCAGCTCGAACTTGAGCGGCGGGCGCAAATCGATGCGCTGACCGGACTGAACAACAGGCGCCATTTCTACGAGCTGGCCGAACAGGAAATAGTACGCGCCAGACGCTATGGCAAGCCATTGGCCATCATGATGCTGGATGTGGATCACTTCAAACCCGTCAACGACACCTATGGGCACCCGGCGGGTGACACGGTCTTGCAACAACTAAGCATTGTCTGCCGTCAGACAATGCGCGAAATTGATGTCATCGGCCGCGTCGGCGGCGAAGAATTTTCCATCCTGTTGCCGGAAGTGAGCGGCGCACAGGCACTGGAGGCGGCAGAACGTCTGCGGGCAGCTGTTGCCGCCACGGTAGTGCAACTTGAACAGGATGTGTCCATATCTTTTACTGTATCGATCGGGGTTTCAGCTTTGGTCGCGGCGGATGCCGGTGTGGCGGCGATGCTTAAACGCGCCGACGAGGCTATGTACGCGGCAAAGAATTCGGGACGCAACCGGGTGTGTATGCAGGAGTAAGACGGAGCGGGCTGCCGGCAACAGTTCGGCGCTGACATGTTTATTCGAGCAGGCAAGTCAACGAAGGTGATACGCTTTGCCAATCCGCGCCTCGGCATCATTCGGGCGTCACCCTCACAGTCCCGGCCAGCCCGGCCTGCAACGCAACGTACACAACCATGAGCAGCAGCGACAACGCACTCTGGCAGCAATGCTGGCGTGAGCAACAGACCGACTTTCACCAGAAGGAAGTCAACCGGCTCCTCACCCGCTTCTGGCGCGGCCTTGATCTTGCCAGCGGCAGCAGGGTATTCGTTCCGCTGTGCGGTAAAAGCCTGGACATGCTCTGGCTGGCGCAGCAGGGGCATGAAGTGATCGGTCTGGAACTGAGTCCCATCGCAGTGCGCGCCTTTTTCCGCGAGAATCACTTGCTGGTCAGCCAGCGCAAGTTCGGGCAATTCACCCTTTGGCAAAGCGGCAAGATCAGCATTCTCTGCGGCGACTACTTTTGCGCAAGCCGCGCTGATCTGGGGCACATCGACGTCGTCTATGATCGCGCGGCGCTCACCGCACTGCCGGAAGACATACGCCGACTCTATGTCGCCCACCTCAAGGTGATACTTCCGGCAACCTGCAAAGTGTTCCTGCTGACCGTCGAAGATGCCGACGAAGGCGAGACACGGGAAGTTACGCTGGGCGCGTCCGCGGAGATTACCGCGTTATACGCCGGAGCCTTCGAGATAGAGCTGGCGCATGTTGAAAGTGTGCTGGAACCGGCTTCGGACCATGCTGGAGGAATCGCAAAATGCTCAGAACACAAGGTGTACCGGCTTATTCCCAGATAGGGATGTCCGGAACAGCGTTTCCGTCCGCCCACGTATTCCTTTGGCCCCACCGTATGCAATAATGAACCGAGCGGCGGGTCTGGCGAAAGCGAAGCTTCCCGCTCAAATTCCAACCTTATGGAGAATGTCGATAGAAATCGACTAGTGCCGGCATGATCGAAATCTCGCTTCAACTCAAACTCGATTCTTTCCTCGTCAACAGCATGGGGAGATCCGAGGATACATCGAGCCAGAACTCTGCACGGGCGCTGCTTTTTACCTGCGAGAAGATCGCCTCCGCGCGGCTCATGACAGAAAGCAAACCGACTGCCGATTTTGAGTTCCTGGCCGCCTCGAACAAACAGGATGCACATGTCGATGTCGACAAGGAATTTGAAGGCAAGCTCTACACCTACCTCACAACGCACACCACGGTCGACACATCCAGGGTCAATATCGCCTGCGGTGATTCGGGCTATGTGGCAGCGCAAAAAGGAACGAGCAGCGGAGAAATCGGACGGCTGTACTTCACCGAGATGCCGAACCAAAGCAGTCTGGCCCTTGAGCTGGTATTCAAGCCGGAAGAGTTTGATGCCGCCTGGGAATTGATGACGCGAGAAAAAGTTCGCAGGGTCAGCGCTTCCCTGGTATGTTTCAAACTGATGCCCGGCGCATTTGTGGGGAACAGCGAAAATCTGTTCGCGGCGGGCATCCTGTCCTGTTCGCTGCAGTTCACGCCGAACGACTAATTCAACGCAAAGTGACCGGGGAATGCCCGCGCACTGTCCCTTTCCATAAACGCGCCGATACTGACCCGATTAACGCTGCCGTGAGCTGTTAGCCGGACATGATGGTCAATTGATTGGCTGCCACCTTCCATGTCCATGGCAGCTTGTTCCACTCCTGCACAATATCGCGCAAGACAATGTGCGCTGCAGCACGGAAGCTTTGGGCCGCAAGCACATAATTGCAAAACTCCCTTCCTGAAATGACATCAAGGAGATTCAATATGAAGCAATTTTTGATTGCAGCGGCAGTAGCCGCTTGCGCCATAACCACTCAAGTAGCCGCAGCCGACGTTGGAGTCTCGGTCAGCATCGGCCAGCCCAACTTCTACGGCCGCATCGACATCGGCGACTTTCCTCAGCCACAAGTGGTCTTTGCCCAGCCGATGATCATCGAGCGCGGACCGACGATCCGTGCGCCGGTCTATCTGCACGTACCTCCGGGTCACTCCAAACATTGGAGCAAACACTGCCGCGAATACAACGCCTGCGGCGAGCGCGTCTTCTTTGTACAGGACAACTGGTACAACCGCGAATACGTTCCGCGTTACCGGGAACGCCACGGCAATCGCCAGGATGGCGGACGCAATGATGACCGTGGTAACCAGGGGAATGATCAACACGGCAGAGGCAAAGGAAAAGGCAATGATGAAGGCCGTGGCCATGGCCGCGATCACTAGAGGACGGCGCCAACGATTTGCAACACAGGCCCTTCGATGTACCCGTAACCCTTGGCATCCGCTAAAACGCATAATCAGGAGACTTTCATGAGCCAACCAACCAAAAATCCAGACCAGAACCCCGTGCCGACACAGCCATTTCCGGCAGAAGAAGTCAGCAAGCAGCAGCAAAAGGCAGAATCGCTTGAGGTTGCAGGCAGGCATAAAAACCAAGGCCAAAAAGATCACAAGGGCGCGCGTTAAAGCCACTGAAACGCTGACTGATTCCTTTCAGCGGGAGCTTGTGCCTTTGACGGGCGGGGTGTAACAAATCACTCCGGCCTGCCACTATGTTTCCGGAACGAACAGATGACTAACGCGGAATGGTTCATATTTGTAGGCGGACTGCTGCTGTTCATGGGTCTCACCGCATCCATTCTCAAACGCTCATCGGTCACCTCTGCAATTATCTATTTGGCAGTAGGTGTGCTGGTGGGGCCTACTGCACTTGATCTGTTTCATTTCAATCCGCTCAGGGAATCGGCGCTGCTGGAAGTGCTGACAGAAGTTGCGGTATTGATCTCCCTGTTTTCTGCCGGCGTAAAAATGCCGGTACCGTTCACACTTGCCCGCTGGCGTGCGCCAATCCTGCTGGCGACAGTTTCCATGACCATCACCGTTGCTGCAGTCGCCGCCTTTGCTTTCTACGTGCTGGGACTGCCGTTGGGTGCGGGCGTGCTGTTGGGAGCAATCCTTGCACCCACCGATCCGGTACTGGCAACCGATGTGCAAATCCGCCATCCCGGAGATCACGACCAATTGCGCTTCACCATAACCTGCGAAGCGGGCATGAACGACGGCAGCGCGTTTCCGTTTGTGATGCTGGGCATGGGGATGCTGGGCCTGCACGAAATCGGCGATTTTGGAATAAGCTGGTTATTGCTGGATGTGCTATGGGCGACCCTGGCGGGAATCGCCATCGGCGTTGTCGCGGGAGTGGCGCTCGCGCGTCTGGGTTGGAAACTGCGCAGCAAGCCGCACAAACACGAATTGATGGACGACTTCCTCGGCCTCGGTCTGATCGGTGTCGTATACGGATTGACAGTGATGGTAAACGGCTGGGGATTTCTGGCGGTGTTCTTTGCGGCAGTCGCACTGCGCCAGACCGAGCTCAAGATGGCCAAAGCGGCGCAGACCGCCTTTGACGGAAACATTACCCAGCAAATCGCGCGCTCGGCGGGAAAGGTGCCGGCGGAATTGGAATCGCCGGAAACGGTCAGCGAAGGGGCGCTGGTATTCAAAGAACATCTGGAAAGACTTTCGGAAGTGATCCTGGTTCTTCTGATCGGCGGATCGCTATATCTGAACTCGTGGACTTGGAACGCGGTGTGGTTGGCGCTGTTCCTGTTTGTGATTGCGCGCCCGGTCAGCGTCGTCGTCGGCTTGCTGGGTACGAACACCACATGGCGCATACGCGGCATGACAGGCTGGTTCGGCGTGCGCGGGATCGGCTCGCTCTACTACCTGATGTACGCAATAGAAAACGGCTTGCCGGAATCGCTGTCGTTGCAACTGATACAAATGACACTCATCGTCGTCACGCTCTCCATCCTGCTGCACGGCACCAGCGTCAAACCGTTAATGGGACTTTTCTGGAAGCGCGGCAAGTAGAAATCGACCCCTTTGGTTCTCGCCTGGCAAGCAGGTAACAGCCACCAAGCCCGTCAGCATTTGTCAGCATTCATCAGCGCGCGCTGTATAGACTTGTTCACTTTGCGGTCTTTATTTTCGCGGGTGAATTATGAAGAATATTTTTCGTGCATTCGCATTGGCGAGTTTTTTTGTTGTCCTTCCAGCGCTGGCGGTGGATACGTTTGTCATGCCGGGCGATCTCATCTACAAGCATGCCAAGCTGGAAGCAACCTGCGAAAAGTGCCACCTGAAGTTCGACAAAAAGGCGCAATCCGGACTCTGTGCCGATTGCCATAAGGACGTCGGCAAGGACATTGCCGAAAAACGCGGGTTTCACGGACGACAGGATGCCGGCAAGGCATGCAACCAGTGTCACCCAGACCACAAAGGTCGTTATGCATTAATCATCCCTCTCGACAAGGCGAAATTCGATCATGCCCAAACGGATTACCCGTTGCAGGATGGTCATGCCGATCCCAAAGTCACCTGCGAAAGTTGCCACAAGGCCGGCAAGAAATACAGCGAGGCGCCGACGATTTGCAACGAGTGCCACAAAAAGGGCGACAAGCACAAGGGCATGATGGGAGCGGACTGTGAACGATGCCACTCGGAAAAGACATGGAAAACGGTTGTCTTCGATCACAACAAAACCGCATACAAGTTGTTCGGTCGGCATAACGATGTGAAGTGCGTCAAATGCCACCTGGAAGACAAGTACAAGGAAACGCCCAAGCTATGCAATACCTGTCACAAGAAAGACGACACGCATAAGGGCCACCTGGGAACCAGGTGCGATGATTGTCACACCCAGAGAAATTGGACAGAGGCACAGTTCGATCACGACACAAAATCCACTTATCCCCTGCTCGCCGCGCACAAGCAGGTCAAATGCGCGAGTTGCCACATGGGTGAAAAGTACAAGGGCACGCCCAGGCTATGCATTTCCTGTCACAAGAAAGACGACAAGCATAAGGGCACCTTCGGGGCCAAGTGCGATGATTGCCACGCCGAAAAGAATTGGAAAGAGGCACAGTTCGATCACGAAAAAAAATCCACCTATCCTTTGCTCTTCAAGCACAAGCAGGTCAAATGCGCGGGTTGCCACAAAGACGACTGGAGCAAAGGTAAATTAAAGACTGCATGTATAACGTGCCACCAGAAAGACGACAAACACAAAGACAGCCTCGGATCGAAGTGCGAGACTTGCCATGTCGAGAGAGACTGGAAAGAAATCAACTTCGATCACGACAGGCAAACCAGGACGCCCTTGCTGGGCAAGCACAAAGAGGCGAAATGCGCGGGTTGCCACAAAAGCGGTCGGTTCATCGACAAGATGCCGACTCTCTGCTTCGAATGCCATGAGAAGGACGTCAAACACGAGAGCAAGTTTGGGCCAATGTGCGGAACATGCCATAACGAGAAGAGCTGGAAGGAGACCTTCTTCGATCACTACGACGAAACCGGGTATCAGTTAAGCGGCAAACACGTCGGGCCGAAATGTGTGGACTGTCACAAGGTTCGCATTTATGAAGATGAACGTTTCAGGAAAGACTGCATTTACTGCCACAAGAAGGACGACGTGCACAAAGGCAAAGATGGCAAGGAGTGCGAAACATGCCATACGGATATGTCCTGGAAACAAATCATCGAGCAGAAGCCGAAATAGTACATAGCCGTTGCCGGACCTCGGGGTAGCCGTGCTTCAAAGGTGCCGGCACGACCCGATCCCTGTGATCCTGTCGGGGCGATAGCAGCGGCGTTACTTCTTTGGAGGAATGGATAGTATGAAATTGACAATAGTGGTTATCTCATTTGCATGAGCGCCACTCGCGTCAATCGGGGCCATGGGAATGTATTCATTCCATTCACCCTTGCCTCCCTTTGAAACTTTTTTTACCAGCCCCTGGACAAGGGGCAGTTTCTCGCCTGTGCTTTCGACGTTAAATCCCTTGTAGACGTAATTACTTTGGCCGCGATAACGGTCAGCTACATCCTGCCAGGCCGGGCCGAATTTTGTTCGATTCCACCCGTGGCACGCGTCGCATCCCAACTTTTTCACCTCAGACTGTATCGCTGGCGGGATTTCGACTCGAAGTGCCTGTGCCGCGTTGGCAGTCATCGTCATCAGCATTGAAAGAAATATAAATGCAAATCGTCTATCCAACATACGCCTCTCCTGCGGTTAACTGGCTGTGCGATATTAGATGCGATTGACGAATTGATGTCTTCAGACCTAGGTCCAAAATTGGCAGACCAAAGGTGCCGATAACTTTAGTTTTTAAACTAATAGTTAAAAATTACGAAACGGCCGGGTTGCCCGGAAAAGACCATGAATGCATTTGGGCCAACCGGGGCGAGAGATGAATAGCGATTCGTATGGGCAGAATCCCTGGAAAAAGAAAATGCCCTGGTCAGGGAATGCTGATCCCATACAAGCTTGTCAAAGCCGGGGCCGCCGTTTGAAAGCAAAAGAAACGTATCAAAATCCTTGCGAACTTCAGGTGCCATTGGCGCATCGGTCCCGCCATTCGGATTGAGATAATTGCTGGTAAATGATGCAATCACTCGTCCGTCGCTCAGGGTGGAAACAAAGGGCCACGTTGCAATGGAAGGTGATTCCAAATTCGCGGGAGGGTCAAATACAATACTTCGCTTACTCCAGGAAACTCCGTCACGCGACTGCATCGACCTGATTAGCAGATGTGGATTGGCATTACCGCATGCCGAAACTCTCCAGGATTCGAAAATCAGTACATAACTGCCATCCTTGAGTCGCGATACGGACGGCACGCCATCTCTCGATACGCCTTCACTGGCGGCAACTGTTTCCGACACCCAGGTTCTTCCGTGATCCGTGGAAACCTTGGTGACGATATCCTGTTTCTTGTTATGCTGTTTCAGGCAAAGTTTAGCGGATCTTTCTTTTGCATAAACGACCCTCAAGTCGTTATTCGCATCGAAAAACAGAAATGGCTCCCATACACCCGTGTGGTCGATGTCAATAACGCCATCGCTATCCGAATTCTCTTTGAGGAAGTTCCAGTTGTGCCCGCCGTCCGTACTGCTAACAACGCGCAAACGAAATATTGGAATGCCCGGATCATCCCGAAGATGGTCTCTAAACGCGATGTATATCGTGCCATCAGGTCCCTGTATGGGATGAGGGTTGCCCAAGTCCCCCTTGCCGGTTAGCGGGCGAGCCAGAATATCTTTGTTGAATATTTCCCGGCCGTCCTGGTTTAACACAGTGAACCGAAGTATTGCGCTGCCGTTTTCTATTGCAACACTGGCGACCAGTATTCCCAGCTTGCCATTGGACGCCCTGATTTCAGGTCCACGACTGACAATTCGCTCCTCGGATGCCTTGACTGGCTCTTTGCAGCCAGCCGGACAGGATGTTGTGTTCTCGCCAGCGCCGCATAGATCATCACCGCACTCTGCATAAGCAAGATATGAAACAAATAAAAAGAGAAAAAAGGAATGAGCGAATACTTTTTTCATGCTGGAGTTCCTCAATTAGTCGAACGCGGCGGGACGAATAGTTTACGCGATGCATATCGGACGCATGTGAATGCTAAACATATGCGGCGCTGATCCCGCGGTTTGTTTATTAATGCGAATGGAAATTCCGCAAGACTGGATGTCAACTATACCCCGCCATGAAACGTTACTGTGCGCGGAAGCAATTGGTTCACCCGGACGTTTCCAATTCAAATCCCTTCTAGGGAGATTCTGCATGAGCAATCAATTCAAACTTGCATTGGCTGTTGTTATTGCGCTGGGGATACAGTCCGCAGCACTTGCGGCAGCGCCAACCGCGCAAGATAAGGCTGATGCAAGCATGATCAATTCAGCCTGCACTCAGGACGCACAGACAGCGGGATGCTCTGGCGAAGTCGTGGGCAAGGGCCTTTTGAAGTGTTTGCACGGCTATAAAGAAGCCAACAAATCGTTTAAATTTTCGCCGGGTTGCCGATCTGCAATAAAACAATTCAACAGCGACAAGAAGGCTGGCAAATAGAAGTAAAGAGACGGGGTCGATTTCCAATTTTTCAGGCATGTCATCCTTCAAACAAAGACTCGACTCCGGATCACTTGGCCAACATTAGCTCCATACATATCGAATACCGGCGAATCCGAAAGCCAATGTGATGTTGAGCCGTCCAATTGTTCGGATTGCTACCACTTCAGTACGATTGACATTTTCCGCCCAATTCCCCTACAGTTCGCCCCACTTGCAAATCCACTGGACGCACATCGCGCTGCATGCACGGCGCGAGGCTCACAGAGGGCTCCCCAGAACAGGATGGCTGGCGCAAGAAGAGACTTCCGCACGAGCGGAAGCAAAGCCGGCAGCGTACTTGTTCAGCAAAGGGGACGTACTTGATTGCAAGCCTCACCAGACATTCTTTACCCGGACCGCATGCATCGTGGTCTGTCCCCGCTTATTGCAAATGTGACAATCCCCGGCCGTGGCAATTAGTTGAAAGTGGCGAACAGGACGGAAACCATTCCGTCTCAATTTAATTGAAGACTACCCAGGAGATCGATAATGGCACTACCCATGTATTTGACTTTGAAGGGACAGAAAACGGGAGAGATAAAGGGCGGCGTGACCCAGAAAGGACGCGAGCACAGCATTCGGGTTATCGCAGTCTCCCATTCCATCGTCAGCCCGCGGGATCCCTCCAGTGGTCTACCCACGGGCAAGCGGCAGCACCAGCCATTCATGATCACCAAGGAACTCGACCAGGCCACGCCACTGCTCAACAACCTGCTTGTGACCAACGAGAACATAACGGAATGGCGCCTGGACTACTGGCAACTTCAGCCCAGGGGAAAGGAGGCACTGGTGTATACCGTGAGGCTCACTAACGCCAACATTGCCTCCATCCACCACCGGGTTGAGAACGTGGCGATTCCGGGGAGCGCGCAACTGCCCGCCATGGAAGACATTCAGTTCACCTACCAGAAGATCGAATGGACGTGGAACGACGGCGGCATTACCGCCGGAGACGACTGGGAATCCCCCGTGGTGTGAAATTGAATACGCTGATCTGGCAATTTCAAAAGGGTCGCATCGGATGCATTTTCATCTTTTCGAGTATCAAAGAACCCGAAAAAGCAATGCGATGCGAACTCCTTCAATTCTGTGCCTGCATCGACTCATCAATTAAACGAAGCTCTTCCTGGTAATCGAAATGAATCCAATCGATCGCGCACTGATAGAAAAAAACGACCTGTTTAACGCTATTGATTTTGAGAGTGTGAAGTACATGCTGGAACACAGCATTCTGCGCGCCCTGAAATCCGGCGAGCGACTGATTGAGCCGGATTCGCAGAATCAGCATCTCCACCTGATACTCGAAGGCTCCCTGAATGTGTATCTGCTCGAAAAGGCGTCACAGGAGTACACGGTGCTCAGCGCCGGAGAGTGCGTGGGAGAGATTTCAATTGTTGACGGCAAGTATCCCTCG
>Ga0182021_10011497_pt1 | contig 10503 bp, 7 predicted proteins | sample 612E3MmetaG_FD_120493 | JGI IMG/M metagenome (GOLD analysis project Ga0182021, IMG submission 120493) | Permafrost microbial communities from Stordalen Mire, Sweden - 612E3M metaG (Illumina Assembly) | ecosystem: Environmental > Terrestrial > Soil > Wetlands > Permafrost | place: Sweden... | reverse complement strand
AGTATGTGTAAGCTCTGGCATCTCCGTCATAAAAGTGAGTAACAACCTTGTTTATGCTGACTGCTGAACCAAGATCTACCTTAAGCCACTGCGGAAGACCACTAACAGCAGCCGTACCCCAATAATTAGAATTCGACTCAACCCCATCAATAGCATTCAACGGCCCATAAGATACGCCACTGTAGCTTGAAGCAGTCGCAGTAACAGCCACAATCTGAGAACCAGATAACGACGTTGGAGATTGTGAGGGCGTTGGAGTTGGAATTGGAGTACTAGTGGATTGGAAGACTTTAATTTCTTCAACATGCGCAGCCGTATTCGCAGTATTACCGGTAACAGTCAATCTAACATACCTAGCAGAAACCTGAGAAAAAGAATCAGTCACAACTCCGCTACCTGTCTTTGAGGAAACAACCGGTATCCACAAAGAACCATCAACAGATACATCAATTTGATAAGTATAAGTTCTAATGCCTCCATCATAAAAATGAGTAACAACTAGGTTAATATTGGCTACTGAGCCCAAGTCAATTTTAAGCCATTGCGGAAGCCCGTTAGCAGCAGCTGTTCCCCAGTAATTTGAATTTGATTCGATCCCATCAATTGCATTTAGCGGCCCGTAAGATGCACCGTTAAAGCTTGATGCAGTCGCAGTAACAGCGGCAATTTGAGAGCCAGGTAGCTGGGTCGGAGATGGCGATTGGGTTGGTGTAGGACTTTGTGTTGAAGATGGAGTTCCTTGGTAAACGGTCATTTCTTCTATGTGCGCTGCAGTATTTGCCGTATTGCCAGTTACAGTTATCCTAACGTAACGCGCATATACCTGAGAAAAAGAATCAGTCACAACTCCGCTGCCTGTCCTTGTAGGAACAATACTGGTCCATTTTTGGCCGTCAAGGGATACTTCAATGTAGTAAGTATATACCCTTGAGTCACCGTCATAGAAGTGAGTGGTAACTTGATTTATCGGAACTAGAGACCACAAATCAAGCTTTAGCCATTGAGGAAGACCTGACCCACCAAATGTCGACCAATAGTTAGAGGTGGATTCAATTCCATCAATTGCTACATTTGGTCCATTAGTCAAAGTGGAATAAGAGGATGCTGTAACCCCAACTACTGGAGTTTTCAGCTCGGGTAGTTTTGGAGCCATAAGTGTAGGAGCAGTCGGGGTAAAATCCACTGGAGAACTTAGGGGTGAAAAAACATACACTCCTGGATTTCCATACATATCAGACGCTGCAACCCCTATCTTGTCTAGCTGAACAGAATTTGGAGGAGTTATCGTCCATGTATTAACTCCAACGGGTGTTGCAGCCATATGCAGGTATGTTCCAGTAGAGTAATGAAGAGAAATGTAAGGATTATTTCCCCACAAGGTTTCGCTTGAACGAACCGTGTAAGTACTACTAGCAGAATCTCTGGAAACTGTGAAACTTGGTGGCGTAACGTCATTAAATCCCAATTCCAGTTGCATAGCCTGAAGCGCAGTAACGTACTTGAACGATACATTAGGGTAAAGTCCCTCGTTTTTGTCGTCTGCGGTAAGGTAATTTTGAAGTGAGCCTATAAGGTCTTGCATATTCGTGTTATCATGCGTGTAGAAGGAATATATTGCGCTGCCGCTATCGCGTGCTTTAGCAAAACAATTATCTATCATATTTTGATTCACACCGAGTGAAGTCGGTAGTTGCCAAAGGTTCATGCCAGAATACAAATGCACTGGATACACACCACCACTTAGCGGAGAATAATCAAATGGAATCCATTGTTCAAGCCAATTAGATAAAGGAGTCGAACTTATATCCCATCCACTCCTGAAAACTGAAGGAAAATAACTTCTATCAATTATCATATGATCAAGGGCAATCTCTTGATAATCTGGATACCCCGCGTCTGGACCGTTGTCATATCGCTGCCAAATACCATCGCGGTAAACTATGAAGTGATGGTGATACTCAAGGGAGTCACCATAAGTTTGGATCTGCGGCCCCCAATTCTTGGTAAGCAAGTCATAAGTAGCAGTGTAACCCGAAACTCCCGCAGATAAACCATTATTGTAGACATAATTTGCTTGAGAAGTAACATAATCCATTTCAGTAAACCAAGTCATCTTAAAAGAGTTACCAAAACTGTCACGATTAGAGTTACGAAAAGCAACGTTGAAGACCTGGCTCATAGTTGATGTCGGCGAAACTGAGTATTCATCCATACTAAATGTTGGGTTCAGCGCGTTTTGCCCAAGATAGACAGCGGCTCCCCCCTGCAACTCAGTATCAATATTGATTACAACATACACAGTCTTGGGAGAAACAGACGCTTTAACGCTATTTATTGGAAACACCATAACTGAAGCCAAAATTGTCAAAACTAAGATGAACGCAATAAATGGAGTCTTTTTCTTCATGTTTTAACTAGTGAAGCTTGTCGGACTATATATGTAGTTATGATTTGCTCAACAAAAATAGGGAACACTATCTTGTAGCAAGTGGGTATTCATTATTCTGCCACAAAAAAGATTTTCAAATAAGATGCCATTGGACGTTAAAGCATTAAATATAGGCTTTAATAAATTTTTAACATCATTTTGTCAGAACTAAACATGAAGTGATAAGATTCTTAAAAAGTAAATAGCCTAGAAATTGGAAAATCAAAATCTAACATGTGACTTAAAGTCTGGGAAAATTAAATAATTGAAACATTAATCAGTGAAGAAGTTTTGTTATTTGCTAAATATCCAGGAAATAAAAAGAAAGACTTGATTCTAAGATTAGGAATTAATCAATGACGTCGGGCTTTTGGGCGATTCCCGTTTCTTCCATGACCACAAAACATATCCACCGCTTATAATCATTCCCAATCCTACAACTTGCAGCGGGAGCGAATTGTTTTCATGATTAGGTTCAGTGCTTGTACCTGTGAACATTGCGTTTAATGTGTGTGGTGTGCCACCTGTCAGCGCAGGAAGTGTCACCGTAGAATTTGTGCTGTAATCAACTCCGTCAAGAACCCACTTGCTGAAAACATAACCCGCAGCTTGTTGGGCATTAACAGTTAGACTTTCGCCATCATTCACATTTGTGATACCATCCGGGTTAGTTGATCCGCCCGAAGTGGAGGTTATCCTAACTGACCATTGATTTGGAGGCGGCGATGGATCAAGAAAAGATGCCGTAATATCGTCATAGTACGTAGTGAAAACGCTATCCCCTCGTGAACCAGCGCCCAATCTGAAGAAACCAACGTTAACATTAGATGGAACATTGACATCCGTTATTGAGGCAAGCTCAGTTCCATCCAAGTACAACTTGTAAGTGCCTGCGTTCAAGTCAGCAGTCATCCTAATAGTGTACCAACGATTGGTTTCAAGCCCGTAAACTACATCACCCGAAACATAGGTGATACGACCATTGGGTATGCCAGTCCAAAGGCTCCACCCTCTGTAACCGTTTGGGTTACAGTAAAGAGTTGAAATGAATATATCTTGCCACATTCCCTTGTCTGACCCGTAAATCTCTCCAACACTAAGGGACTCGTTAGCAATCGTTGGAAACTTTGTCCAATAAGTTTTGAACGTCATGTCTAAGGTTTTGCTTGGTGCCGCCAGATTCCAGCGAATATAGTCTCCATTTTGGCATTCGATAGCTTTCCCTCCGCTTGCAACAGGCCAAGCAACTACTATCGGATTACCAGAAATTGAATCAACACTGCTCAAGTTGTCTTCGAAGCCGAAAGTCTGTGGTGTATCGGACAAATTTAGAGAAGGAGGCAAAGTTGATAAGATCATTGGTAACAGAAGCAGTGTGAAACCGGCGTAAATCAAAAGAAATCCTACTCCGATGATTATTGTTTTTTTAACCATTTTGTGACTTATCCTGAACAACCACCATATTCCCGCTTCATAGAATGACTTAGACAGAATAATTCATAGTTTTGGGTTGAATTAGTAGCTGAGATATATGGGTGTTGGTTAAGGTTTGCGAATTTAAAAGTTATTTGGTGGGGCCGCCCGGATTTGAACCGGGGTCTATAGCGCCCGAGGCTACAAGCCTGGACCAAACTAGCCGACGGCCCCTTTATGCAGTGTTTTGAGGGTGGCTTTAGTGGGTCCTTAAATTAAGGTTGGCTTGGCTTTAAACTTTAGCGGTCCTCAACCTTTGGCTCATCACAATTCTTATCTTTGTGGGGGGTACTCAGAACATCTTTTACCCGGTTAGTTATTACTGGACCCAAACCGTGCACAGCTTTATCCCAATCGTCAACGTTAATCAAAGCGTTTATTGGTGTTTGGTAAGAATCCAATATTGCAGTTGCTTTTTCACGTCCGATGCTGGGCAAACTTGCGATAAAGTATACTTGTGCATCTGAGAGTGTTTCACATTTCTTGAAAACATGCACTACAGCACTGCGTTTTTCAACAATTTGTTCTTGTCTTGCAGCGGTGTAAAGAAAATCAATTGTTTCCTTATAGGAGGAGGTACTGATTATGGCTATGCCGTTTTTTGCGAGATTAAACATAGCGCCCCAAACTGAAGCTGGCGAAATACTGCTATATTTGTAAATGATTGGCATATAACCTTCGAGTACTATGAGTGATTTGGGGTAAACTTCTTTTAATCTAAAGAGTTGCTCAAAGAGGTAGCGTCTTGTGAGGGTGTAAACGAAATCGTTGACGGTTTTGCGTTCAACAGCGCATTGGTCGGAGAGTATGTAGTCACCCTTCTCAAGCAATTCAGTCTTTACGTTGACTCCTTTTTCTACTAAGCCTTTAACGATTTTTTGGGCACTGCTTGCTTCGCGGCTATCCACTATTATTGTTGGTTCCTCACCAGGCTTCTTTTTCTCATTAATGAAGGGAACCAACGTTTCAGTACCAGACATACGATCAACTCTGCATACGTAACCAGAACTTGATGTTTATTTTACTTCCGCTGCATAAGCTGTGTCTTAAAAAAGTTTAAGGATTTAATCCTAAAGTTAAAGATAGAAAAAGACTTTTAAGAAGTAGAGTTTGCTTATGCAAAGTTAGTTACTCGTATCTTGTTAGGAATAGTGGTTCTTTTGCTTCTTTTCGCCTGATTTCCAGAGGTATATCTTTCAGAGATGCCTGCGCAAACCTTGCCTCCATTTTTACACGACGTTTTTTTAGGTAGATGGATTCTCTATTAATGTAATCCATATATCTATACATCCTATGGTAACGACCTCTCCAACATGGCATATATGGACTTGTGATAGTGACATAACAGCAACATCCAAGAATAAACATTTGTGGAATTTAAGTAAATAAAGAGATTTTTTGTTGTTCAATCCAGTTTACACTGGAGATTGTGTTAGTCAAATTATTTTTTTATTAGAGTTAACAAAAAATAAAGTGAAGGGGTTTATGGTCCCTTTTTGGTGATTTCTTTAATTGCACCTGCTGCGACAGTTGTGCCCATGTCTCGAATTGCGAATCTGCCGAGTTCTGGGAAGTCAATGAATGCTTCGACTGCTATTGGGTGGAGTGGTTCCATTCGTACCCATGCTGCGTCGCCTGTTTTGAGGTAGCTTGGGTGCTCTTCGGATACTTGTCCTGTGCGTGGGTCGATTTTCTTTATGAGTTCAGTAAACTTGACTGCGATTTGTCCTGTGTGGTAGTGGAGTACTGGTGTGTATCCTGCTGCGATTGCTGTTGGGTGATAGATAACGATGATTTGTCCGATGAATTCTTTGGCTACTGTTGGTGGGTTTTCAACTGGACCTGCGACGTCTCCGCGGTGGACATCAGTTTTTGAGATTCCTCTAACGTTCATTCCGATGTTGTCGCCTGGTTCAGCCATTGGGATTTGTGTGTGGTGCATTTCGATTGATTTTATTTCAGCAGTCTTATTTGATGGCATGAAGATTAGGGTTTGGCCTGGTTTGAGGATACCTGTTTCGACTCTGCCAACTGGGACTGTGCCGATACCCGTGATGCTGTAAACATCTTGAATAGGAATACGTAGGGGTTTGTTGGTTGGTTTTGCTGGAATCTCAAGAAGATCGAATGCTTCCATTAAAGTTGGACCAGTATACCAGGGCATCTTATCACTCTTCTTGATCAAGTTGTCGCCTGTCCAGCCAGAAACCGGGACGAAGTTGACTTTCTCAATCTTGTAGCCGACCATCTTGATCATTCTTGTGATTTCGTTCTTCATTTCATCGTAACGATCTTTACTCCAGTTAACGGAGGCGTCATCCATCTTGTTAATGGCTACGATTAGTTGACGTATACCTAAAGTATATGCTAAGAACGCGTGCTCACGAGTTTGACCGCCTGCTCCAATTCCTGCTTCGAACTCGCCTTTTTTAGCTGAGCTGAAAAGAACTGCTGCATCGGCTTGGCTTGCTCCCGTGATCATGTTTTTGATGAAGTCTCTGTGACCTGGCGCGTCAATGACGGTCATGTTGTATTTCTTGGTTGGGAATTGCAGGAATCGAAGGTCAATTGTGACACCTCGTTCTCTTTCTTCCTTCAAGTTGTCTAAAACCCAAGCGAAGTGGAATGTCGCTTTGCCCATTGCTTCGGCTTCTGCTTTGTAGGCATCGATTGTTCGTTGGTCGATAACGCCAGCGAGGTACAATAAGTGTCCTGTGGTTGTTGATTTTCCATTGTCAACGTGACCCATGATGATGATGTTTAAGTGTGGTTTATCGCTTTTGCTCATTTTCATTCCTTCTATTAATCTTACCTAATTTTGTGAATTTGTTAACACATCAGTCCTCCGATTATTTTAAGTTTATGATGTTCCTTCGGCTTGCAGTATGACAGAAAAACCCAGAATGCTTAGGAAAATCAAATGCAAATAACCAAGCCAAGTTAATTTTTGACACAAAATAACTTATAACCTGTAACAGTTTATGGATACTCATGAGTTTCAACAACGGAATGATTCGAGGAATATCAGTGGTAACAACCACTTGGAATGAAGCGGAAAACATCGAGGAATTAATCCTCAGATTAAGATCAACACTTCAAGATGTTCCGCATGAAATAATTGTAGTTGACGATACTTCTTCCGATGGAACACTAAAAGTTGCCGAACGTTTTGCTGATGTTGCAGTTGGAAAAATTCGAGAAGGGCAAACCAAAGGCTTACTATATGGGGCGAAACTTGCCAAGTTTCCTATAATTGTGACTATTGATTCAGATTTAGAGAATAGTCCTGAATTAATACCGAAACTTGTGGAACAATTAACCAGGTTTGATTTAGTGGTTGCTTCACGAAGTGCCGTTCCTAGAATTTCTGAGCGGTGGGCTGCTAAAACGTTGGGTAAAATCTGCGGTGTTTCTGATTTTTTCTCGAATTTTAGAACTTACAAAAAACAAATCCTCGCCAAAGATTTGATTGGTGGAGAAACTTTTGGCGGAGAATTATTGGTTGCTGCTAAAAAGGAGGGATTTAATATTGGCGAAATAACGTACGAGGCTCCTCCAAGGCGCAACAAACCCCGAATAGGTGGGTCAATTAGAGCCAACTTAAGAATAATGATTGCTTCGTTGAAATGCTTTTTTATCTACCTTCTTTAGTATGAGATCTAATTTTTTTTCTGTCAGATTACCAAAAAATAACTACTCCCATGCAAATAATTAATTTGGGTGTCTATTTTGTCTCATCCGGATACGGCAATTCTTAAAAATCTCATGCTGATTCTAAAAACAAAATCGTTAACTTCGGAGAACCTCTTCAAACGAGAAACAAGAGAAGTTGAAGAGATGTTCCTTGACCTCAAGCGTGTTTCAATGGTACTACGACCATGCTAAGACAGTGATAAACAAGTACTCAGAAGTATGCAAGACCTCATTATACTTCTTTCAGAACAGGTCCATTCGTCGAATCGACAAGCAGACAGCGCCATTGCCGACTTAAAACTACATTACTGCGTTGGAAAGTTCTTACAAGAAAGTTGATATCGACTTCGAAAAAACCGTAGCGCTGACAACAGAAAAAGAAGCTGAAGAAAAGGATAGAGAAGAAGAGGAAAGAGACAAGTCGATTGAAGAATTCAGCAAAAGGGCCAGGCCTAAATTCTGCGAGTAAGCTTATTTTCGCTCGATAAGCTCGATTAGGGTTCCGTCTGGATCTTCGATAAAAGCAATAGTCGTTTTTCCATTAAACTTGAATGGTTCATCTGTGATAGTTACGTTTTCTTTGCGCATGGCTTCAATAGTTTTGCTTATGTCAGGAACTTCAAAGCCTAAATGATCAAACAACCGCTCTTCATAGACGGGTTGGGCAAATTTGTTTTGGTTGCGGAAGAATGTTAGTTCCAATGTGCACCCTTTTGGCTCTGCATCCTGAAGGAACGCGATTTCAGCATTGGTCTGCTTGAGTTCGTGACGGCTAAGAAGTTTTAATCCGAAGAACTTGGAATAAAAATCAATAGATCTCTCCATATTGCTTGTGCGAATGCTAGTGTGAACAAACATTTTTTCCACCTGGTATTAATGTAGAGTCTTTCATTATCTTTTAAGCTATGGGTTTTCTTGTTTGTTGATCTAAGGTTTTGTTAACAAGCGCATCGGCTCTTTCAATTTGTGGGTTACCTCTTGGAACGTTAACAAAACTGATTTTTCTAAAACAAACCTTCAACTCCTGGACTTTACGCCAGAGTAGCCACAATTCATTGTTTTTAACGGAGTATTGACCGTTTAGTTGTTTTGCTACAAGTTCGCTGTCCAAGTGACAAACAATCTCCTGAGTCTTTTTGTCTGAAGCAAACTTTAACGCCATTAACAGCGCTTCATATTCCGCTTGATTATTAGTGTGAACTCCAATGAAGCATGAATCAGCTTTTACCGTTTCACCTTTGTCATTTAATGCTATGAAGGCGATGGCTGCTGGTCCAGGGTTGCCTCTTGCTCCGCCATCAGAATAAATCATCAGTCGCTGACTCATAGAGTTTTTCACTTACCAGTTTAGCTTTAATTGATTATTTAAATCGTTAAGAAATAAGAAGTAACAGCGATCGTTTCATGTCTAATCTCTACTGCACTATTGGGTGATGGCTTGGCATTGCGGTTTACAGAGAAAAGTCGATTCTCAGTCCTATTTTTTCATTAGTTCCATAAGTTTTGGCATAAGTTCGCATCCTCGCTCTATTATGCCAAGGCTGCCTTTCGCACATTCTTTCTCGCAGAATTTGATTGGTTTACCATTACCAACAATTTTGTCACCAGAAATCAGAATTGGAACCGGCGTATCGCTGTGAACTTTCAATGCGCAAGGCGTAGCATGGTCAGTTGTTATGCATATAAGATTATCCTCAAGCGAAATCTGTTTCAGAAGAGCTCCAAAGAAGTATTTGTCGATGGCTGAGATAATCTGCATTTTCAATATGCAGTTACCATCGTGCCCTGGTTCGTCGGGACCTTTTAAGTGAATATAGAAACAATCATGCCGAGGCAAAGCTTCCAGGAGCGCTTTCACTCTAACCTCACAGTCTTTCTGAAGGTTACCTGACGGCGGTGGAAGTAATGAGGATTCCATACCAGCAAGTTGAGCAATGCCACGTTCTGCATGCATATCCGCTAAACAAGCAAAATTTACATGATAACGCTCGTTAATGTTAAAGAATTTCGGCAACAAATGCCCTGCATCCCTTGTCAAAACAACGTTTGCTTTAAGTTTACCTTCTGCAGCACGCTTCACGTTTATAGGGTGATTTTCCCATAGAATGTGGGATTTATCAATGAACTCGTTTACAAGTGCAGCGGAGACTTTGGCTGCTTCCGTTTTGTCAGTGGGTTCGCAGGTTTGCAGAACCATTTCGACTTCTGCTTTTGCTACGCCAAGTCCGTTAACGACTGTGTATGCAGGGTCGCTGTTTGTTATGTTGCTTGAAAATGGCTTGGCTTTACTTTTAATGAGAAGTACTGCTCTATGCCCCAGTGTGTTACGGAATTCAAACGTTGCAGGGTAAGATTCGAGCTTTATACCTTTGTTAATTGCTTTGCTAAGTTCAGTGGCTTCCTTTGTGCTTAAAGTGCGTGCAACACGGCGATCGAGAATGTTTTTTCCTTGGCCTAAAGTGGCAAAATTGCATCGCAATGCTAAATCCCCATCTTTCATGTTTAAACCTGCACCAGCCGCTTCAATGACGCCTCTACCTGTGCTATACTTAAAGGGATCATAACCTAAAAGCGAAATAACAGCAACATCACTTTCAGGCGCTACTCCTTTCTGTACCGTGTACATTAAACCTGTTTTCCCCGTTTTTGCAAGAGAATCCATGTTGGGGGTCTCGGCTGCTTCGAGAGGGGTTTTGTTGCCTAAAGATTTTATTGGTAAATCGCCCATACCATCGATAGCAATGAAGATTAATTTCAAATAATTTGCCTCGTTAAGGTTAAGCTAACTTAGTTAGATAATTATTTTTTGCATTTAAATACCTATCTTTTCATAGTAAGAATTTTTCTGATTTCGTCTTGGGTTTCGTGTGGACTTGCGGTTGTGTTCACGAGATAAACGTCGGTTTGCT
>Ga0182021_10011496_pt1 | contig 10504 bp, 2 predicted proteins | sample 612E3MmetaG_FD_120493 | JGI IMG/M metagenome (GOLD analysis project Ga0182021, IMG submission 120493) | Permafrost microbial communities from Stordalen Mire, Sweden - 612E3M metaG (Illumina Assembly) | ecosystem: Environmental > Terrestrial > Soil > Wetlands > Permafrost | place: Sweden... | reverse complement strand
TACGTCAGCGGGCTGACGGACAGTTCGGTGGCGACGGCCATCTACACGATCCTGGCGGCGGCTCCAACCTTTAGCCCGTCCGGCGGGACGTACACCGCGGCGCAGACGGTGACGCTGAGCAGCACCACAACGGGCGCGACGATTCGCTATACGCTGGACGGCAGCGCGCCGAGCGAGACCGCGGGGACCGTCTACACCGCGCCGTTCGCCATCACCGGCACGACCACCGTGAAGGCCATGGCCTACGCCAGCGGGCTGACGGACAGTTCGGTGGCGACGGCCATCTACACGATCCTGGCGGTGGCCCCGACCTTCAGCCCGGCTGGCGGGACATACACCGCGGCGCAGACGGTAACGCTGAGCAGTACCACATCGGGTGCGACGATCCGCTACACGCTGGACGGCAGCGCGCCCAACGAGACCGCGGGAACGGTATACACTGCGCCGTTCGCCATCAGTGGCACGAGCACCGTGAAGGCCATGGCCTACGCCAGCGGGCTTACGGACAGTTCTGTGGCGACCGCCATCTACACGATCACGCAGCAAATGAGGCCGAGCATCACCGGCCTGAATCCGGCCTCCGGCGCGGTGGGTACGCTAGTATCGATCACGGGCAGCAACTTCGGGTCGACTCAGGGCAGCGGCACGGTGACGTTTAGCGGCGCCAGCGTAGGCATGGCGGGCCGTTGGAGCGACAGCAGCATCACGGTCCACGTGCCTAGCGGGGCGACCACTGGCGCCGTGGTGGTGACGGTCGGCGGCGTGGCCAGTAACGCAGTGATCTTTACAGTGACCCCGGTGCCCGCCATCACCAGCCTGTCGCCAACCTCGGGCGCGGCGGGCGTCCAAATCGCCATTATCGGTTCGGGTTTCGGGCCGTCGCGGGGCACGGGGGCCGTGTGGCTGGGCAGCACCTATGGCACAGTGTTGAGTTGGAGCGACACGCAGGTGGTGGCCACGGTGGCTTCCAATTCCACGTCCGGAACCGCCCGGGTGCAACAGGGCGGAGCCTGGTCCAATGCCGTGGCTTTCAACGTAAGTACCGCGACCATCTCGAGCGTTACGCCGGCCAGCGGAGTGCCCGGAACCTCGGTGACGATTGCGGGCTCGGGCTTCGGCGCGGCCCAGGGCGGCGGCCAGGTATGGTTGGGCACGGCCAATGGCGTGGTGCAAAGCTGGAGCGATACCCAGGTGGTGGCCCTGGTAGCCGCTGGATCGGCTTCCGGCAGCGCCCAGGTCCTGCAGGGCGGCGTCATGAGCAATGCGCTACTATTTAGCGTGAATTCGCTGCAGATAGCGGATGTAAGCCCGGCCTCGGGCGCCCCCGGAACTTCGGTCACGATTACCGGCGCCGGGTTCGGATCCTTCCGGGGCAGCGGCGCCGTGTTGCTGGGCAGCATAGAGGGCCAGGTGCTGAGTTGGAGCGACACGCAGGTGGTCGCCACGGTCGCCGCCACTTCGCTGACGGGCGTTGCGCGTGTTCAACAGAATGGCGTGTGGAGCAATGCGGTGACCTTTACGGTGCCGGCGCCGGGCGGCAGCAACGGGATGACGCTCGCGCCCAACGTGCTCAACCTGGTGGTGGGGGACACGCATACGATCCAGGCGTTGAATGCGGCCGGGCAGCCGGTGACGGGTCTGAGCTGGACATCGAGCAATCCGGCGGTGGTGGGCCTGTCGAGTGCCGACCCGCCGGTTCTGACGGCGCTGGCCGCGGGACACGTTACCATCACGGCCGGCGCCGCGTCGGCGGACGTGAGTGTTTGGGCGGGCGCGCTGCCGCTGGGGACGGTGCTGTGGTCGAATCCCGGCGACGGGTCGGGTGTCTATTCGATTGTGCCGGCGGTGCCCAGCCCGAGCGGGGTAGCGGACGTGTTCGCGTTCCAGAACGACGGCACCGTCCAAGCCATCCGGAGCGACGGTACCACGGCGTGGACCGCAAACGTAGGGTTTCCGCCCACCGCTGTGCCGGACTTCCAAGGCGGTTTAGTCGGAATCACCGAACCACAAGGGGGTGGTGAGCCGGAAATTCAAGGCGGACTGCGACGCCGTCACACGCACCCTGCGAGAAGTGCTCGCAGCTACAGGGCCGGCCTCAACAACGCGGTAGTCCAGACTGCGGAGGCTACTTCTTCCTCGCCTTCGATCATGAAGTTCGACGGGATTACCGGGCAGGCTTCTACCTTGTACGCCGGTGATGTGAACTCCATCGCCGTACATCCCGACGGCACCATCTTCGCCATCCTGGGCGGTTCGACGCCTTCGGTAATCGGCATCGATTCGGCCACTGGCGCGCAGAAGTTCAGTCTTCCAATACAGTTCGCAGCGGACTTCTTTGAATGGGGCGAGATCCCTCCCATCATTGCGGGCGACGGCTACGCCTACATGCCCTACGTAGACTACGCGCTAAGCGCGTGCACCCTGCGGGTGCTGCGGGTGGACAGCAGCGGAGCCAGTGAAAATATCCGGATCGGGGCTTGGCCGTACTATCCCTCGGATAACCCGAATGGCCTGTGGCAGCTTAATGTTGACCTCCTAGGGATGATCACCAACGCGGACAAGGGAGTCATGTTCACCTACGATGTGAACTATTACGGGCCCGGCTACGGTAACGTCCACCACGTGGAGAGCTCCATCGCGATAACGACGGGCACCAGCGCGAGCGTTGTGAGCCGGGAGGGTCCCGCCAAGAGCGCCTTCTTCCCGATCCTACAGGAGGCGGACGGTTCGTTTGTTAGCGAGGGGTATGATAGCAACGGCGTTTGGCGCGCGATCGCCTTGGACCAAGCCGGAGGCGTGCGCTGGATCGGGCCCGATAACTATCTGCCCTGGATCGCAACCGAGGATGGCGGCGTCATCGCCGAACTAAGAGGCGGCGGCTCCGCGGTAATCCTCGATCAGAACGGGAACGCCACGGGGTGGACCGGCAGTTTGCCCACTCAGTCGTGGACGGGGAACCAATACGCGCAGGGTCCTTCTTTGGAATCCGTCGTGGCGCCGCTGGTGTTTGAAGATGGCGCCAGTTTCTGGCCAACACTGTGGGGCAACCCGTCGGGGAATGGAACTGCGATAGTGCAGTGCCCATGCCTGTTGCAATCGACAGGGGTGGCCTCACAGTCTCTCGGGACTAGCGCAGCAGCGGCGTCATCTTGGGTGACCCGGAGGGCGTACTCCCCTGCAAACCAAAAGACATACTTGGTCATGGCAGGCGATCCCGGGCGGAACTGGGGCCCAGGTCATATGTGGAATCAGGGCCAACTGTTCAACCTAGCCGCTGCGACTCTGGAGCTGAGCTTGAGTCAATCTGGCAACAGAATCATAGATGCGAGAGTATCATCGTTCTCAGATTTCGCCGCTGCGTTGACGGCGAACGGCCTGATAGACGGGGGCGTAACCTTTTTCGGGCACGGTGGAATAGATCGTCACGGCAATATGGCTCTCTTTCCGGGGCAAGACGCCGGGGACGCCAACAACGTCAGTATTCTCAACGTCGGCAGTCTCTCGAACGGCAACTTGGGGCCTAACGCCAGCATTACTCTCAATGCTTGTCATGCAGGTTTAGGCGGGAGGATGTCGATTGCACAGTTGATCGCCAATCAACTGAGAAGAACAGTGCTAGCGTACCCCGTAGACATGTATTTCAGTTCAGACCCCACTCCAAGGCGATTCCAGAAAGTAATGGTATCGCCCAGCGCAATGCCGGTCTATATGGTTCCAAATGGAGACGGAATTCAACCAATCCTGTTCCTTCCACACTGAGCAGCGGCTGTGGGCTACCGCAGCATTAGAGGGAGACAATGTGAGCATTCACCGCTTGTTCATCGTTACGGCTATCGTTGGGATAGGGCTCGTGGTCGCGACAATGGTCTCGGCACTTCCGCAGGAGGCGTCGGCTAGGGATGTGTTGTTACGCTTCTGCGATCTCGATGCTCAAGGGGAGCAGCTAACTGCCGACGGTTGGCAGAAGGTCGCCGTTCTATTCACCACACCTGGCACACCCCGGCGTGAGCGAATCATGGTTGCTAGGGACTTTGTGGTGAGCCCGGGTTCTGAGAAAGGCCGCTCGACTCTTGGGGAGCGCATGGTCGGCTTCCACGTAGAGTACACCCTGCTTGGGTTAATCGACTGTTCGCATGCACGCTTTTCCCCGATTCCTCCGACGGTGCATGTTGAGCCAAGCCTCTTTGTCGTTAGACAATCTGTGCGTCGGTCCGGTGAGGCGTCGCGCCGGGTTGAGGAATCCGTCGAGTGGCGGATCGAAGAGACGGTGCCCGAGCCCCACCTGGGTGTCGATGCGGCCATTCGTTATGCGACTGAACTCCGTGCAAACGCGAGAGATGTCGCCATCAGGAGGAACGCTGACAAGATGCTCGCTGCCCTGAAGCGCTTCCGCTAAACAGTGGAGTATAGATCAGGGCAGCAGCGCGATAACCTTCAACGGCACCGGCGCCGGCATGGCGGCCAATTGGAGCGACAGCAGCATCGGGATCCGCGTGCCCAGCGGGGCAACCACGGGCGCCGTGGTGGTGACGGCCGGCGGCGTGGCCAGCAACGTAGTGAGCTTTACGGTGACTACGGTGCCCGCCATCACCAGCGTGGCGCCGACCTCGGGCGCGGCGGGCGTCCAAATCGCCATTTTCGGTTCGGGCTTCGGACCGTCGCGGGGCACGGGGGCCGTGTGGCTGGGCAGCACCTATGGCACGGTGGCAAGTTGGAGCGACACGCGCGTAGTGGCCACGGCGGCTTCCAATTCCACGTCTGGAACCGCCCGGGTGCAACAGGGCGGAGCCTGGTCCAATGCCGTGGCTTTCAACGTAAGTACCGCGACCATCTCGAGCGTTACGCCGGGCAGCGGCGTGCCCGGGACCCAGGTGACAATCGCGGGCTCGGGCTTCGGAGCGGCCCAGGGCAGCGGCCAAGTGCGGTTGGCCGTGGCCCAGTTCGATTCCAAAGAGAACACGAACTCCAGCCATCCCGCCAGGCTGGACGTCGTTCTGAACGGAGCGGGGCCGCTGGTCGCGGCGACCGCTGCCGATACCTATGTCGCGAGCAGCGCGCCCTCAACCAACTATGGCCTGGCAGTCAACCTGAGTGTGATGGGCTCAGGGGTTGCAACCGCAAGCACATTGGTAGCTTTCGATGTCTCCGGATTGCCGGCAGGAGCCCTCGCCTCCGAGGTGAGCCAGGCCACCCTGTTCCTTTGGGTGAACTTGCTCAGAAACAACGGGACTTTCGACGTGTCCCAGGTCACAAGTCCCTGGAACGCGACCACCGTCACCTTCAACACCGCGCCGACTAAAGGCCCGGTGCAGGGGACCTTTTCCGCCACACAAGTGGGCCAGTGGTTTGCCGTTGACGTTACCGGCATGGCCAAGTCATGGGTGGCGAACCGCGCGACGAACTTCGGTATCGAACTCTCCCCGTCCCCATCGTCGAGCGTGAATGTGCAATTCGACTCAAGTGAAAACACCACCACGAAAAACCCGGCCCGGCTGGAGGTGTTTCTCCAGGCGTCCGCGCATGGCTTCAGCCCTGGCGGTGGAAACTACCTTACCGCGCAGACGGTGACGATCGGCGCGACGACGGCGGGAGCGTCGATCCGCTACACCACCGACGGGAGCACGCCCACGGCCACCGTGGGGACAGTATACACCGGGCCAGTGACGGTGAGCGCAACCACGACGCTGAAGGCGGTGGCTTCGGCCAGCGGGTACCTCGACAGTTCGGTGGCGACGGCGGTCTACACGATCCCGCTGCCGCCGCCCTCGATCACCAGCCTGTCGCCAACCTCCGGTGCCGTGGGCATGGCGGTGACGATCGCGGGCAGCAACTTCGGGGCGACTCAGGGCAGCAGCACCGTGACATTCGGCGGGGCCGGCGCGGGCACGGCGACGAATTGGAGCGGCGGCACCATCACGGTCGACGTGCCGGGCGGTGCGGCGACGGGCAGCGTGGCGGTGACGGTGAACGGGGTGGCCAGCAACCCAGTGAGCTTCACGGTGCTCCCGACGCCCGCGATCACCGGCCTGTCGGAATCGTCGGGCGCGGTAGGCACGACAGTGATCGTCATCGGCCGCAACTTCGGTTCGCCTCAGGGCGGCAGCGCGGTGACATTCAACGGGACCAGCGCGGGGACGGCGACGAGTTGGAGCGCCACGAGCATCACGGTCCACGTGCCCAGCGGTGCGACCTCGGGCGCCGTGGTGGTAACGGTGGGCGGGGTGGCCAGCAACGAAGTGGGCTTTGCGGTGGTCCCGATGCCTTCGATCGTCAGCCTGAATCCGAGCTTTGGCCCGGTGGGCACGGCAGTGACCATCGCCGGCGGCAACTTCGGTTCGATGCAGGGCGGCAGCACGGTGACGTTCAACGGGACCAGCGCGGGGACGGCGACGAGCTGGACAGCCACGAGCATCGTGGTCCACGTGCCCAGCGGTGCGACCGCGGGCAACGTGGTGGTAACGGTGGACGAAGTGGCCGGCAGTGGGGTGAACTTCACGGTACTCCCGACGCCCTCGATCGCCAACCTGGATCCGGACACCGGTGCGGTGGGTACGGCAGTGACCATCATCGGCGGCAACTTCGGCTCGATGCAGGGCGGCAGCACGGTGAGATTCAACGGGACCAGCGCGGGCGCGGCGACGGGCTGGAGCGACACCAGCATTACCGTGAACGTGCCCGGCGGTGCGACCACCGGCCCCGTGGTGGTGACGGTGAGCGGAGTGGCCAGCAACGGGATGAACTTTACGGCGACGGGGCCGGAGCCGAGTTTGGTGGCCCAGTACAACTTCAACGAGGGGTCCGGCACGGTTCTGCACGACACCTCCGGCAACGGCAATGAGGGCGCCATTACGGGCGCGACGTGGAGCGGCTCCGGAAAGTTCGGAGGCGCTTTGGTGTTTAGCGCCAGCTCCAGTTGGGTGACGATTCCGGACTCCACCTCACTGACCTTCAGTGCTGCCATGACCCTGGAGGCGTGGGTGAAGCCAAGCTCCCCATTCCCACCGGGCGAATGGGTTACGGTGATTGCCAAGGAACGGAATCCGTGGGATTACTACTACGGCCTGTTTACAAGCGCGTATCTCAATGCGGCCGAAAGCCTTGTCTACGTTTGGTACCTGGACAGCATGGTACAGCACGGTAATGACCAAATCGTGGATGGTGTCTCGCCGACTCCACTGAACGCCTGGACACATCTGGCCATGACATACGACAGTGCGAGCCAGCGTCTATTCGTCAACGGCGTTTTGGTGGCCAGTAGGCCCATGACCGATGAGATCCCGATGTGGGCGTCGCAACCCCTGCGGATTGGCGGCGGCTACACTAATTCGGGTCAGGGGGGCCTCACGGGAATGATCGATGAGGTGCGGATCTACAACCGCGCCTTGAGCCAGGCGGAGATCCAGACTGACATGGGGACAGCCGTGAGCGGATCGGCGCCCACGCTGACCTCGCTAAGTCCCGCGACCGGAATGCAGGGCGTGAGCGTGCCCGTGACGCTGACCGGAACCAACTTCATGGGTGGGGCGACGGTGGCGGCGGACAACGGCGGGGTGACAGTGGGCGACGTGAGCGTGGTGAGCACGACGCAGATCGCGGCCACATTGACGATCGCCGCCAACGCGACCCTGGGGGCGGCGAACATCACCGTGACGACGGCGTACGGGACCAGTGGAGCGGCGGTCTTTACGGTGGCGCCCGCGGCCCCGGCCGGCACACCGGCGATCACCAGCCTGAGCCCGGCCTCCGGGCCCGTGGGCATGACGGTGGCGATCGCGGGCAGCAACTTCGGCTCGGCTCAGGGCGGTAGCACGGTAACATTCGGCGGCATCGGCGCGGGCACGGCGAGCACTTGGAGCGCCACCGGCATCACGGTCCACGTACCCAGCGGCACGACGAGCGGCGCCGTGGTGGTAACGGTGGGCGGAGTGGCCAGCAACCCGTTGAACTTCACGGTGACCCCGGGGCCCTCGATCACCGCGGTGAGTCCCGCCTTCGGGCCAGTGGGCACGGCGAGCAGTTGGCGCCCCGGCAGCATCACGGTAAACGTGCCCGGCGGGGCGGCCACGGGTTACGTGGTGGTGACGTTGAACGGGGTGGCCAGCAACCCGGTGAGCTTCACGGTGATCCCGCCGCCCTCGATCACCAGCCTGAATCCGGCCTCCGGCGTGGAGGATACGGCAGTGACCATCACCGGCAGCAACTTCGGGTGGACTCAGGGCAGCGGCACGGTGACGTTTAACGGCACCAGCGTGGGCGAGGCGAGCAGTTGGAGGGATGGCAGCATCGGGGTCCGCGTGCCCAGCGGGGCAACCACGGGCGCCGTGGTGGTGACGGCCGGCGGCATGGCCAGCAACCCGGTGACGTTTACGGTGACTACGGTGCCCGCCATCACCAGCGTGTCGCCAACCTCGGGCGCGGCGGGCGTCCAAATCGCCATTTCCGGCTCGGGTTTCGGACCGTCGCGGGGCACGGGGGCCGTGTGGCTGGGCAGCACCTATGGCACGGTGGTAAGTTGGAGCGACACGCGGGTAGTGGCCACGGTGGCTGCGAATTCCACGTCCGGAAGTGCCCGGGTGCAACAGGGCGGAGCCTGGTCCGATGCCGTGGCTTTCAACGTAAGCACCGCGACCATTTCCAGCGTCACGCCTTCCAGCGGCGTGCCCGGGACCTCGGTGACGATCGCGGGTTCGGGCTTCGGCGCAGCCCAGGCCAGCGGCCAGGTGTGGCTGGGCACGGCCAATGGCGTGGTGCAAAGCTGGAGCGATACCCAGGTGGTGGCTCTAGTCGCCAGTGGATCGGCTTCCGGCAACGCCCAGGTCTTGCAGGGCGGCGTCTTGAGCAATGCGGTTCCATTTGACGTGAATACGCTGCAAATCGCGAGCGTAAGCCCGGGTTCGGAGCGTTTCGGGGCAGTGGTGATGTGTGGTTGGGCAGCAAGGCCGGCCAAGTTATCGGTTGGAGCGACACGCAGGTAGTCGCCACGGTCGCTCCCACCGCAGTCACGGGCGTGGCGCGGGTTCAACAGAACGGTGTGTGGAGCAATGCGATGGCCTGGATCGACGGCCGGCGGCGATGGCTTCGCCTCGGGCTTCTTCTACGGTTTGCTCACGAACGAACCGCCGGAAGAGTGCGTGAAGCTGGGCTGGGCTCACGGGGCGCCACACGAGCATGGCGACGGTAGAGCAAGTGCGGGCCTTCGCCAAAGGCGGCTCGGCGCGGATACAGCGGTAGAGGCATCAGTGGGGCAGGCAATCCTGCTCGCGGACTCGCTTTCAGCGGGTCCTGGCGCCTGCAAGGCGGCCTGTTTTTCCGGCCCCGCCAATCCTGCAACAGAACCTTCCTTGTTACGAACAACGGCGCCGGATCGCTCCGGCGCCGTTGGTACTTGCGTGGGCTTGTGTCTTACTGCTTGGTGGTCTTCAGCTTTTCGCGCTGTTCCTTGAGAACGGCCTTGCGGCTGAGCTTGATTTTGTTGCCTTCGAGCGCCAGTACCTTTACCAGGATCTGGTCGCCTTCTTTCAACTCGTCGCGGACGTCGCGGATGCGGTTCTCGGCGATTTCGCTGATGTGCAGCAGGCCGTCGGTTCCGGGGAAGATCTCGACAAACGCGCCGAAATCCACCAGGCGGACGACTTTGCCCAGGTAGGTCTTGCCCACCTCGGCCGAGGCCGTGAGGTCGGATATGATCTGAATCGCTTTGTTGGCCGAAGCTTCGTCGGCCGACGCCACGTGCACGGTGCCATCGTCTTCGACGTCGATCTTGACGCCGGTCTGCTCGATGATTCCGCGGATGACTTTGCCGCCCGGTCCGATGACGTCTCGGATCTTATCGGTCGGAATATGCAGGGTGTAAATGCGCGGCGCATACGGGGAGATGGCGGCGTTGGCCTTAGCCTGCGCTTCGTACATTTTGCCGAGGATGAAGAGGCGGCCGTGGCGCGCCTGCTCCAGCGCCTGCTTCATGATGGCGGTGGTCACGTTGGGGATCTTGATATCCATCTGAAGCGCGGTGATGCCTTCGCGCGTGCCGGCCACTTTGAAATCCATGTCGCCGTAATGGTCTTCGGCGCCGGCGATGTCGGTCAGGATGGCGTAGTCTTTGCCTTCCATGACCAGGCCCATGGCGATGCCGCCCACGTGAGCGGCCAGCGGTACGCCGGCATCCATCAGCGCCAGAGAGGCGCCGCAGACGGTGGCCTGGGAACTCGAACCGTTGGATTCGAGGATGTCGCTGACCACGCGCATCGTATAGGGGAAAGTCTCTTCGGTGGGGATCAGCGCGGAGAGCGCGCGTTCGGCGAGCGCTCCGTGGCCGATTTCCCTTCGGCCGGGACCGCGCATAAAGCCGGTTTCGCCGACGCTGAAGGGCGGGAAGTTGTAGTGCAGCATGAAGCGCTTGGAGGGCGATTCGCCGGGCTCGATCAGCTCGATGCGCTGCTCGTCGTCCTTGGTGCCCAGCGTGATGGTCACCAGCGCCTGGGTCTCGCCGCGGGTGAACAGCGCC
>Ga0182021_10011495_pt1 | contig 10504 bp, 5 predicted proteins | sample 612E3MmetaG_FD_120493 | JGI IMG/M metagenome (GOLD analysis project Ga0182021, IMG submission 120493) | Permafrost microbial communities from Stordalen Mire, Sweden - 612E3M metaG (Illumina Assembly) | ecosystem: Environmental > Terrestrial > Soil > Wetlands > Permafrost | place: Sweden... | reverse complement strand
GGATCTTCCAGCGCGCCGCCCTCGTGGGAGATGTGCCAGATATTGCGGTCGCGGCTGTAGATCTTGGTGGTGGAGGCGGAGATCGGGATGTGGTGCGCGCGCGCGTACTCGATGGCGTCCTCGCGGGAGACGATGTTCCATTCCCGCCAAGGCGCGATGACAGGCAGGTGCGGCGCCAGCGCCTTGTACGTCAGCTCGAAGCGCACCTGGTCGTTGCCCTTGCCCGTGCAGCCGTGCGACAGCGCGTCGCAGCCGGAGGCCAGCGCCACTTCCACCTGCTTCTTGGCCAGCAGCGGGCGCGCGATCGACGTGCCCAGCAGGTACTTGTGCTCGTAGACGCCGCCCGAGCGCACCAGCTTCCATAGGTACTGCGAGACGAACTCCTCGCGCATGTCCTCGATATACACTTCGCAGGCGCCGGTCTTGCGCGCCTTGGCTTCCAGCCCGGTGAGCTCATCGCCGCCCTGGCCGATATCGCCGCACACCGCGACCACTTCGCACCCGTAGTTCTCCTTCAACCACGGAATAATGACAGAGGTATCTAATCCGCCCGAGTAGGCGAGCGCTACTTTCTTAGGTTTGTTCATATGATGTCTCTATTCTCTCGTAGCTGAGGCTCCCTGAGAAGCCGGAAAAGAACAATTGATAGCCGCCGATGAACGCAGATGAACGCGGATAAGCATTTTGTTTTATCGGCGTTCATCGGCGTTAATCGGCGGCCATTCGTTTCTTTCTCGCGTTTATGTCAGCATCATCAGCAGCAATGCCTTTTGAGCGTGCAGCCGGTTCTCCGCCTGGTCGAAAACCACCGAGCGGGCGTGTTCCATGATGGAGTCGGTAACTTCTTCGTCGCGCTTGGCGGGCAGGCAGTGCATGAAGACGGCGTCGGGCCGCGCTTGCGCGAAGAGGGCGTCGTTCACCTGGTAAGCGCGGAAAGCGCGCTTGCGTTCCACGGCCTCCTGCTCCTGTCCCATGCTGGCCCAAACGTCGGTATAAACCGCGTGCGCGCCGGCCAGGGCGGCGGCGGTATCGTGCGTAATCAGCAGGCGCGCGCCGGTGACGGCGGCAAGCCCTTCGGCCTGGGTGACAATTTCGGGATCCGGCAGGTATCCCTCGGGGCAGCCGAGGGCGAAATCCATGCCAAGGCGCAATCCGGTCAGCATCAGCGACTGGGCGACGTTGTTGCCGTCGCCGATAAACGTAAGCTTGAGCCCGTTCAGCCGCGAGACGCCGAAGTGTTCGCGAATGGTCTGCACATCGGCCAGCGCCTGGCACGGATGGTAAAGGTCGCTCAGGGCGTTGATGACAGGCACGCGCGACCATTCGGCCAGGCCATCCACCGTGCTCTGCAGGAAGACCCGCGCCACCAGGCCATTCACCCAGCGATCCAGGTTGCGGGCGACATCTTTCAGCGGCTCGCGCACGCCGATGGGGCCCTCCAGGAAGACGCTCCCGCCGCCCATCTGCTTGATGGCGAGCTCGAAGGTGAGCTTGGTGCGCAACGAGGGCTTCTCGAACAGCATGCCGATGTTCTTGCCGTCCAGCGCGTGCGCGTAGTCGGCGGGCGAAGCCTTGAGTTCACTGGCGAGGTCGAGAAGGTAGAGGAGTTCATCGTCGGTGAGGTCGAGATCCTTCAGGAAGTCGGGTGCGGCGGTTTTGAGGATTTGGTTCGGAGCAAACATGGTAGCCACGGGAAACGCCTCGATTGAATGATTATTCACCTGAATGAATAATCACACACTCTGGGAATTGCGTCAAGTCCGCCGGCGCGGGAGTAACATAGGGGGGGTGCTCTATGCATAAAAAGGTCCTGTTGACCGCGACTGCCATGGTCGCCGCTCTTGTGCTCTCGGCTTGTTCGGAAGCTCCGAACACAACGGCGAAGGTTGAGACTGAAGTCAAGAAGGAGCCTGCCAAGGCCCCGGAGGCCGTAACCGCGCAGCGGGCGTTCTATGAACTGTACAAGCCGGCGCGCGCCTGGGCGACCGATCTGTTGGCGCTTAGCGTCGCCTCTGGCGAAGTGCCGAATATCAAAAATGAGGACGGCAAGGCCGGGCTCTGGACGGCCGTTTTCGTTTCCCCAAGCCGCAAGGAGGCCCGCACCTTCACGTACGCCGCGGTCGACTCTGGCGACAACCGAAGGGGAGTCAACATCGGCAACGTCCTCGCCTGGGGCGGCGCCACAAAAACCAGCAAGCCGTTCTCCAGCAGCGAATTTGCGGTGGATTCCGATGCTGCCTACAAAACCGCGTCCGCCAAGGCGGCGGACTGGCTCAAGAAGCATCCGAACGAGAAGGCCACCTTCCGGTTGGGCAACGCATCGCGGTTCTCGGCGCCGATCTGGTACATCATGTGGGGCACCACCAAGAACGGCTATGCCGCGTTGGTGAATGCCACCACCGGCGCCATCGAAAAGTAGCGCGCCAGGGGTTCCCCCACGGCCTCCCGAATAGGACCACGGGATATAATTGTCGCTGAAAGGTCCGCATCCCATGAAAATTCGTCCTGAAGATGCCCTGGAGTACCACTCCTCATCTCCCGCCGGCAAGCTGTCGGTGATCCCGACCAAGCCGTGCCGCACCCAGCGGGATCTCAGCCTGGCCTACACGCCAGGCGTTGCGGTACCGTGTCTGGAAATCGAGCGCGATCCCAGCCTCGCCTACAATTACACGGCCAAGGGGAACCTGGTCGGCGTCGTCTCTAACGGCACCGCCGTGCTTGGCCTGGGCAATATCGGCGCGCTGGCCGGCAAGCCCGTGATGGAAGGCAAAGCGGTCCTCTTCAAGCGCTTTGCCGATATCGATGTTTTCGATATCGAGCTCGACACCAAGGATCCCGAGGAGATCATCCGCACCTGCCAGATTCTGGAGCCGACTTTCGGCGGCATCAACCTGGAAGACATTAAAGCGCCGGAATGTTTCTACATCGAAGAGACGCTGTGCAAGACGATGAAGATCCCCGTGTTCCACGACGACCAGCACGGCACGGCGATCATCTCTGGCGCCGGCCTGCTGAATGCGCTGGAGCTGGGCGGCAAGAAAATCGCCGACATCAAGGTGGTGTTCAACGGCGCCGGCGCGGCCGCCATTTCCTGCGCGGCGCACTACGTGCGGCTCGGTGTGCGCCTCGAAAACATCGTGATGTGCGACACCAAGGGCGTCATCTTCGAAGGCCGCACCGAGCACATGAACCCTTACAAGGCTCGCTATGCCTCCAAGACCAGCGCCCGCACCTTGCAGGAAGCCATGGTGGGCGCCGACGTCTTCTTCGGGCTTTCCAGCGCGGGCTGCGTGACGCGGGAAATGGTGAAGGGCATGGCGCCGAACCCCATCATCTTCGCCATGGCGAATCCCGATCCGGAGATCTCCTACGAAGACGCCAAGGCCGAACGCCCCGACGCCATCGTGGCCACCGGCCGCAGCGACTATCCCAACCAGGTGAACAACGTTCTGGGCTTCCCGTTCATCTTCCGCGGCGCGCTCGACGTGCGCGCCACCACCATCAACGACGAAATGAAGCTGGCGGCCACGCTGGCCCTGGCTTCTCTCGCCAAGGAAGACGTGCCCGACAGCGTGCTGCGCGCCTACTCCATCGACCGTCTGGAGTTTGGGCCCGAGTACATTATTCCCAAACCGTTCGACCCGCGCGTGCTGATCTGGGAGGCGTCGGCCGTGGCGCAGGCCGCCATGGACACCGGCGTGGCGCAGCGGCCGGTGGACATCGTCCGATATCGCGAGGAACTGGAAAACCGCCTCGGCAAGGCCTACGAAGTCATGAGAGGCATGATCAACAAGGCGCGGCGGAGGCCCAAGCGGGTCGTATTCACCGAAGGCGAGGAAGGCAAGATCCTGCGCGCCTGCCAGATTCTGCTGGACGAGAAGATCGCGCTGCCGATCCTGCTGGGCAGCGAGTCGAAGATCCGCGACAAAGTCGAAGAACTCCACCTCCACCTGGAGGGTGTCCAGATTGTCGATCCGCGCGGCTTCCCGCGCCTCGAGGAGTACACCGAGGAGTTCTACGCTCTGCGGCGGCGCAAGGGCATCACGCGCACCGAAGCCGGGCAGACCATCCTGAACCCGACCACGTTCGGCAGCATGATGGTGCGCCTCGGCGATGCCGACGCGCTCGTCGGCGGCTTGACGACGCACTATCCCGACACCATACGGCCCGCGCTCCAGGTGATCGACGTGCGCCCCGAGTTGCGCCGGGTGGCCGGCGTCTACATGTTGATCACGCTCAAGGGCGACATCTACTTCCTGGCCGACGCCACGGTGAACATCGAGCCGACGGTGGAGGATCTGGCGGAGATCGCCATCATGTCGGCCGAGAAGGCGCGGCGCTTCAACCAGGTGCCGCGGGTGGCCATGCTCAGCTTCTCCAACTTCGGCAGCACGCGCCACGCCCTCTCCGACAAGGTGCGCCGGGCGGTGGCCCTGGTCCGCCAAAGGGCCCCGGGGCTGATGATCGATGGCGAGATGCAGGCCGATACCGCGGTAACGCCGTCGATCATCGAGGAGACCTACCCGTTCAGCACGCTGAAGGGCGGCGCCAACGTGCTGATCTTCCCGAATCTGGAATCGGGGAATATCGCCTACAAGCTGCTCCAGCGCATCGGCGGGGCCGAACTCATCGGCCCGCTGTTGACGGGGCTGCGCCAGCCGGTCCACGTCTTGCAGCGCGGCAGCGAGGTCAACGACATCGTGCACGTGGCCGCCGTCGCCGTGGTGGACGCGCAGGAAGTCGGCAAGCCCTACGTCACGCTGACCGGGGTGGCGGCGGAGAAGTAGTTACTCAAGCGAGAGCAAGCTTCGCCGCCGGGGCGCTCGCGCCGCTCGTTCCGGCCCGGGGGCTTGGTCCTCTTTTCCCACCGTGTTATCGTATGGCAATAAAGGAGCACCGCATATGAAATCGCACGCTTCCCGGCGGAGTTTTCTCGCGGCCGGGCTGACCTTGCCCGCGGCCGCACTCGCGACACCTCAGAAGCCGCAGGCGGCGCCGCCGCAGGCCGCCAAAGCAGCCTCCCAGGCGGTTGCTTTCCGGAGTCTCGGCAAAACCGGGCTGAAGGTGACCTCGGTCGGCTTCGGCTGCATGCTCGCCTCCGATAGCAGCGTAGTCTCGCGGGCCGTCGACATGGGTATCAACTACTTCGATACGGCGCGCGTTTACATGGGCGGCAACAACGAGCGCATGGTCGGCAGTTGCCTGAAGGGCGGCATCCGCCATAAAGTGATTCTCTCCAGCAAGTCGATGGCGAAGACCGCGGCCGAGGCGAGGGCGCACCTCGATACCAGCCTCAAGGAGCTTGGTACCGACTATCTGGACATCTGGTACATGCATTCCCGCGACGAGGCGGCGGCCATTCCCGACGAGATCGTGCCGGTGTGGGAGGACGCCAAAAAGCAGGGCAAGATCCGCTTCATCGGCATCAGCACGCACAATCCCAAGGCAATTCTCGACCGCGTAATACAGGTCGGCAAATTCGAGGTCCTGCTCAGCACTTACAACTTCGCCGTGGGATCGAATAACGACGCCGCCTACGAGCGCCTCGACAAAGCAGGCATCGGTCTCGTCGCCATGAAAGTGATGGCGCCGGCCGTGCCGTTCAAAGGGGATTTCGGATTCCAGCCCAGGGACCGCACCAAGGTGCCCGGCGGCGCGCTGGCCTCCCTGAAGTGGGTGCTGCGCAACCAGCGTATCGGGACTGCCATCCCCAGCATCACGGATACGGACCAGTTGCAGGAGAATTTCCGCGCCATGTCCGAACCGTTCGGCGCGCCGGACGAGAAGGTACTCGCCGTGATCAACGAGAAGGTCCGCCCTCTCTACTGCCGCATGTGCTACCAGTGCGCGGGACAGTGCCCCAAGGGCGCGGCGGTTCCGGAGACCATCCGCTATCTGTCCTACCACGATTTCTACGGCCAGTTCGCGCTCGGACGGGAGCACTTCGCCGCGCTGCCCGAGGCGGCGCGAAACGTCCGCTGCGGCGAGTGCGAGTCCTGCTCCGTGACGTGCCCGAACGGCGTGCGCGTCGCCGAACGGCTGATCCGCGCACAGGAGCTGTTCGCATAGCCGCCGCGGGGCGCGAATAGCGCGCCCTAATCGTCAGGCAGCATCCGTGGAGCGGCCTTTCAGCCTGCCACGCCGGCGTCCTTGCCGGCGTTCTTCGAAGAATGCCGGTACGAATACCGGCATGGCAGGCGGGACGCCCGCTCCACGGCGCTCCTCCTCAGGGATTCTGCTTTGGCGCCGCCGGCCCGCTCCAATCGGCATCGCTCAAATGCCACCCGCCACCGAGCGCCTGGTAGAGCTGTACGATTACCAGCCGGCGGTCGAGTTCCGTCTGCGCCAGCGCGTTCTCGGCGGGAACCAGTTGTTGCTGCGCCTCCAGAACCTCGAAATAGCCCGACTTGCCAGCCAGGTAACGTTGTTGAGAGACTTCCACCGCCACTTGAAACGCTTTGACCGCTTCTATCTGGCGGTCCCGGACGGCCTCCAGTTTCTCGCGCGTGATAAGCGCGTTCGAAACATCGCGGAAGGCAGCCAGCGCCGCCTGTTCGTACTCGATGCGCGCCTGCTCCCACGCCGCCACCGCCTGGCGCTTCCGCGCCCGCAGCCCGCGGCCCTCCCAGATGGGTCCGGTGAGGCTCGCCGCCGTGCTCCACACGTTCGCCTTCCCGAGTGTGAAATCCGCCAGCGGGCTGCTCACACGGCCCAGCAATGCCGTCAGCCCAATCTTTGGAAAGAACGCCGCCGTCGCAACGCCGATTTGCGCGTTGGCCGCGCGCACCGCCAGTTCCGCCCGCAGCACGTCCGGCCGCCGCTCCAGCAATTCCGACGGCAGTCCGGCGGGCACAGCCGGAGGAATAGTCTGCTCCAACAACGTGCCGGGGTGCGGCACGGGTCCCGGCGCCGATCCCAGCAGCAGTTGAATCTCGTTCTCCTGGATCGCGATCCGGCGTTCCAGTTCGGGAATCGTGGCCGCCGTGGTGGCCAGCGCCCCCTCCGCGCGCGCCGTCTCCAGCCTGGATGCCGTGCCGCCTTCCAGGCGCTGCTGAAATATCCGCCGGCTCCCTTCAAACGCCTCCACGTTGCGCCGCGCGATCACGAGGCGAAGATCCAGCTCCAGCAGCTCGAAGTAAGCCTGGGCCACAGAGCTCACCAGCGACAGCACCACCCCGCGGCGCCCCTGGTCGCTGGCCAGGTAGTTGGCCAGCGCGGCTTCGTTCAAGCGGCGGATCCGCCCCCAAACATCGGCCTCCCAGGCTGCCGCGAGGCCAATCGCGAGGCTGCCGCGCTGCACGCCGCTCGATGGCGCCGGGGCGCCCAGCGACTCATTCTTGCCCCCGCTGATTCCCACCTCGTATCCCACATTGGGCATGTACTCGGCGTGCGCCTGCACGGTGAGCTGCCGTGCCTGCTCCACCCGCTTCACGGCGATCCGCAAGTCGTTGTTGTTGGCCAGCGCGGTCTTGACCAGTCCGCGCAAGGTCTCGTCCTGGAATACTTCCCACCATGGCAGGTCGGCCAGCGAAGCCGCTTCGGCGGCGGCCTGCCCGCGGATCGACGCCGGCGCTTTTACCACCGGACGCTGGTACCGCGGTCCCACCAGGCACCCGCTGAGAAGGCAGGCCGAGCAGGCCATGATCGCGCGAACCCGGTTACGCATCTGGGTGCCCTCCTTCCGCCGGCCCCGCTTTGTGGCGGGCTCCCCACCTCTCGGTGAGGTAGAAAGTTACCGGGATGAGCAGTATGGCGATTCCGGTGGCGGCCGACATGCCGCCGATCACGCAACTGCCCACCACACGCCGCGCGATGGCGCCGGCGCCAGAGGCCATCCACAATGGGACACAGCCCAGAATGAAGGCGAAGCTGGTCATCAGGATGGGACGCAGGCGCAGCTTGGCGGCCTCCAGCGCCGCATCCGTCAGCGGCATGCCGCCCTCATAGCGCACCTTGGCGAACTCCACGATCAGGATGGCGTTCTTGGCCGCCAGTCCAATCAACATGACCAGCCCGATCTGCGCGTAGACATCGTTGGTGATGTTGCGCAGATACAACGTCGCCAACGCTCCGGCCACCGCCACCGGCGTCCCCAGCAGCACGCTCACCGGCAATATCCAGCTCTCGTAGAGCGCCGCCAGAATCAGAAACACGAACACCAGCGACATGCCGAACACCACCATCGGCGAGAGCCCTTTCTGCGCCACCTGCTCCTGGTAAGACATGCCCGCGTAATCGAAGCCCATCTCGGCGGGCATGGTTTGCGCGAACGTCTCTTCCAGCGCCTTCATGGCCTGCCCGGAGCTGTAGCCCGGCGCGGCGCTGCCGAAAACCTGGGCGCACCGGTAGAGGTTGTAGCGTTGCGTGAACTCGGGGCCGGTAATCCTTCTCATGCTGGTCAGCGAGGAGAGCGGCACCATGCCGCCTTTGCTATTCCGCACATAGAACTGGCCGACGTCCTCGGCGCGCGTCCGCTGCTCCCCTTCCGCCTCGATGTACACGCGCCATTGGCGGCCGAAGCGGTTGAAGTAGTTGATGAAGGCGCCGCCCATGTACGCCTGGATCGTCTGGTAAAGGTCGCTCAGGGCGACGCCCTGCGCAATCGCCTTGTCGCGGTCCACGTCGACGAATACCTGCGGAATGGTGGGCAACAGCGTGGTGTTCAGGCTGCTCAGCTCCGGGCGTTTTCTGGCCGCCTGCAGGAACCGCTGCAAGTTCGCGTCAAGGAACGCGAGGTCCTTGCCCGAACGGTCTTCCAGGATGAAGGTGAACCCGCCCGAGGCCCCAACGCCCGGAATGGCCGGCGGCGTAATGGAAAACGCGATGCCTTCCGGCATGGTGCCCAGCCGCCGGTTGAGGAACCGCACCAGCTCCGTTGCCTGGTCTTCTTTGGACTTGCGTTCGTCCCAGGGCTTCAGCTTGATGAAGAAGGCGCCCGAGTAGGTGTTGGGAACCGCGCTGAGGAAATTGATGCCGGACACGCTGGTGTAAGTCTCCACCGCGGGGAGTGCCTTGACGACGTCCTCGATCTTGCGGATGACGACATCGGTGCGCTGCAAGGACGCGGCGTTGGGCAATTGGATGGAGAGCAGGAAATAGCCCTGGTCCTCTTCGGGCAGGAATCCCGTGGGGATGCGCATGCCGAACCAGCCGGCCGCCAGCCCGCAGCCCGCCAGCAGCACCAAAGCCAACGCAGATTTGCGGATCAGCGCCGCGCAGGTGGCGACGTAGCCGTTTCGGCCGCGTTCGAACGCCCGGTTGAACAGGCGGAAGAAGGCGGCCAGCGGACCTCTGGTTTCCCGCTTGTGCCGCAGCAGCAGGGAGGCCAGCGCCGGGCTGAGGGTCAGCGCGTTGAAGGCCGAGATCAGCACCGAAATCGCCACCGTCACCGCGAACTGCTGGTAGAGCCGCCCCGTAATGCCCGGCACGAACACCGTGGGCACGAACACCGCCGCCAGAATGATGGCAATCCCGATCACCGGCGCCGACACCTCCTCCATCGCCTTGAAGGCCGCCGCCTTGGGCGCCAGTCCTTCCTCGATGTGGCGCTGCACGGCTTCCACCACCACAATGGCGTCATCCACCACCAACCCGATGGCCAGCACCAGTCCGAACAGCGAAAGTGTGTTGATGGAGAATCCGAAGAGCGGGAATACGGCGAACGTGCCAATCAGCGAGACCGGCACGGCCAATAGCGGAATCAGCGTGGCGCGCCAATCCTGCAGGAACAGGTACGTCACCAGCGCCACCAGCAACAGCGCTTCCCCCAGCGTGACGGCAATCTCGCTGATGCCTTCATGGACCGGCAGCGTGGTATCCAGGGAAACCAGGTAATCCACGTCGTCTGGAAAGTGTGGCTTCAGCTTCGCCAGCACGTTGCGCACGTTCTGCGCCGCGTCCAATGCATTGGACCCGGGAAGCTGGTAGGCCACGATCACCGCCGCCGGGTGCCCGTTCACACGGCCTTTGATGTTGTAGTTCTCAGCGCCCAGTTCTATCCGCGCCACATCCCCCAGGCGCAGCACGGAGCCGTCACGGTTGGCGCGGATGACCACCTGCCCGAACTCTTCCGGCGTGATCAGCCGCCCCTGCGCGCGCACCGTGTAAGTGAATTCCTGGCCCTCGGGAACCGGCTCGCCGCCAATCTGGCCGGCCGGATTGACGGTGTTCTGTTCGCGCAGCGCGCGGACGATCTCCGGCACCGTCACCTGCAGCTTGGCCAGCCGGTCCGGCTTCACCCAAATCTGCATCGCATAGCGGCCGCCGTAAACCAGAACGGCGCCCACGCCCGGCGCCCGCCCCAGCTCATCCACCATGTTGATGTACGCGTAGTTGGCCAGGAAATTGCGATCGCGCGTGCCCTTCGGCGAGTAGAGCGAGAGCATCAAGAGAGGCGAGCTCATGGCTTTCCTCACCACCACGCCGTAATTGTTGACGTCCGCGGGTAATTGCGTGGCGGCGAGCGCCTCCCGCATCTGCGTGAGGATCAGATTCGTGTTCGGTT